>Ga0209415_10016647_pt1 | contig 11788 bp, 11 predicted proteins | sample PeaSoiSIISIP2007_FD_187696 | JGI IMG/M metagenome (GOLD analysis project Ga0209415, IMG submission 187696) | Peat soil microbial communities from Weissenstadt, Germany - SII-SIP-2007 (SPAdes) (version 2) | ecosystem: Environmental > Terrestrial > Soil > Wetlands > Peat | place: Germany... | reverse complement strand
GACGAAATTGGCGGCGGCGATCCGGTGCAGGCGCGGCTGGTCGGTGAGATTGAGCATGACGAACGGCGACACCACCATGCCGGCCTCGACCCGGCTTACAATGTCGGCGCCGTAGCGTTCGGTCTTGTCCCAATCGCACAGGTTGAGCGCCGCCAAGCCGGCGCCGCCGAGCGCAAGGGCATTTCCGGGCTCCGCCGCGAGCGCGCGCTCGTGGCTTGCCAGCGCCTCCGCATGCTTTCCCGCCGCCCGCAGCAGCTCGCCGCGCTCGTAAAGCGCGCCGACATCGTCGGGCTTGGCGGTCAGCAGCTTTTCGAAGCTCGCCATCGCCTCGGCCTGCCTGCCGAGATCGCGCAGCACGGCACCGCGGTTGCGCAGCGCCGCGGCGCTGTCGGGCGCGACCTTGAGCGCGTCGTCATAGGCGGCGAGCGCCTCGGCGGCGCGGCCGGCATGCTGGGCGGCAACGCCGCAATTGACGAGCGCGTCGACGTGCTTGGGATCGCGGGCGATCGCGGCGCGCGCGGCGGCCAGCGCCTCTTCGTTGCGGTTGAGGAGCATGAAGATGGCAATCTTGTTGGCGAGCGCCGCCCCGTTGCCGGGCTGATAGCGCAGCGCCTCGTCATAGCTCGCGAGCGCGCGCACATGGCGGCCCAACGCCTTCAAGGCATTGCCGCGGTTGAAGTGCGCCGCCGCAAAGTCCGGCTTAAAGGTGAGTGCCTGAGTGCAGCTCGCGAGCGCGTCCTCGGCACGGCCGAGGTCGATGAGCGCCGCGCCGCGGTTGTTCAGCGCGTCCGGATAGTCGAACCGAAGCGCCAGCGCGCTCTCATAGCAGGCGAGCGCCTGCTCGGTGCGGCCGAGCGCCCGCAAGGCGTTGCCGCGATTGTTGAGCGCCTCCGGAAACGCCGGCCGGAGCGCCAGCGCGCGCTCGGACTGGGCAAGCGCACCCTCGGCGTCGCCGATGTCGTGCAAGGCGACGCTGAGATTGAGCGCCACCTCGGCGGAGCGCGGCCGCAGCTTGACGGCGGCGGCAAGCAGCGGCACGGCGGCGGCCGCATTCCCCTGGGCGATCTTGACCACGCCGGCGAGGTGGAGCGCGTCGAAATGTCCCGGATGGGTTTCGAGGTAGGCCGCGCAGGCCGCGGCCGCCTCGTCAAGCCGGCCTTCCTCATAGCAGGCGGCGGCGGATTCGATGGCCCGGGGCAGTTCGGGCGCTTTGGCGTCGGGCGGCATGGCGGGGCGGATGCAATCGGTTTCTAAATTCGTCTGTTGGCGTTCCTGCGGGGTCGCCCGGACGGGCGCGGCGGCGGCAGATTACACTCAATCGGCACTCTTGGTTTCTCGCCTCATGCACGGTATCAAACGACCATGGAACATTACTAGCCGACATAAGCTCGAAAGCGGAGAATTGCCATGGCCTTGAGGATGATCGACAAGCCGGCGGCGAGACCCGCCACGAAACCTGTCGGTGCGGCGAGTTCAAGGTGCACGACCTCGACAACATCGGCGACACCGAGATGGTGTTCATGACGGTCGCGTTCCTGTGGGGGGTTGATGGGCGCGTGCAATTCGTACGACCTGCTGCTTAATGCGGTGATGGCCGGGCTCCTGCTCGGCGGGTTCTATGCCGCCGTGACGGTCGGCGTTTCGATCTCGTTCGGGATTCTCGACATCGTCAATATCGCCCACCCGGCCTTCATCATCCTGGGCTCCTACATCGCCTATATCGTCAACACGCGGATCGGCTTGGATCCGATCCTCACCAGCGTGGTCGCGCTGCCGGCCTTCTATGCGCTGGGGGCCGCGATCTACCAGGTCTATTACGTGTCGTTCGAGAAGCGCGGCCAGGATTCGATGCGCGGCCTCGCGTTCTTTTTCGGCATTCTGTTCATCACCGAGGTGGTGCTGATCCTGGTGTTCGGGGTCGACTACCGCTACGTCCAGGCGGACTACATCGAAACGAGCTGGCATATCGGCGTTGTCGACCTGCCGTTGCGCATGCTGGTTCCGTGCGCGATGTCGCTCGCCGTGTTCGCGTCGCTGCACCTGTTCCTGACCCGGACCTTCACCGGCCGCGCCATCATGGCGGTCGCCCAGGACCAGCTCGCGCTGCAGCTGATGGCGGCCGACCCGATCAGGATCAAGCGCATCGCGTTTGCGATCTCGATCGCCACCGCATCCATGGCGGGCGCGTTCCTGATCGTGATCCAGCCGGTAGAGCCGTCGATCGGCCGCGATTATATCGGCCGCGTGTTCGCGATCTGCGTGCTCGGCGGGCTCGGCAGCCTGCCCGGAACGCTCATCGCCGCCGTTCTGCTCGGCGTCGTCGAAAGCTTCACCGCGACCTGCGCCGGGCCGTCCTGGGCGCCGGCGGTCTCGTTCGGGCTGCTGTTGCTGACGCTGGCGTTCCGGCCGGCCGGGCTGTTGGGGCGATAGACCATGGGCTCGCCGATGCCCCGATCGCCGATGCCCGGTTGGGCCTTCGTCCTTGCCTGCGCGGTCGGCGCCGGCGTCGTTTTCGCGGGCGTGCGCCTCGCCGGCAACGATTATGTGTTCTTTGCCGGCTATACGGTGCTCCAGTTCGTCGTGCTGGCGACGGCGTGGAACATCCTCGGCGGCTATGCCGGCTATGTGAATTTCGGCACCGCGGCGTTCTTCGCGCTCGGCGCCTACTCGACGGTATTCTTTCACAAGTTCCATCCGCTGCCGATCCCGGTGCTGATCGTCATCGGCGCCGCCGTGTCGGGGCTCGTCGGGCTCGGCATGGGCTACCTGACGCTGCGCCTGCGCGGGGCGTTCTTCGCGATCGCGACGCTGGCGCTGGCGGTCGTGCTGCAGACGCTGGTGGTGAACTGGGACTACGTCGGCGGCTCGCGCGGCGCCTACGTGATCCGGCCGGCCGACATTCCGGCGCTTGACCTCCCCTATATCGAGTATCTGTTCCTGGTCATGCTGGCGCTGGCGGCGATTTCGCTCGTGGTGGCGCGCACGGTCGAGCGCTCCAAGCTCGGCTACGGCTTCGCCACCATTCGCGACGACGAGCTCGCCGCCGAGGCCTCGGGCGTGCCGACCCTCAAGCTCAAGCTCATCGCCACCGCGCTGTCGGGCGCCCTGATGGGCATGGCCGGCGCGCCGTTCCCGTACTACATCAGCTATCTCCAGCCGTCCTCCGCCTTCGCGCTCGAATACGCGGTGAACGCCATCGCGATGCCGATGATCGGCGGCACCACCACCTGGGTCGGTCCGCTGGTCGGCGCCCTCCTGCTCGGCACGCTGGAGCAGATCACCACCGTGACGATCTCCTCGGCGGTCAATCTGCTGATCGTCGGCGTGCTGCTGGTGGCATTCGTGATCATCGCGCCGAACGGCCTCGTCGGGCTGTGGCAGCGCCTGTTTTCGAAGCGATAGATCATGGCCGCACAGCTTCTCGAAGTGGAAGGCCTCTCCAAGCGCTTCGGCGGCTTCATCGCCCTGGAGGGCATCGGCCTTGCGGTGACGGCGGGCGAGCGGGTCGGCCTGATCGGCCCCAACGGCTCAGGCAAGAGCACGCTGGTCAACTGCCTGTGCGGCACGCTCGTCAACGAGACCGGCGCGGTGCGGTTCGAGGGACACGATCTTGCCGGGCTCCGCGCCCATCAGCGCACCCGGCTCGGCATAGCGCGCAGCTTCCAGCTGCCGCGGCCGTTCGCCAGCATGACGGTCGCCGACAATTTGCGGGTGCCGATGCTCTACGCCGTCAATGCGCGGCGCAAGCCGGCGCTCACCGAAGCCGAGATCGGCGCCCGCTGCGGCGAATTGTTGACGCTGGTCGGCCTCGCCGGCCGGGCGGGCCAGTATCCGCGCGATCTCACCCAGGTGGACATGCGCAAGCTGGAACTTGCCCGCGCCATGGCGACGGAGCCCAAGCTGCTGATCGCCGACGAGGCCATGGCGGGGCTCTCCAATTCCGAGGTCAACGATTTCGTGGCGCTGCTGATAAGGCTCAACGAGCGCGGCATCACGGTCATTCTGATCGAACACATCATGCGCGCCGTCATGAGTTTCTCCCAGCGCCTCGTCGTGCTGGTTTCCGGTCGCAAGATCGCCGACGGCCGCCCAGAGGAGGTGATCCGCGACGCCGAGGTCGAGAGGGCATATCTTGGCCAATAGCCTCACCATCGCCGGGATCGATGCCGGCTACGGCGCCGTGCGGGTGCTGGAGGACGTCTCGATCGACGTCCGCGGCGGCGAGACCGTGGTGCTGCTCGGCACCAACGGCAACGGCAAGAGCACGCTCATGAAGAGCATCATGGGCATCGTTCAGCCGAGCGCCGGATCGATCGTCGCCGAGATCGAGGGCGTGCGCCACGACCTCATCGGACGCGCGACCGAGGAGATCGTCGATCTCGGCATCGCGCTGGTGCCGGAGGGCCGCCGGCTGTTCCCGCGGCTCACGGTCGAGGAGAATCTCCTGCTCGGCGCGTTCCGCCCCAAGGCGCGCGCCCAGATCAAGGCCAACATGGAGTTCTGCTTTACGGCGTTTCCGCGCCTGGCCGAGCGCCGCCGCCAGCTCGCCGGCTCGATGAGCGGCGGCGAGCAGCAGATGCTCGCGCTCGGCCGCGCCCTGATGCTGGCGCCGCGCATTCTGCTGGTCGACGAGCCCTCGGTCGGCCTCGCCCCGGTCCTGGTCAGCCGCACCATCGACGTCATCAAGGAGCTCAAGGACCAGTACAAGCTCACCGTGCTGATGGCGGAGCAGAATTTTCCCCAGGCGCTGCGCATCGCCGACCGCGGCTATGTCATCGTCCACGGCAGGATCGCGTTCGAGGGCAAGTCGGCCGACGAGCTCAACAACAACGATTTGATCCGGACGTTCTATCTGGGGCTGTGAGGGCGGCGTAGCCCGGATGAAGGGACCGCCCCTTTGCGGTCCCGCAATCCGGGGTTGGCGCTTGAGCAGCGGCAGGTCCGCTCCCGGATTGCGCCACGACCCACAACGCCCCCATTTCGACGCGCCCCACCGCTTCGCCTCCGCCATTTTATTGCAATTGAGAAGTCCGGCCACGATCCGGCAAACGACTCGATCCGGCAACGACTCCGGCGCTTGATTCGACCGGCCATTGGCATATGTTCGGCGCGATATGTTTTAAAAAATATAGCGCCAATGGAGATCGTCGATGACGACAACGAGACGGTTCTGGCGTGGCTTGCTGATCGCGGCAACGCTGGCGTCAAGCGCGGCACCGGGTGCTGCGGCGGCACCGGGCCGCAATACGCTGGTATTCGCGGCCGCAAGCCTGAAGAACGCTGTCGACGAGATTGCCGCCCTATGGCAACGCGAGACCGGCAGGAAAGTCGCGATCTCTTATGCGGCAAGCAACAGCCTCATCAAGCAGATCGAGCAGGGTGCGCCGGCCGACATATTCTTCTCCGCGGATATCGATTGGATGGACTACGGACAGCGCAAGAACCTGATCAAGCCGGAAACGCGTTCGAACCTGCTTGGCAACCGGATCGTGCTGATCGCGCCGAGGGATTCGACCGTCAGCGTGAGCATTGCGCCGGGATTCGACCTCGCCGCCGCGCTCCAAGGCGGCCGGCTCGTGATGGCGAATGTCGACGCCGTGCCGGCCGGAAAATACGGCAAGGCGGCGCTCGAGAAGCTCGGCGCCTGGGATCGGGTCAAGGACAAGGTGGCGCAGGCCGAAAGCGTTCGCGCCGCGCTTATGCTTGTCTCGCGCGGCGAGGCGCCGCTGGGGATCGTCTACCAGACCGATGCGGCTGCCGACCGGTCCGTTAAAATCATCGGTACATTTCCCGACGACACGCATCCGCCGATCATCTATCCGGTTGCCCTGACGAAAGACTCGACCAACCCCGATGCGCTGGCCTTCTTGAACTTTATCCGGTCGCCCGCCGCCCGGCCCGCATTCGAGCGTCAAGGGTTCACGGTGCTCGGTGCGGGCGCCAAGCCGTCCTGACCGGCATTCGGGTGAGGCGCGTCAGGATCGGTGCGGCGCCCGGCGCGCGCATCGGCTCGTTTTTCAGATCATTCACCATCCGGCAACGGTTCAATGCCGGCTCAATGCCGGCTTGCCAACCCCGTGCAATGCGATATATATGAACGGATATATCGCCATGTCGGGATAGCCGCGAGGATAGCGCCGTGACGTTCGACGCCCAATGCGATCTGGCCGCGGTCGTCTACGGGCACGACGACGACCCCGACCGCCTGCTCATCGAGTTCGCCGACGATCTTCGCCGATCGGGGCTTCGTCCGATCGGCGTGGTTCAGGTGGGCCGCGGTTGCCGATCGAAAAATCCGGCACTGGGCGTCGTCCTGCTGCCGGGCGGCGAAGTCGTTGGCCTGGTGCAGGACAGCGAGGCGCCAGCCGCCGGATGCCGGCTCGATCCCGGTCGGCTCGCCGACCTCGCGATGCGGCTTACGGGCACAATCGAAGGCGGCGCCGACCTCGTCATCATCAATCGCTTCGGCCGCTCCGAGGCGGGCGGCAAGGGCCTGATCGATCTCATCGCCCAGGCGGTCGACGCGGATATTCCGGTGCTGATCGCCGTGCCGGAACAGCGCTTTTCCGACTGGATCCGGTTTTCCAACGGCATGAACGTCCGGGTCGCCTGCCGCCGCGAGGCGCTCGATCAATGGTGGCGGTCGGTCGCCGGGACGGCGGCGCCGCGACCCCGGTGCGGTGCCGGCACCTTCTGCGAAATCGCGAAATGAGGCGCCGATCGGCGCCGGGGAGTTCCTGGTGGTCATGTCCGAGGCACAGGTGACGAGCAATCCGCCGTTTGTCATCGACGTATTCGGCGAGGTCGCGCCGAACGGCAACGCCATCGAGCTGCGCATCCAGCGCAGCGGGCAGGGTCCGTTGGACCTCTGCCTGCGCATCGAAGACGTGCAACACATGGTCGGCATTCTGCTGACTTTGAGTTGCGAGGCGAAGCGCTTGCAGCCGGCGCCGGAATTCGAAGCGCCGCCGAGCGGCGCCATCCCGCTGCCGCTCAGCGCCATCAATGTCGGCCAAGACGACCACGATCAAACCTTCCTGATGCTGGAGATCGGCGCCGCGTCGCTGATGTTCGGCGTGCCGGCGGCTGCGTTGGAAGAGGTCGGACAGACGCTGCTCGCGTTGAGCGCACGGATTTCCACCAAGCCGTCTTGAACACCCCCTTTGCAAAACCGGAATTGTGTGCGATATTCGCTATATTCAACTGGATATAACGTGCAACCATGTCGTCTCGCGCCCCGGATTTGTTGTCGAGCATCTTCGCGATCGGCCAGCGGCCAAACCCGCCGGAGTTTCGCCGCGCCATGAATCCCATGAAAACGCGCGCGCCCGGCGACGGGCTGGCCGATGAATTCATCCCTCCGGCCGCGAGGCGGCGCACCTCGATCTGGGACATGCATTACAGCGTGCACTGCTCGATCATCGGCACCTGCCTGTCGACCGGGGAATTGCGCCGGCTGCTGACCAAGCTTGGCGTGCATGGCGCCGACACCGTCTGCGACCATGACCTGCATAAGCAGGGCGTGGCGCTCGCCGGCCGGGCGCATGACGGCGGCAAATTCATCCAGAAGGCGCTCGACCGCCGCCACGAGGCGGCGATCAAGCAGTTCGCCAACGCCAAGGACGAGAGCGCGCTGCGCCGGCTGTGGGACGAGGCGGTCAAGCGCGGCGAAATTCCGGGCGCCTATTGGGCGGCGCTCAGCCACCCGGCCGCGACCGACGCCATCATGCGGCAGGTGTTCGGCGACGTGCACATGCTGTCCCACATGGTCGGCGCCGCCAACCGGGCGGATATCCGCCGGCTACGCCAGCTTGAGGAGGAGAATGCGGCGCTGTCGGGGAAGCTTGAGCTGCAGCAGCGACAGTTGCGCGACGGCTTCACCGATCGCGACGAAAAAATCCGCCTGCTCAACGAAGCGCTGAGCCGGGCGCTCGCACAGGCGCCGGCCTTGCCCGAGCACGCCGGCGACGACGCCCGCGCCGCCAAGGACGCATTGATCGACCTCGACCGGCGGCTGAGCCGGGAGGTCGCCCGCCGCGAACGTCTCGAAAGCCGCCTCGAGGCGGCAATACTCGCGCTGTCGCAGGCGGAACGTGCCCGCGAAACCGCCCAGCAGGCATGCGAAGACTTGCGCGGCGAGTTGGCGCTCTTCGAGGCGCAGATCGCTGGCCGGCTTGCCCAAGACGCTCAATCCGCCGAATCCGCCGCACCGGAACTCGGCGGCGCGCAGGTGCTTTATGTCGGCGGCCGGGCTCACCAGGTGCCGCAGCTTAAGGCCATGGTGGAACGCGCCGGCGGCGCGTTCCTGTATCACGACGGCGGCATCGAGCACAGCATGACGCTGCTGCCGGGCTTGATCGGCCGCGCCGACTGCGCGGTGTTTCCGATCGATTGCATCAGCCACGACGCCATGGGTGTGCTGAAGCGGCAGTGCCGGCAATCGGCAAAACCGTTCATCCCGCTGCGGACGTCGAGCCTCGCCAGCCTGCTATCCGGACTGACGATGCTGGATCGGATGCCGGCGGCGGTCGCCGTCGACTGAACGTGCGCAACCGGCGTCAGTCGACGCCGACCATCACGTCCGACGCTTTGATGACCGCGTAGGCGGATTGACCTTTCGCCAGCTTCAACTCGTCGGCCGCTTCGTTGGTGATCGAGGCCATGACGATCGACCCTCCGATGTCGATGAGGACGTGCGTCGTCGTCGCCCCCTTCTTCACCTCGGTGATCTTGCCCTTGAGAATATTGCGTGCGCTGAGCTTCATGGAGGCCTCCGTTTCAGTTCTGTGCGCCGGCGAGCAGCCGGTCGAGGCCAGGCTTTGCGCAGGCGCCTCGATATATCTCATCATATATAGCGATCTTGTTCCGTCAACAGGCAAATGTCCCCGCGACCTCCGCGTCATGCACCCGGGAACGGGACGTCATGAACCGGTCCCGGCGTCCGGCCGCAGGATCGACGGTCCGGCCGCCGTGGCTGCGCCAACCGGTTGCCCCCGCGCGCCGCCGCGGGTAGTGTCGCGCCGCAATTGCGGAGGTAAACATGGATCGACGCAGCTTCGTGGCCGGCACGGCCGCAACCGCGGCCACGCTCGTTCCAACGGCGCTCGTCCCCGGCTTGGGCCGCGCCCAGGACCCCGCCGCCAACTACCCGTCCCGCGCCATCACCTTCATCAACCCGTTTCCGCCGGGCGGCGCCGCCGACGTGGTGGGGCGGCCGTTCGCCGCGGTGCTGGAGCCGATCATCAAGCAGCCCGCCGTCATCGACACCAAGGCGGGCGCGGCCGGCGCGGTCGGCGCCCAGGTCGCCGCCAATGCCAAGCCCGACGGCTATACGCTGCTCTTGCACATCGTCTCGATCTCGGGTTTCTCGGAGGTCGACAAATTGTTCGGCCGCCAGCCGAAGTTCTCCCGCGCCGACTTCATTCCGATCGCGCGCTTCATCGCCGATCCCTGCGTGCTCATCGTCAACGCCGAGACGCCGTACAAGACACTCAGGGAATTCACCGGCGACGCCATCAAGCGGCCCAACGAGATCATCTTCTCGTCGTCCGGCCTCTACGGCGCGCTGCACCTGCCGATGGCGCTCTACATCAAGGCGGCCGGCATCAAGCTGCGCCATCTGCCGACCAATGGCGGCGGCCCGGCGCTGACCGCCTTGATCGGCAACAATTCCCAGGCGCTGGTGTCCTCGATCGCTGCCTGTCTCGGCCAGATCAAGGGCGGCCGGGCGCGTGCCCTCGCCTCGTTCGGCGCGCAACGGTCCCACGCGTTGCCCGAGGTGCCGACCATGAAGGAGCTCGGCTATGACATCGAGTTCTACCTGTGGGTCGGCCTGTTCGCCCCCAAGGGCACGCCGGAGCCGATCGTGATCAAGATTCGCGATTTCACGCGGGCGGCGGCGATGACGCCCAAGTTCAAGGAGCTGATGGCGAACATCGGCCAGGATGTCGATTATCTCGATCAGGCCGAGTTCCGCGCCTTCTGGGACGCCGACGCCAGGCGCGTCGAGGACGCCGTGCGGTCGATCGGACGGGTGGAGGGGTGAGGCCCCACCCTGCCCTCCCCGAAGACGGGGAGGGAAAAGAAAGCAGGCGCGCAAGGGAGAAATTTCAAACCCCATGACCCTGCGTGCTGACCATGTCGCCGGCGGCGTCGCCATTGCGGCGGCGCTCGTGGTGCTGGCGGCGAGCGGCGATCTGCCGTTCGGCACGCTGGCGTTTCCGGGCGCCGGCATGATGCCGAAGCTCGTCTGCGCCCTGATGATCCTGTTCGGCGCGGTCCTGCTTGCGCGCAGCCGCGCGAGTACGCCGTTTTCCGAGATCGGTTGGAGCGACCTGCCCCACGCGGTCCGGGTGCTCGCCATCACGGCGGCGGCGGTGGCGCTTTACACCACGCTCGGCTTCATCGTCACCATGTCGCTGATGTTGTTCGCCCTGATCGCATTCGAGCGCCGCAATCTGTTCGCCGCCGCGGCCTACAGCCTCGGCGTCAGCGTGATGACCTATTGGCTGTTCGCCTACGTGCTCAAATCGCCGCTCGAGCAGGGCGTACTCGGATTCTGACCGGTGGAATCAACCTTCGACAGCCTGATGCTCGGATTTTCCGTCGCGCTGCGGCCGGACGTGCTGTGGTACGGCTTCCTCGGCTGCCTGGTCGGCACGCTGGTCGGCGTGCTGCCCGGCATCGGGCCGCTGTCGGGCATCAGCATCCTGCTGCCGGTCACGTTCGGGCTCGATGCCACCAAGGCGATCGTGATGCTCGCCGGCATCTATTACGGCTCCCAATATGGCGGCTCGACCACCTCGATCCTGATGCGGATTCCGGGCGAGGCGTCCTCCGTCATGACCTGCATCGACGGCTACGCCATGGCGAAGAAGGGCCGCGCCGGCGCGGCGCTGTGCATCGCGGCGGTCGGCTCGTGGATCGCCGGCACCCTGGGCGTCGTGGCGCTGACCGTGATCGCGCCGCCGCTCGCGGCCTTCGCGCTGCGGTTCGGACCGCCCGAATACACCGCGCTCTTGGTGCTCGGCCTCATCTTCCTCGCCTACATGTCGTCGACGTCGCTGCCGCGCACGCTGCTGATGGCCGCCGTCGGGCTGCTGCTCGGCACCATCGGCATCGACAATCTGACCGGGCATTTCCGCTATTCCTTCGACATCGCCGAGCTCGGCGACGGCATCGGCATCGTGCCGGTCGCGGTCGGCCTGTTCGGGCTCGGCGAAATCCTGTCGACGCCCAGCGCCACGGTGGTCGGCCAGGTGATGGCGCCGAAGATGCGCGAGCTTTTGCCGAGCCGCACGGAATGGCGGCAATCGGCGTGGCCGATCGCGCGCGGCAGCGTGCTCGGCTTCCTGATCGGGCTGACGCCGGGCTCGGCGCACATCATTTCGAGCTTCCTGTCCTATGCGGTCGAGCGCAAGCTTTCCAAGCATCCGGAGGAATTCGGCAAGGGCGCGGTCGCGGGCGTCGCGGGCCCCGAATCCGCCAACAATGCCGCCTCGACCGGCGCCTTCGTGCCGATGCTGGCGCTCGGCCTGCCGACCGGGCCGGTGACGGCGGTGCTGATGGCGGCGCTGATCATCCACGGCGTGCAGCCGGGCCCGCAACTCGTCAACGAGCACCCCGATGTGTTCTGGGGCTTCGTCGCCTCGATGTACGTCGGCAACGTGCTGCTGCTGCTGCTCAACCTGCCGCTGGTCGGCGTTTTCGTCAACGTGCTGCGGATTCCCTACAGCTATCTCTATCCGCTGGTGATCATGTTCTGCGTGATCGGCGTCTACACGGTGAA
>Ga0209415_10016645_pt1 | contig 11788 bp, 11 predicted proteins | sample PeaSoiSIISIP2007_FD_187696 | JGI IMG/M metagenome (GOLD analysis project Ga0209415, IMG submission 187696) | Peat soil microbial communities from Weissenstadt, Germany - SII-SIP-2007 (SPAdes) (version 2) | ecosystem: Environmental > Terrestrial > Soil > Wetlands > Peat | place: Germany... | reverse complement strand
GGTAGTTTCATGGAGGCGCCTTCGTGCCAGCCAGTCTGCCTTCGGGAAGCGGAGCCGCCCCGGCGAGAAAGTTCCCCCTCCCGCAGCCAGCGCGCCGGCGTCAGGTGGCAACGCCGGCCGAATGAATTTCCGGAGGTTCCCATATTTTGGGACTTTCCGGTCATATTTTGAGGTTTTGCCCCTGCCTGTAATAGAGATCCAAGACCAAGCCCTCGATTCGGGGCATCTTGCTCAGACCCTCCTGGATCAACTTTTCAAGCTCGGCCCGCTCCATCAGCAGGGCCGGGGAATTGTCTTCGGGATCCGCGACATAGTGCATCAGAGTGCGAGAATCCCCTTCTTTCTGAGGCGCATCCAGACTCCCAATCGAGATGCCGCGCAGTTCCAGTAGCCACTCCTGGTACTCTCTAAGTCCGATGCCCAGTTCGGCGGCGATCTCTTCTTCGGTCGGGGCGCGCTGTAGACGTTGCTCCAGCGTATCCATCGCCGCCTGCACTTGCTTGCGCTTCTTTCGCTTGTGAGGAGCGACGCCGTCCATGCCTCGAATACTGTCCAGAATCGCGCCCCGGATTCGGTACTCGGCATAGGTGTTCAGCTTCACGTTAAGCGTCGGATCGAAGTTATCGATGGCGTTGATCAGGCCGATGATCCCGATGGAAATGAGATCTTCGAGACAAGTATTGTCGGAGAGTTTTTCGTGGATTCGCATGGCAATCCAGCGGACCTGGGGAAGATGCTCCATGATGAGATCTTCGCGGGACGTGGTGCACTGCCGCTCCGGACTTGCAGAATATATACTTGCGCTTAAGCTCGCCATTCCATCCTCATGCGACGTTTGCCGACCGGGCGGGATGCCGTTCCAACGCCAGGGCCAGAAGATCCTCGGAAGACGCCGGCCGGATGTCGCGCGTCATCATGGGGCCGTGCGCGAGAAAGGAAAGAGCCAGGCGGGCTCGAGCTGCTTCCGAAAACACCGAACCGAAGGTGTGCGTTTCATCCAACTTCGTTACCAGAATCTTGGAGGGCCGGAAAATCTCGAATCTCTGAATGCAGTGGCGCAGATCGAAGGACTTCATATAGCCGGGCACGACAAGATGAGTATCAATGCCTGGGCATTCCGCCAGCGCAGCGGCCGCGGCTTCCGCCGCCGGTCGCTCGGCAGAGACGTAGCCAGGTGTGTCGATCAGCAGGAATTCTGTTTTGCGAGCCTCCGCAATCAAAGACGGAAGCATCTGAATCGCGGGCACCTTGGTCAGGGCGATTCCTAATTTCTCCGCCATTTCCCGGAGCCGCACGGCTCTCGCGGATGTATCCAGCGAGAGGAGGCGAACCGGCCGCGTCTCCGCGAAATCGGATACGATCGACGCGAGTTTTGCCGCGGTAGTCGTCTTTCCAGCCCCTGGAGGGCCGATCAGCACCACGCCATTCTGGCCCAACCGCGGTGCGACGGCCACTCGGCGCTCGAGTTCCTCCAGGACAAAAGCTTCCAGCCTTTCCCGATCGTTCAGCGACGCCTTTCCGCGAGGTGCGGCTTTCTCCCGGCGCACAGCCGTTCGCTCTAAGTAGCCATCCACCGACATGTCAGCTTCCAGCCGATCGACGATATCCTTGCTGAGGGCGGGTTCCACGTCGGACGAGATCAAACAGTCGTACACGTCCGCCAGTTCGGGCGCGGTCCGGATTGGAGTGAACTGAGCCTTGGTGGGCCGCATCAGAAGGTTTCGAATTTCGTCCATTTGCGAGTGCAGCCGTTCCAGGTCTGCTGCCAGGTCCTCCGGAACGGCGCGCGGAGACCGCGAATCGCGGGGCCGCTCGTCAAGTTGTCGTGGCTTGAGTTGCCCTTCAGGCCCGCTAAACACGACTTCGTAGCCGCCCGGCAGGCCTTGCTCGCCGGCTAACTTGCGGGTGTTTAGTAGCATCGCCTCTGGGCCGAGCTCCTCCCGGGCCTGCGCGATCGCTTCGTCCACTGACTTCGCGAGGTAGGTTCTGGTTGGCGGCGCAGGGCTCACTCGATGACTCCCCGGGAGCGCACTTTGACTTCAGGAGCAATTTCGTTCTGCGAAAGTACGGTCAGATTCGGTAAAGCCGATTCGACAATTTGACGCAGAAAATAGCGCGAGCCCGCGCTTGCAATCACAACGGCGGACTCAGCTTTGTCGATTTTTCGTCCCAGCCGGCCGAGGATATCGCGAATGCCCTCGGGCGCCATCGTGAGGACGCTGTTCAGTTCAGCGTGCTCAATAGAGGATTCAATCGCCCGCTCGATAGAAGGATCCAGAAGATAGGCGGGCAGCTCTCCCTGGGCGTTCATAAGCGGCCGGACGATCCCCCGACGGATGGACTGGCGCACATACTCCGTCAAGAGTACTGGATTCTTGCTGCTCTGGGCGGCTTCTCCCAGGGCCTCCAGAATGCCCACGGCATCGCGTATTGGCACTCGCTCCCGAAGCATGTTTTGGATGACTCTTTGGACTGCCGCCAATTGAAGCAGTTTTGGCACCAAATCCTCGACCACCTTCGGATTCTCCTGCGCAACCCTGTCGCAAAAGGCTTTCGTGTCCTGGCGCGAAAACAATTCGTGGGCGTGGCGGCGGACCACTTCCGTGAGGTGGGTCCCGATGACGCTGACCGCGTCCACCACCGTGTATCCTTTGCTTCGGGCGAGGTCCGTCTGATCCTGCCGGATCCATACGGCCGGCAGTCCGAAGGCTGGATCGTGGGTTGCTTTCCCCTGGAGGGTGCCGTCCGGATTTCCGCTTGAAATGGCCAGTTCATGGCCCTGTAGCAGCTCATAGCGTGCAATCTCAGTGCCGCGCAATAGGATCACATACTCGCGCGATCGCAGCGCAATGTTGTCCTTCACTTTCACCGGAGGCATCAGGTATCCGAGTTGGGTAGCCAACTGCTTCCGAATGCCGGTGATGCGCTGCAACAGCGGTGAGTCCACACCTCGCTCGACGAGACTCACAAGGCTCAAGCCAACCTCCACGGCAAGAGGTTCCAGCTTCAATAGCAGATCCACGTTCTCTTTCGGCTTGGCCGCGGCGGCCGTCGAAATTGCGGTCGCAGCGACGGTTTTCCGACGCATTTTCAAGCCCACGCCGCCCAATCCCCCGCCGAGGATCAGAAATGGAATCGTCGGAAGACCTGGAAGCGCGGCCAGTACCATGAGAACGCCACTGGCCAGCAGCAATGGCTGCGACGCCCCCAAGACTTGCTTCTGGAATTCCGCGCCGAGGCTGTCCTCCGAGCCGGTGCGGGTTACGATGAGGCCCCCCGAGATCGAAATCATCAGAGCCGGGATCACCGTAACCAGTCCATCTCCGATGGTGAGGACCGTGTAGGTTTCCAGTGCGTGGCGCAATTCCATTCCATGCTGCAAAACCCCGATCAGGAAACCGGCGATGATATTGATGCTCGTGATCAGAATGCTGGCCACGGCGTCGCGTTGTGTAAACCGCGAGGCACCGTCCATGGCCCCATAGAATTCCGCCTCGGCGGCCAGTTGTTTGCGTCTGCCGCGGGCTTCCGTCTCATCGATCAGCCCGGCGTTCAGGTCCGCGTCGATGGACATTTGCTTTCCCGGCAAGGCGTCCAGGGTGAACCTGGCCGTCACCTCCGAAATTCGCACCGCGCCGTGGTTGATGACCACGTACTGGATCGCGATCAATACCAGAAAGATCACGGCGCCGATGATGTAGTTGCCGCCCACGACGAAGCTTCCGAATGCCTCGATGACATGCCCGGCCGCGGATGTGCCGGTGTTGCCGTTGAGCAGGATCAGGCGCGAGGAGGAGATGTTCAAGGCCAGCCGGTACAGCGTCAACAGCAGCAGAGTGGTGGGAAAAACGCTGAAGTCGACCGGACGCCGAATGTAGACCGCGACCATCATTACGATGACGGACAACATAATGTCCAGCACGATCAGGAAATCTAGCAGGGCGCCCGGCATCGGCATGATCAGCGCGATGACAATCGCCACGACGGCGATCGGCACACCTAATTCACCCAACCCCGCGGGCAAACGCGGAAGGGCGCCGGTGTTTGCTTTCCCCGCGGTTGCGATTGCTTGCGCCATTTGCTCCGGCCCTCGACTGGGCTAGCTCGCCTTGGCCCGGTGCACTTTGCTCTTATACAGCATGGTCGTGCGCTTAAGGCCGAGGACTCTCGCTGCTTTTGCCTTGTTTCCGTCGCACTTGCGCAGTGCTTCCTGGATCAACAGTCTTTCCACCTGTCCGATGATCGTTTCAAAATTCATCCCAGCCATCGCGATGTCGTCCCGCGGACCAGCCGGGACTTGGACCGCTGCTTCCGGTAGTTGAAGGTCTCCGAGATAGAGCCGGTCGCGCTTCGCGGCAAGACTAACCGACCTCTCGATTACATGTTCAAGCTCACGGACATTCCCGGGCCAGTGGTACGCCATCAGGCGCTCCATGGCGCTGGGAGAAACGGTCTTCGGTGGAAGGCCCTCGCGGTCGCAGATCTTCTTGCTCAAGTGCTCGACCAGCAGCGGAATATCGCTGGCGCGCGTCCGAAGCGGGGGAACGCGGATCGGCACGACGTTAAGCCGATACAGCAGATCCGCGCGAAATCTCTTTTGTTCGACCGCCTGTTCAAGATCCATGTTGGTGGCGGCGATCACGCGAGTATCGAGTTGAATTGTCTCCGAGCTGCCAACGCGTTGCAACTCACGCTCCTGGATGACGCGCAGCAGCTTGGGTTGCATTTCCAGCGGTATCTCGCTGATTTCATCCAGAAAGATCGTTCCACGATGAGCCTGTTCAAAACGGCCGACTCGATGGTTCACTGCGCTGGTAAACGCCCCTTTGGCGTGGCCGAACAACTCCGCCTCCGCCAGGTTTTCAGGAATCGCCGCGCAGTTCACGGCAACCAGATCCGCGGTGGATCGCTTACTGGCCCTGTGAATCGCACGAGCGATCAACTCCTTGCCTGTCCCGGTCTCTCCGGTAATGAGCACAGTGGATTGGCGAGGGCCAACGAGCCGGATCGTGGCGTGCAGTTCCCGCATCGCCTGGCTTTCTCCGATCAAAAGATCCTGCCACGCCTCGCGTTCACCCGCCCCGCTCGAATGCAATCCAGCCGCCTCTTCCAGCGCGGCCGCCACAGCGACGCCGAGTTCTTCCGGGGTGAGGCGCCCGGTGATGTGCCGAAACATCATCGTAGGCTGGATCAGCGATTCGTCCAGCACACCGTCCTTGTCGTAGATCACAACCGGCAATGGAACCACAGCATTGTGGGCCTCAAGTAAGGTGCTTTCGAGGATTTCCCCATCTAGCGGCAGCTCAACCACGATCACCTGGATGCGATGCGCAATGCTCCTCCACTCCGAGGGTGGACCGGCTGAAAGCGCGATCGCAAGCCCGGTTTTCCGTTCAACTGCCTCCCTATCAGCTATTTGGCTGTTTTGTTGAACCCAGAGAATTCGTGGCAAGTTAGTTGCTCCTAACCCTTTTTCGATTGCTAACCTATGACTCTTTTTGAGCGGTACTATACCTTTCGGCCTAAAGGGGTTAGAAGCTTAGGGTATCTGAATCTTACTCCTCACTTTTTTTGGACCGAAAGAAAGTTCTCCGGCGCGCCGTTCTTAGCGATAAGTTCATCCGATGACTGACCCTAACGTGGATTCCCAGGCCTACAGGGGCTATATGGAGGGGCGGATTCTATCGGCACACCCGGTCGAAATTGTCCACCTCTTGTACCAAGTCGCGATCGATAGCATAAAGGTTGCGGTCGCTTGCCTCAAGACAGGTGACAACTTCGGGCGCAGCAAGGCAGTGACCAAGGCCCAGAAGGCAGTCCATGAATTGATGTTTGCCCTGGATCCGGCAGTAAATGCCCCATCTACGCGCAATCTGACGGAACTTTACGACTACGTTCAGCGCCAGATCGTCGCAGGACACACGCGGCGGTCCGAACAGTCGTTTGAGTATGCGCTGGGGGTACTGACTACTTTGTCGGAAGGCTGGTCTGGAGTGAGAGCACAGGTGCTGGGTGACAATCAGGCGGCCAGCTGCAAGCCGCAGAACCTTACGGAGGAGCAATCAGAAGAGGTGCCGGAGAAGGAGCTCAGTCACTTGTATGCGGAGCCTCCCCAGGACGATCCAGCGACGGCTCGGGACTGGAGTTGCTAAGGGAACCCGCTGAAACACGATGCTGCAACCCGGATGCGACCATCCGCGCCAAGCCAAAGCCCCCGCGCGCGGCCATGGCTCGCGCGAAGTAGTCCTCAGCCAAGCCCATCATAGAGCCAGCGGTCTGATCCTCGCCGGTTCCCAGCCAGCCTTCGTCCCCGTCTTCGTGCGATGCCTTGAGGACCTGGCTGATCAGGAGGGATTCGAATTGGGAGGCTGCGGCGCGGATCTTCTCGGGGCTATCCTTGGCCGTGTTGGAGGAGCCAATTCCCAAACCCGTAGTAAGAACGCCGGGAAGCAAAGGATCTACTGGCATAAGGTTCCTGTCCCACTAAATAACGTCGATATCGGCTTCGAGCGCTCCGGCCGCATGCAAGCTCTGCAAGATGGCGATCACGTCGCGCGGCGTGGATCCGATGGCGCCTAGCGCCCGCACCAGTTCTTCCACTGTGGCGCCCCGGTTGAGCACAATGCTGCGGGCCTTTTCTTCCTTGGCGTTCACCCTAACTTGCGGAACCACCGCGGTAGTTCCGTTCGAGAGAGGGCCGGGCTGGGAGACGGTCTCTTGTGTCTGAATCTCGACGGTCAGGTTTCCATGCATGATCGCGACCGGAGACACGCGGACTTCCTTGCCCATGACGATTGTACCCGTGCGCTCATTGATGACCACACGGGCTGGCCGGTCGGCCTTTACTTCCAGGCTTTCCAACTCGGCGACGAACTCGACTGCGCGGTCGGCATAGTCAGGGGGAATCGTTACGGTGACAACGGCGGAGTTCTCCGGCTTGGCCAGCGGTTTTCCAGAACTCTCAAACTTCTCATTGATGGCCGCGCTGACGCGGAGGGCGGTGGTGAAGTCGGGTTCGTGAAGTTGAAGTTTGACTTGGCTGGTCGGGACTATGGAGGGAGCGGGCCGCTCCACGTTCGCTCCTCCCGGAACCCGGCCTACGTTGGGATGATTCACTGTTTGCGAGTTCCCGCCTCCCCTTCCGGCGCCAAAACCGCCAGTGACCACCGACCCTTGCGCGACCGCGTACACTTGGCCGTCCACGCCCTTGAGGCTGGTGAGAATCAGCAGGCCGCCCTGGAGGTTAGAGGCGTCACCCATCGCCGCAGTGGTGACATCGATGTGCATACCCGGCTGCGCGAAAGGCGGTAGAGTCGCGGTGACCATCACGGCCGCGGTGTTCTTGACCAGAATGGCGCTGGCGGGAACGGAAACGCCCATCTGCTGGAGAAGATTCGTCAGGCTCTGCGCGGAAAAGACGGTGAGCTGGCGATCGCCGGTTCCGGCGAGCCCAACCACCAGTCCATATCCGACGAGTTGATTGTCGCGCACGCCTTCGAGCGACACGAGTTCTTTGAGCCGAGTGCTGGGGGTTTGCAACTCGACAGCCAGGAATAGAAGAGCAGCAAGGTATGGAATCACGTTACGCGTTTCCTAACTTAGAACGGAAGCAATCCGAGCAATATTCGGTAGAGGATATTCGGACGGCGCACCACGTCTCCCACGACTCCTTTGCCGTTCACCAGAACCTCCATCTGCGCGAGCCGGGCGGACTGGATGGAGTTCGTCGTATCCAGATCGATTGGACGAATCACGCCGCGGATCACGATCGCTTGGTTCTCGGAATTGATGGTCACGTTCTTAGTGCCTTCCACCACCAGGTTACCGTTCGCGAGAACGTGGGTCACTCGCGCCGAAACCGTGGTCGTAAGGGTGGTTTGACGGCTAGTGGCGCCTTCTCCGTCTAACGCTGAGGAAGATCCGAGGTTGAGGAGATTGGCGAGTGGCCCTGTGGTCTTGGTGATGCCGCCCAGGGCCGGAATGTTCGCTTGAGCACTGGACGTCCGGGACGTCTTGCTGGTCCCCGTGCTTGTAGCCGAGGCGCTCTCCGCAACCAGGATGGTGACGATGTCGTCCACGCGCCGGGCGCGAAGATCGGCCGCCAAATCCGAGAAGCGAGCCGCCGGCGACCATAAGGAACCGTTGGCGGGAACCTGATTGGCTGTCGCCGGCAGTGAGGCTTCCTTAATATATTTATCCAGCGCCGACATTGGCTTCGGCTGTTCCTTCTTATTCTTGTCGTCCGGCTTCTGAGCGATCATGGCGGCAGCGCCGCACAGGAGCGCTGCCGTGACGGTCATTGCATTTTTCATTGCTCTGGTCATTGAACTTCCACTATGTCGCCAGCCGCCATGCCCACCGTCGCCTGACCTTTCCCGGTCACCTGAGCACGAAAATCCTTGCCGCTCGAGAGATTGCGCACGAGGATGGTCGATCCCTTTACGCCCGCGGAGTCCGCGCGCCCCTCCAGCCTGAGATGCGCGCCGCCTGCCAGGACTTCCACGATTACCAGGTCTCCCCTGGCCACATCGGGAACGCGTTCGATCTGTGTTCGGCGAATGGGAGAGCCGGAACGTAAAGAGCTCCTGGAAAGATAACCGATGACTTCGTCGAGATTGTGCGCCACGGTCTCATCAAATGGAAAATCCTCTAGATTTTCCAGGCGGACCTGGTTGGCTTGAATCGGCTTGCCGGCGGAAATGTTTGCTGCCGCCACCACTCGAGTGATTTTTGCCGTAATGCGCACCTTCGCCCACACGGGGAATTGGTGGTCGTTGCCGTCGCGAACGTAGCCGTGCCATAAAATGTCCCGCTGTGCTCCGAAACCTTGCGGCAATTGCATTCCATCGCGAGGGAATACCAGCTCACCCACGGGAGCCGGTTGCGTGCCCCAAGAGACAATCTCGATCTTCGCGCCGGCCAGGTTGGGTTCGGCGCTCAGTTCAGCAAGCATCGCCATACGCAGTTGATCTGGCTGTGGAATAAAAGTGTCTCTCGCGAAACACACGTCCGGGAGTCCATCCAAATCGATCTTCTGATTCTTTGCGATCCTCTGGAGATCGGCGCCGCGCAGGATGCGAGGCTCGCCCGATGTGAGTATGTATCCGAGATTAAAACTCCCGGGGACCTGTGCGAAAGCCGGGACCACCGCGGCGACATCCCGAGCGAGGATCATGTCGCTCTGGATCTTATGACAGCCGTCGGAAGTTATGGCCAGCGCCAGGAAAGCGGGAATTGCCATCATCATTTGGTCAAGTTATTAATCTGCTGGTACATCTCGTCGGCGGCTTTCACCACCTTCGAGTTGGCTTCATAGGCGCGCTGGGCGACGATCAGGTTGACGAATTCGTCGACCACGCTCACGTTGGACTGTTCGGTATAGCCTTGCAGGAGCGTTCCCAGCCCTTCTTGACCGCCCGGAGGTCCGAGCACGGCGTTGCCGGAAGCATTGGTCGGCTGGTACAGATTCTGGCCCAAACTGTTCAAACCTGCGGGATTGATAAACGTTGCGAGCTGAATCTGGCCGGCGGTCTGCGATGCGGTCTGGTTCGGCAGATTGTAGCTGACCGTCCCGTCCGGGGCGATCGTAACGGTTTGGGCGTTCTGCGGCAGAGTAATGGGCGGTTGCAGCAGGTTGCCGTTGGCGTCCACCACGTTGCCCTCGGCGTTCAGTTGAAATTGCCCGGCACGCGTGTACACCAGAGCGCCCGTTGGCGTCTGGACCTGAAAGAAACCGTTGCCCTGAATGACCAGGTCCAGCGGATTGTCGGTCTCCGAAAAATCGCCTTGCGTAAAGACGATTTCGTCGGACGCCGCGCGGGTTCCTAATCCCAATTGCAGTCCTGTCGGCACCACCGATTGTTGGCTGGCCGAAGCCCCGGGCTGGATCACGTTCTGGTAGAGCAAATCCTGAAATTGAGCGCGCCGAGCCTTAAACCCGGCAGTGTTCGCGTTGGCCAGGTTGTTGGCGATGTTATCGACATTCATTTGCTGCGCATTCATGCCGCTGGCAGCGCTGAAAAGAGCTCTAATCATTTATTTCTCCTCCGTCATCAGGCTGATCCGCCCACTCGAGCCACATCCTCGAGCGCCTTCTTGTTCATATCCGTGGTAATTGAGATAGCCTTCTGCAGCATCTCGAACTGTCGCATCAACCCTACCAGGCGAACTGCCGATTCGGCGGGTGCGACATTGGAGTTCTCGACCTTACCTTGCGAAACCGTCACGTCGGCTGCCGGGATTGTTTTGACTTTCGCGTCGGTGACACCGAAATAACTGTTCCCCACCTTTTGCAGAACGGAACGGTCTTGAAAATCCACCAGCGCCAACTGGCCGAGATCTTCTCCATCCTGTGTCACAGAACCATCGGCCGCCACGTCGAGAGGCGCCTGCGAGTTCGTTTGAAGGATTTTGCCATCGGCGGTTTGCACCGGATATCCATCAGATGTCGTAAGCGCGCCGGAACTGGATAGCTGAAACGATCCACTACGCGTATAGAGCGGCCCCGACGGTCCATTGACCACGAAGAATCCCTTGCCGGACAAGGCTAGGTCGAGTGGGTTGCCAGTTGGCTGGAGAGAGCCTTGAGTGAAATCGGTCCACTGCTTCTGGATGACTGGAAGCTTCGTGCCGGAGCTCCCGTCAACGCCAGGATCCTCGCCCGCCGTGAACAAGCTATAGAATTCCCGATCGAGCTTGAATCCACCCGTCGTTGCGTTGGCAAGATTATTCGCAACCAGGTCCAGCGCTTCCATCCGCGCATGAAGGCCGCTAGCCGCTGTGACCGCAATCTGATCCATAAAGGTTTGAACCGGCGTGAGAGCACGTGCTCCGCCAAACTTGGGTCATGCGGATTTTCTAGAATTTACTTTCTTATTCGCGATATGAAGAATAGCCCTCGACTGCGCGTTCGTCAGATTCCCGACGAACATCGGCGGAGACTCGACTGCTCTCAATTTCCAACTGATTGAAAATCGCCGCTGCTAAGGAGTGGCCGCCGATTTGCATGGGAGAGCGGTCAGCGATGACAGCTCCCGCGCAAATTACGAGTTCCTCGAATATCTCAACCGCAGGACTGCGCGTACTGAAGTCTACATCCGAGCTTCAGGCGCAAGCGATATCCGATACGGAGGAGGCGTCCTCTTCAGACGATTCTTCTCAGGCGCCCTCTTCAGGAGAACGCGCGCCTTCAGGTCATTCCAGCTTCGGCGCCGTTTTGCGTCAATACTTCACCGCTTCGAGCAGCGGAACTGAAGCCAACCACGGCGATCGGGCACAGTCCGGCCGACAAAAGTCGGGCACCTTCGATTCGAACCTCCTTGCAGCCGTTCCCATTCGGCCGAACGAGAAGACTCGTGACATAACACCGCTCAGTCTGGCAATTCCAGCGTTGAGAAGTGAAGTCAACACGAGTGACTCTGTTGCCACTTCTTCCGAGGTGACTGAGAGGTCGTCCCAGACGACCACGAGAATTCAGGATTCGCCGATCACCGTAGGCTCGCGGCAATATTCACTCCCTAAAAGCGGTGGGGCTCGGTCCAGTCAAATTGGTCGCGTACAGACCGATCAACGAAAGGCGGACAACTCCGATTCGGATCTTCCTGCGACCGTTCCTGTTCAGCCGATTGGGAAGACCCGTGACATAGCCTCGTTCACTTTGCCAAGTCCTGTGTCAAGAAATGAAGTGAACACGAGAGCTCTCTTTTCTAGTGACAATGGAGCGGACACGCCGCACCATATCAGTCACAATGGAGCGGACACGCCGCTCCATATCGGTCACAATGGAGCG
>Ga0209415_10016644_pt1 | contig 11789 bp, 13 predicted proteins | sample PeaSoiSIISIP2007_FD_187696 | JGI IMG/M metagenome (GOLD analysis project Ga0209415, IMG submission 187696) | Peat soil microbial communities from Weissenstadt, Germany - SII-SIP-2007 (SPAdes) (version 2) | ecosystem: Environmental > Terrestrial > Soil > Wetlands > Peat | place: Germany... | reverse complement strand
AGTTCGCCGTGGCCGCCCGTTCGCAAAGCCCGGACGATCATGCCCGCGGGCGGATCCAAAAGCGGTAGACCAGGGCCCCCGCGCCCACCGTGGCCAGCGCCGTCAGCGACGCCTTAGGCTGCTGCACCACTCCGTAGATCATCATGCCGGTCCCTACCAGAATGTAGGATGCCGGAATCAGCGGAAAGGCAAAGTCGACGGCACGCAGCTTCTGCCATCCCGGGCTGTTGTGCCGAAACACGAAAAGGGCCGCTACGGAGAGCACGGTGAACAGCGTCAGGCTCATCCCGATATACGTGAGCAGGTCGCGGAAGGCAGTGAGCGTCATGAGCATGGCGCACAGTCCCTGGCTCAGAATCGCGATCACCGGCGTGTGCCACCGCGGATGCACGCTGGCCGCCGCGCGGAAAAAGGCGCGGTTCTTGGCCATGGCGAAATAGACGCGTGGGCCGACGGTCACCTCGGCATTCACCGTGGAGGCGATGGAAATCGCCATCAACGCCGACACCACACCGGCCACGCCGGGCCCGAACAGGTGCATGGCGGAAATCGATCCGATGGCGATCTCGCCCTTCATATCCTCCAGCCGCGTGGCGTAAATGAAGACCACGTTCAACGCCAGGAACAGCGCCGCCACGATTCCCGAACCCACCGCCAGTGCGAGCGGCAGAGTACGCTCCGGCCGCCGCACCTCTTCGGCCACGTAGGTAGCGGCATTCCATCCGCTGTATCCCACCATCACCCACAGCAGGCTCACGAAGAACTGCGTCGGGAGGCTGACCGTGGAGGTGCGGACCGCGGGCTCGGAGAAGTGGCTCCAACTCCCGTTGCCCGCCGCGAACCCCAGCACCACAAAGCCCACGATGACGATCATCTTCGTGGAAGTCAGCACGTTCTGCACCTTCGCCGTTCGCCCCACGCCGAAGCAGTTGAGAATGGTGAAGCCGGCGATCAGCGAACACGCCACCAACTGGCCCGTGCCCAGGCGGAGCGAGAATACGCCCGAGCCCAGCACCAGCGTCGCATTAGCCTGCTTCAGACTGGGGGAAAAATACCCCAGGTAGTCGGCGAAGGCCAGTGCCGCGGCCGCAATCGGCGCCGAAAAGCCCGCGAAGAACGAGACCCATCCGGTCATGAAGCCCCATTCCGGACCGAAGGCATGGGTCAGATATACGTACTCGCCGCCGGAGCTGGGAAAGTTGATGCCCAGCTCGGAATAACTCAGCGCGCCGGCAAAAGCGAACACCGCGCCGACGGCCCAGCATGCCAGAATGAGGCTGGCGCTTCCCAGGTCCCCAGCCATGAATCCGGTGGTACCGAAGATGCCCATACCGACCATGTTGGAGATGACCAGCGCGGTCGCGCTGAAGAAGCCGAGCTGCCGCAGCAACCCGGGCCTTGAGGCCTGCATCGGTACGTGGGGCACCTAGAGCTATTCTATGCTACGAACGCCGGTCGAGAGGCGGAGCGGTGCTTAGAACAGAATCTGCTGGTGCGAATACCCGGCCAGGCTGTACGAGTTGGAAAAGGCAGTTCCGCCGATAGTGGGAGTCCACATGCCGAAAGCCGAAGTGAACGTGAAGGCTGCCTTGAGCTTGATGTCCGTGCCTACGGTATTGGCCGCGGCGGGCGGCCACGAGGTGGTGTCAGTCTGGCACGTATCCAAACGGCACGAATAGGGGGTCTGCGCTCCTGCCGTCAATGTGAGGGTCACCATGCTTGGCACGATGCCTACGGCATTGGCGGCCAGCACGTTGGCCACATTCTTGACCTGGATGGCACTGCCTGACACGCTAACATACTGGGCGCCATGTGTCGCCAGGTACGAGTTGGCCACCTTCGAAGCATATTGCAGGGTATGGAACTCCCACATCCCGAACGCCATCCAGAAGATCCCGATCCAGATGAAAATCAGAGGAATGCCGGTCAGACAAAACTCGACTATGGTGCTGCCGCGCCGCTGCTTCCGTTGTCGCATGGATTTACCCCCTTAACCGCACCTGGACTGTGCGCTGAAACGTGAATTGGTTCCCCAGCAAGCCCGGAATGGGAATCATTTTCAACGTCTGGTATTGCAGCGTCACCGACGTGGCCGGCTGGCCATCCGTTCCAGTCACGGCCGAATACGACAGGATCACCGGCAATGCCGTGCAGGTGGTGAGGCCGCTGCCGTCATTGTTGGCGAAGCGCAGCTCCTCCAAGGCGAGGTTGCAGGTATTGGTGGTGTTGGTTGTAGTGGTCGCGGTATGGTTCGCGTCCGTGGACGCGTAGAGCGCAACTGTCCGCGCGGCGCTGGCGGTGGAAATCAGGGCGTGCGAGAAGAAGCCCCAATCCAGTGCCCCTACGAAAAAAAATACGTACCAGGGCATGAGCAAGGCCATCTCGAAAGCGCTTCCCCCGCGCCGGCTCTTTCGTCTTAAGTTCTTCATTAGTGGTCCTCTTGTTCAGTAAACTGGGTTGGAAGCTGCCCATCAAGTTATCGAAGGTTAGCAGGGTAATGCCGCCGGCTCCGCTAGCCCAGTACCTGAAGCGGCCGTCCCGTTGGCCGCAGTCTGCCCCCGGTGCGCGTATGGCTCACTCGATGATCCCCACGTTGCGCATTCCGAGGCGGTTCCCGATCCGCCGTTGAAGGTCTCGCTGCCGGCGGACCGCCTGATGCTGCTGAAGCCGCCGGTCACATAGAAGGTGACCCCAGCAGTGTTGGTGAGGGTGCCGTTTTTCCAATCGATGGAGCCGCCATTCATGATAGGTTGCGCCGGGGAGGTTCAGACTCCCGATTACCGGACGATTTTTATGACGATTGAAGGGGCTCTTTGCTTTACATCACGCAACCTGCAAACCACGGGTGATTCCCCGAATTCGGTCCTGGTACCCGGTAGTCTGATTTCCGCCGCGGACCAAGGTGACCAGTATCGCACGCCGCTTGCCGCAGCATCGACGCTGCGGAAGCAAGGGCCTCCCCACCTCCCCATCCCGATGGCGCTGGAATCGAAATTGAAATAGTGGCGGCTTGCCACGAGCGCGCATGGTCGGTGACCGAGGTGGACATTAAGATTTTTTAATTTCCAGTCTTGATTCCAAACGGCTTCCCCCCGGAGCTCCGCGGGGCCGTGGCGGATGGCCTGGGGGGCACTGATGCGAATTTGAATTCCGACCTGTATATCTCTTATACTGTGTGGTCGGTCTAACTTCGAGTTAACTCGTACCACAGCCTTGTTCCGTTCGGAAGGCGCAGACTCGTTGGGCGGCCGGGCTCTAATCCTTAGGAGGATTTCCACCGATGATCTCCATTGTGGACATCACTCGTGTCGGGCGGCCTACCGGCCGTCGAAAAGCCGCGGCAAGCGGGCGCACGGCGCCGCTTCTGCGCATGGTTCTGGTTCTTCTGTCGCTGCTGGCGCTCTCCGTTCCTCTGATGGCACAGGAACAGACGGGAGGGGAGGCCAACCTCAGGCTCCCCGATCTGAATACGGCGACCTTCCTGGGCGGCATCCACGGGGGCACCCTGCTCATGGGCGGCCTCGTCGTCAGCGCTCTGGGCCTCGTCTTCGGCCTGATCATCTACTTCCGGCTACGCAACATGCCAGTCCACTCGTCGATGCGCGAAGTGTCGGAGTTGATCTACGAAACCTGCAAGACCTACCTCGCGACGCAAGGCAAGTTCCTGCTCCTTCTGGAATGCTTCATCGCGGTCATCATCGTCTTCTATTTCGGGTTCCTTCTGAAAATGGAGTTTTATAAGGTACTGATCATCCTGTTTTTCAGCGTGATCGGCATCTCCGGCAGTTTCTCGGTGGCGGCTTTCGGAATGCGGGTCAATACCTTCGCCAACTCGCGCACGGCTTTCGCCTCGCTCACCGGCAAGGCATACCCCTGCTATGACATTCCGCTGCAGGCCGGTATGAGCATCGGGATGCTGCTGGTCTCGGTGGAGCTGCTGATCATGCTCTTCATCCTGCTGTTCATTCCCGGCGATCTGGCCGGCTCCTGCTTCATCGGCTTCGCTATCGGCGAATCGCTGGGCGCCGCGGCCCTGCGCGTCGCGGGCGGCATCTTCACCAAGATCGCCGATATCGGGTCCGACCTCATGAAGATCGTCTTCAAGATCAAGGAAGACGACGCCCGCAACCCCGGCGTGATCGCCGATTGCACCGGCGACAACGCGGGCGATTCGGTCGGCCCGTCCGCCGACGGCTTCGAAACCTACGGCGTCACTGGCGTCGCGCTCATCACCTTCATCCTGCTGGCGGTCCACGACCCCATCGTCCAGGTGCAGCTTCTGGTCTGGATCTTCTCCATGCGCGTCATGATGGTGATTTCGTCCGCCGTCGGCTACTTCGTCAACGGCGCCATCGCCAAGGCCCGCTTCGGCAATGCTCCCAAGTTCAATTTCGAGACGCCCCTTACCACCCTGGTCTGGCTCACTTCCATCCTCTCCATCGCACTCACCTACGTGATCAGCGCGTTCATGATCCCGACTCTTGGCGGCGACAGCTCCTTGTGGTGGAAACTTGCCACGGTGATCAGTTGCGGCACCCTGGCCGGCGCCCTCATCCCCGAGTTCGTCAAGGTGTTCACCTCCACCCACTCGCGCCACGTGCGCGAGATCGTCACCAGCTCGCGCGAGGGAGGCGCATCGTTGAATATCCTCTCCGGCTTCGTAGCCGGCAATTTCAGCGCCTTCTGGCTGGGGTTCACCATGCTGCTCCTCATGAGCCTCGGCTACTTCGTGAGCACCATGTTTCCCGGCTCGCTCATGTTGGCCCCGGCGGTCTTTGCGTTCGGCCTGGTGGCCTTCGGCTTCCTCGGGATGGGGCCGGTCACCATCGCGGTGGACAGCTACGGCCCGGTCACCGACAACGCGCAATCCATCTACGAGCTTTCCACCATCGAAACGATTCCCGGCATCAGCCAGGACATCCAGAAGAATTTCGGTTTCACGCCCGACTTCGAGAAAGCCAAAGAAAACCTGGAGGAGAACGATGGCGCTGGAAACACCTTTAAGGCGACCTCCAAGCCGGTGTTGATCGGGACCGCCGTGGTGGGCGCCACTACCATGATCTTCTCCACCATCGTGGCCCTGACTCACGGTCTCCAGGACCAATACATGAAGCTGATCTCCTTGATGCACGCGCCATTTCTGCTGGGACTGATCGCCGGCGGCGGGGTCATCTACTGGTTTACCGGCGCCAGCGCCCAGGCCGTCACTACCGGCGCTTACCGCGCGGTGGAGTTCATCAAGAGGAACATCAAGCTGGAAAGCGCCGAGAAGGCTTCCGTGGCCGATTCCAAGAAGGTGGTGGCCATCTGCACCCAGTATGCGCAAAAGGGCATGCTGAATATCTTCCTGGTGGTGTTCTTCGCCACCCTGGCGTTTGCCTTTCTCGAACCATTCTTCTTTGTGGGCTACCTGATCTCCATTGCGCTGTTCGGTCTGTACCAGGCCATTTTCATGGCCAACGCCGGCGGCGCCTGGGATAACGCCAAAAAGGTGGTCGAGACCGAACTGCGCGCCAAAGGCACCGCGCTCCACGACGCTTGCGTGGTCGGCGACACGGTTGGCGATCCGTTCAAAGACACCAGTTCGGTGGCTCTCAACCCGATCATCAAATTCACCACGCTATTCGGCTTGCTGGCAGTCTCGCTGGCGGTGAGCGTGACCGACAAACAAGGCGCCGTATTCACCACCGTCCTGGCCGCCCTGTTCTTCGCTGTTGCCCTGGTGTTTGTGTACCGAAGCTTCTACGGCATGCGCATCGAATCGCAGTAGGACAGTCCTCGATGGGGGTTGAGGGAAGGTGGCTCCCATCCCCTCTTACGGTTCGATCAGTCCGGCGCGAATGGCGTAGCGCACCATGCTCGCGGTCTCGTGCACCCCCAGCTTTTCCAGGATGCGGCTGCGGTGCGAATCGGCGGTCTTGTAGCTGATCCCCAATTGCGCCGCCGCCTCCTTGGTGGACTTTCCGTTGGCGATCAGCACCAGCACCTGCCGCTCGCGTTCGGTCAACGCAAGCACCATTCTCACGGATTCTTCGTTGGGCACGAATACGCCTCGCTTGCGATCGTTGATATCGGAGGCCGATCCCATGTAGCCCGCGAACGCTCCCGTCTCGTCGTAGCGTGGCACGCCGGAATCTTCCACCCAGCGATAATCCCCGCCCGAGCGCTGGATACGATACTCCATCCGGAACGGTTGGCGCGCGCTGAACGCCTTCAAATAGGTCTCAATGCAGAAATCGCGGTCATCGGGATGCAATCGCCCGGTCCATCCGTTGCCGGTTTCCTCTTCCAGCCGGCTACCCCGAAATTCCAGCCATGCCCGGTTGAAGTACGTGTACAATGCGTCCGGGCCGGACAGCCAGATCATCGCCGGCGAGGCATCCGCCAGCGCACGAAACCGCGCTTCACTAGTTTGCTCCCGCTGCTTGTGGCCAAGCAGTTCGGCCTCCAGAATGGCCACCTTCTGGCGGAGTGCGGTTATCTCATCGATTTCTTTGCCGGGCGACATCGGGAAAACCATAGGATAGCGGCTACTAGCCGTATCCTTATTATGGTATTGCATTTGTGGAACTTTTGGCGGCCCTGTGGGAAATTAGTATGAAGAAGATAATGACGCTTGGTACCGAGACGGATGACGAGCTGCTCATGCGGATGCGTAGCGGCGATGAGCCGGCGTTCGTCACCCTTTACCGCCGGCGCCAGGCTGCCATCTACCGATTCGCCTTGCACATGAGCGGTTCGGTAACCGCCGCGGAAGATATCACCCAGGAGGTTTTTCTGGCGCTGATCCGCGATGAATGCGGGTTCGATCCGGAGCGCGGTACGCTTTCCGGCTATCTCTTTGGGATCGCGCGCAAGCTGGTGCTGCGATATCTGGAGCGCGGCCGTTCCGACGTGGCCCTGGATGTCGAAGGGGAGAGTTCCGCCTGGCCGGAATTGGCGGTCAACGACGACCCTCTGTTGGATCTGACTCACCGGGAGGGCATCGAGGCCTTGCGCCGCGCTGTTTCGGCGTTGCCGCGGCGCTACCGGGAAGTGGTGGTCCTTTGCGATTTGGAAGAAGTGGACTACGCCGCTGCCGCGTCGATTCTGGGGTGCCCCATCGGCACGGTGCGCTCCCGGCTGCATCGGGCGCGCGCGCTGCTGCTTGAAAAGCTGCATCAGGAAAGGAATTTCCGCCCCGCGATGGGCGCATGGAAGCCGCTAAGGTGTTTGACATGAACTGCCAGGAGTTTTGGAATACGATGCCCGAACTGGGCCGCCACGGGGATCACTCGGGCCACCTGCGGGAATGCATCGCCTGCGCGGCGCTGTGGGAGCGGCAACGCAGCTTGACGGCGGGCCTTCGTACGGCCGCGTCCGAATGGAGCTATTTGCAGGCGCCCGCCCGCGTGGAAGCCCGGCTCACCGCCGCTTTCCGGAGCCATGCCGGCTTAGCGCACGGACGGGAAATCGCTCGTCCCTGGCACGTGTGGGGACCGGTTGCCGCATGGGCCGCGGCCGCCGCGGCGCTGGTCTTGTTGGCCATGTTCCTGATGAGCGGAGGCCAGCCGCAATTGCCGCGCCGGAGCGCTCCGGGCACGATCGAATTGGCCGCGGCGCAGGCCGTCCCGGATTTCGGCGTGAGCGGCGATTCACCCTACGGCGATGACGATTTCATCCCGCTGCCGAATGCGGCGGGGATCGCTCCCAACGAAGATGTAAACCTGGTACGGGTCGAAGTCCCACGTTCGGCGATGATCGAGCTCGGATTTGCGGTGAGCGCGGAGCGCGCTTCCGAGCCCGTCGAGGCCGAGGTGGTATTGGGCGCCGACGGTCTGGCCCGCGCGGTGCGGTTTCTGGATGAATAGGTAGCACAGGCATGCTTGCCTGTGAAGGAGAAGTACATGCTGATGCGAACGACTCTCACCGGTCTCCTGCTGCTGGCTGCCAGCGCGATGGCCCAACCTCCGGGGCCCGGCCGCGGCCCTGGCCGTTTTGGACCTGGCCCCGACCCGGGTCCGTTTGGCGGTGCCCGTTTCCTGGGCGCCGAAGCCGGAATGCCCGGCCACGTGGTGAAGAACGCTCCCTACTCGGCCGACGTGGTGACCGAGACCACCCAGACCTTGCCGGATGGCAACCACATTCACCAGACCACTAGCGTGAAGATGTATCGCGACTCGGAAGGACGAACCCGCAGCGAACAGTCGCTCAAGACCCTCAACGGCCTTGCGCCCAATGCCAATCTGCCCGCGGTGGTCTTCATCAACGACCCGGTGGCTGGCGCGAACTACGCGCTGAACCCCACTGCCCACACCGCCAACAAGTCCACCTGGGCCCGTCCCGCCGTGGCGGGAGAACAGAACCGTCCGCTGGGCCGCGGGCCTGGTCCCGGACCGGGGCGCGGACGCCGGGGCGGCGCCAATCCGAATGTCAAAACCGAAACGCTGGGCAGCCAGATGGTGGAAGGTGTGCAAGCCGACGGCACTCGCACCACGATGACCATTCCAGCCGGCCAGATCGGCAACGAACAGCCGATCCAAATCGTGACCGAGACTTGGTACTCCCAGGAGCTGAAGACCGTAGTGCTGTCCAAACGCTCGGATCCGCGTATGGGCGACATGGTTACCCGGATGTCCAACGTCAGCCGCGCCGAGCCGCCGTCCACCTTGTTCCAGGTGCCGGTCGATTACAAGGTCTCCGAGTCGGCTAGGCAGGGCCGGAGCGGCCCGAGGCAGTAGGTTCGTTCAAAACGCCATCAGGTCCTTCTTCGACTCGATCTTCCTGGCTTCCACTCCGGGCACTTTTTGCAGGTCCTGCCATTCCTTGAATTTGCCGTTGGCGTCCCGGTATTGAATCAGGGCCATGGCTTCTTGCGCCGTAATGCGCAAGATCGTCTTCAATTCGACCAGCGGAGCGGTATTCACGTTGATCTTGGAATCCGTGCCGAAGTTCTGCGCCAGGTAGTCCGTCACTGCGGCCAGGTCCTTCTCGGTGCCTTTGGCGCCGCGGTCCACCATCTCGGCCACCTGGTCCGCCCAGTCGTCGTGGCTCAAACGCATCTGCCGGAAGTTGCCGGTGCCGTGGCAGTCCAGGCAAATCCGAGTGGTGGCCTCCTTGCCCGGGCCGTCCGGCAAAAGTCTCACCTCGTCATCGTCCACCGCAAAGGCCAGGCACAGGCAGGCCGCGCCTATCGAGATCCACACCGGCATTCGGATAGCGGTCAATCGCATGGAAATTTATTGTACGCTACTTGAGTCCCGCATCCTGTCGTGATTGAATGTGGGGGTGGATGTGGCGGCCAACGCGCTCCCCGCCAACAACCCCAGTGCGATCCCCTCTCGGAGCTTCATCCCGACTATTATTTTACCCGCTTGGCTGTTATTTTACGTGGTTGATCGCGCACCCGATCGACTTCGTTGCCGGCCGCGCTACGGGCTTGCCGGCCAGCACCGCATCGAGCGCATCGCGCACATCCCGTTCCGTGGCCTGCGGCCGCTGCTTGCCGAAATCCTCCACCCGGTTGTCGATCCTTCCGTGATACAGCACCTTGCCGTCGGGCGAGAGGACTACGGCCTCCGGGGTAACGGTCGCGCCCGTAAGATCCACCAGTGCCTGATGCGGGTCGAGCAGCAACGGAAAGCCGTAGCGGTAGTCCTTCGCATAGCGTGCCACATCGGCCTCGGCGGTGGTGGTTTCCGCCTGCACGGCGTAGACCAGCACGCCTCGCGCCGCGTACGCGTCCCGAATGCGATTCATCTCCGGGACGTAGCTGTTGGCGATGGGGCAATCGGTGGTGACGAAGAACAGCAGGATGGCCTTGTGGCCGCTCCACTCGGCCGGGGTGTGGATGGAGCCCTGCGTATCGCGCAACTGAAACTGCGGCGCCCCGGCCAGGAACAGCAGCACCAGAACTTTTTGCAGCATACCCTTTCTCCCATTGTAAACCCCGCGCTGCCTGCCTCGTAACTTGCTTGACACCGCTGCCCGCGTGGACCGCCAAGTCATTGATTCTTTAACCGGTTCCTTACGGGCAGCCAAATGCCTTCTAAAGCCGCGGAGTGGACACATGACAAGCTCGATGACACGGACCCCCAAAACCGATGCGGACCTGGTAGCGGAGCTCCAGCGCCGCGATTCGAACGCCATGGCGGAACTTTACGACCGTTATGGCCGCCTCGCCTACGCCCTGATTCTCCGCATCGTGCGGGATGTGGGGATCGCGGAAGACCTCGTTCAGGAGACCTTCATCCGCGTCTGGAACCGCATTCAGTTCTTCGATGCGCAGAAGGGTTCCGTCGGCCCGTGGCTGCTGGCCATCGCCCGCAATCGCGCCATCGACTACCTGCGTTCGGTCCGCTCCCGCGACCGCAACACGGTAGCGTATGACGAAGCCGAAGCCGATCATGGCTCGCTCTCGGCCGCGGCATTCGACAACGCGCGCCAGGTAAGAGCGGCGATGCGGAAACTCGTGCCCAACCATCTGCGCGTCATCGAGCTGGCATACTTCGAAGGACTCTCGCAGTTGGAGGTAGCCGAGCGCATGGGTCAGCCGCTGGGAACCGTCAAGAGTTGGGTGCGCATGGCCCTCAAGAGCCTGCGTGACGAACTGGTGCCAGACTCCTGCTTGGGGTGTGGCAGCAGCTTCTGCACCCGCCAGTTCAAAAGCTCGGCGGCGTAGCGCTGGTTCTCCAACCCTGGGAAACTACCGCGGCGCGATCTGGGCCAGGCACTCCTGGGCGCAATCGCCGTGCTCCGGCCAGCGGGAGCACTGGAGAACGCGGAGCTCATTGGCCCCCGATACATGCTTGCGGACGGCAAACCAGGGATCGAGGCCGACATCCGCCGGAGCGCCGAGTGCGGGACAGGTGAGTTGCCGCGCGATGCGTGCATGCCGCCAGGCGTTCCCCAGCGCCCAGCAGACGGGTATCAGCAAGGCCAGCAGAAAATAACCAATCACGGTGTAGACGGACCACATAGGACAATCTCCTTCGCTTTCAATCGGCTTCACTTCACACGGCAAGCACCGGGCACGGGGATTCCCGCACGATTCCGTACGTATGCGTGCGCAAACGTCCGAGCACGCCATGCGGGCGCCCCCGGCCGACCACCAACAGGTCGGCGCCGGTGGATTCGGCGGCCGCGCGTACCGCAGCGGGAACTTCTCCCGCCTCGATCAGGACCTCGGCCTTAACCTTCATCTCATCCCGCAGAATGGTGACCTGCTCGCGCGCGCGGGCCATCAGGTCGGCATTCCATGCGGGTTCAAAGGTGATGCCGTCCATCCGGGTGGCGGAGTCCGGGACGGCATGCACGAGGGCCAGATCCGAACCGAATTCCTCGGCGAATTGCGAAGCCCACGCCACCACCTGGCGGCTCTCCGGACGGAGGTCGACAGCGCACAGAATCTTCCCGAAGCGCGGCGACTCCATGGCCGGCGGATGCTCCAGGTGCGGTCCGGTGAGAACCGGACAGTGCACGTCGTGGAGCACCTTGGCGGTTACCGACCCGAGCAGAAAACGGCGGAACGGGCCGTAGCCGTGGGTCGGCATGACAATCAGGTCGCACTTTTCCTTGCAGGCAAATTCGGCGATGGCGCGGGCGGGATCGCCCTCACCCACCTCTCTGCGCACGGTAAGACCCCGGACCTCGTCGCCCATGAATTCGTCGAGCTCCGCGTGTACCTGCGCCAGGGTCGACTCCAAATCGAACGGCGGAGGCGTGGCATATCCCTCGGCCGCGCTGAAGGCGGCCCAGGGTTGCACGAAGACATGCAGCAGATCCAGCTCACAATGGAAGCGGCATGCCAG
>Ga0209415_10016643_pt1 | contig 11789 bp, 12 predicted proteins | sample PeaSoiSIISIP2007_FD_187696 | JGI IMG/M metagenome (GOLD analysis project Ga0209415, IMG submission 187696) | Peat soil microbial communities from Weissenstadt, Germany - SII-SIP-2007 (SPAdes) (version 2) | ecosystem: Environmental > Terrestrial > Soil > Wetlands > Peat | place: Germany... | reverse complement strand
GTGATGTTCTCGATCGACCGGAAGGGTCCGTGCACGGTCTACGCGCGCGACGTCGTCCCCCTCGGGGACGCGACCCTTGCGATCCTCGAGCCAGAGATCCCGATCGTGCGCCTGGGCGCGCGGCAGGCCCTGCTCGCCTACGCAACGGCCGTCGTCGGCACGGCCCGCGAGCACGCGAAGTGGCAGGTGGCCCAAGGCGTCGGCATGTTCCCCCGCCCGCACGTCAAGATCGCGAAGAAGCCCGACTGCTCGGATGCATGCCTCAAGCGGACGGCCGGGTCGTGCCCGGTGAACATCCTCGAGTTCTCCGCCGGCAAGCTCTCCGTCACGGACGAGCTGAAGTGCATCGACTGCGGCGCCTGCGAGAAGACGTGCGAGCACGGCTCGATCAAGATCACCCCCGATACCGAGGACTTCTTCCTCCGGTTCGAGACCGACGGGTCGCTGACGCCCCGCGAGGCGTTGCGCTTCGCCCTCAAGGACCTCAAGCGCCGCTTCGAGGAGCTGCGCGAGGCGATCCAGGCGATCCCGTAGATCGCCCGGAGCTCGTCCAGTCGTACCGCAGGATTGCGGCGATCGACCCGAGACCGTCGAGCTTGGCCCCGTTCTCCCCTTCGTCGCGCACCACGAACAGGCGGGCCCGGGCGCTCCGGGCCCGGTCGAGCACCGGCAGCACCGCGACGTCGGTGAGCAGCCGCTCCGCGACGAGTAGGGTCTCGACGGCGCCCGCGTCGACCGCTTCCGCGACCTCGGCCCGTCCCACAGCCGCCCGGGTACCGGTGGCGAGCGACCGGACCAGCCGCTCGACGAACTCCGCCTCCTCGGCAGCGACGCTCCCCCGAAGCACCTCGGTCGCCCGTCCCGACTTCAAGAGCTCGTCCACCCCGACCCGACCCGATTCGGAGGTCGAGTAGACCTTCACCTTCGCCGCGACCGCCGGATCCTCCTCATGGAGTCGGCGGGAGAGCTCTTCCTTGAGGAATCCCGGCCCCGCGATGATCACGGCGTGGGCCGCCGGCCCTTCCCGCCGGAGGAGTCCAACCAGCTCGTCGGAGTAGGTCTTCCGGTCCTTCTCCCCTTGCCCCCCCTCGAACCGCTTGCCGGCAATCGTCCGACGGAGGTCGGCGACCGGCTCGATCGCCCGTCCGCGGAGGCGGACGAGCGACGAGTCGCCCCAGTCGACGGCGGCGAGGAGGATGGTCGGCTCGTCGGTGCCCGCGAGCCCCTCCTCGAGGAGAGTACGGTCCCCCGCGGACGTGGAGCGTTTGAGGACCGTGACCTCGTCCCCCTCCGTCAGGTCGAGCGTGTGGTGGCGCCCGATGTCGAACGGCCCCTCTCGGATCGGGCCCGTGAGCCGCACGTGCTTGGAGAACCCGTGGAACTCGACCTGCTCGACGTCCACGACGATCCAGACCCGCCGACGGACCCGTTCGGCGCCCGGGACGTCCATCGGGGCCTCCGGGTCCCGCCGCGTGGTCGATCCTCCTGCGAGGTCGCCCGCTCGGACGAACCGCGCGATCCGCCAGAGGTCGCTCGGGCTCTCGAGCCGGAGGCGGAGCTGGCCCGTCGCCGCGTCTCGGTGGAGAAGGCGCACGGGAGGCTCCGCAGGTCTCCCGACAGGTCCGCCCCATAAGCGGCTTTCGGCGCCGCGCACTGCCGCGATAGCCTTAACTCGCGGGGGACGGTCTCCGCCCCCACCGGGTGGAGGCCCCTCCTGAGCGGTCGGTACGCGGAACTGTTCCGTCAGCGCTCCTTCGGCTCGTTCCTGACGGCCGGGGCGCTGCAATTCGCCGCTCCGGGCACCGCCTCTGTCATCCTCTTCTTCTCGGTCGCGGTCGCGTATCCCACGGACCACCGGGCGAGCTACGCCGCTTTGGCGCTCGCGCTCCTGGGCCTCTCGTCGACCGTGCCCACGCTCGTCGCGATGTTCTATTCGGGGGCGCTCGCGGACCGGTACGACCGCGGGAAGCTGATGCGGGTCGTGAACCTGGTCGGCGTCGTCGCGACGGCCGGCCTGGCCGCCCTCTTCGTCTTCCAACCCGGAGGCCGGATGAACCTCCCCGGTCCCGCCGGGTTCTACATCCCCGACTGGATCCTCCTCATCTACCCGCTCTGGGCTGCTGTGATCGTCTCCTCAACGATCTTTCGCCCCGCGTTCAACACGTCCGTGCCCCGCGTGGTCCAGCGGGAGCTGCTCGGACGCGCCAACGGGGCCATCTATGCGGTCGCCGGGGGGGTGAGCGCCGCGGGCACCGTCGGGGTCGGCATCCTCCTGACCCTCGCCCCAGCGGCCTACGCCTTCGCGGTGCCGTTCGCCCTGTTCTTCGTCACCCAGGTAGCCCTCGCCGACGTCGACGTCGACCTTTCGGTGACGCGGAAGGGTCCGGTGCGCTCGCTCCTTCGTGAAGCGCGCAACGGGTTCGCCTACCTGGCACGGCACCGGGCGCTCCTCCAGATCACGGTCGCGGCCCTGGCGATCAACTTCCTGGTCGCCCTCGCGACCGTCGAGCTCGCCCTCTACGTGACCTCCTGGCTGGGGCTGACCCAGGGGATCTGGTACGGAGCGATGGTCGCGGCCGCGACGGTGGGCGCCTCCGTCGGGTTCGTCCTGATCGGGAACGTCCGGTTCGAGGCCCGGGCCGGTCGCGCACTGATCGCGCTGACGTGCGCCCTCGGGGCCTCGCTCTTCGCCCTGGCGCTCGTGCACACGATCTGGCTCGCCCTCCCCATCATCTTCCTCTTCGGGACGATCCCCGGGATGTTCACGACGATCTTCCTCTCGACCATCCAGTCGAACGTCCCGGACGAGGTGATGGGACGGGTCTTCTCGGCGGACGAGGTCGGGAGCTACGCCCTCGTCCCGGCGGGTCAGTACGCGGGCGGGGAGCTGACCCTGGCCGCCGGAGTACAGGGGACGTACCTGTTTGCGGGGGCAACGCTCCTCGTGTTCGGCGTGTTCATGTTCGTGGCGTTCGGCTCGCTTCGGAACCTCTCGTACCAGGGTTCGGCGAGCTCGGCCGATCGATGACGATCTCCCCCGGGGCCACGGGGATCGCGGCGCGGGAGTACCAGGAGTGCTCCGGCCCGAGCGTCCGGACAAAGCCGAGGTGCTCGTAAAGCCGCACCGCGCGCGAGTTCCCCTCGGTGACGTTGAGCACGGCCACGGTCTCGCCCCGGGCCCGCAGTGCGTGAAGGTTCGCGAGGACGAGGGCCCGACCGATCCCCGACCCCTGAGAGGCTCCCTCCACCATGACGCTGATGAGCAGCGGTCCGTAGGGCGCCCGGACGACCAACGACGCCCCGACCGGGTGCCCCGCCGACTCCGCCATCGACGAGGCCCAGCCCAGGAATTCCCCGAACCGTCCGGTCATCATCTCCCGGACCCCCCGGGCCGCGTCGACCACAGGGTCGGGGTCGCCGAGGTACATGAACTGGTCGAAGGTCCCCCCGAAGGCCGCGTAATGGAGGACCGCCACGGTCGGCTCGTCCTCGGCGAGGACCGGGCGGATCCGGATCCCCTTTGGGGTCCGGAGGGGTGGGAGGTCGACCGTGGGGGGCCACCGCATCTCCGACCGCGAGAACCTCTCGAAGCCGCGCGCCCGCATCATCGCGGTCTCCTCCTCGAGGGAGAGGCCCACGAGCCCCCCCGGGGAGAAGACCGACGGACCCACCTCGGCGGTGAGGGCGCGAAGGAACGCCTCGTAGGTCGACCGGCGGGCGACCTCGGGCTCCAGGTACAGGACCTGTAGGGTGATTCCCCGGGGATGACCTGCCTCCCAGAACGCGACGCCCGCCGTCCTTCCGCCGAGCCGACACAACCGGCCCTCGGTCATCTCGCCCGAGCGGATCCGCTCGGTGACCGATGCGAGGCGGGGTTCAGCATCGGACGCGGGGCCGGAACGAGTGTACGCTGCGACGATCGCCACCCGGGTGAGCGCGATCGCGGTCGGGACGTCGGCGGCGAGAGGAATGAGCTCGACGGGGGTCGTGGGGGAGGCCATCCGGGTCCGCACACCGGTCCGGTTCATGGGCTCGTCGCCCCTCCGTTGTCGAGACGACCTCAATCGGTCGGTAGGCCGACGCCTCGACCGCCCTACGCTGGTCCGTCGCCAGCGGTGTGGGGTGAGCCCGACCCGTGCGCCGCCCCCGTTCCCGAAGCGTGGGGTGGGGGATTCGAGTCGACCTCGTCCGTCGACCCCAGCATCGGGTCATCCAACTGGAATGTGGCCCCGCATGCCCGACAGAAGACGTAGCAGTGCACGTCGCCACTCACCGGCTCGCTCAGCTCTCCGTGGCACCGGGGGCAGGCACGGCCCACCGAGAGAGAGGAGACGGGCGCGAGAGCGGTCTTCGCAGTTTCCGTCATGCGCCGTACTTCGAACCCCCGGGCCATCACCTCGAATCCCTTTCAAGATGACCGACCCACTGCCGCCCGGGCCCACCGGGCCGCGATCCCACCGCCTCTCGAGCCGCTCGCGCTCGGATCCTGGAACGCAGGAATTCCTGGACTCCAGACTCACGGTGGCGGAGCCGTCCATCGACCGGTGGGATTCAAATACCAGCTAGTTGATATGTCAATCGTCAGACAAAGATAGGGGTCTTGTCTGACAGACATGGTCGACACGTCCGAGCGGGTGACCGTACGGATCCCGCAGGAGCTCATCGAGAAGCTGAAGCAGATCCAGGACGCTCGCGGTTCTCCCACGATATCCGACACGATCCGCGAGGGGCTCGAGCAGTATATCGAGCTCCACCTTCCACCCCAGAACGTCCGGAAGGTCGTCGTCGAGCTGTCCCGGCAGGACAACAGCCGGCTCGAAGCGTTCGTGCGCGAGGGCAACTCCGTGAGCGTCGACGATGCCGTGCGCTCGGCTGTCCGGGAGTACATCCGCGGACGCCTCGAGCAGGTCGGGGCGGTCCGATCCCACCGACGTGAGGGGGAGGCGCTCGCCACCGAGGGCTCCCCTCCGCCCTGACGGCGGCGGAGAGCAGATGACCGACTCGCCCGATATCGATTCGTGGGCTTCCCTCGCGGTCACTCCCTCGATCGCCGTCGTCGGTCTCGGCGGGGCCGGCAGCGAAGCGGTGTCGGACCTCCTCGCGCTCGGAATCCCGGGGGTCCGCGCCTTCGCGGTCAATACGGACGCGAACCACCTACTTCGCACCGGCGTCGAGGAGCGGATCTTGCTCGGTCACCGGGAGCTCAAGGGAAGGGGGAGCGGCGGGGACCGCGAGGCGGTCCTCCGCGGGGCTCAGGAGGGCAAGGAGGAGTTGCTCCGGCGGCTCCGGCCGTTCGAGATCGTCTTCCTCCTGGCGGGGCTCGGCGGAGGTACCGGGAGCGCCCTGCTGCCGTTCCTCTCCCGGGAGCTTCGACAGACCGACACGCTCCCGATCCCCGTGGCGTTCCTTCCGTTCCAGGTCGAGCTCGATACGAACCCCGGGCGACGCGAGAACGTCGAGGCGACCGTCGCCGACCTGGAGGGGATGGGCGGGTTCCTCCTCGCTCTCGCCAACGAGAAGCTGCGGCGCTTCGATTCGCTCCCCATCCACCGGGTCTTCCAGGTCCGGAACGCCTACGTCCACTCCCTCGTCACGAGCCTCGTCGACATGGTCGAGAACCCCTCCCAGATCTCGGTCGACTTCGCCAGCCTCAAGAACCACCTTCGCGCCTCCGACCTCTCGACCCTGGTCGTGGGCGAGTACCACATCTCCGAGCCCGAACGTCTAGTCCAGGAAGCGCTGAACGAGACGCTGCTCGACTACCGGATCGCCGAACGGCCCTCGGTGCTGGTCCATCTGGACGGGGGGTCGAACCTGACGCTCGGGACGCTCGACCGAGTCCTGCGGGCGTTGCGCCACCGCCTGGGGGAGCCCGAGCGGCTCGTCCTGGGCACTCGGATGCGGTCCGAGCCGAGCGAGGTCGTCCGTCTCACCGCCGTGGTCGGAGGGCTCCGGCCCCGAACGGTCCGGGAGGCGCTCAGCGCGAAAGGTCCAGGTCCGCTGGTCGCTCGCTGAGTCCCGCGCTCGATCGGGGGGCGGCCTCCCGGGCGTCCAGGGAGGCGTGCACGAGATCGACGACCTGGGACGTGCGGAGGCTGCGCGGTCCGACCGAGAGCTGGGGTACTCCGGAGTCTCGCAAGAGCGCCGCCTCGGCCGGTGTGGGATCGTACGGGTCGGAGAGGACCGCCGCGATGGATCCTTCGGGCGGGGTCCAGTCGGAGAGTGGTCCTCCGCCCTCGGTCAGCCAGACCGCCCCGGGGAGTCGAAGGAACTCAGCCAGCGCGGGCAGAGGGTCGACCGGCCCCACGCGGAGGCCGGGGGACGATTCGAGCGGGTCGGGATAGCCGGCCGAGCGGACCAAGGCATTCTTCACCAGGGCGGCGGTCGAGCGCTCGTCCGGGTTGAGGTAGCGGACCCGTGCCCCGACCACGTCGACCCGCCGCGCGACGGGCGGGGGCTGGGCCACGAACAGGATCGTGACCTCGGTGTCGCGGCGGAGGTCGTTGGAGAGGGTGAACGCGGTCGAGACCGCTCGGGCGACCTCGTCCATCCGGCCGGCGCCGCCGGCGAGGTCGTTCAGGGTGAACGCCCCGTTGGGCGGAACGCGGTGGGCCAAGAGAAGGAATCGGCGCACGACGGGGCGAGACGCCCCGGCGCTAAAGCTCTCGGACCCGGGAGGGGGCCGCCGCGGCCCGCCGACGGGGCTTAGGAGCCGAGGGGACGCGGGGAGCGGGCATCGGGTTCTGCTTGCGCTCGAGCCAGATCTCGTCGCCCAGCTCGTGGTAGACGGCGTGGGCGGCCATGCCGGTACCGTGCTCGCCGTGGGGGAGCAGGAACGCGCCCGACCGATTGGCGTTGGACGAGTAGACGATCTCCTGCTCCCCTGCGGCGGCCATCGCGGCCGACTCCTCGCGGGCGAGGTCGAAGATGCGGTCCTTGCGGAACATCCAGTAGTGGATCCGCCACTCTCGACCGTCGTAGAGGGTCGTCTCGTCCCGCTCGGTCTCGAGGATCCCCGTGTCCTCGAGCATGTAGAACGTGTCGCGATCGTCCGGCTCGAGAACGTTGTCGATGATCCGCTCGTTGAAGCCGAAGAAGTTCAGCACGTGGGCGGCGATCGAGCGCGCGTCCTCCGGCCGCATGCCCTCGTGGCCGACCGACCGTCGGATCGCCTTGGCCAGCGAGTCGAAATCGACCGGGCCGGCGATGTCCGAGAGGACCGAGTCGGTGGGGATCCCCGACCGGGTCGTTGCGATGTCCGCGGCGGTCCGCAGAGGGACCGGGTTCCGCAGGGTGTACTGCTTCACCGGGCTCTTCGACTGCGAACCCGCGAGGTCACGCATATGATTCAATTCGAAGGTATGCTATAAATAACTTAGGAAACGAGCCAGTTCGGAGATATACTCAGCATACGGGTCCCGGCGGCCGGACGCGTCCGATCGCCCCTCCAGAGGGGTCCGCTGGGGGAAGTACTCTTCGGTCCCCTCAGGGGAAGAATGGGCCCTAGGCCGACCCTTCCCGGCGTCCACGCCCCACCTTCTGGAGCATCCGCACCGCCGGGCGCCACTCGACCTCCTCGATCTGGGTCTCCCGTTCCGAAAGGTCGGCGATGCCGCGGGGGAACGGGTAGAGGGCGTTCGTGACGTAGACCGGGGCGAACGGGCCGCTGGACGGCCCGGAGTAGGCCTTTCCCTCGTCCACCACCGAACGGAACTCGTAGAAGTCGGGGGCCGGGGCGAACCAGACCAACCCATCCCCGGTGCCCCGACCCGCTCGAGGACCTCGCTGGAGGACGCGCAGTCCCAGATACTCGGTCAGGGCGTTGGGGAGGGTGAAGATCCGTCGGTCGCCGGGGCGGGCCGAGGCGATGAGACGGCCTCGCACGGTCTCGACGGCGAGCGCCTCCCGCGCCCGCCGGGTCGCCACGACCCGCGCGATCCGGGGCCCGCGGGCCAGGAACGAGATCGTGCGGCTGGAATCGCGCTCGGCTCCCTCCTCCGGTCGGTAGCCGATCAGCTCGGCGACGTCCTTTGGCAGCTGGAGCGTGAGCCACGACGGATGGGATGCCCAAACGATGACGAACTCCATGGGGGAGCGGTCGGAGTAAGGGGGCGGATTAGAAAACTGTTCCGAACGGGGCCGCACCGTTCACTCGCGGGAGGGCAACCGCAGGAGCGCTTCCACGACCGTGCCGAAGTCGGTCGTCCGAAGGGCGAGGTCGGCCGCCTCCGCGACGTCGGCCGATTTGGCGTTGAGCGCGATGCCCGCCCCCACGTGGGGGAACACGGCGGCGTCGGGTCGGGCGTCCCCGACATGGACCACGGCGCTCGGTTCGACCCCCGCCCGCGAGACGAGCTCCGCGAGAGCCCCCAGCTTGTCGGCGCGGACGTCCACCGGCGGGCCGATCGTGGGCTGGGTCGGCTGCGTCCCGCGAATGCCACCGGCATCATCGAACCCACCCCAGGCGCGGTACCAGTCGGTCACGTACGGGGGATTGTGGGTCAAGAGGGCGACCCGGATCCCCCGGTCGTGGAGTTCGCGGACGCCGTCGGGGATCCGCGAGAGCTTGGGGGTCTCGACCAGGCCCGCTTGGACCTCGGCCACGGTGTGTCCCTCGGCGATCCGGAGGAGCTCGGTGATCGTCTCGTCCTCGCCCGCGGCCCCGTTACGGATCCGGGCCATCGCACGCTCGTATCGTTCGGAGCGACCGAACCGCTCGGCCAACACCTTCCAGCCGTGCACGAGCGTGAGCGTGCCGTCGATATCGAAGGTGACCAGGCGCCAAGGACCGGGGACCATCGAACCCCTAGGAGCGGCTGCCCACGCCCATCCAGATGCCCCCCATCCAGAGCAGCAGGATCCCGGCGCCCGCCACCGGGAGAAGGGTGGAGAACTTCCCCGGCGCGGTGGGAAGCAGGACCGAGAGCAGGAACAATCCCACAAAGGTCAGGACGAGGCCGACGCCGATCTTCGTCGCCTTGGAAAGCGGGGCGTGGCGTCGACGCCCCGGAACGGGAGGAGGGCTCGCCATCGGGCCGGTCGAGTACGGCCGGGAGATAACGTGCCCGGGGGCCGACGGGTCGCCTCTACTCGGAAAAGGGGGAGCGCGGCGGCAGGGACGCGTCCACCGACGGTTGGCGGGCCGCTTCCTCCGCCGCGCGGCGCTCGAGGGTGATCCCCCGGACGTAGGGGCGGGCCCCGATCGGTGACAGGAAGGTGGTCACGAGACCCACTCCCGCCACGATCGTGAAGATTTGCTGGCTGAAGATCCCGAGGCTGAGAAGGATCGTGGCCATCGCCAGTTCGACCGCCCCGCGGCTGGTCAGGAGCCACCCGGCGGCGAACGACTCCTGCCGCGACCAGCGGAGGGTGCGGGTCACCGCCGCCCCCATCGCAAGCTTGGACATCAGCGAAAAGAGACAGAGCGCGGTGAACAGGAGGATTGCGAGTGGGGTGGAGAACAGGGTTCGGAAGTTCGTGTTGAACCCGACGAGGGCAAAGAAGAGGGGAATGAAGAACCCCCACGTCACCGCCTCGAACAGGAGCGTGATCGACCGGTGCTCCCGCGAGCCCGCGCTCTCGGGCGTCACGAGCAGCCCGGCGTAGAACGCCCCGACGACGAACGTGAGACCGAGGGATTGCGAAAAAAGGGCCGAACCGAGACCGATGGTGATGAGGAGGGCGAATCCAGCCTCCCTCGACCTCCACGTCTCCCGGAAGCGCACGACCAGACGGTCCCAGAGGCGGAAGTAGCGCAGGGCCCGGAGGGCTACGTGGACCGTGAGGACGGTCGTGAGGAAGAGGGCGACGGTGGCGACCGAGATCGCGATGGCGTCGAACGTACCCGCGCTGCTCGTCGAAACGCTCAGGAGGATCGCGAACGCCGTGACCGCAGAGAGCTCGTTGACGACCGACGCGTTCAGCAGGAACGTCCCGAAGCGGGTCTTCATGAGCCCGAACTCCCGCAACATGATCGCCAGGACCGGGAGGGCCGTGATCGAGACGGTCAGCGCGATGAACAGCGAGGTCGTGCCCGAGAGGCTCGGGTAGAGGAGGTACACGACGGCCGCGCCCCCCAGGAAGGGGACCAGGAAGATCGCGATCCCGAGCAGGACGGAGGAAAACCCGGTGTTCCAGATCTGCTCGGGACTGACCGAAAGCCCCGCCATGAGGAGGACGAAGAAGGTCGCCACCGTCTGCAACCCGAGGAACGAGGGGGTGGTGCCCGAGATCCCGAGGAAGGGTCCGAGGAGCGAGGGGCCGAGCAAGACGCCGACCAGGAGCTGCCCGACGAGGGCGGCCTGGCCCAGCCGAGTGAACACCTCCCCGACGATGACCGCGAGGGCGACGAGGAGGAACAACGCGACCAGGAACGACGTCGTCGCGTCCGTCATCGTCTATCCTTTGAGTTCGAGGTATATAGGGGGCATTCCGAAGTCGCATGCCCGAGGACGAGACGCCCCGGTCGACCGGCACGGGACCCGCCGACGACCCGTGGGCGGTCGCCGAACGGCGGAGTCGCGCGGTCGAGGAGCCGCTCGACGTGGCCCTACTCTCCCGGGACCCGTTTCCCCTCCTCGAGGTCCGCAACCCGCTCCACCGGACCTCCTATCGGGTGATGCTTCCGATCTTCCCGGACCGGACGATCGCCCTGTGTACCTGCGCCGACTTTGGCCGACGGGGACTCGGCACCTGCAAACACATCGAGGCCGGGGGTCGGTGGTTGGAGCGGCATCCGTCGGTCGGCGCGACCCTCCTCCGCTCCCCGTTCGAGGCGGCCCCGATCTGGGAAGAGATCGACCGACGGCTCAGCGCCCCTCTGCGGTCCACCGTCCCCGAGAGCCTGCGATGGAGGGAGGCGGGGGCCACCCTCTACGAGCGGGCGGGGACCCCGTATCTCCCGAAAGAAGAGAAGAAGGAAGAGGTTGGGCGCGGGGGAAAGGGGCGGTCTAGGCCGAGCCCATCCCGGGGGCGCCCTTGAGCGCCCGCACGCGGTAGTACTCGGGGTCCACGATGACTTCCCCGTTGACTCCCATCGTTTCGATGGTCTTCAACTGGGGGGAAGCGCCCCCCTGGGCTTTCGCCCGCTGCCAGTCCGGGATCGGAATCGAGAACTTCTTCTCGACCTCCGTCCGGTAGATCGGGCCCGAGTTGTACGAGCAGAAGGGGATGACCCGTCCGTCGGGGACCGCATAGTGGATATCGCAGCGCATCAGGCGCTGGATGTCGTAGTCGTACGCGTCCTGGAAGTGCATGTTGCCGATGTAGAGCGTCCTCCAGGTGAACTTCGCGACGGCCTCCTTGTTCCCCTCGGTGAAGATCGAGGCGATGACCTTCACGCAGTTCTTCTCGGAGAGGCCTTCCGGCGCCTTCGAGAAGTCGAAGTACTTCGACACATCGTGGAGGAGGCGAGCCCCCGCCACGGCCGTGCGGACCCGCGCGAAGCGAGAGTCCCGGTACTTCTCGATCATCGATTCGACGTTCTCGAAGAACCCGTCGACGTCCATGAACCGCGGGAGCGGGGTGATCTTCTGTCCGTCCTTCGAGATGAAGGCGAACGTCGCGCAGCCGCAGCCGGGGTGCGTGGTGAGCGTCATCTTCTCCTCCCCGTGGATGATGCTGACGAGCTCCGAGATCGGGGCGACCGACGGCACCGGGAAGAAGTCCGACTTCTCGAACGGTCCCTCCGTGCAGAGGATGCGCACCAGGTCAGACTGGGTGAACCGCATCTGGAAGCGGTCCTTGTCCGGGATACGGGCCGTCAGGGCGACCGGCTGGAAGTTGACGCC
>Ga0209415_10016642_pt1 | contig 11792 bp, 8 predicted proteins | sample PeaSoiSIISIP2007_FD_187696 | JGI IMG/M metagenome (GOLD analysis project Ga0209415, IMG submission 187696) | Peat soil microbial communities from Weissenstadt, Germany - SII-SIP-2007 (SPAdes) (version 2) | ecosystem: Environmental > Terrestrial > Soil > Wetlands > Peat | place: Germany... | reverse complement strand
TACGCGCCCGCGGAGCCGGCGCACACTCCCGTGCTGCCGCTGCAGGCCTTGCCGCAGCTCCCGCAGTTGGCGGAGGTGGTGAGCTCGACGCAGGCGCCGTTGCAGAGCGAGTACCCGGCGTTGCACGCGAACGAGCACATCCCGGCCGTGCATGTGGGCGCGGCGTTCGCGATTGCCGTGCTGCACGCGTTGCCGCAGGCCCCGCAGTTGGCGGGGGCCGTGAGGTCGACGCAGTCGTCGTTGCACGCGGTCAGCCCGGCAGGGCAGCCGCCGTCCGCCGCCGGCTCGGCCGAATCTTCGGCATCTTCCATCTCCCCGTCGACCTCTCCGCCCTCGCCGGCCGCTGCATCGGTGGCAGCCTCCGTCGCCGCCTCCAGGGCCGTCGTGCTGTCCTGAGGAACCTGAGCCGAGGCGTCGTATGGCCCTCCGCCGCCCGAGTCCGGGCCGGACGGGGGACCGTTTCCCCCGCCGTCCACCGAGGCATCCGAGCAGCCTTCGGTGCAATCGGAGTACTGGGTCAGGCCTGCGATGGATGCGCACGCCCCGACCGCCACGCACAGGATGGCGACACCGAGGACGCGAAAGACGAGCATCACCTCACTATACGATCGAACGGCGCAAAGATGCGCCCGACAGGCCAAGAGCTTTCTGTAGTGATTTACCGCACACTGGCAGCGCCATGCCCTTCATCAGGCCGCGCGTGCGCTGGGCAAAGCGGTTCTTCTCGCGCTCGAGGCAGGCGGGAGCCGTTGCGAGGCCACCTGACCGGGCACCACGCCCGGCCTTCCAGTGACCTCACGGGTGTAGTTGCTCGGGGGGGCAAACCCTTACGAGTATTTCTCGAAAATCGACACGGAGGGGTCGGCCTTCGAGCTCGTACCGTGCGTCCCTGACGAGGAAGGCTTGCGGTGCCTCGCGTTGCCGGGGCATCGTTCGCGGCGACCGGGGTGTTTGCCCGCGGGGGGGGACGGGCTGGGCCGCGGGAGGGGTCTGTCCTTGACGTGGAGCGAGGTGTCTCCGAGTTGGGGGGATAGACGCCTGAATCAGAGGGGCAAAGGCTTGAGCGGGGGGGCGGGGTCGGTCTGCGCGAAGGAGACGTCGGGCAGCGACAAAGCGGGCGGGATTGAGCGCGAGCGACGGCAGCCCCCGCTAGGGGGACAGGCTCTTGACGCTCAGGGCCGCATCCCCCCGCTGGAATGCGACAGCCCTTCAGCGGGGGGCCCACGTCCCCCGCCGATGCGGAGGCGTCGATTCGATGCAATCGCTCGTTGCTTCACGAAAAGGATGGCCGATTGAGCTTCAAAGATTGGCTCCTCCGCGCGAGGGATATCCGACTGAGCTTCAAAGATTGGCTCCTCCGCGCGAGGGATGCCCGATTGAGCTTCAAAGGTTGGCCCCCCCCGCGCGAGGGATGCCCGATTGAGCTTCAAGGATTCGCCCCCCCACGAGACAGATGCCTCAGTGCCCTTCGAAGATCCGCCCCTGCGCGAGAACGATGCCCCCGGACACGCGAGGGGCCGGCCCCTCGGCGGCGTCGCTCCGTGCCTCGGCGCGCGCCACGTGCCTCCCGGCCACGTCGGTTCGCTCCTCCACGACGCTTGCACGGCGGAGAGCGGCGTCGCGGCACCCCTCGCGCTCAGTGCGCCGCGGTCTTCACGTACTCGCCGTATGCCGCCGCGTCCATGAGGGTGCCAAAGGCCTTCGCGTCGCCGGGCGCGATGGCGATCATCCACGCCTTGCCGTAGCAGTCCTCGTTCACGAGCTCCGGCTTGCTCGAGAGCTGCTCGTTGATCCGCACGACCTTCCCGGCGACCGGCGCGTAGAGGTCACTCAGCGACTTCACGCTCTCGATCGTCCCGAACGGCTTTCCGGGCGCCACCTCGTCGCCGACCTTCACGTCCAGGTTCACGAGCGTGATGTCGCCGAGCTGCTCGACGGCGAACGCCGTGATCCCGACCGTCACCTCTCCCGCGCCCGCGCGCGCCCACTCGTGCTCCCTCGTGTAGCGCAGATCCGGCGGAACCTTGTCGCTCATCGTTTGGCCCTCTTGTAGAACGGCGTCGAGGCGACGACCGCCTCGACGCTCTTGCCGCGACAGTCTACGAGAAAGCGCGTCCCGATCGGCGTCATCGACGTCGGCAGATACCCGAGGCCGATGTTCTTGCCAACGGTGGGCGCCGGGCTGCCGCTCGTGCAGACGCCGACCTTCTGCCCGGCGGGGTCCAGCAGCGCGTAGCCGTGGCGCGCGACGCCCCGCCCCGCCATCTCGAAGCCGACGAGCTTGCGGGCGAGCGGCTCCGCCTTGATCTTAACCAGCGCCGTCCGCCCGACGAAGTCGCCCTTCTCCGTCTTGACCACCCAGCCCAGGCCTGCCTCGATGGGGTTGGTCGTCTCGTCGATGTCGTTGCCGTAGAGCGACAGCCGCGATTCGAGGCGAAGGGTGTCGCGAGCCCCGAGGCCGATCGGCTTGAGGCCGGCGTCCGCGCCCGCCGCCATGAGGGCCCGCCAAAGGGCAGGCGCGTCGTCCCACGCGCAGAATATCTCCACGCCGTCCTCGCCCGTGTACCCCGTCCGCGAGGGCGTGCACCGGATGCCCGCGATCTCCGCCGCGCGGAAGCGAAAGCTGCCGAGAGAGGAGAGGCGGGCGGCATCTGCGCCGATCTTCGAGAGGACGTCGAACGCGCGCGGCCCCTGGAGCGCGACGAGCGCCGTGGCGTCGCTCTCGTCGTCGAAGTCGCAGTGGTCCTTCGCCGCGCGCGCGAAGTGCGCGCTCATCTTGTCGCGGTTGGAGGCGTTGCAGACGACGAGCCAGTCGTCCTGCGCGCGGCGATAGACGATGAGGTCGTCGAGGATCGTGCCCCGGTCGTTGCAGGCGCAGGTGTACATGGCCTGGCCGTCGGCCAGCTTCTTTGCGTCGTTGGTCACGAGGTAGTCGACGACCTGGGCCGCGTACTGCCCGCGCAGGCGCAGCTCGCCCATGTGGCTGACGTCGAAGATGCCCGCCGCCGTCCGCACGGCCTGGTGCTCGTCGACGATGCCCGTGTACTGAACGGGCATCTCCCATCCGGCGAACGGCACGATCCGCGCGCCGAGCGCCACATGGGTCTCGTAGAGGGACGTCCTGCGGGGGTGGCTGTCGGTCATCGCGCGCTACCGAGCCGAGTAGCTCTCGACGGGCGGACAGGTGCAGACCAGGTGTCGGTCTCCCTGCGCGTTGTTGATGCGCCCGACGGCGGGCCAGAACTTGCGCGCGTGCGTCCACTCCGCGGGGAACGCCGCCTGCTCGCGCGAATACGAGTGCTTCCAGTCGCTCGACGCGATCGCCTCGGCCGTGTGAGGCGCGTGCTTCAGCAGGTTGTCCTCGCGCGGCGCGCTCCCCTCCTCGACGGCGCGGATCTCTGCCCGGATCTTCCTCATCGCGTCGCAGAAGCGATCGAGCTCCACCCTCGGCTCGCTCTCGGTCGGCTCGACCATCAGCGTTCCCGCGATCGGGAAGCTCATCGTCGGCGCGTGGAAGCCGTAGTCCATCAGCCGCTTGGCGATGTCGTCCACCTCGATCCCCGCCGTTCTCTTCACCGCGCGCGTGTCGAGGATGCACTCGTGCGCCACGCGCCCGCGCTTGCCGCGGTAGAAGACCGGGAAGTGCGGGTGCAGTCGCTCCGCGACGTAGTTGGCGTTGAGGATGGCCACCTGGCTCGCGCGCTTCAGCCCGTCGGGGCCCATCATCGCGATGTACGCCCACGAGATGAGCAGGATGCTCGCGCTCCCCCACGGAGCCGCGCTCACCGCGCCGATGCCCTGCTCGCCGCCCACCGGGACGACGGGGTGCCGCGGAAGAAACTTCGCCAGGTGCTGCGCCACGCCGATGGGGCCCATGCCCGGCCCACCGCCGCCGTGAGGGATGCAGAAGGTCTTGTGCAGGTTCACGTGGCACACGTCCGCGCCCACGTCGGCCGGGCGGCAGAGCCCCACCTGGGCGTTGAGGTTCGCGCCGTCCATGTACACCTGGCCGCCGTGCTCGTGGACGACCGCGCAGATGCGCTCGATCTCCTCCTCGAAGACGCCGTACGTCGAGGGGTAGGTGACCATGATCGCCCCGAGGCGCCCTGCGTTCTCCCTCGCCTTCGCCTCGAGGTCCGACAGGTCGACGTAGCCCTTCTCGTCGCACGCGACGACGACGACGCGCATCCCGGCCATCGCCGCCGACGCCGGGTTCGTCCCGTGCGCGCTCGCCGGGATGAGGCACACGTCGCGCTGTCCCTGCCCTCGCGTCTCGTGGTGCTTGCGGATGACCAGCAGGCCCGCGAGCTCCCCCTGCGCGCCGGAGTTCGGCTGCAGGCTCACGGCGGGGAAGCCGGTGATGGCCGAGAGCATGGCCTCGAGCTGCTTGATGATCACCTGGTAGCCCTGCGCTTGCTCGAGGGGCGCGAACGGGTGGATGCCGGAGAAGCGCGCCCAGGTGATTGGCATCATCTCGGCCGTCGCGTTCAGCTTCATCGTGCAGGACCCCAGCGGGATCATCGAGTGCACGAGCGACAGGTCCCGCGACTCGAGCGTGCGCATGTAGCGCAGCATCTCGGTCTCCGAGTGGTGCGTGTTGAAGACGGGGTGCGTCAGATAGGCGCTCGTGCGCTCGAGGCCCGCGATCGCGGGCGACGCTTCGAGCGCGAGCTCCGTGCACGGCGGCGCGCTCGCGTACCCGTCGCGCCCGTCGCCGAAGACGGCGAGCAGCGCGTCGACGTCGGCGGGGGTCGTCGTCTCGTCCAGCGCGATCCCGATGGACCGCGCGTCGATGCGGCGAAGGTTGATGGTCCGCGCGCGAGCGCGCAGGAGCCAGGTCTCGACCCGCTGCGGCTCGCCCTCGACGCGCACCGTGTCGAAGAAGCGGTCCCGCGCGACCCGGACGCCGAGCTTGCGCAGCCCGAGGGCCAGCGACGCCGCCAGGCCGTGCACGCGCCCGGCGATGGCCCGTATGCCCGCTGGCCCGTGGTATACGGCGTACATGCTCGCGACGACGGCGAGCAGCGCCTGGGCGGTGCAGACGTTGCTCGTCGCCTTCTCGCGCCGGATGTGCTGCTCGCGCGTCTGGAGCGCCATGCGCAGCGCCGGCTTGCCGTGCGCGTCGGTGCTGACGCCGATGATGCGCCCCGGGAGCCTGCGCACCAGGTCGCCCTTGCAGGCGAAGAACGCCGCGTGGGGCCCGCCGTAGCCGAGAGGCACGCCGAATCGCTGGGCGCTCCCGATCGCGATGTCGGCGCCGAGCTCGCCGGGTGGGGTCAGGAGCGCGAGGGCGAGCAGGTCGCACGCCATCGCGACCAAGGCGCCTTCCGTGCGGGCGCGGGCGACGAGGGCCCGCCAGTCGTCGACCCCGCCGTCCGTGGCCGGGTACTGCAGGAGGACGCCGGACACCTTCTTGCCGAAGTCGAACGTGCGCGCGTCGCCCACGATGACCTCGATTCCGTGCGCGTCCGCGCGCGTCCGCAGCACGTCGATCGTCTGTGGATGGCAGCCGTCGGCGACGAACACGGCGCGCCGTCCGTCGCCGCCGCCGCGCGCGCTCGAGGACGACTCCATCACGTGCATCGCCTCGGCCGCCGCCGTGGCCTCGTCCAGAAGGGAGGCGTTCGCAACCTCGAACGCCGTGAGGTCGCTCACCATCGTCTGGAAGTTGAGGAGCGCCTCCAGCCGGCCCTGGGAGACCTCCGCCTGGTAAGGCGTGTATTGCGTGTACCAGCCCGGGTTCTCGATGACGTTGCGCTGGATGACCGGCGGCGTGATGCAGGCCGAGTAGCCCATCCCGAGAAAGCTCTTCCACACCTCGTTCTTGTCGGCGATCGCGCGAAGATGCTCGAGCAGCGCGTGCTCGCTCTCCGCCGGTGGAAGATCGAGCGCCCCGCGGAAGCGGATCGAGCTCGGGATGGTCTGATCGATGAGCTCGTCGAGTGAGCCGGCCCCGACGACCTGCAGCATCTCGGCGACCTCCTCCTCGCTGGGACCGATGTGACGGAGCGCGAACCTGTCGGGGTGGACGAGCGAGACGGGCATGGCGAGGAGTGAACTACGATGTACAGCCCCGCTGCGCCGTTGGCCAGAGCGCTCGCCCCGTCACTCGACGCAAACGAGCTCAGCGCCCATCCTCGCCAGGATCGAGTCCGGGGCCGGGCAGGACGCGCGACAGGTCGCCCCCGTGCAGGCCGGGTCGCTGGCTCGCGGAAGCTCGTAGCTGCACCCTCCGGGGCCGCACGACCACGAGATGCCCGTCTCCGGGTCGCGGCCGTTCGCGGAGGGCGCCGCGAGCACGCAGGCCCCCGTGAGGTTGACGCTCCCGGACGGGCACTGGCCCGGGGCCGGGCAGACGCCGTCGTGCCTGGGGCTGTGGTCGGGGCACGCGGGCGAGCACGTGCCACGGATGCTGTCGGGCACGAGGTTGCCGGCGCAAGTCGTCTCCGCGCGCTTGCGGCGCGGACGGCTCGCGGCGTCGCGCTCCAGCGGCTCCGCGTCCACCGCGGCGACCTCGCGGGTCCACATGCGGAGCGTGGCCTCGTGGATCCAGGCGTAGCCGCCGTCGCCCCAGCCCGTCCCCCAGCTGTTGTGCAGGAGGAAATACGTTCCATGCGGCAGCCGCGCGTAACCGGCGACCACGAGGGCGTGCCCGGCGTCCGCCCCGGCCGATTTCGCGTAGTGCGGGATGTAGCGCGCGCCCGCCCGACCCCTGGGCACGAACGCGGACGGCAGCTCGAGGGCCACGATGACGTCCTGGCCGGCGGCGATCTTGTCCTCCAGCATCTGGGTCTCCGGCGTCGCGCCGAGGTACTCGACCTCGGTGAACTCTCCGGTCGCGGCGGCGTCCACGGCGCGCGCGCGGGCGTCGTCCACCGGCTTGCCGCAGCCCGCGGGGGGGGGCTTGGGAAAATCGCTGCACGGCACCCAGGTGACCGCCTCGCTCGCGCGAAACGGCCACAGCGACTCGGAACCGAGCGGCTGGCCGACGTTCGACGTGAGCGACGTCTCGACCTGAGGCGAGCGGTAACGCGACCAGATCTGCATGACGCTGACCGACGGGTTGAGTCCGCCCCAGCGCGCGAGGGCGTGGTCGACCGCCGTCGCCGTGGCGAACGCGGTGCACGCCGGCGCCTCGCCCTGGTTGCGCACCGGCCCCTCGGTCCCTTCGAGGCGGTGATCGACGACGGCGGGAAGGACGGTCAGGTCGTGCGAGAGCAGCCGGCGCGGCACGACCGGCGTGGCGCCTCCCCCCTTCCCGGAACCGAACATCAGCGAGCGGGCGCAGGCGAGCGGGGCGGCCTCGGAGCCCGTCCAGACGGCGCGGCACGGGTGATCGGCCAGGTTGGCATCCGACGGCGCCGCGGCGGGCTGCTCGTGGGCCGCGAGCGAGGGCAAGTCGGGGAGGGCCGGCGCGGCCGGGTGCGCCGCGCGAAGCGGCGGGGGCTTCTTCGCAGGCGCGAGGTCCGTCGGGGCCAGGACGGCGGGACCCGCGTCGACGGCGGCCGGCTTCGCGAGACGGTCGCAGGAGGCGGCCGGCGCGAGGGAGACGAGCAAGAGGAAATGAACCGGAGCCCTCGCGCGCACGACGCCAAAGAATCGCACGGTTCGACGAGCGGCGCAGTACCCGCGCCGTCGCGTCGTTCGCTACACTCGCCTCCATGGGCACTCCCTGGGACCGCGCCGCGGCCGGCTATCTCGAGGAGTGGGTGCCGCGCTTCGTGCCGTATCACCTCGACCTCGTGCACGAGATGGCGCTCCGCGAAGGCGATCGCGTCCTCGTCACGAGCGCGGGGCCGGGCGCCGAGGTGCTCGCGGTCGCGCGCGCCGTCGGGCCGAGCGGCTTCGTGCGGGCGACCGACAAGAGCGGCGAGATGGTGCGCATGTGCCAGGAGCAGGTGGCGCGCGCGAACCTGGGCGCCCACGTCGAGTGCGTGCAGGCGGACGCGATCGACGCGAGCGGTGGCCTGTGGAACGCCGTGATCTGCGCGTTCGGGCTTTGGCAGCTCCGGTCGCGGACGGAGGCCCTTCAAGCGTGGGCAAGAGAACTCGCGCCCCGGGGCAAGGTGGGCGTCATCACGTGGGGGCCGAGCGATCCGGGCGAGCCGTTCGACAAGCTCGACCTCTGCCTGCGCGAGATCGAGCCGGGTCTCGTCCTGCCGGACGTGAGCGCCTTCTCGAGCCGCGAGGCGATGGCGGCGATGTTCGAAGAGGCCAGCCTCGTGATGGTCCGGCACACGGTGGTGCGCCACACGCTCGGCTTCAAGAGCGCCGAGGCGTTCGTGCGCGCGATGCGAGAGGGGTGCACGTGGCGTCGCGTCTGGGAGGAGCTCGGCGACGAGCGCATGGATCGCGTGGCGGCGCGCTTCTATTCATGGTGGGGCGGCCCGGACAAGCCGCTGTCGTTTGATCCGGCTGCGACGCTCGCGATCGCCGCGCTCCCCGGCGCCGAGGTCGAGCTCGCGCACCGACCCAGCGTGCGGGCGCCTGGCTAGGAACCCGTAGGGTATTGCCCTTGCCGCGAGATTACCGGCCTGGTGGCGCGTAGCTTGGCGCCTTTTTGATGGCCTGATCCATCTCCTCGGGCGTGAGCAGCACCGTGGTCTTGCTCGTCACCGAGCCGCTGGTAGCCAGCGCGAGCGAGGCGGCCGCGGCCGATGCGGCATCCGGCATGTCGGCAATCGCAAACACATCGCAGTCTCCGAACGCATAGTAGAGAGCTTCGAGCTTCCCACCGAGGCTCTCGACCAGCGCCTGGGCGGCCTTGCGTCGCTTCGTGCCCCCGTCCTTCTGCAAACCCTTCGCGCCTTCCGCCGTGTACGACACCTGGAGCAAATACTTGGGCATCTCGCACCTCCGATTGGAAGAAGTCGCGACCCTATCGGATCCGGGGGCGAGGCGGAAGCGCGAGCGTTCTTCGGGCGACCTCGCAACAGGCGCTCAGACGTAACGCGTCCAGCCGCGCGGATGCGCCGCCTTGTAGCGGCCGTACCTGCGGCAGAGCGGGTAGAGCAGGGCGACGACGGCCGCCGCGCCGAGGTACGTCCACCCGAGGCCCAGCCGGCTCTCGACCTTCAGCCATCGCGCGGCGAGGTGCAGGCAGGGGATGTGCACGAGATAGAAGAACATCGGCGTTCGCCCAAGGACCGTCAGCAGTCCGCCCTGGCGCGGCGAGACGCGCGTCTCGGCGAGCACGAAGGCCGCGAGGCACAGGAACATCACGCCCAGCTCCAGCGCGACGAACGTGAGGCTCGGCGGGTACTTGCTCACGTGCAGCCACTGCACCAGGGTCGCGTCCTCGCGGAGCAGGCCCATGTTGCCGTAGCCGTTCACCCCGCGCACGACCGCGAAGAACGCGAGGAGGGCGACGCCGGAAAGGACGAGCATCCGGCTCGTGCGGCGCGGGTCGGGTCGCCGGACGAGCAGCCGCCCGAACGCCCAGCCCAGGAGCATGATCGCGAGCCAGGGCAGCAGCGGATAGCCCACGATGAGCGCGGCGCGGCGGCCGGGCACGAGCAGCAGCGAGGCGACCAGCGGCGTCGCGCCCGGCGGGCCCCACCCGAAGACTGCCGTGATCTTCTCCTCGAGCGACAGCACGGCCACCGCGAAGCCGACCAGCGCGGCCGTCGGCAGGCGCCGCAGCGGGACCATGCACACGAAGCTCGTCCCGATGGCGTAGAGGACCTGCAGCAGCCACCGGCCGGGCGGCATCCAGAACCAGGAGACCCAGAGCTCGAACGCAGCGATGACGACGCCGCGCGCGAGCAGATCGCGATCGATCGCCCAGGCGCTCTCCCCCGACGAGGCTCGCCGGTCCACCTGGAGCGCCAGCGAGGACCCCGCGAGGAACACGAACGTCGGCGCGCAGAGGTGCGTCACCCAGCGGGTCAGGAACTGCGCCGCCGGCAGCGGCGTGCCGGGGCTGTACACGAAGGCGCCGTCCGTGAACAGGCGGCCCGCGTTGAACGCCCCCGAGCTGTGGTCCAGGGCCATCAGGACCATCACCAGGCCCCGCATCCAGTCGATCGCGAGGAGGCGACGGCCCGCGGCCGCGGGCGGCGAAGTTAGGGGGCTGGACGGCACCAAATGTTGGCTACGCTGCTTCGATGCGCGCGCGCAAGGCCCTGTCACTCCTCGGGGTCATCTCGATCGCCTCGTGCGGCGGACGTCCCGCGGCCGTCCAGGCCCTCGCGGTGCCGGTGCAGGACGCCGACGCGATCCACCGCGGCGCCATCGTCATCGATACGCACGACGACGTCACCCAGAGGCTGGTCGTCGAGGGGGTCGACCTCGCCCGCCGGCTGCCCGACGGGCAGACCGACCTGCCGCGCATGCGGGAGGGCGGCGTCGACGCCGAGTTCCTGTCGGTGTTCGTTCCGCCGATGCTCTATCCGGGCGACCGGGCGTACGCGCAGTCGCTCGCGGAGCTCGACGCGATCGACGCGCTCGTGGCGGCCAACCAGGGCTCGGTGGTCCTCGCGCGCACGGCGGCATCGGTCCGCGCCGCGGCCGCGGAGGGCAAGACGGCGTTTCTCATCGGGGTCGAAGGCGGGCACTCGCTCGGCGACGGCACGGACGCGGAGCTCCTGCAGCACCTGCGGGTGCTCTACGACCGCGGCGCCCGCTACATGACGCTCACGTGGTCCAACTCCAACCGCCTCGGAGGGAGCTCCGGCGACGACGGCAAGGCGCGCGGCCTCAGCCCCCTCGGCGCGCGTGTGGTGGCCGCGATGAACGATCTGGGCATGATGGTCGACATCTCCCACGTCTCGGACGCCACCTTCTTCGACGCGGTCCGCGCCTCGCGGCTGCCCGTCATCGCATCGCACTCCTCGGCGCGCGCGCTCGCCGACCGTCCCCGCAACATGACCGACCCGATGCTGCGCGCGGTGGCCGACAACGGCGGCGCGGTGTGCGTCAACTTCGGCCCCGAGTTCCTCGACGTCGAGTGGGCGAAGAAGCTGGACGCGCTCGAGGCCACGGCGGGGATCGGCGCGATCGCGAAGGAGCATGCCTCGGATCCGAAGGCCGCGCAGCTCGCCGTCTGGCGCAAGCTGAAGGAGCTCGCGGCGTCGCTGCCGCCGGTCCCCGCGTCGCGCGTCATCGACCACATCGAGCACATCGCCCGCGTCGCCGGGGTCGATCACGTGTGCCTGGGGAGCGACTTCGACGGCGTCCCCGCCGCGCCCGCGGGGCTGGAGGACGTCTCGAAGATGCCGTTCGTGACGCGCGAGCTCCTGACGCGCGGCTTCTCGGCGGACGACGTGAGGAAGGTGCTGGGGGAGAACGTGCTGAGGGTGATGGAGGCCAGCGAGCGGGGAAAGGTGGCCCCCCACCTGGATTTTGCGGTCCCTTCGTACTAGATGCCTCGAGGTTCGAAAGACCGCCGGAGGAGTCTCCAATGTCGAGCTACCGTTTCACGTCCGAGTCCGTCACCGAAGGCCACCCCGACAAGCTGTGCGACCAGGTGTCCGACGCGATCCTCGACGCTATCCTCACCCAGGATCCGCGGGCGCGGGTGGCGTGCGAGTCCCTGGCGAAGACCGGCATGGTGGTCGTGGCCGGCGAGATCACGACGAGCGCTCGCCTGGACTTCCCGCAGATCGTCCGCGAGACGGTGAGGGAGATCGGGTACGTCGACTCGTCGATGGGCTTCGACGGCAACACGTGCGCGGTGCTCACGGCCATCGAGCGGCAGAGCCCCGACATCGCGCAGGGCGTCAACGAGGGCGACGGCCTGCACAAGGAGCAGGGCGCGGGCGATCAGGGGCTCATGTTCGGCTACGCGTCCG
>Ga0209415_10016640_pt1 | contig 11793 bp, 9 predicted proteins | sample PeaSoiSIISIP2007_FD_187696 | JGI IMG/M metagenome (GOLD analysis project Ga0209415, IMG submission 187696) | Peat soil microbial communities from Weissenstadt, Germany - SII-SIP-2007 (SPAdes) (version 2) | ecosystem: Environmental > Terrestrial > Soil > Wetlands > Peat | place: Germany... | reverse complement strand
CCGCGCCCGAACCCGACCCGCCCGCTCCCTCACCCGAGCCCCCGGCCGACGTCTCGCCCGCCACCCCGCCCGATTCCCCAGCGCCAGCCGCCGAAGCCGCCCCCGAACCCGCCAACCCGCCATCTCCGTCCCCCACTCCTCAAGGCCCGGCCGTCGTCCTGGTAGGCCTGCGCAACATCCTCAACGCCCTGTCGAAGAACCGCACCCCAACCGAACTCGCCACCCTCACCCTCCCCCAAGCCGCTGCCCTCCGAAAATCATCCGGCTCCGAGCCCCAACCCCTAACCCCCAACTCCCAACCCCCGCTTTTATCCACATCCCAACCCGCTGAATCCACAACCCAAACTCAACAAATGGTTTCGATTGGCAAAAAACCCGAAACCACCCCGGCGCCGCCACAACCCCCCAATCCCCAACCCCCACCCACTCGCGCTCCGGCGAGCCCAACCCCCGCTCCCAAACCCCGCGGCTTCAACCCCATCAACCCCAAACACCCACCCATCGAGCTTTGCCACAACTGCAATCACTGGGCAGAATCCAGGACTACTGCCACTTCCAGCCCCTTCCCGAGCACCTGCTCCCGGGGCGCCGATGAAACGCCATGAAATCTTGGGCCGCGGATCAACGCCGATGACCCTTCATCCTATCCGCCTTGATCCGTGTTCATCCGTGGCCCAATTTCTTTCACCAGCCCGAGGATCTCTTTCCCCTCATAGTAGAATCGAGTGTATGCGTCGCACCCTAGCTTTGCTGCTGATGATTGCGGCCGCCGCACCGATGTGGGCCGCGCAGCCCGTGCGCGCCCGCCACGGCATGGTGGTCACGCGGGAACGGCACGCCACCGAAGTCGGGCTCCAGGTTCTCAAATCCGGCGGCAACGCCGTTGACGCCGCCGTCGCGGTGGGATTCGCCCTGGCCGTGACCCACTCCACCGCCGGTAACATCGGAGGCGGCGGCTTCATGCTCATCCGCCTCGCCGATGGCCGCACCACCTTCATCGACTTCCGCGAGCGCGCGCCCCTGTCCGCCTCGCGCAACATGTATCTGGACGCTGCCGGCAAGGCCACTACCGACAGCACCATTGGCTATCGCGCGTCCGGCGTGCCCGGCACCGTCCGCGGCCTCGAGTATGCCTCGCAGAAGTACGGCAAGAAACCCTGGTCCGAGCTGGTGCGTCCCGCCGCCGACCTCGCCTCCGAGGGCTTTCCGCTCTCCTACGCGCAGGCGCAGAGCCTCCGTTCCGCGGCGCGCACCTTGAGCCAGTTCCCCGAATCCAACCGCATCTTCTTAAGAAGCGGCAAGTTCTACGAGCCCGGTGACGTCTTCATCCAGCCCGAGCTCGGCCGCACCCTCGATCGCATCGCCCGCCTCGGCGCCAAGGACTTCTACGAAGGCGAAACCGCCCGCCTCCTCGCCCAGGACATGAAGGAGCACGGCGGCCTCATCACCCTCGACGACCTCAAGGGCTACACCGCCATTGAGCGCAAGCCCATGACCGGGGCCTATCGCGGCTACACCATCGTGACTTCGCCGCCGCCCAGCTCCGGCGGCGTGGGGATCCTCCAGATGCTGGGCGTGCTCGAAGGCACCGGCTACGAAAAGGCCGGCGCCGGCTCAGCCACCGCGGTCCACTACATGACCGAGGCCATGCGCCGCTACTTCGCCGATCGCTCCGAGCACCTGGGCGATCCCGACTTCGTCAAGGTGCCGCTTGCCTCCCTGCTCGACCCCGGCTACATCCAGAAACTTCGCGCCTCCATCGATCCGGAAAAGGCCACGCCCTCAAGCGAGATCCACGCCGCGAAGTTCGCCGGCCACGAATCCAACGAGACCACGCATTATTCGGTGGCCGATGGCGAAGGCAACATCGCCATCGTCACCTACACGCTGAACGGCGGGTATGGCAGCAAAGTTACCGCCGCCGGCCTGGGCTTCCTCCTGAACAACGAGATGGACGATTTCGCTCCCAAGCCCGGCGAAGCCAACATGTACGGCCTGATCCAGGGAGAAGCCAACGCCATCCAGCCGCGCAAGACGCCACTCTCTTCCATGGCGCCCACCATCGTGTTGAAGGATGGCAAGCCGTTTCTCGCCCTCGGATCGCCGGGCGGACCCACCATTATCAACACCGTGCTCGAAGTCATGGTCAATGTGATCGATTTCGGCATGAACGTGCAGGACGCCGTCAACTGGCCGCGCTTCCACCACCAGTGGCTGCCCGACGAGTTGCGCATGGAGCCCGGCTACTCCCCCGACACCATCGCCCTGCTCCAGAAGCGCGGCTACACGGTGAAGCCGGTGCGCGCCCAGGGCGAGTGTGCCGCCATCGCGTTCGAGAACGGATGGCTCGCCGGCGCGCCCGATCCGCGAGACGAAGGCACGGCGGAAGGACACTAACCTCCAGATGAACCATGCACTGTCGACGCACCTGTTCGTCAACCACCGGCTGACCGTAGCGCTGTTGACCCGGATCCACCAGGCGGGCATCCCAGCGGTGGAGCTTTTCTGCGCACGCCAGCACCTGGACTACCGGAACAAGGAGCAGATCGCTGAGCTCGGCCACTGGTTTCGAGATTCCGATCTGAAGCTGCACTCGTTGCACTCGCCCATGTACAACGACGAAATCTGGGGCCGCTCCGGCCCACATGCCGTGGTCACCATCACCGAGCCGGTCAAATCGAAGCGCCTGCCGATGGTCGACGAGATCAAGCGCGCCATCGAGATCGCCGAGGTCGTTCCCTTCCGCTACCTGGTTCAGCACATGGGAGTCGGCGGCGAAGAGTTCGACCTGCGCAAGGTCGACGCGGCTTTCAACGCTCTCGAAGAGCTGACCATTTTCGCCCACCAGCGGGGCGTCGAGATCCTGCTCGAGAACATCCCCAACGAGCTCTCCAGCGCCGAGCGCCTTCTGCAGTTCGACGAGCTCACGCACCTCGGCCTGAACTTCGTCTTCGATACCGGCCACGCTCACATCAACGAGGGGGTGGAGCGCGCCTTCTCCCTCATGAAGGACCGCATCCGTTCCACCCATGTCCACGACAACAACGGCAAGGAGGATCTCCACCTGTTCCCGCTCGCGGCCGGCGGGTCGGGCACCATCGATTGGAAGAGCGCCATGCAACTGCTGCGCAGCCGCCAAGACAAATACCCGCTGTTGCTGGAATTGAAGGAACGCGCCGACACCGGCAACCAGTTGGAAAACGCCAGACAAGTCTTCGACCGCTTGGAAGACCAGTAGGACCGAACTCAAATATGATTCAGCCCGGCAACTATGTCCGCGACCTGCTCATGGGCGTTCCCGGCGAAGCGGTTCACGCCCAGGGATGGGTCAAAACAAGGCGCGACGGCAAGAGCGTCCACTTCATCCAGTTGAACGACGGCTCTTCCCCCACCGACCTGCAGGTGGTGGTCGACGCAGGCCTCGTGCCGCCGGAGGTGATCGCTCGCATCACTACCGGCGCCTGCCTCAGCGTCGAGGGAGATCTGGTGGCATCCCCGGGAAAAGGCCAGGCCGTCGAGCTGAAGGCCCGGAGCCTGACAGTGCATGGCGCTGCCGATCCGGAAGAGTACCCGCTACAGAAGAAGAAGCACAACCTCGAGACCCTCCGTCCCCTCGGACACCTCCGGGCACGCACCAACACCTTCGGCGCGGTATTTCGCGTTCGCAATGCGCTGGCCCGCGCCATCCATCGATTCTTCCAGGAGCGCGGCTTCATCTATGTCCACGCGCCGGTGATCTCCGCGTCGGATGCCGAGGGCGCCGGCTCCATGTTCACGGTGACCGCGCTCGACGTGGGAAAGCCCGCCGCCTTCGAGCAGGATTTCTTCGGCCGCCACACTTACCTCACGGTCAGCGGCCAACTCGAGGCCGAGATCTTCGCCCTCGCCTTCGCTAACGTCTACACCTTCGGCCCCACCTTCCGCGCCGAGAATTCGAACACCCCGCGCCACCTCGCCGAGTTCTACATGATCGAGCCCGAAATGGCGTTCTGCGACCTGAAGGACAACCAGGACCTGGCCGAAGCCTTCCTCAAGAGCCAGGTGGAGCAGGTGCTGAGCGATTGCCGTCCCGATCTGGAATTCCTCGCCAAGTGGTACGAGCCTGAACTGTTCAAGAACCTCGAGACCCTGGTCGCCGCTCCCTTCGAGCGCATCACCTACACCGAAGCCGTCGCCCTGTTGCAGAAGGCCGGCCGCAACTGGGAGTTCCCCGTGGATTGGGGCTCCGACCTGCAAAGCGAGCACGAGCGCTACCTCACCGAAGAGCTCTTCCGCAAGCCCGTCATCGTCATCGACTACCCGCGGCAGATCAAGGCCTTCTACATGCGCTCCAACGACGACGGAAAGACCGTTGCCGCCATGGACGTGCTGGTTCCGCGCATCGGAGAGATCATCGGCGGAAGCCAGCGCGAAGAGCGCCACGACGTGCTGCGCGACAAGATCCGCGCCAGCGCCGATCGCGGAATGAACGAAGAAGCCTACTGGTGGTACCTGGATCTGCGCCGCTTCGGCGGCGTCGAGCATGCCGGTTTTGGCATGGGCTTCGAACGCATGATGATGTATCTCACCGGCATGAAGAACATCCGCGACGTGATCCCGTTCCCGCGCACTCCCGGGAACGCCGAGTTCTAGTTTGTGCCTCACTCCCACATCGCCATCATCGGAGCGCCCCTCGATCTCGGCCAGGGGCGCCGCGGTGTCGACATGGGACCCTCCGCCCTGCGCGTCGCCAACCTGAACTCGCGCGTGGCGGCTCTCGGATACGAAGTCGCCGACCTCGGCAACATCCACGCCGATCAGGCCGAGACCGCTCCCGAGGGCAACCCTCGCGCCAAGTTTCTTCCGCAAATCGCCGCCGCCTGCGGCCTGCTTGCGGCCAAGGTGGAGGATTCCCTCGCGCAAGGCCAACTCCCCCTCGTGCTGGGCGGCGACCACTCCGTGGCCGTGGGAACCGTGAGCGGCGTATCGCACCATTTTCGCAATCGTCAGCAGTCCGTCGGCCTGATCTGGCTCGACGCCCATGCCGACATGAACACGCCCGAAAGCAGCCCCAGCGGCAACGTCCACGGCATGCCCCTGGCCTGCATTGCCGGCCTCGGCCCGCCGGAATTGACCGATCTCTTCGGCTACCAGCCCAAAATCGCGCCCCGCAACATCGTGATCGTCGGCCTCCGCGATGTCGACCAGATGGAGAAGCCCCACGTGCGCGACTCCGGCGTCCGTGCCTTCACCATGCGCGACATCGACGAGCGCGGCCTCCGCTCCGTGATGGACGAGGCCATTCGCCTGGCCCGCGACGGCGCCGCCGGTTTTCACCTCTCGCTCGACATGGATTTCGTGGACCCCCAGGACGCCCCCGGCGTCGGAACGCCCGTCCGCGGCGGCGCCACCTACCGCGAGGCGCATTTGGCCATGGAAATGATCTGTGATTCCGGCGGCATGGTTTCGATGGAAGTGGTCGAGGTCAACCCCGTCATCGACGAGGTCAACCGCACCGCCGATCTGGCCGTCGAGCTGATCATGTCCGGATTGGGAAAACGAATTCTATGAAACTACGAGTAGCCGTTCTCTACGGCGGCCGCACCGGGGAGCACGATGTGTCCGTGCGGTCGGCGCGCGCCATCATGGACGCCATGGACCCCGCGAAATACGAGAAGACCGAGTACTTCATCGACCGCGAAGGCAAGTGGCGCCCTAAGCCTATCCTGCCCGAACCGGGCGCCCAGCCGGATATCGACGTGGTCTTCCCCGTCCTCCACGGAACTTTCGGCGAAGACGGCACGGTGCAGGGACTGCTCGAGCTGGCCGCCCTGCCCTACGTCGGCGCGGGCGTGCTCGCGTCCGCCGTCTCCATGGACAAGGAGATGATGAAACGTGTCTGTACGGAACGGATGTTGCCGGTGGTAGACTACGTGGTCCTCCCGAGGGAGCGGCTCGATCCGTCCGTCTGCGCTCACCTTCCGTTCCCCGTGTTCGTCAAACCCGCGAACCTCGGCTCCTCGGTGGGGATTTCCAAAGCCCGCGACCCGCGGCAACTGGAGGCCGCCCTGGCGCTGGCGGCGCAATACGACCGCAAAATCATCGTGGAGCGCGGTATCGCCGGCCGCGAGCTGGAGTGTGCCGTGCTGGGCAACGAAACGCCGGCCGCGTCCCTGCCCTGCGAGATTCTGCCCTCGCGCGAATTTTACGACTACGAGGACAAGTACCTGCTCGACCGCGCGCAAACCCAGGTTCCCGCCGACCTGCCTCCCGAGCGGACCGGGGAGCTTCGCCGCCTGGCCGTCGAATGCTACCGCGCCGTGGAGTGCGAGGGCATGGCGCGCGTCGATTTCCTTCTCGAGGCCGCCACCGGCAAGCTGTACATCAACGAGATCAACACCATCCCCGGCTTCACCTCCATTAGTATGTATCCCAAGATGTGGGAGCACAGCGGCATCGGATTCTCGGCGCTGATCGACCGGCTGATCGCGCTGGCGCTCGACCGCGACCGCAAGAAAAAGGCCACGCGCTTCGCGCGGTAGAATGAAGGCAAGCATGGCCAGCCTTCCGCACTCCAAGACCGTCACCTACGAAGAGTGGCTTCGGATGCCCGAAGTCCAGGACGCCATCGAAGAGGTGGTCAACGGCGAAATCCGCATCATGGCAGAGCCAAAGTGGAACCACAGCGAGATCGTGGACAATCTCGCGTCCGCGATTCGTCCTCAACTGAATCCGCGCGAAGTTAAGGTCAAGGTCTCGTCCTTCAACCTGATCATCCGTCGCGTGCCGCTTACCGTCCGTGTGCCGGACCTCGCCATCTTTCAAGCGAGCACAATCGTCGAACGGGACGGCCAAATTCACTCGCCGCCGCAACTGGCCGTGGAAGTGCGGTCACCGTCGAATACCCGCCGCGAGCGCGCCGAAAAACTGGCGGACTACGCCAGTCTTGGTGTCCCCGAGGTCTGGGCTTTCTCGCCCGAGGACCGCACCGTCGAAGTCTTGTATCTCGAAAACGGCCAATTCCGCCGCCACGCCCTTCTCACCGACGGTGTCCTGCGACCGAAGCTCTTCCCCAATGTCGAAGTTCAGATCTCCGAGATCTGGCCCGAGTGATCCACCATGGCAAGCCTTCCCCATTCCAAGACCGTTACCTACGAAGAGTGGCTTCGCATGCCCGAAGTCAAGAACGAAGAAGTGGTCAACGGCGAGATCCGCATCATGCCATCACCATTATTGCCACACGCCAGGATCATACAACGCCTGAATAACCAGATCAGCCGACAGGTGGACCCGCGTGAGGTTGAGATCTTCAGCTCGACTTTCGACCTGATCATCAGTCGCGCGCCGCTTACCGCCCGAGTGCCCGACTTGGCCGTGTGTAAGGTCGGCACCATCATCGAGCGGGACGGCCGCATGCACTCCGCGCCCCAGCTCATCGTCGAGGTGCGGTCGCCGGCGAATACTCGGCGCGAGCGCGCCGAAAAGCTGGCGGACTACGCCAGACTCGGCGTGCCCGAAGTCTGGGCCTTCTCGCCAGATGATCGCACCGTCGAAGTTCTGTACCTCCAAGACGGCCAATTCATCCGCTACGCCCTTCTGGCCGAAGGCGTCCTGGAACCCCGGCATTTTCCCAACGTCCAAGTCGATATCGCCGCAATCTGGCCCGATTGATGCTTCGCCTCACCACAGCTCTGCTCCTCGCCACCGCAATCCTGCCAGCGCAGGACGACCTCGACCGCGAGATGAAAAGCGTCATCGACGCCTACGCCCTGGTCGAGCACAACGCCTCCGATCCGGTCTCCTCCGAACAGGCCTTCTACCAGGGCGCCATCCCCGGACTGCTGCGCCGCCTCGACCCGCACTCCATCTTCTTCGATCCCGGCCAGTTCGAACAGGTCAAGAAAATGGAGGCGTCCACGCAGAAAGGCTTCGGCAGTGTGGTCTCGCTTCTGCCCGGACGCGTCATCGTGCTCCAGACCCTGCCCGGCACGCCCTCAGCCAAAGCCGGGCTCGCTCCCGGCGACGAGATCCTGGCCATCAATGGATACGTCATCAGCCGGCTCGACCTTGACCAGCTCACGGAACTGCTCTCCCAATCGCGCCAGCAGCAAGCCCAGCTCGATGTCCGCCGGCCCGGCAAGAATGGCATGATGCGCCTGGTGCTCACCCCCGAAGACATGCAGTCTCCGAGCGTGGACCGCGCGTTCTTCCTGGCCGCCGGCATCGGCTACATCCGCGTTTCCAGCTTCGACGGCGGCACCGGCGCGGAGATCAAGAAGGCCATCGAAAAGCTGGGCGGCGACCGTCTCGCCGGTCTCGTTATCGACCTCCGCAACAATCCCGGCGGCGTCCTCAACGCCGCTCTCGAAACTGCGTCGCTGTTCCTCCAGCCCGGCGCGAAGATCGTCACCGTGCGCGGCCGCAGCGTCCCCGAGACCTCCGAGACCGTGCCTTCAATTGCCACGCCCTACGGATTCAAGCTCGCCATCCTGGTCAACGGCAAATCCGCCAGCGCGTCGGAGATCGTCTCCGGCGCCATGCAGGACCACGACCGGGCCACTATCGTCGGCGAGCCCACTTACGGTAAGGGCCTGGTGCAAAGCGTATTCCCGCTCACCCAGAACGCCGGCCTGGCGCTGACCACCGCGCTCTACTACACGCCCAGCGGGCGCTCTATCCAGAAGCCCCTCGACGCCTCGCGATTCGAGCTGGCCGCCACCACCGCGCACCCCAACGTGGAGTCCGAATTCCACACCGACAAGGGCCGCACGGTCACCGGCGGCGGCGGCATTCGTCCCGATTTCGTGGTCTATCCGCCGGCCATGAACCGCCTGCGCGCGGTGATGGACGCCAGCGGGTCCTTCACCAACTTCGCCACCGAGTATCTGCACGACCACAAGATCACCACGGACTTCGAAGTCACTCCGCAGGTCCTCGCCGAGTTCCAGGTCTTCCTTGCCGACCGCAACATACAGCCCAGCGTCGGCGAGATCTCGCTCGAACAGGACTTCATGAAGAACCGCTTGAAAACGGAGATCTTCAACCAGGCGTTCGGCGTCGAAAAGGGCGACGAAGTGGAAGCGCAGCGCGACTCGGTCATTCTGAAGGCCCTGGAGGTGGTGGGATCTTGAAGCACGCACTGCTGCTCTTCTGCGCCTCGCTCTGCGCCGCTCTCCTCTGGGCCCAGAGCGAGACTGGCGAGCTTCGCCTGACGGTGATCGACCCCTCCGGCCTGGCGCTTCCCAGTTCCGTCGAGCTCATCAGCAATTCCAACCAGTATCGCCACAGCTTCACCACCGACCAGGAAGGAAAGCTCGTGGCCAAGCGGCTGCCCTTCGGCCTGTACCGCGTTCGCATCCAGCACGAAGGCTTCGCTCCCTATGCCGACATCGTGGAGATCCGCTCGGCCATCCCCATCGAGCGCAGCGTCACTCTCGCCATCGCCGGCGCCGAGACCACCATCGTGGTGAGCGATTCCGGAACCCTGATCGATCCCCACAGTACGGGGAGCAACAATCGCATCGGCTCGGAGACCCTGCGCGACCGCGGCGCCTCATTGCCCGGCCGATCCGTCATTGACCTGGTCGACATGCAACCCGGATGGCTGCTGGAAGCCAATGCCGTGCTGCATCCGCGCGGCTCCGAGTACCAGGTCCAGTACGTCGTCGACGGAATTCCCATGACCGACAACCGGTCACCGTCGTTCGCGACGGAGATCGACGCCGACGACGTGCAGTCCATGAACATCCTGACCGCCGACTATCCCGCCGAGTACGGACGGAAGCTGGGCGGCGTCATCGAAGTGACCACCGCCAGAGATTCGCGGCAGGGCTGGCACGGCAAGGTATCCGCCTCCGGCGGCAGTTTCGATACCGCCGGCGGCTATGCCATGGCGCAGTACGGATGGGGGCGCAACACGCTGAGCCTCAGCGGCGATGCTGCCCGCACCGATCGCTACCTGGACCCCCCGGTCGAGCAGAACTACACCAATTGGGGAACCACCGGCAGCTTCTCGGCGCACTACGAAAGAGACCTCAGCGACAGCGACCGGCTGGGCGTGGTGCTGCGCCGCGAGCAATCGCGCTTCCTGGTGCCCAACGAGCAGATCCAGCAGGATGCCGGGCAGCGCCAGGACCGCGACAGCTACGAGACCCTCGGGCAGTTCAGCTACCAGCACGTCTTCTCGCCGAAATGGCTGGCCGACGTGCGCGTAATGTCCCGCGACCTCGCCGCCAGCCTGTGGTCCAATGCGCTCTCCACCCCCATGATCGCCGCGCAGAACCGTGGCTTCCGCGAAGCCTACGCCAAGGCCACCATCTCCGCGCACCTCGGCCGGCAGGAGCTGAAGGCCGGTGTGGAGGGCGACTTCGGTTCCGTGCGGGAGGCCCTCAACTACCGCATCACCGATGCCTCCATGTTCGATCCCGATACGCCGCCCCTTTTCAACTTCGCCGACCGCCGGCAGGATCGCGAGCAGGCTCTTTTCGTGCAGGACCTGGTGCGTCTCGGAAATTGGACGCTGAGCGCGGGCCTTCGCTGGGACCACTACCGCCTGGTCACAGACCAGAGCGCCGTAAGCCCTCGCTTGGGCGCGGCCTGGTACTGGCGCGCCGCCGATATCGTGTTCCGCGCTTCCTACGATCGCGTGTTCCAGACCCCGGCTTTCGAGAACCTGCTGCTCGCCAGCTCCGCGGCGGTCGCCACCCTGAATGACAACGTCCTGCGCCTGCCGGTCGAGCCTTCGCTCGGCAACTTCTACGAAGCGGGCTTCACCAAGGGCTTCTTTGGCAAGCTGCGGCTCGACGCCAACTACTTCCGCCGTGACGCCAACAACTACGCCGATGACGATGTGCTGCTCAACACCGGCGTCAGCTTCCCGATCGCCTTCCGCAAGGCCGAAATCCACGGCGTGGAGGTGAAACTGGAGCTGCCGCGATGGGGTCCGCTCTCGGGCTCCATAGGCTACACCAACATGCTCGGCGTCGGCTATCTTCCGGTTACGGGCGGCCTCTTCCTGGGCGACGACGCGACCACCCAGCTCGCCTCGGCCAGCAGTTTTCCGATCTCGCAGGACCAGCGCAACACCGTGCGCAGCCGGGTTCGTTACCAGCTCGTCCCCCGGGCCTGGGTGGCGCTCGGCGGCTCGTACGGGAGCGGCCTGCCGGTGGAGTTCGATGGAACGCAGGCAGACGCCATTGCCCAGTATGGGCAGCAGATCGTGGACAGGCTGAACCTGGCTCGCGGCCGCGTGCGTCCGAATTTCTCGCTGGATGCCTCTGCTGGCGTCGACCTGGTGAAGACCGACAAGCGCACTCTGCGCCTGCAGGCCGACGTTCTCAATTTGACCAATCGCCTGAACGTGATCAATTTTGCGGGTCTGTTTTCGGGCACCGCCATCGCCGCTCCGCGCAGCTTTTCCCTGCGTTTGAGCGCCGAATTTTAGCCGCCCACAGTGGCATCATAGAGCTATGCGCAAACTGGCAACCCTTGTTCTGGCACTCTCCCTGCCCCTGCTGGCGAAAGTGCCCCTGCACGAGGTCCAGGTCACTACGACCGATCATGCGGATCTCGCCCCGGGCGGCATCATTCGCATCAACGCCTCTTACGGCCAGTTGGACGTAGAGGGATGGGACCGGCCCGAGGTCGAGGTGACGGTGACCAAGTCCGTTTGGCGCCGCGACACGCCTCAAGGACGCGAGCAGGGCACGCAGCTCTTGAACCACGTTCTCGTGAAGACCGAGCGGAAAGCCGCCGGCGAGGTGGCGATTACCACGGTCCTCCCCTCGCGCAATCTCATCACCCGCCCGCTGCGCA
>Ga0209415_10016639_pt1 | contig 11793 bp, 13 predicted proteins | sample PeaSoiSIISIP2007_FD_187696 | JGI IMG/M metagenome (GOLD analysis project Ga0209415, IMG submission 187696) | Peat soil microbial communities from Weissenstadt, Germany - SII-SIP-2007 (SPAdes) (version 2) | ecosystem: Environmental > Terrestrial > Soil > Wetlands > Peat | place: Germany... | reverse complement strand
TGCGGAGGTTACCGTTATGCCACGGTCGTCATGGGAGCCGTGGGGTCTGTTCCGTAAGCCCTGTGAGGGACGAGTTCAGGACAATTTGCGCAAGTGGAAGACAGGGGGTTTGCGCCGCGTCTCCAGCGAGCGTCCATTCTCCGATGTCATACTCTCAGCCCCCACCCGGCGCGAGGAGCGGGCGATTTCTCCGCACCCTTCGCTGAAGCCGCAAGCATTCATGCGTCAAATTGTCCGGGCCTGTCTTCCGCTGGGGTCGGGAATTGTTCTGGATCCCTTCATGGGTGGTGGTTCGACAATCGCGGCAGCGGTTTCGATTGGCTACGAGAGTATTGGCATCGAAATCGATCCGGAGTTTTTCTGTGCCGCGCTAGAAGCCATCCCGGCGCTGGCGGCGCTTCCGGGGAGTGGGAGAGCTAGTAGCAGAATAGGTTCCAAAACGAATTTGGATCTGCAGCAGAGCCTTGCGCTCCCACTAGAACCGTGACACCTTGTTGCCGAGATGGCGTTACAAGCAGACGGTTTCGACCGTTCGGTTCCATTACCTCCCGAACTCAAGATTACGCACATACGGGAGGCCGTCGAACACATCGAGAGCAGGGCTGACGAGCTCGTCGATATTTATTTTGAGCAGGCGAACGTGTTCAGCGGGATTGTCGGCATTCTCGGTACCCAGGCGCTTGACGCCCTGAGCCCCTACAAGAAACACAAGCACCCCGACGTTGCCCAACAACGCTTTCCGGACCTTTCGTTGCGTGGCAAACTAGACCCACCTCCGCAGCACGCGCTGGAATCCAAGGGCTCCACGCGTGCGTGGGCTCTGCAGTCGCACTACAATCACCCTGGCTGGTACATTGTTTGGCGCTATGCCGTCGATCAAACCAAGCGCTTGAAGCTGAACAAGGTCGTTGCGATTTGGCGAGTTGACGTTGCTTTCCTGCACGAAGAGGACTGGAAGTATGAGGGGAGCAAAGCCGCAGAGGGCCGTGGCGGCCGCACGCACACTTTCGGGATCAAGCTTCCGGCAAAACTTCTGAAAAATTGTATCGTATACCAAAATCCCAGGGTTGCGATTCGTCAGGGCGGACCGGTCCTTACAAATCTGGACGAGTAAGTTTTCTACGTTCTCCGACTAGCCAACCTCTGTCCCTTCTCTTGACTATCCAGCCCCCTACCTAATTCGGCCACGGAATGCAGAGTTTCGATTGCCGCCTTCACCTTGGCCGATACCTCTTCGGTATCGCGCACGGTCAACCCGGTTGTTGATACCGGTTCACCCACGCGCATTTCCAGCGGCTGGCTTTTGATGTGGTAGGTGTTCATCGGCAGCAGGTCGAAAGTGTCGACGAGCGCGACCGGGATGATATCGGCCTGTGCCTTGATCGCCAGGAAAAATGTGCCCGGGAGAAATGGTTGAATCTTGCCATCTGGGGTGCGGCCACCCTCGGGAAAAATGACCAGCGGCATTCCGCGGCGCAGGCTCCGCAGCGCCGATTTGATGGCGCCGATTGAAACCGCCGGGTTCTGCTGGTTGATGCAGACTTGCCCGGAACGCTGCAGATGCCAGCCAATGAACGGATACGACAGCAATTCACTCTTGAAAATGATGCGAAATTGAAACGGCAAATACACGTACAGGATCGGAATATCAAGCGCCGATGCATGCGTGACGGCGTACACGCGAGGTTTATCGCCCCCCGCGCCCACGAGGTTGTTCCCACCCGTGACCCTCACCGGGGACAGGATCGTCTTCATGATGAGCCACGACCAGAGGCGGGCAAGCTTGTGCTGGATGCGTCCGTCCCGTTCAAAAAGGGAGGAGATCAGTGAAAGTGTGCCCAGAACGATGGTGTAGGCCCAGATTAGCGGGGCAAGAATGAAATACGAGCGTAGGCGGCTGAGCCAGCCGTGGCGGTTCACTGGAGGAAATTCCGCCCGCGTCTCGCTCCACGTCGGGATAGCCGCGCGCAGCTCGGTTCCCTGTTTTTCCGGCTCCGCAGTTGTGACCATCTTGTTCAAGGTTGCCTATTCACAAACTTTTCCCAGGCGAAAGTGCACATACCACACATATTTAGATGCGGACGCCGAGCGTTCGCATCGCCTCTCCTACAATGTAAATCGAACCGGTGATGACGACCAGGCCGTGGGCCCCGGCGACCTTCCTGGCCCGCTCCAGGGCCGATGCTACATCCCCGGCCTCCTCAATATCAGTGCCCGCCGCCACTCGTGCCCCCGCCTGTCGAATTTCCTCCGGACTTGCCGAGCGCGGGTTGTTGGCACGGGTTGCAATTACGTGGGCGGCAATCGGAAACAGAATCTCGGTAATCTCCTGCACTGCCTTGTCCCGCATCACGCCAAACACCAGTGTGATCTGGCGCGTGTCTTGGTAGGCGGCCGATAGCGTCGACCGCAGCGCCCAGGCTCCGGCCGGATTATGCGCCACATCGAAAACATACTCGGGATTGTCCCCCGAGGCCGGCACTACCTGAAAGCGCCCCGGCCAGTGGGTCTCGCGGATGCCTTTTGCGATTGTCTCCGGAGTGATCCGCGCAACGCCCTGGTGATGCAGTTCCTCCGCCGCCGCGATCGCCAGCGCCAGATTGCGCAGTTGATGACGGCCGACAAGCGGGGAGTCGACCACAATTTCTTTTCCTAGGACCCCGAGCGAATATCGTTGTCGCGCAGCCCTCGAAGCGGTTTGCTGGGTACTGGGTACTAGGTACTGGCTACTCCCTGGCGACACCGGCGGCACATAGGGCACCGCATTCACCGCCCGTCCACCCATGTCCAGAATTGCGTTTCCGATCACGTCGTTGGCTTCGGGCAATTGCGGCAGCGTGACTACCACGCCGCCCGGCCGGATGATCCCAACTTTTTCGCGCGCAATCTCGGCGACAGTTTCGCCCAGATACCTCTGATGATCGAGCGACATGTCGGTGATGATGCTGAGGCGCGGCTCGACCACGTTGGTCGCATCCAGACGCCCGCCCATGCCGACTTCGAGCACAACCATGTCAGGCCGGCCACGAGCGAAGTACTCAAAGGCCATCGCGGTCAGCATCTCGAAAAAGCTGGGATGGCAGGGCAGATCGCCTTCTTCAACCAGCCGCTCGGCGGTCCGGTCGACTACATCGTGGAGCGTGGCGAAATCGTAGTCGCTGATCGGTTCGCCATTGAGGCGAATACGCTCGTTGATGCGGACCAGGTGCGGCGAAGTATAGAGTCCCGTCTTCAGCCCGGAGGCCTGCAGGATCGATGCCAGCGTGGCAGCGGTCGAACCCTTGCCGTTAGTGCCCGCGATCAGTACGGTTGGGGAACGATTTTCCGGGTGCCCCAGTGCTGCGAGCAGCACACGCATGTGCGCCAGATCGAACTTGTGCGACGGCGTCTGCGCCAGTTCGTGGCCCAACGCGTACATCTGCGCGACTGCGGTTTCGTAAGACAAGGTAGTCGTTCGCTGTTCGTCGTTCGCGACTGCGAGCACACTCAGGGTAGCAAGTCCGGCCAAGGGTATCGACTGTCAGTCATCGGATGGCTGCGGATCGGCATCAAAGCGCTCCCCACGCGCTCCAATGAGAGAAAAGGATAGTCTTTCACGGACGGCGTATAGCGAACGACGAACAGCATTTCTGCCAACGCCTGCCTTACGCTGCCTGCACCATGAAATCCAGCGCGCGCGCGATGTACGGTTTTAAATCCTTGCGTGCGACCACGGCATCGAGCATTCCGTGCTCCAGCAAAAATTCGGAGCGCTGGAAACCTGGCGGCAGCTTCTGCCGGATCGTCTGCTCAATCACTCGCGGCCCCGCAAAGCCAATCAGGGCACCCGGTTCGGCGATGTTGAGATCTCCCAACATGGCAAACGATGCAGTAACACCGCCCGTCGTGGGATCGGTCAAAACCGAAATGTACGGCACCCGAGACGCGTCCAAACGTGCCAATGCGGCGGAGATTTTCGCCAGTTGCATCAGGCTGATCACGCCTTCCATCATGCGCGCGCCACCCGACGCCGAAACGATAACGATCGGCGTCCGCGTTTCAATCGCCTTCTCAATCGCCCGCGTAATGGCCTCGCCCACCACCGCGCCCATGCTCCCGCCAATGAACGAATATTCCATGGAACTCACGATTACCGGACGCCCGTTCAGTTTGCCGCGGGCGTTGATGACGGCATCTTTCAGACCCGTGTCGGTCTTCGCCTGCTTCAGCCGCGAGGAATATGCCTTCAGGTCCACAAATTTCAGCGGGTCGGTGGAGGCAAGATTGCTGTCGAAAACGTCGTATTGATTGTCGTCGAGAAGCTGCGCCAGGCGAGCTCGAGCATCGATGCGGAAGTGTTTGTCGCACTTCGGGCAGACGTTGAGATTGTCCTCCAAATCCTTCTTCCAGATAATTTGCCGGCAGCCGTCACACTTTACCCACAGCCCTTCGGTGCGCACCTTCTTCTCGCCCGAAGTGTCCAGGTGACCGGATTGTCGTTTGAACCACGGCATAAGAGCAGTTCTCAGTTGTCAGTTCAAACCTCTCCCACCGCTCTTACCTGAGAACTGAGAACAGGGAACTGATAACTAATATTCGATTCCTCGCTGCGCCATCACACCTTTCTCATAGGCGTGCTTTATCTGACGCATTTCCGTCACCGTGTCGGCTAGCTCGACAATTGTCGGATGCGCGTTCCTTCCGGTCAAGATGACATGCACCATCTCCGGCTTCCGCTTCAGAAACTCTGCCACCTTCGCCGGGTCCAGCATACCGTAGCTGATGGCGTAATTGATTTCGTCAAGCACCACCAAGTCCCATTCGCCGGATTGAATCGCTTTCTCGGCCTCCGCCCACGCCTCCTCGACCATGCGGACGTCTTCAGGGTCCGGTTTCTCGGCGCCGAGCTTCACAAAGCCGCGGCCCATTTGCTTCATAATGAACTTGTCGCCGAAAGCCTTGACCGCGTCGAGTTCGCCGTAATGCCATGAGCCCTTGAGAAACTGCAGCATCAGGACGCGCATGCCCTGCCCAACCGCGCGTAGCGCCGTCCCCATGGCCGCCGTGGTCTTCCCCTTGCCCGGCCCCGTATTCACGATGATGAGACCACGGCGCAGATCTGTCATGAGGAAAGGCCCGGCCCGGCATAAGGCTGAATTCACGATTGTACGCGGACAGGAATGTTACGTGCCACAGGCACAAACAGGAAGGCGGACGGTTTTGGTTTCCGTCCGCTTCCAGTCAAACGGGGAGTAGATCCTCCAGCCTTAAGGCATTTCGACGACTCGTTGCAGCTGAGGCTGACCTTCGCCTTTCGCCGCACCCGGGTCTTCAGCGCCCAACAAGCGCGCTGCAACCCGCAAAGCATCCATCTCTTTGCGGACCCGAATCAGTTCTTGCTCCTTCATTCGTAATACGTCGTACGGGTTTTTCATCTTGGGGAAGGGCCTCGACAACAAATTCAGACTTGGTTCGCCTTTCAGAAAATACTGTAAACCAGCGTCGTTCCGCTGGGAAGCTGCCAGAGGTTCATCCGGGCTGAGAATCGAGTCTTCTGAACATGGGGCTGACTGGCCGCTGCCCCGTTACCATAAAGTTAATGCCCCAAATGATAGGGATGACGCTTCAGAATGGTGAAGGCGCGGTAAAGCTGCTCCACCAGCACCACGCGCGCCAATTCGTGCGGCAACGTCATCCTGCCCAGGGACAGCATAAACGCGGCCCGGCGCCGCGCTTCGTCACTGAATCCATCGCTGCCGCCTATCGCAAACAGCAGCGGGGACGCGTTGACCTGCTCGCGCGCCAGAAACTCGGCCAGTTCCTCAGAGGAAAACTGCTTCCCCCACGAATCGAGCAGAACCAGCCTGAGTCGGTCTTTGTTCTGCTGCTTGCCGCCGGCCAGCGACAAGATTGCGGCTTCGTCCTTCAACGCCAAACCCGCGACCTCCGCATAGCGCGAGATGCGTTTCAAATACTCGCCCGTAAGAGCCTCGATTGCCGGCTCTTTTGTCTTCCCAATCCAGGCCACTTTGATCTTCACAGGACGTCAGGCTCTTCCCGATGCCAGTACAACGTCGGCGCCGAACCGAATCTCATCCCCAACACGATACTGCTCGATCGCCGTCTTCGCCTTCGCGCGAACCACTGGCCACTCTTCCGCCGGCACTCGTTCCAGCATCGGCCGGAACGGAGCCGCTACCGCGCAAGCGTATTCGAAAACTTCTGCTGCGTCTCCCGCCCAGATCCAGGGAAGATTTTGAGTCGACTCCTCTACTTCGCGAAACCCAGCGGCTCTCAGCACCTTCGAAAGAGCGCTGGGAGCAGAGAATCGAAAAGGGTTGGCCCCTCCGGCTTGAAGCATGGCTCCGCCCACACACTGATGCACGATCTTCATCGTGGTCTGCCAATAAGGTTGTTCCATCGGACCCCACGCCGCAAAGCAGGCACGCGCTCCGGGCTTCAACACACGGCGCAGTTCCGCCAGGGCGCGCTGGGCGTCGCTGAAAAACATCACCCCAAAGCGGCAGGTGGCGAGATCGAAGCTCGGCTGGGCAAAGGGCAACTGGTGCGCGTCGGCCTGTTGGGTCAAGAAGTTCAGAAGGTTCTTGTCCCGGGCGCGGTTGGCCGCGATGTCAAGCAGTTCCGAACTCTGGTCCACCGCTGTCACCGAACCTTGCGGACCGACACGCTGCGCCAGGCTGATTCCCGGCTCTCCCGTGCCGCTGGCCAGATCGAGAACGCGCATACCCGGCAACGGACGCGAGTATTCAACCAGAGCTTCTGTGACTGCCTTGCCCAGCGCCGCCGATTTCACCTTCCACTTTTCCGCGGCCACTAATCGAAAAGAAGAACCCCACGGCGCTGAATTCGAAGCCGACACTTCAAACCTTCTTCTTAGGCGTCTTCTTGGGTGCGGCGGACGCGCTCTTGGCGGTTGTGGATTTGCCCTTCACTGCTTGGGCAGCCGCCAGTCTGCCTATCGCCGGTTTGGCAGCCAATGCCCGCCGCGCCTTTGGTTGCACCAGCAATTCCAGCGGCTCCAGCCGCCTAGCCGACTTCCACAGCCGCTCCAGATCGTAGAACTGGCGGGCTTTCTCGGAGAAAATATGGACCACGAAGTCCACGTAGTCCAGCAACACCCACTCCGCCTGTTTGTAGCCCTCGGAGTGGGTCACGCGCAGGCCCAGCGCCTCCAGCCGCTCGTCCACTGCATCGGAAATCGCCTGAATCTGCCGCGGGTTGGTTCCGCTGCACATCACAAAATAGTCGGTGAACGCCCCCGAATCTTTTTCCAGCTCGAGAATCGTCACATCTTCAGCTTGTTTGTCCTGGCAGGCGAGAATGGCTTCACTTACCTGGTGTCTGAGGTCGTCCTTCTTCTTCATACGGGCATATTGATTGTAACCTGCGCGCAAGAGAGACGAGGCCTTGTATTAGCCCCTATACAGCCCATGCTTTCGCACATAATCCGCCACCCGCGGATCCAGCCACCGGGCCAGCGGCTTGCCCTGCGCCGCCGCCGCTCGGATCGCGGTCGCGGAGGCACTTTGATGAACTCCCTCCAGCAAGTGCAGCGTCACCCCGGGAAGAACCAGATCGCCCTTTGCCGGCTGCTTATGAAACGGACGAGTGACCGCAGCCGGAGGGCGCAAATCCTCCGGCAACGACTCGGCTACGTCCCGTAATGAAAATCCGGGACGGCTGGCTACGATGAAATCGCATTCTGCCAAAAGCGCGCGCGCCTCACGCCATTTCGCCACGTCGCGGAAGGCATCCATTCCGATCAGGAAAAAAAGCCGGTCCGTTTTCTTGAGGCTTTGCTTCAATCGTCGAACTGTATCAATCGAATAATTCACACCACCCGACGCAGGGACCGCCGCCCCTTCGACAAGCTCAGGGCAGGCTCTCGGCCGTCCAGCGGAGCGAAGCTCCGCGGCATCCGCCGGCGCCTCCAGCAACGATGGCACAAATCCCCGCTCGCCCTCGGTCGCCAACGCCACCATGGCATAACGATGGATGAACGCCGTAAGCGGATGTTTCTGTTTGTGCGGAGGAACATTCGCCGGCACAAACAGCACCTGCCGCAGCGAGTACCTGCTGGCGGCCGCTTGGGCCAGTGCCAGATGTCCGCGATGGATGGGGTCGAAGCTGCCGCCGAAAAGACCAATGTTCATTTCCGATGGTCCTGCCTGTTCCTGCCGGTTCTTCCTACCTGCTTTTCCTGCAATGCTCGTTAGTTTCGTCGTTGCCCGTCTCTCTTGCAAGCACTGTTGCAAGACTATGTTCCTTATGTGCCTTTTTGCGCCAAGGGAGTTTTGGGGAAAGCATCAGATCGGGTTAGGCTGTGCCCAAGGCGTCTCCTTATTCGCAGCACCCACCGGCGTTCCCTGGGGTGCTGTACCTCTGGCCACTGTGCCGCCAGCAAATTGCGGTTGGACTAGCGTAACTCGCTCTGCGCGCTCTCCGCGCATAGCATGAGGCCATGCGAATGAAACTCCCCTTCATCCGCAGCTTGGCAGTAGCCCCGGCGCGCGCTCCCATCCTGCGCTACGGAGTCGCGCTCCTAAGCACTGTCCTGGCCCTCATCCCTACCTTGTTTTTCTCCGATATGTCGGAGAGCCGCCTCGTGGTCTTCGCTGTCGCCGTGATGGTCAGTGCCTGGTATGGGGGATGGAAGCCAGGACTAGCCGCCACCTCCTTTGCCCTCACCGTTAGCGCCTACTATTCGCTCACCGGAGATCAAACTCCAGGCGAGTACCGCAGGGCGGTCGCACACCTCGCCTTGTTTTTTGCCGTGGCCCTGCTGATCTGCTGGTCTAATGCCGCTCTTCGGGCTACGCAGGAGAGCCTACGCCGTTCCGAAAGCAACTTTCGCTCGCTGGTCATGAACGCGCCCTACGGCATCTGCCGCTGCGACGCCCTCGGCATCCTGCAGGACGCCAACCCGGCGCTCGTGTCTATGTTCGGTTATGCCAGCGCCGCCGAACTTACGGGCAGACACTTGGGCAGCCTTTACGCCGATGCCCAGCAATGGTTTCAAACCGCCGATTATTTTCACGCGCGAAAGGAATTTAACAACCTCACCACCGAGTGCGTACGTAAGGATGGTTCGGCCATCGCGGCACGAATTTCCGGACGCTCGATTCCAAACGGCAAAGGCAAAGACAAGGACGGAGGCACCTTTGAGATTTTCATGGAAGACGTTACTGAAACCCGCACTCTGGAGCTGCAATTCCGCCAAGCCCAGAAGATGGAAGCCATCGGCCGCCTGGCCGGAGGCATCGCCCATGACTTCAACAATTTGCTGATGGTCATCTCCGGCTACTCCGAGTTTCTGCTTGAGCGCCTCGGACCCGATCCCCGCTTGCGCGGTCCCGCGCAGGAGATCTCCAATGCCACCGAGCGCGCCACTTCCCTGACTCGGCAATTGCTGGCTTTCAGCCGCAAACAGATGCTTGCCCCCAAAGTGCTCGGCCTGAACGAGGTGGTGAACGAGAACTTGAAAATGCTCACCCGCATGATCGGCGAGGATATCGATCTGGTCATGGTTCCAGGACCCGGGCTCGGCGCCATCCGTGCCGATCCGGGTCAGATCGACCAGGTGATCATGAACCTGGCGGTAAATGCCCGCGACGCCATGCCGCAAGGCGGCAAGCTGACCATCGAGACCGCCAACGTCACGCTCGACGAAAACTTCGCGCGCACGCACACCCCACTTACCGTCGGCGACTATGTAATGCTCGCTATCAGCGACACCGGTGTCGGGATGGACAACGATACCCAGTCCCGCATCTTCGAGCCCTTCTTCACCACCAAGGGCGCCAAGGGCACTGGCCTCGGCCTATCCACGGTTTACGGCATCGTGAAACAGAGCGGGGGATTTATCTTCGTCGACAGCCAGCCGCAGCGCGGCACCGCTTTCCGCGCCTATTTCCCGCGAGTCGATGGTGGGGAAGACGCCGCCGCGGCCCAGGATTCCATCGGCCTTCCCCATGCCGGCCGGGGCCATGAGACCGTCCTTCTCGTCGAAGATGAAACCAATCTGCGCCGTTTGGCCCGTCAGTATCTGGAAACTCAGGGCTACACCATCCTCGAAGCCGAGGATGGCGCCGCCGCTCTGCAAATCATCGACGGCTACCGCGGCGCCATCGACCTTCTACTCACCGACGTCATTATGCCCGGGATGAATGGCCGCGAACTGGCTGCCCATATCACCAAACTGCTTAAATCCGTCCGCGTACTCTACATGTCGGGTTACACCGAGAATGCGGTTGGCCACGATGGCATGCTCGATGCCGGCATCAACTTGCTCCAAAAACCATTCAGCCTTCCCGCCTTGAAAGACCGCGTCCGCGAGGTGCTGGATTCTGAACCCATTCCCCTGGAGGTCGTTATGTCGTCCCGCACCAGCGCCAGCGTTCTTGAAAAGAAAGTCCCACCGTTCCGAGCCCGCCGCTTCAATCTCCATCTTCCGCTGCGCTACCGTCCGCTGGGCGAAAAAAGCTGGCGCCCGGGCACAACCGAGAACATCAGCCGCTCGGGATTGCTCTTCCAGGCGCAGGAGTTGCTCCATCCGAATGCTCAATTGGAGATCAGCCTCGTCCTCCCTGCGGAAATTGCCGGCCTGCCTGCCACCGAAGTGATTTGCCGCGGAGAAGTGGTCCGTTCCGTCGAAATCCAGGGAGGGGCTGTGACCCCCGCTCTAGCCGCGAAGATTCTCCAATACCGCTTCCAGCATGGAGCGCGCGTCGGTGAAGCCTAAGGGGCTGGCAAACGAAGCTCGAGTGGGGACGCGCGCCCTCGCCCGTCCAATTGTGCGTTAGGGACAGCCGTGCGCAACTCGGCAGCCAACTGTAGCTGGTCGTCAATCCGCAGGTTACTTTCGATATCTGGCTCGCCTTGGACAACGCGCCTCGGGGCTGTTACATTTCGGCCAGTACCATTGCGTCACTCTAAGGCGGGCCATGTCCCTGGTTGTGAAACTCGAAGACGATCTCGGCGAACGCAGCGAGTGGGTCATGCTGCACGGAGTCGTCCCCGCCACCAGCCAAGACGATCTCCTGCTGCTCAGTGGCATTGATCCGTTCGGCAAGACCGTATTCAATCACCTGCAGATGGAAGCCTTCCTCAAGGAATGGGACCGTGCGAAAGATCGCGTGCGCGATGACAGCCAGTTGGAGGCGTGGGAAAAGGTGAAAAACATGGCGGAAACCTGCCGCCACGACCGCGATCTGTATCTGCGCTTCGTCGGCAATTAGCTCGCGTGGGGGCGCCTCGCCCTCTACCCGCTGCTACTTCTCGGCCGGATTCGCCGGTAGAAACCGCACCACGTTCTCTCCCCTGATCATCCGGATTTCCTGCTCGGAATAGCCGTCATACGCAGGGACGGCCGCCCCGGCTGTCCACCCGAGCGAAGCTCGGCAGCGTCTTACTCGGCATGAATGACTCGTCGCTACTTCGACAGCGCTCCCAGCGCCTCACGAAACAGCACTTCAAAAGTCTGCGGACTCTTGCCGTTGCGCGTCACTGCCAGCAGCGCTTTATCCGCTGCCACCCGTTGATAGCCAAGATTGATCAACGCCGAAATCACATCTTCCTCCACCGGACTCGCCGGCGAAGCGCTCATGGAAGCGCCGGACGCTCCCGCCGCCGGCAGCTTGTCGCGCAGCTCCAGCACCATGCGTTCCGCCGTCTTTTTGCCAATCCCGGGAATGCGAGTCAGCCGCGCCAGGTCCCCTCCGCGAATCGCTCCCACCATCTCGTCGGCCGGCATCCCGCTCAGGATCGTAATCGCCAGCTTCGGACCAATCCCGC
>Ga0209415_10016638_pt1 | contig 11795 bp, 9 predicted proteins | sample PeaSoiSIISIP2007_FD_187696 | JGI IMG/M metagenome (GOLD analysis project Ga0209415, IMG submission 187696) | Peat soil microbial communities from Weissenstadt, Germany - SII-SIP-2007 (SPAdes) (version 2) | ecosystem: Environmental > Terrestrial > Soil > Wetlands > Peat | place: Germany... | reverse complement strand
CCTTGAGGACGCTAAGTTGGCCGTAGGCGCTGGTGAGATCTTTGACTTCGAGGTGATGCAAGGCGTCTCTCCAGCCATCCGCCGCAGCGGCTCAAGGGATAGGACATGGCGAAATAAAGCAGCGCGATGGTGCCGAAGACGAGCACGCCTGAAAAGCCCTCGTTGTTCAGCTCCTTGCCGCGAAAGGTCAATTCGAAGACGCCGACCTGGGAGACCAATGCGGTATCCTTGATGAAGCCCACCATGAAGGCGACGGCGGGCGGCAGGATGACGGCCCAGGCCTGGGGCAGGATGACGCGCATCAGAGTCTGCCAGCGGCTGAAATTCATCGCGGTCGCCGCCTCGACCTGCTGGCGGGCCACGGATTCCAGCCCGCCGCGGATGATCTCCGCGGTGTAGGCGATGGCATAGATGCAGATGGCGACGACGGCGATGGTGAAGAGGGAGGCGTCGGAAACGAAGGCCTGGATGAAGAACAGCACCAGGTATGTCACCACCAGGAAGGGAATCCGCCGGAAGATCTCGACGTAAAGGATGGCAGCGATCTTGAAAGGCAGCGCCCAGATGCCCGGGCTCCGGCGCAGCAGCACCAGCAGGAAGGCGACGAGGAAGCCGGTCACGCAGCCGATCGCGGTCAGCGCCAGGGTCATGCCCATGGCCTGGAAGAGGAGGAGGAGATGGCCGCCGGAGAAGAACCGCGGCATCTGATGCAGTATCTCGGTCAGCATCAGAATATCTTCGCCTTGACGCGGAAGGCCCAGCGCCCGACCAGCGCCAGCGACAGGCTCGCGATCAGGGTCAGCACCACGTAGATCCCGGCCACGACCACGAACATCTCGATCCAGCGGTAGTTCTCGGTCGAGATGTTGATCGCCTGGCCGGTCAGCTCGTTGACCCCGATGACCGCGCCGACGGAGGTTCCCATGACCAGGATGACGACGAAGAAGTTGGCCAAGGCCGGATAGATGGTCTTGGCGATATGGGGGACGATTACGAAGCGGATCTGCTGCCAGAGGGACATGCCCAGCGTTTCGGCCGCCTCCATCTCGTGGCGGTGCACGGAGATGAAGCCGGCGCGCATGATCTCGGTCAGATAGGCGCCGGCGTTCAGGGTGAGCCCGATGAGCGTGCAGGTGAAGGCGTCCCAGCGGATGCCGAAATCCGGCAGGCCGTAATAGAGGAAGTAGATCTGGATCAGGGCCGGCGTATTGGTGAAGAAGATCACGTAGGCGACGGCGACGCGGCGCAGCACCGGCCCGCCGAAGGTCTTGAGCGAGGCGCCCAGGAGCCCGATGAGAGCCCCGCCCCAGAAGGTGAGAAGACCGAGCTCGAAGGTGACGATCGCGCCCTGGAGCAGTCCCGGAAGCTGCTGCAGGGCGACGCCGAATTGAAAGGTGTAGTTCATCCCCGCTCGCGGGCCCGCAGCGCCCAGGAGGGCAAGAGCGGGCTACCCATCATGGGCAGCCCGCTCTTCGCGCTCACGTAAGGCTTACCAGTAGGGGTTCGGCACGACCTTCACCAGCATCGGCGCGCCGTACCACTTCTCCCAGGTCTGGTTGATGAAGTCCGAGGAGTGCATGTCGTAGAGGGCGATGTTGAGCACGTCGCGCAGCGGATAGTTGCCTCGCTGCACGCCGATGGCGTCATAGGAAACGTTGATCGTCTCCGGCAGCACCTTCCAATGCACGTCCGGATAGTTCTTGGTCTGGGCCATGAAGAAGTCGATATTCTCGACGATGGCGTCGGCCCGGCCTTGGGCGACGGTGCGGACCGTGTCGGCAATGGTGTCGGTCAGCGCCATCTTGGCGTTCGGCAGATTCTGCTTGATCCAATCCACCGTCCAGTCGCCGCGGATGTCGGCCAGGGTGTATTTCGCGTCGTTGAAATCCTTCCAGCTGGTCACCGTGACCTTGTCGGTGGTCAGGACCGCCATCGCCTCGGTGTGAAGCGGCACGGTGTACTCGATGAGCTTCGCCCGCTCGACGGTGCGGGTGAGGGCGCCCAGCGAGATGTCGATCTTGTCCGCGACCAGGAAGGGCACGCGCTGCGGCGTCTCGGTGGGCACGAACTCGACCTTCACGCCCAGGGCGTCGCCGATCTTGTTGCCGACGTCGATGTCGAAGCCTTGCCAGTTGCCGTCAGAGCCGCGCGAGCTCATGGGCGGGAAGTTCGGATTGATGCCGATTCGGATCGTGCCGTCCTTGATGATGTCGTCCAGCGATCTCGCTTGGGCCGACGCCAACCCGAAGGTCAGCGCCGCCGCCAGGGCGAGGCAAGACAAGGTAATTCGTTTCAGCATAAGGGTCCTCCCTGACCGGCGCGGCGGAGATCGCGCCTTGATTGCCGCGTTGCACGGGGCCGCCGCCTCGTCCCTCAGGCAGGCAACGCCCGCGGCCGCGATGTTCGCGCAGGTTTTGCGACGGAGTCAATAGTATACTCCATGTCTACAAAGCTTTGAGGCCCGTGGCAGAGACGAAAACTGCGGCCGTGGCTCAACGCTCGGCCAGCTTGCGCGGCTTCGCCGTGTGGAGCTCCAAGAGAGCTGCCGGCCGGTCGGACAGGTTGCGCTTGAAATCGTCGATCAGCACCTGGGCATCGGCGCGGCCTGCCGCTTCGGCCTTGTCGGCGTCGCCGGCCGCGATCGCCGACAGCATGTCCCGGTGGGACTTGAGGCGGTTGTCGGGCAGTTGGTCGCCGAGATTGCGGGCATAGAGGCGGAGGATCCGCTGGCCCTGGTCGAGGAGCCCGCTCATCCAGCCGGCGAGGAAGGGATTGCCGCTCATCTCGGCGATGCCGATATGGAAATCGCGGTTATGGCGCACCATCGCGCGCATGTCGCCCTCGTGCAACGCGTTCTCATGATCATGCATGATCTTGCGCAGGCCCTCGATCCGGGCCGGAATCAGGTTCGCCGCCGCCAGCCGCGCGGTCAGGCGGTAGAGCAGCTGCATGGCGTCGAAATAGGCCGGAAGCGCTGCGATGTCGAAGGGCGCCACGATCGAGGTCCGGTTGCGCAGGTTCTGGACCAGCCCCTCGGCCGACAGGCGGATGAGCGCTTCGCGCACCGGGGAGCGCGACACGCCGAACTGCCGGCTCACCACGGTCTCGTCGAGCAGCGTGCCGGGCTTCAACTCGAGGTCGAGGATCTGGGCCTTCAGGCTGTCGTAGACATAGGCCGCCCCCGTGCCGCGCAGGCGCCGCCCGCGCGGGGGGCCAGCGGCCGGCGCCGCGGCCCGCTTGCCGCGGCCCTCCTTGCGCTCAGCCGGCTTCTTGGCCATGGCGATGCTTGGCCAGATACGCGCGCCAGGTCATGGCCCATTGCTTGGGATCGTCCAGCGGCGCGCTCTTGATCCGATGGATCGCTTGGGCATGGGGTGCGGTCTTCACCAGGTCCGGATCGGCATAGGCCTCCTCGACGATCCGGGCGATCACCGCGACCCACCGGTCCAGATCCTCCTTGGAATACATCTCGCCCGCCTCGGGCGTGAAGGGCTCCGGCACGATCCAGGGCTCATGGGACATCCAGTAGGGGTCGATGCCGTAGTCGGCCATGCGGTTGGCGACGTCGGCGGTGCCCACGCCGGTTTCCTCCTTCAGCTTGCCGAGGCCCCAGCGGGTCATTTCCATGCGCCATTTGCCGACATCCGGGTTGGAGCGCGAGAGGCCGCGGATCTCGCCGAGCTTCTTGTCCATGTAGTTGTTGGCCAGCACCGAAAGGTCTGAGGCCTCGTTGATTCCCTCGGCCCCCATGGCCCGCGCCCAGGCATAGGCCTTCATCACCTGGGGAACATTGCCCCAGTATTCGCGGATCTTGCCGGTGCTCTTCGGTCGCTCATGGTCGAGGCGATAGCCGTCCGCCGTCTTGGCCACCACCGGAGTCGGCAGGAACGGCGCCAGCGCCCGGCTGCAGCCATAGGCCCCGACGGCGGGGCCGCCGCCGCCCTTGGGCGCCCCGAAGGTCTTGTGCAGCATGTACATGCAAGCGTCGAAGCCGAGGTCGCGGGCGCGCAGCTTGCCCATCACGCCGTTGAAGTTGGCGTGGTCGTAGAAGCAGAGTCCGCCCGCCTCATGGACGATGCGCGTCCACTCCCGGATCTCGGGATTGTAGATCCCCATGTCGTCGGGATTGCCGATGAGCAGGGCGGCGGTACGATTCGATACCGCGGCCTTCAGGGCATCGAGGGATGGATAGCCGTTCTCCTCGAGCTGCAGGGTCACGACCTTGAATCCTGCCGCGGCCGCAGTCGCCGCATTGCAGGGATGGGCCTGGATCGAGGTGACGATCTCGTCGCGCCGGGCGAGCTCGCCCCGCGCTTGGTGATAGGCCCGCGTGACGCAGCAGTTGGTGTACGCGGCGTCGGCCCCGCCGCCGGCCTGGAAGATGAATTGATCCATGCCCGAAAGCTCGCGCAGGATGAGATCGAAGGAATGGATGATCTCGAGAATCCCCTGGAGCGTATCCTCCGGCTGATGGGGATGCAGCGCGGCGAGATCGGGCCGCGCGGCCACCATCTCGCTGACCCGCGGGTTGTACTTCATCGTGCAGGTCCCGAAGAGGCTGATCCCCATCATGCCCAAGGTCTCCTGGGAGAGATGCAGATAGTGGCGCTGCACCTCGGGCTCGGAGAGCTCGGGCAGGCCTGGCGCCTGGCGCCGGCGCATGGCGGCGGGCAGCAGGCTCCTGGCCTCGCCCACGGCCTTTCGGATCTTGGCATCGGCGGCGGCGAAGATCTGGCCGCGCCGGCCGGGATGGCCGAGTTCCATGACCACAGGCTCGCTCCAGACCGGCGCATGATATGTGGCGAGCTTGTCCTTCTCGCTCATTTGCCCCCCGCTCATTTGCCGACGATCTCCTTGAGGGCCGCGGCGAGGCGATCGATGTCCTCGCGGCTGTGGGTTTCGGTGACGCAGTAGAGAGCGCTTTGGCCGAACTCCGGAAATTCCCGGGAGATGTCCTTGCCGCCGAAGATGCGGTGCCGGCGCAGGGCCTTGTTGATCCGCGCCACCGTCTTGCCCGTGCCGTCGAAATTCACCACGAACTCCTTGAAGAAGGCTTTCGGGAACTGGATCCGAACGCCCTTGATCCGGGCGAGCGCCCGGGCCGCGTAGTGGGCCTGCTGGAGGATCAGCGCGCCCACTTCCTCGAAACCCTTCGGGCCCAGCAGCGACATATAGACCGCATTGGCGATGGCCCAGAGATAGACCGAATTGCCGGTCCAGTCCTTGCCTGCCTCACGCATGCCGTAGGAGGTCTGATGGGCGCTGGCGAGCGAGAAGCCGAATTCGCCCGTCTTGCTGGTCTCGGTAATGCTGACGAGAAAACCGTTGTACTCGCGGACATATCTCTCTTCGTCGCGCGAGGCGATGTAGCCGCCGACGCCCCCGCCGCAGTTCATATGCACGCCGAGCGGCTGGGTCGGCCCGACGGCAATGTCGGCGCCATACTCCGCCGGCGGCTTCAGCAGGCCGAGCGAAATGGGATCGGCGCCGACGATGGTCTCGGCGCCCGCAGCCCGGGCGATGCGCGCGATCTCCGCGCCCTCGGCCTCGATCCCGCCCAGATAGCCCGGGGATTCGAAATAGACCGCCGCCGTGCGCGCCGAGATCTTCGCCTTCAGTTCCTTGAGGTCGAGGCCGCCGGTCTTACGGTCATGGCCGATCTGGACCACGTCGATATGGCGCGCCATCTCCTGAGGCTCGCAGTAGTTCCGGATGACGGACAGCCGTTCGGGATCGATCAGCCGCGGCAGGAGCACTTCATGCCGGCCGGTCAGACGCGCGGCCATGCGGATCCCGTGGCCGATGGCGCAGCCCCAGCTGTAGACCGAAAGCTGCACCACCTCCATGGCCAGGAGCTCGCCCAGCTGGCTCGCGTATTCGAACCAGGCCTGGTTGCGGCCGTGGTCGGATTGGGCCGAGCCCCAGACGGGGGTGAGGAATTCCGCGCGGCCGACGATCTCGTCCACCACAGCCGGCACGTGGTGCTGCCAGCAGCCGGCGCCGAGGAAATTCAAGTTCTCTTCGCAGTTCTCGTTCTTGGCCAGCAAGTCGACCAGATGGCGCTTCAGCTCGGCTTCCGAGCTCAGCTGACGGGGCAGGCGCAAGGGGCGCTTGAGGCGATGGCTCGACGGGATCTGCTCGAACAGCTCTTCGACGCTCCGCGCGCCGATTTCCTTCAGCATCGCCTGCTTGATGTCGGCGAGCGAATTCGCCATCCAGGGGTGGGCCGAAGGTTCGTTCTGCCGCATGGGTTCTTAAAACCTCCCTGGCTGGACCGCGCTCTTTTCCGAGGCGGACCATACACGCATACACGGCGTATTCTTGCATCGCGCAGCCGTGCTTTCAATCGCCGGCCGTCGATCCGCTTCGATCAACTGGCGACGCGCATGAGCGTGCTGCGGCTGGGACCGATCCTGACGCGGATGAAGCCCGCCAGAAGCCGGTCGGTCGCGGGATCGCCCGTGTCCGCCAGCAGGCGATTGCCGGCAATGGTCAGGAGCTTGGCCTGGCTCGCCAGGACGACGATGTTGTCCCGGCCGACCTCGCGGATGATCGAAGGGCCGATCTGCTGGTTGCCGCGCCCGAAGATATGGCCCTGGCCACCGACGACACTGACGATGATTCGGGCCGGCCGGCCACGCAGCAGCGCGGCAAGTTTCTCTTCCGTAAGATCCCGGCCCGCCAGTTCGCGGTCGAGGACCGCATCGACGCCCAGCAGCGTGCCTTCGAGACCGAGATGCTTCAGGATCCTCTTGGTCGTGCTGCCGGGACCCAGGATGTAAAGAACGCCCTTCTGCAGCTCCGCCGCGATTTCCGCCGCGAGCGCTTCCAGCGCCGCATCCTCCGGCAAGCCTCTCGCCTTGGGGCCCTGAACTAGGCTGCGCTCGAAGGGAATGCGGGCGTAGCCATAAAGGCGCGCCGAAAGGCGCCCGGCACGGACGGCATCCTCGTCCACGTCCATCACCTCGCCCTCGCGCCAGGTGATCCTGCTCGCGTCTTCCCGAGCGACGAGGGCGGCGAGCTGGCCGGCCGCCTCGGGGCTGACGGCGAAGACGGCGGAGTGCATCTTGACGCCGCAGGGGATGCCGAGGATGGGCACCGCATCGCCCACCGCTGCGAGGATGTCCCGCGCCGTTCCGTCGCCGCCGGCAAAGAGGATCAGCGCGACGCCGAGCGCCTTCATCTCCCGCGCCGCTTCGCGGGTATCGGCGGCAGTGGTGATCGACCCCGGCTTCCACGCGACGAGCGCGTGCGGAAGGCCGGCAGCTTCGGCAACTGCCTCGCCCATGACCCCGGCGACAGTGACGAGTTCGGCGAACGATGCCGCGCCGGCCAATTTGCGGAGCGCCCGTGCGGTGCGAGCCTCGGCTTTCGGTTCGGCTCCCAGGGCCTGGGCATGGGCCAGCGCTTCGGCGCCGTCGGTGCCTTTGAGGGCGACGCTGCCGCCCATGCCGGCGATGGGGTTGACGATCAAGCCGATCCTGCGGGAGGAAGCCGCCATGTCCGGTTTGCGCATGTTGCGGCGAGAGCGGATTCACCTTAGTTGTGCCGAGCGACGCCGGCAACGGCGCCCGCACCGACTTTCGCAGAAATTCACGGCTCGAGCATAGTCGCGAAATTCTGCGATCCGATGCCAGAGGACTTCAATGACCAGTCATCCGCCATTCCCCGAGAGATGCGAGCTGGCGCCCGGGCTCGAGATCAGCCGGATCGTGACCGGCCTCTGGCAGGTCGCCGACATGGAGCGGGGCGGCCAGGCCCTCGATCCCGACCGCGCGGCGGCGGTCATGGCCGATTATGCCCGGGCCGGGTTCGACAGCTTCGACATGGCGGACCACTACGGCAGCGCGGAACTCATCACCGGCCGGTTCCTGGCGCTCGCCAAGCGCGGCGAGGTGGTCACGCCCAGCGGCGCCAGTCCCAGGGCTTTCACCAAATGGTGCCCCGAGCCGGGGCCGATGTCGGCCGAGATCGTGCGCGCCGGGGTTCAGCGAAGTCTCGATCGCATGCAGACCGGCTGCGTCGATCTCCTCCAGTTCCATTGGTGGATGTTCGAGCATCCCGCCTATCTCGACGCCATGGCGGCGCTCGCGCGGCTCAGGTCCGAAGGCCGGATCCGCTATATCGGCCTCACCAATTTCAACACCGACCATCTGCGCCTGCTGGCGAAGCATGGGATTCCCATTGCCTCCAACCAGGTCTGCTTCTCCCTCCTCGACCGGCGCGCGGCCGGGGCCATGACGGCCTTCTGTCTCGAAGCGGGCATCAAGCTCCTGGCCTACGGGACCTTGGGCGGCGGATTCCTCTCCGAGCGCTGGCTCGGCCTGCCGGAGCCGTCATCGCCTGATATCTCCGACTGGAGCAAGATGAAGTACAAGCGCTTCATCGCCGCCATCGGCGGATGGGAGGCGCTCCAGGCCATCCTCGCCGCGGCGTCGCGAGTGGCACGCAAGCATGGCGTCTCGATCGCCAATGTGGCCACGCGCTGGGTCCTCGACCAGCCGGCGGTCGCCGCCGTGATCGTCGGCGCCAGGCTGGGCGAAAGGGAACATCGGAAAGACAATCTCAGGGTCTTCTCCTTCGCCCTCGATGCGGAAGACAAGGCCGAGATCGAGGCCGCTTTCGCCCGCAGCCAAGCCGTCCCCGGCGATTGCGGCGACGAGTATCGCAGGCCGCCCTATCTCACCGCCTCGGGGGATCTGAGCCACCATCTGGCCAAATTTCCCAGCATCTACGCGGCCGCGCCGGTTCCCGGCCGGCCAGGCCGGCAGCGGATCGACAGCGGCAGCCTGTGGGAACCCATCGCCGGCTACAGCCGGGCGGTCAGGATCGGCAAGCGCATCCTGGTCAGCGGCACGACAGCGACCCACGGCAGCGGCGAGATGGTCTCACCGGGCGACGCCGCGTCCCAGACGGTCTATGTGCTGGACAAGATCGCGGCCAGCCTGGCGGCTTTCGGGGCAAGCCTCGAGGACGTGATCCGCACCCGGATCTATCTCAGAGACGGGTCGCAATGGGAACCGGTTTCCCGGGTCCATGGCCGCTATCTCGGTCATGTCCGGCCGGCGAATACGTTGATCGAATCGTCCGGGTTGATCGGCGGCTACGAAGTCGAGATCGAGGCCGAAGCGGAGGTTGAAGACTCCGCCTGAGACTGATCGCCGGCTCTCTTTCGATCATGCTGTGGGCTCGGGCTTGCCGAGACGGCGCAGGCGCTGCTCGCGGTAGGTAATATAGAGGCCGCTCGCCACGATGATCGCCGCGCCGAGCCAGGTCCAACGGTCGGGGAATTCGGCGAACACCAGGAAACCCAGCAAGGTCGATCCCACCAGCTCGCCATAGCCGATGGGCGCAATGATCGAGGCCCGGCTCCACTGATAGGCCTTGATCACGAAGTAGTGTCCGAGCAGGCCCCAGAGTCCAAGGCCGAAGAACAACATCAGGTCGAAGAGGCTGGCGGGCAGCTTCAGGCTGGCGAAGGGAAGGGTAAGCAAAGCCAGCAGCAGGCCGCCGATCCCGGCAAGGGTGATGGACACCTGGGCCGGATCCTGGCTGCCGATCTTGCGCGAGAGCACCTGGTATACGGCATAGCAAAGCGCGTCCAGCAGGACCAGCACGGCACCCCAATGGGCCACATTGGCGCCAGGCCGGATGATGATGAGGGCGCCGGCGAAGCCGACGGCCACCGCCGTCCAGCGCCGGAGGCCCACCCGCTCGCCCAGCATCGGCACCGACAGTGCCGTGACGATGATCGGGCCGACGAAGGCGATGGCCGAAGCGGTCGGCAGCTCGACCGTCAGGAGTCCGAGGAAATAGCAGGCCGAGGCGCCGAACAGCAGCATCGCACGCAAGACCTGGACCTTCGGCCGGGCCGTGCGGAACAGGGCCCGGCCGTGCCAGGGCAGGAATGCGATCAGGCAGTAAACGACATGACCCAAATAGCGGGCCACGAAGAGTTCGGGCATGGGGTAGCGCTGGCCGAGATATTTCACCGACGCGTTCAAGATCGGAAAGATCGCGACGCCGATGCACATATAGAGAACGCCCCGGGTCACCGAGTCGCCGCCGTAGCGCAGCGGCGGGGCCTGCGTCGTTTTGTTGTCGGTCATGGGCGAAGGAGGGTTGGGTCCTGTCTCGGGCGCGCTGCGATGCGCCGGCCCGAGGCTGTCACCCGGGAGCGATGATGGTCAACCTCGAAGTGGTCCGGCGAGCCGCGATCGGCGGCACGTCCGGCCCGGCGATTGGCCGGCGTTCTCCCGGCATGGCTGGACTTCGCCGCCCTCGGTTGGGTACTATATTGCAACTATGCTTCTCGGCCCGCGCGTGGGGGTGCAGCCGGGAGGATCCAAAAACAGTACTGACGTCGGGGCGCGATCGGCCAGGCCGCTCCAAGAACGGTCAGTCATGAGCGGGGAACGGCATCGGCAGGCAATCCTCTTGCACGCGGCGGCTGTTGCCTCGGCTTCGCCGAGGGCGGTAGACTTCGAACAAATGGAACCGATGGGAGGCGTAAATGATTGACAATACTTTCGAACGCAAGAGGCTGCTCGCCCAGTTGCGCGACGAGCGGATCGCGCGTCGCAAGCTGTTGAAGGCCTTCGGCAGCGCCGGCCTGGCCGCTGCCGCCCTTCCCCTGCTGGGGCGGGGCGCGTTGGCCGATGAGGCCGGCAAGCAGACCGGGGCCGGCGGGCTTCCTCTCGCGCGTCCCGACAAGCCGGTCACGCTGCCCCTCTATGAGGACCCGATCAAGAGCGGCCTAGCTCCGGAAACCGGCGGCACCTTCAAGGTCTTCAACTATCAGGACTATATCGACAAGGACCTGCTGACGAGCTTCGGCAAGCTCTACAACGTGGAGGTCGAGCTGACGACGTTCGACAGCATGGACCAATGCATCACGCGGCTTGCCACCCATGGCGTGGCGCCCGACGTGACCGACATGACGCCGGACCGCCTCGACCAGGCCGTCGCCGGCAAGCTGATCAAGCCCATCAACAAAGATTACATTCCCAACCTGACGGCCAATGTGTGGCCCTCGCTGCACAGCCCCTTCTATGACGTGGGCTCCCAGTATGGCGTGCCCTATACCATTTACAAGACGGGTATCGGCTGGCGCGACGACAAGATCTCGGAAGACATCCCCAATCTCGCGAATCCCTGGTCGATCTTCTGGAATTCCCAGAAATACTCGGGCTATGTCGGCGTGCTGGACGACGCGCGCGAATCGCTCACCATGGCGATGTGCTATCGTGGCCAGTACGACGTCAACACGGAGGATCCGGCGCAGATCGAGGCGGCACTCGCCGACCTGAAAGCGCTGATCCCGATCTGCAATCCGAAGATCAACATCACCGAGTATCAGACCCTGCCCCAGGGCAATTCCTGGCTGCATCAGTCCTGGTCCGGCGATCTCCTGGGTGCCTTCGTCTTCTATCTCCCCAAGGGCGACGATGGTTCGCATCTGCGGTTCTGGGGCGCGCCCAAGGGAAAGGGGCCGATCCAGAACGATACCTTCGCCATCTGCTCGACCACGACCAAGCCCGTGCTGGCGCACCTGTTCCTCAACTACATTCTGGACAAGGACGTGGCCTACGGGAACTTCATCAACTTCACGGGCTACCAGCCCCCGCAGGTGTCCATCACCGCCGAATCGCTGCTGGCGAAGAAGGTGATCCCGAACAACCTGAAGAATGTGATCCTGACCTCCGACGACGCCGGGGTCGGCTCGATGCAGGAAATGACCCTGACGCCCAAGGGCCAGGCCCTGTGGCAGAGCGCCTACGCGCGTTTCAATTCCG
>Ga0209415_10016637_pt1 | contig 11796 bp, 6 predicted proteins | sample PeaSoiSIISIP2007_FD_187696 | JGI IMG/M metagenome (GOLD analysis project Ga0209415, IMG submission 187696) | Peat soil microbial communities from Weissenstadt, Germany - SII-SIP-2007 (SPAdes) (version 2) | ecosystem: Environmental > Terrestrial > Soil > Wetlands > Peat | place: Germany... | reverse complement strand
GTGCTGGCGGCGGGGTGGCGGCCGCGGTTGCAGCGGCCTGCTTCTTCATCTGAAGCTCGCTCTGCTTTCGCTTGGCCGTGCTGAGGAGCTCGTCGACGTCCTCCCCAGGTCCCTTGATGGTCTTGGCGCCGCGCATTGACCGGTACGTCTCGAGCTCCTGGATCGCTTTCGCGATCTGGTCCTCCTGCCCGGTCGCTCCGGGAACCGACTGCGAGAAGAGGTAGAGGAGCCCGAGATCGTAGTGCGCGCCCGCGAGGGTCGAGTCCATCCGAAGGGCGGTATCGAGCTCCTTCTTCGCGTCGGCGGGACGCCCCAAGAGTCGGTAGCAGTCGCCAAGGTCCAGGTGCCCCACCGGCACGTTCGGGCCGTAGCGCACCGCCTTCTCGAGCGGCCCCTGGGCCTCACTCGCGTTGCCCGCCTGGAGCTTCATCTCGCCGAGATTGACGTACGCCTCGAAGAGGTCGGGCCGCCTCGCGATCGCCTGGGCGAAGTCCGCGAGGGCCGCCTTTCGCTGGCCGGTCTCGCGCTCGATCAGCCCGCGCAGGAGCAGCGCATCGCCGTTTCCCTTGTCGCGGGGGGGGATCGACCCGTCGTCGGCCCCGTCGAGGATGGCCTGGAGCGCGTACCGCGCGAGGTCCCACTTGTGGCTCCGGTAGAAGTCGCGCGCGATGACGATCATCGCGTCCTTGAGGTCGGGCTGCTTGGTCAACGCCTGCTGCGCGAGTTGCTGGCATCCGGGACTGTCGCCCTCGATCGATTTGACCTCGGCCAGGTACGTCGTCAGCCTCGCAGAGTCGGGGTTCTGGGAGCGCTTGTCGGCGAGGAACTGCTCCGCGTCGGAGCCCCGGCCCATCCTTGCGAGGCCCACGGCGTAGGCGCCCATCGCGGTCTCGTACTTCGGGCTGGCGGCGTACGCGGACCGGTAGGCGTCAAGGGCGCCCTGTGCATCACCCAGGTGTTCCAGCACGCAGCCGAGCGAGTAGCGGGGGCCGCCCGCCTTGGGGGCACGGCTCGCGGCATCCGAGAACGCGGCCTTGGCACCTGCGAGGTCTCCGGCCGCCCAGGCCTGGAATCCCCTGCTGTACGCGTCCTTGGCACCCGACGGCATCTCGTCCGTCGTCGGGGGCGGCGCCACACCGAGGACAGGGGGCGCATCCGGTGTGGTAGCGGGGGCAGGCGGCGTCGTCATGTTTTCGGTGGCAACCGCCTGCGGCGTGGATTTGGCCGCGGGAGTCGCTCCACCGCACGCGCCGCTCGCGCTGGCGAGGCCCAGGCCGAGCGCGAGGACTGCGCCACTTGTGACCGGAGCGAATGCGCGTCGCTTCATCGGGTGCCTCATCTCCTCAAGGCGCCGCCGGCAGAGGCGCCGGTTGCCCGCTCGGCGGGGGACTCGCGACGACGCCGGACCGCCACTGCAAGAACTCTCCGCTGGTGTAGACGAGCTTGCTGCCCTGGCTCAAAGGATCCTGCACGGCTTCGACGTACGGCTTCATCTTGTCGTCGCCGAGATAGTCGGTGAAATACGCAAGGCGCGAGACCGCGCCCTGCACCGTCGAGTTCTTGACGTTGTACTTCCGGGCCAGAAGCGCGGCGATGACGTACTCCCGGACCATCTTCTGGTTGCAGACCTCCATGTACTTGTCCTTGGCCTCGCGCCACTTGGCGCGCACCTGGTCCCTCGTGTCGTCGATCTGCTGCTGTACCTGGTCGGCCTTGTCGTTCTGACCGGCGTTCTGGAGCTGCTCGACGATCTTCTGCAGCTTCGCGAGGAGCGCCTCTTGCTGCGGGGTGAAGTACTTCGGGACGACCAGATCGAGACCCGTCCGGATCGAGTCATAGAGCGTGCCGACCCGCGCGGTCGCGGCAGCCGCCCATTCGAACGAGCCATACTGCGTCGAGACGTGCTCGAGGAGCGGACGCCACTTCTTTTCCGCCTCTCCGAGGTCCTTGTCGACCGCGGCGGCGACGTCCTTGACGTTGCCCGCGTAGTGATGGTGGCCGGTCGCGTAATCGAACGCGGCGCGAACGTCCTCTTCGACCAGCGTGAACTCCGCCTCGCCGCCGTAATCCGAGTAGGGCGCGTCGTTGGCCGTGATCTGCGACTGCTTGCCGCCCGTGGTCGTCGTGACCGGGTGCGTCTTGAGATACTCCCAGTCGGCGATCGTCGTCTTGAACCAGGCGTGGAACGCGCCGTCCCCCGCCGATTGCATCATCTTCGCGATCCGGTAGGCCGACTCCAGCACGTAACGCGCCGACTCGGGCTTTCCTTTGCTCGACTGGTGATACTGCGTGAGCGTCGCGATCGCCTGGCGCCGCGCCGCCGCGTTTGCCCCCGTGTCGCCCCCGTTCGGGTTCCACTGGCCGTAGTCGAAGCTGGCCTTCAGGTACTCGGCCTCGGCGCGCTTGTCCGCCGGCATGTGCATCTTCGGGTCAACCGAGATGTCGTACATACGCGTCATGTTCGACCGGTCGCCGAGGTTCGAGTAGAGCGCCGTCGCGATGTGGGCCGCGTTTTCCCGCCGCGCGTCGTCGAAGCGCGTGTTGCCGGCGATCTTTCCGAACGACTCTGCCGCCTGCTGGTACTCGAAGAACCCGTAATACGTGCTCGAGAGCGCGTCGTACGCCATCCCCAGGTACTTGATCCGCTCCTTGTACTCGGCGGGGTCGGGCTCCACCTTCTCCTTGGTCGCCGGATCGGTGCCGCCGCGATCGAGCCGATCGAGCAGCTCGTCCCTCCCGTAGCTTCCGATGAAGAGATTGTAGAGCTTGATGGCCGTCGCGAAGTCGCCGATCTGCTTGTAACAGTAGGCCGAGTTGATAGCAGCCGCGGGGGCATCCTTGTGATCAGGACCCGCCTCCAGTGCCTTTCGGTACATCTGGCCCGCCTGGAGCCAGAGGGCGTCCTGCGCCGGTCCCGGCTTGGCGTTCTTCGCCTTCTCGAACACCTTGTTGGCGGAGTCGAACGCTGCGTTCAGGATGACTGAGGTGACGAGGGAGCCCTTGGCCTCCTTGATCTCAGCCTCGGTCACAGCGCACGACTGTTTCTTCTCGGCTTCCGCGAGCTGCGTCGATCGCTCGGAGTCCTTCTGGATATTGCTCATGATGAGCAGGCGCTTCCAGGCCTCGTAACCGAGCGGGCTCTTGCCGCACCGTTCCTTGTAGATGGGCTCGAAGCGCTCGCGCGCTTCCTTGAAGTGGCCGTAGAGGTAGTACTGGTCCGCGGCGTAGAACGAATACTCCAGCGCCCGGTTCTGCTTGTCTCGCTCCGGAGGGACTCGCGAGATGTACTCGTCACGCGCCTTCATCGACTTCTGGAGCACGTCGGGGATCTCGTCGACGACGACCTGCTGATCGCCCGCCTTCCCCGACAGCTTCGGTTCCTTCCGCGGCTCGATGCCCTGCGCGCCGCTCGAGTCCTGCCACCGCTGGAACGCGACGTCGCGGTCGACGTCCGAGAGGTCGACCACGAAGAGTCCGGCGTTGTCGATGAACTGATCGTCCTCGTCGGAGTCGCGCACGTCGATGGCAGCCTGCTCGGCGGTCGCGATCTCCTGCGACGTCGGTGCGGGGAACTGCTTCGGATCGAACTGGTGCAGCGCCACCTCGAGGCGGACCTGGTTGTGCAGCGAGTCCGCGTAGAAGTACCGGCTCTTGTAGGCGTCCGGGGCGTTCTCGTCCTGTTTCAGGTACCCCAGCCACCCGAGCGCCGCGAGCTTGTACTCCTGCAGCGCGTAGTTCGTCAGACGGAGCTTCTCCTTCGCTTCGCCCGTCTGGTCCGCCTGCTCGAGCGCCGCCTGGCCGTTGCGCGTGTGGGTGATCGCGGCGCCCTTGAGGCCCGTCCGGACGAGCTCTTCGGCGCGCTGCAGCGCGGCGGGGTTGTCCTTGTTCGCGTCGACCCAGGGCGTGTCGCCAATGTACTTCGCCAGCGCGGTGCGCGCCTCGAGGACCTTGCGCTCGTACTCGTGCCGTTCGTCGCCCACCTTCGTCTGCGCCGTGAGAAGCTCGTACACCTCGGCGATCGCGCTCTGCGTGTCGGGCGCCGACGGATCCATCGGCCACTTGGTCAGCATCGTGCCGTAGAGCGTCAGCGCGTTCTTGTACTGGTTGATGGCCCGGAACTCGAGCGCGAGCGATTTGTAGATCTCGATCGTCCACCGCTGGTCCTGCGGGATGAGGCGCGGGTCCTGCACCCGGTCGATCGCGATCCGGAGCCTCGTCTCGGCCTCGGCGGGGCTCTTCGCCGTGTCGAGGATGTCGGGCCGCGCGATGTACGGCTCCTCGGGGGGAGGTCCAACGAAGTCGAAGTTGTCGAGCGACCCCGCGATGTACGTGAACGCCTCTTGCCGGAAGTCCGCGCCCGGATCCCCCGTCAGCTTCTCTTGCTCGTCGGTGTAGCTGAGCAGGTGGACGAACTCGCGGACCGCCGCCTCGTAGCGCTGCTGCTTGAAGAGCGTCCACGCGTACTTGTAGAGCGCGACGCCATAAAGCGGCGGCTTCTTGAACTGCATCGAGTGCTGGTACGCGCTGGCGGCCCGGTTGTAGTCCCACACCGCGTAGGGCTCGTATTCGACGACACCGCCGCGGATGTCGAGCTGGTCGAACTCCCAGTCGCCGATTCGCCACCAGACCTCGGCGACGTATTTCGGCTCCTGCCCCGACAGCACGCTGGGTTGGGCGAGGATCTCGCAGTCCTGGGGGTACGGGTCGCCGAACGACGTCTCTTCTTTCGGCCCCTTCTTCAGCGCTTCGAAGCGCGGATACCGCGACCTCCACCCCTTCCAGTACGCGTCGTCGTGATCCTGGGGCATCGGCACGACGGTGTCGACGTCGGGGTTCTTGGGGTCGGGCGGCGTCGGGTACTTGTAATGGTTGTGGCAAACCAGCGACCGCCACACCTGCTGCGCTTCGTCCACGCGTCGCGAGTCGTTCAGGGCATGGCCGAGGAAGTAGTAGATGCCGGCCAGCTCGCCGTACTTGGGAAACTCGCGGATCACCCGCTTGTAGAGGGCAACAGCGGGCCTGAGGGTGACCGCGAAGTCGGAGTTCGCGTCCTCGTCGCCACGGGCGCGCTCCTCGTACAGGGCCGCGAGGCGATACATGGCGTCCGGGGTCGCCTCCGGCTGGGCGTTCGCGCCGCTATAGCGGTCGACGAAGACCTCGAGCTGCCGGATCGCGTTCTCGCGTGCTTTCTTCAGCTCTTCCTTCTCGATGCCGATCTCGTGGTCGAGGCCTCCGAGGATCGCCTTCTTCTTCTCCTCGTAGTGAAGCGTGACGAGCGTCGTGATGGTGTCCTTGTAGTCGCGGGCACCTCGCTCGTAGGCCTCGGCCTCCTGGCGCATGGTGTCGAGGGCCGCCGCCTGTGCGGGCGTTGGCGGGGGGAGCGGCGGGGCGTGGGGCCGGAATGTGGGTACCGGGGCTGGGGGTCCTTCCGTCGACGCGGTCGAGGGCTGCGCCGCCGCATCGGTGAGCGCGGAGGTCCCGGCGTCGACGGTCGATGCGGCCGGGCTCGTGGTCGCTCGTCGAATGCCGCCGTCGGAAGCCGCCACCCCGGCATCTCGTGGAGCCGCGTGAACGGGCCGGGCAACGACGCTCATTGCGATGAGGAGCAAGAAAGCAGCGCTCACGGCCGCGATCTCTCGCGACACCATCGGTATGCGCGTCGTCATCGTCGTCCCAGGTCGGCGGCCGATCATGTGGGTCATTTGGCCTGTGGTCCTGCCTCGACGCCGTCGTCCCTTACCTCTTTGAGCTCCTCGTCGAGGAGCTGCTCCTGCCGAGCGCGCTCGGTCTGCAAGCTCCGCACACGGTCGAGCTCCTCCTCGCGAACCTCCCAGGCCTGCTCGGTGATGCCCACGTCCGCGCGCAGCACGATCTTGCTCAGCTCGTCGCGGACGAAGCCGAAGTTGCGCTGCGCGACGCGCCCCACCAGGTCGCGCGCCTCGTCACCGAACGCATCCAGCTGCTGCTGGAACCTCGCGACGTTGGCCCGCTCGGCGTCGATCTTCTGCTGGAGCTGGGCCGAGCGCGCCGCCACCTGCGCGTCGAGCCGCTGCAGCGCCCCACCGACCTCCAATTCGTACTGCCGTGCCTGCGTGAGCAGCGGCGTGATCTGTCCCGCGAAGCGCGCCGCTCCGTTGCCGGCAGCGCCTCCTGACGCGAGCTGCACCTCACGATCGAGGGCGTCCCGGAACCCATCGCGCGCGTTCGCATCGTTCTGGTAGCGAGCGTCGCCCAGGCCAATTTGCGCGCGCCCCATGTCCACCTGCCGGCGGATCTCGGAGACCTCGTCGCGGTAGCGCTTCAGATCATGCTCGTTCGCGTCGAGCTCGGCCTGCAACCGGGACACCGCCGCCGCGTCTCTCGCGACCCCCGCCTGGGGTCCATCGTTGACCATGCGCCTGAGCCCGTTCACGGTGGCCTGAAGCGAGTCGACCTCCATCAGGCGGCGGGTCAATTCCTGCGAGACCGCGTTCCACTGCGCGACGCCCTGCTGCTCGCGCTTCCCGAAGTCGTCGTTCCCGACGGGCAGCCCCTCGATCGCGGCCATCCAGTTGCGCCTCTGGAGGCGAACCTGCCCGATCTCCCCGTTGAGATCGCCGGGCTCCTCCGAGTCGAGCGCGCGCGCCAGCGTCAGCCGCGCGCGCGAAAGGCGGTTCAGCAGACCGAGCGCGGCCTGCTCGCCGGCTGCAAGCTCCGGGAAGGCCCGCACGCGGTTGGAAGCGCTGGTGAGCGCGCTCAGCATGTCCACGATCTTGACCGACTCGCGTAGGAGCTTCTTGCATTCGGCCACGTCGTCGATGACGCCGAACGCGAGCGGACCGTCCTCCGCCTCGCGGGCCCATCGCACGGCGAGGACGGGAAGCTGATCGTTCTGGTCGAGGAGGTCCATCTCCTGGTCGGCGAGCCTCTCGTAGTAGACGCTCACGTCCTTCGTCGATCCGAGGAACGCATCGACCTTCGCCCGCATCGGGTCGTACTCGGCTCGCACGGCCTCGTAGAGCTTCAGCGCGCGATCGAACGAGCCCGACCGGAGGAGCAGGTCCGCGCGGAGGAGCGTTCCCTTGCCGATGTACTGGCTGTTCGGGTCGCTCATCATCAACACCTCGAGGGCGCGCTCGGCTCGACCTACGTCGCCGAGGCGCACGTATACCCAGGCGAGCTCGTAGAGCATCGTGTCGAACTCGGGGCTGTCGCGGTTGACCTTGGCGTATGCCTCGCTCGCCTGCTGGTACTGCTCCATCTCGTAAAAGAGCCTGCCGATAGCCATCCAGGCCAGGTCGATGACGTGCTGGTGCTCGGGGGTGTCCGGCGGCAGGTTGGTCGCCGAGCGGAACGTCTCGATCGCCTGTTTGTAGTTCGCCCCGGCCTTTTTGGTCGGATCGGCGCTCGCGCGCGCGATCTTCATCGCGACGAGTCCCGAGAAGTACCGCGCCTGGTGGGCGTATCCGCCAGTCGCGCCCACCTGCCCGAAGGCTTGCAGCGCGTCGTTCCACGATCCTTGCCGGAAGAAAGCCTTGCCCTTTGCATAAAGAAGCGCCGCGTCGACCTGCGCCGGTGGGACCTGATTGAACCTCTCGAAGAGAGGTCCAAGGGTTTCGGGGGGATCGTTGAGCCGCAGAGACACGTCGACGATCCGGGCCAGCGCCCGCCCGAAGTAGACCTGGAACCGGGGCTCGGTCGCGTGCTCGAGGAGGGCCCGGTAGTCGCGCCGAGCCGACAGGTAGTCGTGCGACGCGTAGTAGCTCTCGCCGCGGAGCCAAAGAGCGTCCGGGTAGCTTGGCGTATTCGGGAACTCTTCGAGGATCTCGCTGAGGACGACGTTCGCGCGGTTGAAGTCCTTCATTCGGTAGAGGAGCTCGCCGTTCGCAATGCGCTGCTCCGGCGACTGCCGCTCTCCCTTGACCTGCTCGACCGCCGACGCCACGCGCGGCACCTGGCTGCGGACGAACGCGATGTCTTGCTGCGCCGCGGACACCGCGTCGTCCGAGCTCGCGCGAGCGTCGCGTGCGAGCGCGCACGACAAAATGGCGCAGCTCGCCGCCCCCCCGAGGCGGGCCAGTCTCACTTCTTGCCTCCCGCTGCGGCCGCCCCCGGCGCGGCCGGCGCCGGACCCGAGGACGCTATCGAAGACGCCGAGAGCGGCTCGATCTTCTCACGCCAGTCGACCGTGGGGCGCTGCTCGAGCGCCGTCGTGACGCCTCCCTTTTCGTACGCCGTCGCGCTGACCGTCAGGTTCTTGCCTTCTATGGCGGTGAACGAGTGGCTCGACTTCACCTCGAACTTGTAGCCTTTGAGGTAGGAGAAGACTCCGTATCCGTTCCCCTGGAACGTCAGCACGACCTGGATCGTGTGGTCTCCGGGCGGGACCGAGCCCGTGTAGATCGGAATGACCTTCTGATCCGCGAGGGCGCCCGAGTCGTCCTGCCGGTTGTACTGGATCTGGCCGTCGATCACGAACAGCGCGCGCGTGAGCAGGAAGGCGCTCGACATCTCGTTCTTGAACTCCACCTCGGCGCGCGACCCGGCCGTGCCGCCCCCGATGATCGTGTCGCTCAGCAGAGCGAGGCGCGTATGGCTGCGGCGAATCTGGTCCTTCAGCTCGTCGACGCGCTGCTCCAGATCACGCAGCTTCACCGCATACGTCGCGCCGCTCATCGACGTGTCGCCCGGCTTGGCGTTCATGTCGACGGTCACCGACGCCGGCGGGGCGGGCGTAGCAGGGCCGGCAGAGGCACCGGCGGGGGCGGGCGTTGCGCTGGCCGCGGCGGCGGAACCTTTGTCCTTCGCGGGCTGAGCGTTCGCGGCCAGCGTCGTCGCGGCCAGCGGGAGGAGCAAGGCAAGACCCATGATGACTCGGCGTCGCATGCGAGGTTCCCCTTCTTCAGACCCTTCTTCGGACTTTTGACTGGTGCGCCCGAGGAGCGCGGAGGGCAGGTACTCTTATCTCGTACGTGGTCACCCAGGGCGGTTCGGCGACCAGGAGTCTATGTTCGCCAGCGCGACCTTGGCAACTGGAGGGTTTTGGCACGGTTTAGACGAAAATCGACTGATTTTCGCTCAGGTACGCTTGGCTCACGACCCCGCTGACCTCACTTGGCTGGCCTGGTCGGGCCGGCGGCGAGCGCGAAGGAGCTCATCTCTGGCGTTCCTGGGCGACAATGAGCGAAGATCGAACACCCAGCCTCGCGCGTCGGATCGCCTCGAAGTCCTGGGGCACCCTCCCATGCTGGTCGCGCGAAGCCCGTTCTCCACAGCCAAGGCAAAAGAACGATCTGCGGGACCGCGTGTCAGCCCAAAGCTCCGAAGTAACCGACGAAACCCTGATGATCCGCTTCCAGAGCGGCGACAGGTCCGCGTTCGCCGTCCTCCTGCGGCGGCACCAGGCGCCCCTCTACAATTTCGCGCTGCGCCATCTCGGCAACGGGCACACTGCCGAGGAAATCGTGCAGGACGCGTTCGTTCGGGTGGTCCAGAGCGCCGCGGAGTTCAAGCATGAGGCGCGCTTCTCGACCTGGGTCTACACGATCGCACGCAACCTCTGCATCGATCACCTGCGAAAGAGCGCCCTTCGACGTCATCCGTCGCTCGATGCGCCAAGGCAGGGCGAAACGGGCGCGGGCCCGACCCTCGGTGAACAGACTGCCGACGCTCGCCCCGACGTCGAGCGGGCGGCGGCGGCGGGTGAGATCCGCGAGCAGGTGCTCGCCGCCATCGCCGAGCTGCCCGACGAGCAGCGGGAGGTCTTCCTCATGCGCGAGGTATCGAACCTGCCGTTCAAAGAGATTTCCCGGATCGTCGGCGTGCCGGAGAACACGGTGAAGAGCCGCATGCGCTACGCGCTCGAGCGCCTGCAGGAGGAGTTGAGCGACTTCGAGGAGTACGCGCGGGCGCTGCGCTGAAAGCCATGGACTGCGAGAAGTTCGAAGCCACGATGATGGATGAGCTCTACGGAGAGCTCGACGAGGTGACGACCGCGGCGGCCGCACGCCACGTCGCGGGCTGCGCGCGATGCGCCGCGTTGTTCGGTGGCCTCCGCGCCACACGGCGCGTCGCGGCGATCCCGCATGTGGATCCTCCTGCGGGTCTCGAGGAACGGATCCTGAGAGCGGCGGGGCAGGTCACGACGACCATGCCGCTCGGACGTCGCGTGGCGCGCTCGATCTCGATCGCCGGTGACTGGGCCATGCGCCCGCAGACCGCGATGGCCGCGGTGTTCATGGTCATGCTGGGGACGAGCATGCTGCTCCTGCGCGGGAGGTCATCTCGCGCGCCCGCGAGCGCCGAGATACGGGTCACCGAGCAAGGTACCCCGGCGCCGGCCGCGCCCGCCGCCAGCGCCGCGCCGCAGTTCAAGCCGGCCGAGGTGTACCCGGGAGCCCCGGTGGCGGGGGCGCGGCGCTCGGTCGAACCGAAGGCGCTTGCCGCGCCGGCCGCTCCCTCCCAGCCTGCGATGGATACGGCGGACGACACTCGTCGCCGGAGCGCGGCGAGCTCGCAGATGGCCACCAGCGACGAGGACGGACTCGCGGAGCCCAAGGCAGCGTCGGGAGCCTTCGCGGTCGCGCCGCAATCTGCGGGTGCGGGCGCGTGGAGGCCCGCGGCCGCGGTGGCCGAGGCGGAAGCCGTCGCGCCTTTCGACTCTGCGCTCAGGTTGTACCAGTCGGCGCGCTACGACGCGGCGGCTCACGCGTTCGACGCGCTCTCGCCGGGCGATCCGAACGCCGACCTGTGGACCGCTCGCGCGCTGCGCGAAGGAAAGGGATGCCGCTCGGCGGTGGCGCGCTTCGACAAGGTGGCGCATCGTGCTGCAGGCGCGTCGCCGGGCTGGGATGCTCTGCTCGAGGGGGCGCTGTGCTACCGATCGACCGGCGACTTCGGCAACGCGCGCGTCCGTCTCAACGCGCTGCTCTCCGTCGATTCTCACAAGGATCGCGCACGAGCAGAGCTGGATAGGCTCAGCCAGATGCAGCCCCAAGCCGGGGTGGCGGCCGCTCCGGCAGCGAAGGCGAGTCCCCGCGCCGCGTCCCCGCCCGCGGCCGCCGCGCCAGCTGGCGGCGCCCCGCCGTATTGACGTGCCGCCCCGTTTGCGCCACGCCATGCGGGAGTGCAAGACGTCGACGCCATCCTGACTGCGTGGTGCGAGCGCGACCGGGCGACGGCCGTTCTCCCCGCCGATCATCGAATCGTCGATGCATCGACATCGCTTCGCGCGCTGATCGTCGAGCTTGCACTGTCCGCCGGCATCGACGATGAAATCTACGATGCCTGCGCCGTCCTCGGCCGCTTGATCGCACAGCGCGGCGGTTCTCCCACGATGGCCGCGCTCACGATCGACCATGCGTGCGAGGCGCTCGGCATGCGGGAAGCCCGCTGGATGGCGCCGGCCCGCTCCGCCCTTGCAGAGGGATTCGCCATGGCCCTCACAGAAGAGGCCCGACGCGACGCCGCGAAAGGATGGGAGTTCCCTGATTGCGCTGTCCCCCTCGGCGAGGGCGTGATCGCCATCGCCGCCGGACATCCGTCCGACGACGACGAAATCCTTTCGGCGTGGGCGGCGCGCGTGGCGAACGCGGCAGCCCTGAAGGGCGTTCGCCGCGCAATCCTCGGCGGCCCTCAGCGCCCCCGTGGGGCACTCGCCGACGCGCTGGCAATTGCAGGGATCACCGCAACCGTGGTCTAGCGCTTGACCGCCCTGCACTCGCGCACCCCTTGTCCCGCACTCCCGGCTGGGGAGCTCGAGGAGGAGCGGCCGCCGCTCCCCTCGACGTGACGTACGTCACTCGCGGGCCGCAGCGG
>Ga0209415_10016635_pt1 | contig 11797 bp, 13 predicted proteins | sample PeaSoiSIISIP2007_FD_187696 | JGI IMG/M metagenome (GOLD analysis project Ga0209415, IMG submission 187696) | Peat soil microbial communities from Weissenstadt, Germany - SII-SIP-2007 (SPAdes) (version 2) | ecosystem: Environmental > Terrestrial > Soil > Wetlands > Peat | place: Germany... | reverse complement strand
GAGCAACTCGAAAATGGTGACGTCCGGTGGACCACGCCCTCCGGCCGGCAGTACGTCACCGAGCCGACCCGGTACCCGTGTCAGAGCAAAGAGGAAGTCAATACGTTGGGCCAGCCGCGGAGCTGATCCAGGGTCCGGATGCCGCGGTGCGTCAGCCGCCTGATCAGCCAGCCGAGCACGTCGACGGTGGCGCGCGCGTCGGCGAGCGCGCGGTGCGACGGCACCGTGCGGGCGCGGAAGAACCCGGCCAGCGTGCCCAGCTTGCAGTCCGGCACCTCGTCCGGGTCCATCAGCTGCCTGGCCAGCATGACCGTGTCCAGGACGGTGAAGTGCGGCCAGGCCAGGCCGCACTCGGCGCACGCGGCCCGCAGGAAGCCGACGTCGAACGGCGCGTTGTGCGCGACCAGGACGCAGCCGTCGGCGAAGTCCAGCAGGCTCGGCAGGACCGCGGGGAGCCTGGGCGCCGCGGCCAGCATCGAGTCGCTGATCCCGGTCAGGTCCTCGATGCCCGGCGGCACCGGGACACCCGGATTGACCAGTGAGGCGAACTCCCCCTGGCGCCGTCCGCCGCGTACCCTGACCGCGGCGATCTCCGTGATCGCCGCCGCCCCTGGCGACCACCCCGTCGTCTCCAGGTCGATCACTGAGAACTCGAGCTGCGCCAACTCCCGCTCGGTGAGCTCGGGCCGGGCGGAATCCCGGTCCCCGGGCTCCGGCTCGGTCGGCCGCGCGATCAGGGTCGGGCTCGTCACGGAAACCACGGTAGGGCCACCCACTGACATTCCCGCCGCAGGCGCGCCAGGTCCGTGGCCCATGGGCCTCCGGTCCATCCCGTCCTGTGCCAGCCCGTCCCGTCCGGGTCCCGGTGCCCCGGGAAATGTCAGAGGGCGCCCTTAACGTGTTTCTGTCCAATTCAGCGAATGCGTAGGGAGACGTAACGATGATTGATTGCAGCCGTTGCGTTATGTATACGACCCGCTGCCGCGATTGCGTAATTGCGGTCACCGAAACACGAAACGTGACGGCGCCCCTCGGGCCGGCCGAACTGCGGGCCCTCCGGGTTCTCGCGGACGCGGGCCTGGTGCCGCCGCTGGCCCGTATGCTTACCAGCTCAGGCCCCCCGAGCTGGGTCTTTCCCGACACCGAAGCATCGTGATGATAGCGGTCCGGCCCCGTTCCTGCCGGTGAATCACGACATCTGTAATGGAGTAGTTGGAATTAAGGGAATCGGTTGAATCGCCCATTTGCCTTCACTACGCTTGCCCCAAATGTGGCCTGGCCAGCGATCGGGCCAAGGACCTGCACGAACACGCAATGACGCGAGGGACGACAAGGAGCGTGGTAGGCACGTGGGCACGCGGCCAGCTGGCAGCGAATCCCGGTTTCGCCGCGGTGTCGCGATCGCGACCGGGTTGGTGGCGATCGGCGGACTGGCCGTCTTCGCCTCCGTGGCCGGCGCCTCTCCGCAGCCGACCGTGGCCCAGGTCCAGGCCAAGGTGAATCAGCTCACGTCGCAGTACGACAAGGTCACCGAGCAACTCGACCAGGTCGGCGAGCAGCTTTCCGGCGCGCAGACCAGGCTGGCCCAGGTGCGCGTGGACGTGGACCACGTCAACGCCCAGTTCCAGGCGGCGCGTACCACGGTGGCCCAGATCGCCGCAGCCACCTTCGAGGACACCGGTGCGACCTCGATCGCGGGCGTGCTGACCTCGGCTGATCCGTCGGTCGTCCTCCAGCAGGGCTCGCTGCTGATGGAGCTGTCCGGCAACCGGAACGCGGAGACGGCACAGCTGCTCACCGACGCCAGCCAGCTGGCCGACGTCGAGCAGGAGCTGCAGCGCACCGAGGACGGGATCGCGGCGCTCAAGACCCAGCTCGCCGACCACAAGAACTCCCTGGGCAAGCTCATCGCCACCGAGCAGGCCACGCTGGACAGCCTGACCGTGCCGCAGCAGCAGACGGTCAAGAGCAACACGATCGGCGCCAACGGCAGCACCGTGCACATCACGTACACCGGGCCGACCACGACGCAGGCGGACCAGGCCGTCGCGTTCGCCTACGCGCAGGTCGGCTGCCCCTACGTCTACGGCGGCACCGGGCCGTGCCAGCTGGGCTTCGACTGCTCCGGACTGGCCCAGGCCGCGTGGGCGGCCGCCGGCGTGGCCATACCGCGCGACAGCTACGAGCAGTGGGCCGGGTTGCCGCACGTCTCCCTCTCCGCGATCGAGCCTGGTGACCTGCTGATCTACAACGGCGAGGGCCACGTCGCCATCTACGTCGGCGACGGCTACATCATCGATGCGCCGCAAACCGGCATGGACGTGGAACGGATCCCGATGAACACGCCCTGGTACGCCGGTAACCTCGACGGAGCGGTGCGCCCGTAACCCACGGCCCGCGGCGTCCCGCGGCAGGCGGATCGGATTCCGGCCCGGGTACGCCCTCAGGCCGATGCGGCCCGGGCCGTGGTTGGCCTAGCCTTATCGCGTGGACGATGGCCTGGAGTCCGGGAGTCTGCCTGCCGTCGTTCCGCACGCCGCACCAGCCCCGGCGCCAGAGGCGACGGCAGGCCCGCCGCGGCCACCGCCGACCAGGCCCCAAGACCCGCAAAGGCCCCGAAGGCCGCACTGGCTGCTGAGCCGGGTGCGCCAGCTCGCGATGATCCTCGTCTTCGACCTCGCCGGACCGCTTCTCGCCTTCAGCCTGCTGCGCTCGGGCGGGATGAGCACCGTGCCTGCGCTCATCATCAGCGGCGTCTTTCCCGCCCTGGGCATCGCTGTCGGCGCCCTGGTGGACCGGCGGCTCGACATCATCGGCGTCGTCGTCCTGGCCGGGCTGGCCGTCGGCACCGTGCTCGGCCTCATCAGTAACAACGCCCGGCTTTATCTCCTCGAGGGAGCCGTGCCCTCGCTGGTGTTCGCGCTGGCCTGCCTGGGTTCGCTGCGGGCCGCCAAGCCGCTGATCTACCGGTTCGCGGTCGAACTGATCGGCCCGGACACCCCCAAGGGCCGTGACGTCACCGGCGCCTGGCGATATCCTGGCTTCCGCCGCGCGTTCCAGGTCATCACCGCGGCCTGGGGGGTCGCATACCTGATCGAGGTCGCGGCGCGCCTGGTGGTCGTGGAGATCACCTCGACCGGGATCGCGCTGCTGTTCTCCAAGCTGGTGCCGTACGCCTGCGCGGTGATCCTCTCGGTCTGGACGCTCGGCTACGGCGAGCACGAGAAGAAGAAGGCGGAACAGTTGGCCGCGGCCGCCGGGCATCCTGGCGCCCCCGCCGCCGCCGATGCCGAGCGGTGAGGAATCCGGGGTCCCGGCCTATACACTCGTCCGGTGCGCCGGACGCTGATCGTCACCAACGACTTCCCGCCCCGGCAGGGCGGGATCCAGTCGTTCGTGCACGGGCTGGCCACCCGGCTTCCGCCGGGTACGGTGATCGTGTACGCGCCGGCCTGGGATGGCGCGGCCTCCTTCGACGCCCAGCAGCCGTTCCCGGTGATCCGCCATCCGACGTTGCTCATGCTGCCGGTGCCGTCCGTGTCCCGCCGGGCCGCGGCCATCGCCCGTGAGCATGGCTGTAACACGGTCCTGTTCGGCGCGGCGGCGCCCCTCGGGCTGATCACCCCCGCGCTGCGCCGGGCGGGGGTAACCCGTGCGATCGCGCTGACGCACGGTCACGAGACGGGCTGGGCGGCGCTGCCGGTCGCCCGCGGCCTGCTCCGCCGCATCGGCGACGAGGTCGACGTCGTGACCTACCTGGGCGAATACTTCAGGGTCCGGCTGGCCCGCGCGCTGTCCCCGGAGGCGGCCGAACGGATGGTGCGGCTGACGCCCGGCGTCGACGTGACGTTCTTCCGCCCCGGGGCGGGCGGCGCCGTGGTCAGGGACCGGCTGGGATTGGGCGACCGGCCCGTGGTGGTCTGCGTATCCCGGCTGGTCCGGCGTAAGGGCCAGGACACCCTGATCCGGGCCTGGCCGCAGGTACGGGCCGAGGTGAGCGACGCGGTGCTCCTGCTCGTCGGCGATGGTCCCTACGCCGCGCGCCTGCGGCGGCTGGCGGGGCGGCTCGGCGTCAGCGACGCGGTCCGGTTCACCGGACCGGTCCCCTGGCCCGAACTCCCCGGCTACTACGACGCGGCCGACGTGTTCGCGATGCCGTGCCGGACCCGGCGGGCCGGGCTCGACGTCGAGGGCCTCGGCATCGTCTACCTGGAGGCGTCGGCCACCGGCCTGCCGGTGATCGGCGGTGATTCGGGCGGAGCTCCGGACGCCATCCTCGAGGGTGAATCCGGCTACGTCGTCCGCGACGTGGCCGGCGCCACGGCCCGCGTCGTCGAACTGCTCACCGATCCGGCCAAGGCCCGGGCCATGGGGGAGAAGGGCCTGGCCTGGACCGACCGGGAATGGCGCTGGGAAGTGGCCGCGGCGCGCCTGACCGCGATCTTGACCCGCTAAAGACCCGCTAAAGGCCCGCTAAGGCCCGCTGGCCCAGGCTAAGCCGGGTTCAGGCCCGGCTAAGGCCCCTCCCAGCAGGCAAGATAGGGATTTCCTCCGACGCGGCAGCGGGGGTCTTACCGCGAGACTCGATGGTGAAACGACAGGACATCGAGGAGGAACGATGAACACGTACCTGCCGCAGAGCCTCGTCTGGGACCACATCAGGGAATCACGGCAGCAGGCCGCCGCGGCCCGCCAGGCCATCGCGGCGCGCGGCGCCCAGCGCCGGACCGGGACCCGTGCCCGGCGGGCCGGCCGCCGGATAGCGCGAGGCGCATGACGATGGCGGCACGCACCCATGGCCTGGCCCGGTTCGGCAGGCGGGTCGCCGGCCTCGTGGCCGAGTGCAACTACGCCCAGCGCCGGATGCTCGCCCTGCGGACCACCCCCGACCTCTACCTGGCCGACGGGGACAAGGCACCCGACGACTACGCCGAGTTCCTGTTCCGGACCTCGAGCGCGCTGCTGCACGAGCCGGCCGCGGCCGGCCGCGCCCACGGCCGGCCGGTCGGCTAGAACCTTACGAGTACAGCATGTCGATGTCGGCGGCGAAGTCCTTGACCAGAACGTTCCTGCGAATGCCCAGCTTGGCGCTGAGCTGGCCGCTTGCGATCGTGAAGTCGCCGTCGAGGATGCGGAAGCGCCTAATGGACTCGGCCCGGGACACGGCCCGGTTGGCGTCGTCCACCGCGGCCTGCACGTCCGCGAGCAGATCCGGGTCGTCGCGCAGCGACGCGCTGGTCGCGTCGGCCGGCTTGCCGTGCCGGGCCTTCCACAGACCGAGTATCTCGGGGTCCAGCGTGATCAGCGCGCCGATGTACGGCCGGCCCTCCCCGACCACCATGGCCTGGCTGATCAGGGCGTGGCTGCGCAGCCGGTCCTCGAGCACCGTGGGTGCGACGTTCTTGCCGCCCGCGGTGACGATGATCTCCTTCTTCCGCCCGGTGATGGTCAGGAACCCCTCGTCGTCGAGCGCGCCGAGGTCGCCGGAGCGCAGCCAGCCATCCTCGGCGAAGATCTCCTGGGCCGCCTCGTCGTTGTGCCAGTAGCCGGGGAAGACGATCCCGCCCCTGATCAGGATCTCGCCGTCTTCGGCGATCTTGATTCCCACCCCGGGCAGCGGCTGGCCGACGGTGCCGATCTTGTTCCGGTCCGGCCGGTTGACGGTGGCCGCGGCCGTGGTCTCGGTCAGCCCGTACCCCTGGAGCACGCCGACGCCCACGCCGCGGAAGAAGTGGCACAGCCGCTCGGTGAGCGCGGCACCGCCGGAGACGGCGTAACCGGCCCGCCCGCCGAGCGCGGCGCGCAGCTTGGCGTAGACCAGCCGGTCGAACAGCGCATGCTGGGCCCGCAGCCCGAACCCGGGACCACCAGGCGAGTCGAGCGCCTCGCTGTAGGCGATCGCCGTCCGGGCGGCCCGGCCGAAGACAGCCCCCTTCCTCTCGCTGGCCGCCTTCTGCTCGGCGCTGTTGTACAGCTTCTCGAACACCCGGGGCACCGCGAGGATGAACGTGGGCCGGAAGGCGGCCAGAGCGGGCAGCAGCGCATCCAGGTCCCCGCAGTGCCCGAGTACCAAGCCGGCTTCGATGCAGCCCACCTCGATGATCCGGGCGAAGACGTGCGCGAGCGGCAGGAACAGCAGCGTGCCTGCGTCGTCCGTCCCGGTGAAGGCCACCAGCGGGCCGAGGAACGCGTTGCGCACGGCGGCCAGCAGGTTCTGGTGGCTGAGCTCGCAGCCCTTGGGCCGCCCGGTGGTGCCCGAGGTGTAGATGACGGTGGCCAGGTCCGAAGCCTTGGCCGCCGCGGCTCGCAGGGAGACGACCTGGTCGTCGACCGCGACGCCGGCCTGGGTCAGCGAGCCCAGCGACGCTTCGGCGCCCGGCTCGATCCGCCAGATGTGCTCGAGCGCCGGCACCCGGTCCCGGAATCCCTCGATGGTCTCCTCGAAGGCGGCCGTCTCGACGAAGCAGGCCCGCGCGCCCGAGTTGCTGAGGATCCACTCGGCCTGTTCCGCCGAGGACGTTTCGTAGACCGGCACGACGATCGCGCCCGCCGTCCAGATCGCGTAGTCGATCAGCGTCCACTCGTACCGGGTATGCGACATCAGGGCGACCCGGTCCCCGGCCTCGATGCCGGTCGCGATCAGGCCCTTGGCCAGCGCGGTGACCTCGTCCCTGAACTGGCGGGCGGTCACGTCCGCCCACTCCCCGGACGGGCCCGCGGGTCCCTGGGATCCCGGACGGCGCAGCATGACCGCCTCCGGCTGCTCGGCGGCCCGGCGGAAGACGGCCCGGGCGAGATTCGCGGTGGCGGGGATCTGGGCCAGGGCCGGAATGCTGTACTCGTGCACGGCACCTCCATCAAGGTCGATACTCGGCAGTGCCCTATTCAGAAGTTCGCACGCTGACAGGCCAAGCTTAAAACGCCGGCCGGCCGTCGCCGCTGGCCATCACGCGCTGGTCATCCGCGGTCCGGCGGGCCTTACCGTGGTGACATGCGAGTTCACGTGGTGAGCGACGTGCACGGGCGGGCGGACGCGCTGGCCCACGCCGGCCGCGGCGCCGACGCGGTGATCTGCCTGGGCGACCTGCTGCTGTTCCTCGACTACGCAGACTACGGGCAGGGCATCTTCGCCGACCTGTTCGGGGCCGAGGCGACCCGGGTCTACGTCGAACTGCGCACCGCCGGGAGGTTCGACGAGGCCAGAGAGCTGTCAGCCCGGCTGCTGGCCCAGAAAAGCGAGAGCCGGGCCGTCCTGTTCGAGAGGGCGGTGTCCCGGCAGTACGCCGAGCTGTTCGGCGCCCTCCCTGAGCCCGCCTACCTGACCTACGGCAACGTGGACGTCCCCCGGATGTGGGAAAGGTACGCCAAACCCGGGCACCACGTCCTGGACGGCGGCACGGTCAACTTGGATGGATGGAAGTTCGGCTTCGTGGGCGGCGGGCTCACATCGGCCTACCGGACTCCGAACGAGATGACCGAGGAGGAGTTCCGGGCCAAACTCGACGCGGTCGGCGAGGTCGACGTGCTGTGCACCCACATCCCGCCGGCCGTTCCCGAACTCCTGTACGACACCGTGGCCAGGCGCCTGGAGAAGGGCAGCGTGGGCCTGCTGGAGATGATCAGGGCCACCCGGCCGAGGTACTCGATCTTCGGGCACGTGCATCAGCCGCTGGCGCGCAGGACGAGGATCGGCGTCACCGAATGCCTGAACGTGGGGCACTTCCGCGCCACCGGCGCCCCCTTTGTCCTGCAGTGGTAGCGGTACGATCATGGGTAGGAGGCATTAGGTGTCGGAATCGGTGGATGACGGCCAGCCGGAAGGCAGTGGCCAGCCCAAAAGCAGTGACCAGCGCAGCAGCGGCGGTCAGTCTAGAACCAACGGCCAGTCGGGCGGTGGCGGTCAGTCACGCCGGGGCAACGACCCCCTCGCCGATTTCCAGCGCTGGCTGATGCGCGCCGGCGCGCGCAGCATGGCTAACCAGGTCGCCGACCAAGTCCGCAGGACGCTCGGCCAGGAGCGGCGCGACCGCGGTGACGTCTGGGACACGGCCACCAACGAGCTGCCCCCCGACGAGCCGCCCGAGTGCCAGTGGTGCCCGGTCTGCCAGGCGGCCCGCGCGGCCCGGCTGTCCGGGCCCGGCCTGATGTCCAGCGTCGCTGACGTCGGCGGAGCCCTGGCGTCCATGGCCCAGGACGCCTTCTCCGCCTTCGAGCAGATCATGAAGACCCAAGATCAAAATCGTTCTACGGAACGGACCGGGGTAAGACCACCCGCGCCCAAGCCGGACAGCGGAGACACCGGCCAGTGAGCCTGGCCATCGGCGTCGATGTCGGTGGTACCAAGGTTGCGGCCGGAGTGGTCGACGAGAACGGCCAGCTCATCGCGAAGCTGAAGCGGTCCACCCCGGCCGCCAGCCCGCTGCTGACCGAACAGGCGATCGCCGACGTGGTGACCGAGCTGCTGGCGGACCACCGGGTCACCGCCATCGGCCTCGGTGCCGCCGGGTTCGTCGACGGCGCGCGCGCCACCATGCTGTTCGCGCCGAACCTGGCCTGGCGCGACGAGCCGCTCAAGCAGCGGGTCGAGGAGCGTCTCGGTCGCGCGGTCGTGGTGGAGAACGACGCGAACGCCTCGGCCTGGGCCGAGGCGCGGTTCGGCGCGGCCCGCGGCTACCGTGACGTGATGCTGGTGGCGGTCGGGACCGGGATCGGGGCGGCGATCATCATCGGCGGCGAGCTGTACCGCGGCCGCTGGGGGATCGCGGGCGAGCCAGGCCATGTCCGGGTGATCCCCGACGGCCGGCTGTGCGGCTGCGGGAACCGGGGCTGCTGGGAGCAGTACGCCAGCGGCAACGCCCTGGTCGCCGAGGCGCGCGAGTTCGCCAGGCGTACCCCCAAGGGCGCCATGAGGCTGCTCCAGCTGGGCGGGGGAGTACCCGAGGGCATTTCCGGCCCGGAGATCACCCAGGCCGCGACCGAGGGCGACCCGGCCGCACTGCGCTGCTTCCAGACCGTGGGCGGCTGGCTCGGCCAGGGCCTGGCCGACCTCGCCGCGGTGCTCGATCCGGCCTGCTTCGTGATCGGCGGCGGCGTGTCCGAGGCGGGTGAGCTCCTGCTCGACCCGGCTCGGGCGGCCTTCGAACGGGCCCTGACCGGACGCGGTCACCGGCCGTTCGCGGAGATCAGGGTCGCGCAGCTCGGTCCGGACGCGGGCATCGTCGGCGCCGCCGACCTCGCCCGGGAGGCTGTGCCTTTCCCGCTCGCCTCCGGGCGCCTCTTGACCCGCCTCCTTCCCTCCTCGCTCCTTCGTCGCTCGTCGGTCCAGTCGGCGGCGGCGCCCTTTGGCTCGCGGGACCCTGGCTCGCCGGAGCCCTAGACCACCGCGCCGTCGTCGCCGTCGTCTGGGCCTCCGGGGCCGGGCTCGTGCATCCGCAGCACGAGGATGGCGAACCCGGCCACGAACGCGGCGACCGCGCAGAACGCCGCCAGTCCCGACACCGACCAGCCCGCCGCGGTGGCCACGATCAGGTAGCCCGGCCCGCCGAACAGCGCCGCCCAGGCCCCCTTGGTCACCGGGTCCAGCTTGGGCAGCGGCGGCGGGGCCGGCGGGATGAAGTGGCCCTCGTCGTCCGCCGGCGCCCCGTCCACCGGGACGCCGCGCGCCGCAGGCCCGCGGATCGTGCGCGGTACCTGTATCACCTCGGGGTCGAGCGGCCCGTCAGCTCCCAGCCTTCCGTGCCGCCCGACGGCCCCGCCTATCCCACCCGGCTCATCACGGAGCCCATCCGCCCCGCGTTTCCCGTTCGGCCCGGCCACGCCGCGGTCCCCGTCGGCCGCGTGGCGTCCGGAGTCCCCTTCTGCGGCGTGCCGTCCGGGCTCGCCGTCAGCCGCGTGCCGTCCGAGCTCCCCGGCCAGGCCGTCGATCTCAGGCGCCCGGTGCTTCCCGTCAGGCCCACGTGCTTCCTCAGCCCCGCTAGCACCGTCGGTCTCGGACGCTGCCTCGGCCGGCATGTCCTCGCGGGCCGGCCAGGGAGCGGGCTGCTGCGCGGCCAGGGGCGCATCGAACCGGGCCACAAGGTCACGCCATGCGGCGTCCTCGTCGCGCTCTCTGCTGTCGGTGTTATCCCAGTCCGGCACGTCCCCACCGCTACGTATCAAAGCCTGCCCTCCACGATAGCCGCCCCAGGTCGGCTGCCGGGAGGATAAATCCCCGGATCGGGCCACCTATCCGGCGTGATCCTGCACGAACTTGACGCTGCCCTCGAAGATCGTCTCCGCGTCGTTATCAAGGGTCGCGACGTGATAGCTGTCGGCGCACTCGCGCACCGTGACCCGGGCCGCGGGCAGGCCCGCGAGCAGCACCTTCATGCTGGCCGGCCCTACCACATGGTCGACCGTGCTGCGGTAGACGAGTACCGGCTGCGTGACGTCACCCAGTCGCCGGGTGGTAGCTTCCCACAGCCGCGGCAGCGTGGCCGCCGCGCGGACCGGCACCCGGTCGTAGCCGATCTCCTGCGCGTCCGGCTTCTTGATGTCGCTGGCGACGCCGGGCAGCGATCGCAGCACGTGCTTGAGCACCGGGGCGAGCAGGAACAGCTTGGTGTCCGGGGCCAGCGACGGGTTGACCAGGACCAGGCCACGCACCGCGCTGCCGTGGACTTCGGCCAGGCGCAGCGCCAGGCAGCCGCCCATCGACAGCCCGAAGACGAAGGTCCGCTCGCACCGGCTCGCCAGCGCGCCCAACGCCCGGTCCACCTCGCCGTACCAGTCCTGCCAGCTCGTCCGGGCCAGATCCGGCCAGGTTGTGCCGTGCCCGGGCAGCCGGGGCAGGCTGACGGTGAAGCCGTGGCGGGCCAGATAGTCCGCCCACGAGCGCAGCGTCTGCGGGCTGCCGGTGAAGCCATGGCACAGCAGCACACCTACCGGGCCGCCGGCGTGCTCGAACGGCTCCGTGCCGGGAAGCGGTGACGACATGCAGTCAACGTCCTTACGTTCAATCGGTACTGTTCTGGCAGTTCAACATACTCGGGCGAGCAGGGTCGTATGGGCCGGCAACGGCGCAGCCTGAACGGTGTCCGGGCCGAGTTTTACCTCTGCTAGGGCCGCATCCATCCGCGCGGCGCCTCTCGCCCACTATGGTTATTGCCATGCGAGTGGGAGTCCTTACCGGCGGCGGCGACTGCCCCGGCTTGAACGCAGTTATCCGTGCCGTGGTCCGCAAGGGCGTGCAGGAATACGGTCTCGAATTCGTCGGGTTCCGCGACGGGTGGCGCGGGCCGCTCGAAGGCGACACCATGCCGCTGGACGTCCAGGCCGTGCGGGGCATCCTGCCGCGCGGCGGCACGATCCTCGGTTCGTCCCGCACCAACCCGCTGAAGAGCACGACCAGCAGCGGACGCAACGGGGTCGAGCGGATCAAGGACAACCTGGCCGGCCTCGGCGTCGACGCGCTGATCGCCATCGGCGGCGAGGATACGCTCGGCGTGGCGACCAGGCTCGGCGAGCAGGGCGTTCCCGTCGTCGGCGTACCCAAGACGATCGACAACGACCTCGGTGCCACCGACTACACCTTCGGCTTCGATACGGCCGTGAACATCGCCATGGAGGCGATCGACCGGCTGCACACCACGGCGGAGAGCCATCACCGGGCGCTGATCGTGGAGGTGATGGGCCGGCACGCCGGCTGGATCGCGCTGCACGCGGGCCTCGCGGGCGGCGCGAACGTGATCCTCATCCCGGAGCGGCCGTTCGACATCGAGCGGGTCTGCGCCTACGTCCAGCACCGGTTCCAGACCAG
>Ga0209415_10016634_pt1 | contig 11798 bp, 10 predicted proteins | sample PeaSoiSIISIP2007_FD_187696 | JGI IMG/M metagenome (GOLD analysis project Ga0209415, IMG submission 187696) | Peat soil microbial communities from Weissenstadt, Germany - SII-SIP-2007 (SPAdes) (version 2) | ecosystem: Environmental > Terrestrial > Soil > Wetlands > Peat | place: Germany... | reverse complement strand
GATGGCACGAAGAAAGTTGCCTCAGCCTGAGGGGCGACCGCATGCGGTCGCCCGTAGCGGCCGTCTCGAAGGCCGCAATGAAGCAATCCAGCCGGGATTTGCTCTACACGCCGACGTAATTGCGGATCTTGCCGTATTCGGCGATGAGCGCCTTAGAATCGCCGCTCCAGCGCACCCGCCCGCGCTCGATCACGTAATGGCGATCGGCAAGGCGCGTGAGCGCTTTCAGATTCTTGTCGATCAGCAGAATCGATTGCCCTTCGGATTTGAGCCTCCGGAGCACGCGCCAAATCTCGAGGCGAATGAGCGGCGCCAGCCCCTCGGTCGCCTCGTCGAGAATGAGGAGCTTGGGATTGGTCATCAGCGCGCGGGCGATCGCCAGCATCTGCTGCTCGCCGCCGGAGAGATGCGCCCCCATCTGGTCGCGCCGCTCGGCGAGCCAGGGGAAGAGCGCCGTCACGGTCTCGACCGTCCAGCGCCGCGCCGTCGCGCGGCCCGCCGCCGCTGTTGCCGTCAAGTTCTCGCGCACCGTCAGGTTGGAGAAGATGCCGCGCCCCTCCGGCACCAAGCCGAGTCCGAGCCGGGCGATGCGGAAGGGCGCCAGCCCCCTGAGCAGCCTGCCCTCGAAGGCGACCATGCCGCCATGCGGCGGCGTCATCCCCATGATCGAGCGGATCGTTGTCGTTTTGCCCATGCCGTTGCGGCCGATGAGCGTCACCATCTCGCCGCGATCGACCGCGAAGCTCACGTCGAACAGGACCTGGCTTTGGCCATAGCTGGTCTGCAGGCCCTCAACCCTGAGCATCGAGCTCTCCGATGTCCTCCTCGCCGAGATAGGCCGAGCGCACCTCGGGATGGGCGCGGATCTCCTCGGCGCTGCCGGAGGCGATGATGCGGCCGGCGACCAGCACCGAGATGCGGTCGGCGAGCGAGAACACCGCGTCCATGTCGTGCTCGATCAGCAGCATCGTGTAGTGGCCCTTGAGGCGGGCGAGGAGCGCCATCATCGCCTGCGATTCCTCGCTGCCGAGCCCCGCCATCGGCTCGTCGAGGAGCAAGAGCGTCGGCCGCGTCGCCAGCGCCATGGCGAGTTCGAGCTGGCGGTGCTCGCCATGCGACATGCCCGAGGCGATGACGGCGCCGCGCGCGCCAAGGCCGAGCTCGCGCAGGAACTGCCGCGCCGGCCGGCGCAGCCGCTCGAGCCGCTGGGCGGGGTGCCACAGCTTGAAGCTGTGCCGGTCGGTCGCCTGGACCGCGAGGGCGACGTTGCCCTCCGCCGTGAAGCTGTTGAAGATGCTGGTGATCTGGAACGAGCGCGCGAGCCCGAGCCGGGCGCGATCGGCGGTCGCGAGCGCGGTGATGTCGCGGCCGGCGAAGCGAATCCGGCCGGAATCGGGCTTGAGCTCGCCGGTGAGCTGGCCGATGAGCGTGGTCTTGCCGGCGCCGTTGGGGCCGATGAGCGCGTGCACCTCGCCGCGCTCCACCGTCAGCGAGACATCATCGGTCGCGCGCAAGGCGCCGAAGCTTTTGCACAGGTGGACCGCCTCGATGAGCGCAGCGCTCACCGCCCGCCCCCGCCTTCGGAGCCCGATGCCGCCGGGATCGCGTCGCCGGCAAGGTCCGGCGGCGCTTGCGGCGCCTCCTGGGCGCCGAAGGCGCGTACCAGAAAGCCCCACAGCCCCTCGCGGATGAACAGCACGCGCACCACCAGGAGCGGCCCGAAGTAGAGCATCCAATGCTCGGTGTAATCCGACAGGATCTGCTCGAAAAGCAGATAGATCGCGGCGCCGAAGATCGGGCCGATGAGCGTGCCGGGCGAGCCCAGAATGACCATAGCCAGCAACTCGCCCGACATTTGCCAGCTCATGATCGCCGGGCTGACGAAGCTCGCATGGTTGGCCATGAGGGCGCCGGCCAGTCCGGCGATGCCGCCGGCAATGACGAAGGCGACGAGCTTGTAGCGATAGGGCGGGAAGCCGATCGCCGCCAGCCGCCGCTCGTTGTCGCGGCCGCCGCGGATCACCATGCCGAACTGCGAATGAACCAGCCGCAGCGCCACGACGAGGACGAGGACGAGAAGCGCCAGCACGACGTAATAGAAGGTGACGTGGTTGCGCAGGGTAAGCAGGCCGTCCAAATGATTGCGCCCCGGCAAGGCGAAGCCGTTGTCGCCGCCGTAGTCGCGCAGGCTCTGGCCGATGTAATAGATCATTTGCGCGAAGGCGAGGGTGACCATGATGAATTGGAAGCCGGCGGTCCTCAGCGCGAGCGCGCCGATGACCAGTGCGCAGACCATCGTCACCGCCACCGCCGCCGGCCAGACGATGAAGGCGTCGGTCCAGCCCGCCACCGAGAGCATGCCCGCAGCATAGGCGCCGACGCCGAAGAAGGCCGCCTGCCCGAAGGTGACGAGCCCGGCAAAGCCGAGCAGCAGATCGACCGAAAGCGCCGCCATGCCGTAGATCGCGATCTGCGTGGCAAAGCGCGTGTAGTAGATGTTGCCGGTGAGCGGCACCGCCAGCGCGATGAGCAGCAGCGCCGCGTGAAGCAGAGTGCGGCGATTGAGGCCCATCTCAGCCCCGATGCGCCGCGAAGAGCCCGGTCCGGCTGAAGACCAGCACGATCGCCATCAGCACATAGACCGCCATTCCGACGAGCGCGCTGCCGGCGCCGACGCCGAAGAACTGCGGAATGAGCACGCGGCTGAAGGTGTCGAAGAGACCGACCAGCAGCCCCCCGACCAGCGCGCCGCGGACCGAGCCGACGCCGCCGATGACGATCACCACCAGGGTCAGGATGAGGATGGGATCGCCCATCCCGGATTCAATCGACAGCAGCGGTCCCGTCATCATGCCAGCGAGGCCCGCGAGCGCCGCGCCGAGACCGAAGATCAGCGTGTAGAGCAGGCCAATATTGACGCCCAAAGCTTCGACGATCTCGCGCTTGTCGCTGCCGGCGCGAATGAGCGCGCCGAGGCGCGTTCGGGTGATGAGCCAAAACAGCATGACGCCGACGACGACTGCCACGGCGGTGATGGCGAGCCGATAGACCGGATAGGCGATGCCCGGAAAGATCTCGACATGACCGTCGAGGAAGGCGGGAATGGTGAGATTGAGCGGAATCCGTCCCCAGATGACCACCACCAGCTCGTTGAAGAAGAGGGTGAGGCCGAAGGTCGCGAGCACCTGATCGAGAAGCTCGCGCTTGTAAAGCGGGCGCAGCACGAGAATCTCGAGGATGGCGGCGACGATGAGCACGGCGACCAGCGCCAAGGGTACGGCGAGCCAATAGGAACGCGTCGCCGCGAAGGTCGCGACCAAGGCGTAGCCGCCGATCATGAACATAGAGCCATGCGCCAGATTGATGACGCGCATGATGCCGAACACCAGCGTCACGCCCACCGCCATGAGGAACAGCATCAGGCCGAGCTGCAGGCCGTTGAACGATTGCTCGATCAGGAGAGACCAGGTCATGGCGGATCAGGCCGGAAACGCGCGATTTCCCTACGGGCGGTTACGATGGCCGGCTTTCGTCGTCTCCGTCAATGGCGGCGCGCGATTCAGTCCTCGGGCTCCTGCGGCGTCGGCCAGCCGCGCTCGATCTTGACCGCCTTGACCGCTTCCTTGAGCGCGCCCGACAGCGGCAGGCTCAAGCGGACGCGATCGGCCTCCTTGAGGACGATCATCATGTCCTTCTCGGCCCACGGCATCGGCCGCTCCTCGACCCGGCTCTCGAGCGCCCAATTCGCGGCGCTGCTGGCGAGGAGCGCTTGGCGCAGCGGCTCGATCGCGACGCCGAGCCGCTCGGCGAGCTTCAGCCCCTCGTGATTGGCCGAGATACACGCCCACAGGATGAGATTGTTGACGAGCTTGCCGGTCTGGCCGGCGCCGAGCGCGCCCAAATGGAAGATCGCGTCGGCGAAGCACTGCAGGGCCGGCTTGACCGCGGCGAAACCGGCGGCGTCGCCGCCGACCATGATCTGCAGCTTGCCCGCCTCCGCCGCCGCTTCGCCACGGCAGAGCGGCATGTCCAGGAGCGTGATGCCGGTCTGGGCGAGGCGGGCCGCAAGCCGCTTCATCGTGTGCGGCGCCACCGTCGAGGCGACTCCGACGATGAGGCCGGGGCGCGCCGCCGCTGCGACGCCGCCCGCGCCGCAAAGGACTTCCTCTACCTCGGTGTCGAAGCCGACGAGCGCGATGACGAAATCGCTCGCCGCGGTCAGCTCCTTAATCGAGCCGGCAAGCGCGATGCCCGATGCCGCGGCCCGCGCCCGCGCCGCGGCGTCGACATCCCAGCCGCGCGCCGCGAAGCCGCCCGCGCGCAAGTGGCGGGCGATCGGGTGACCCATCTTGCCCAGGCCGACGATGCCGACTCGGCGAAGGACGCCGTTGCTCATCTCACTACTCCCTGGGGTTGGCGGCGGCGGCGGCGGGACCGGCGCGCGTCGCGCGCCGCGGCTCAGGCTTCCTTCTTGCCGGGATCGCGTACGTCCTTGATGACCGCGATGTCCTTGTTGGCGAGCCGGCCGTCGATGTCCCGCACCTCGCAGATGTAGACGTTCTGGATGGGGTGGTGGGTGACGGGATCGAAGCGGAACGGCCCGCGCGGCGCGTTGAACGTGACCTTTGCCATTGCCGCCGCAAGCTTGTCCTTGTCGGCGGTGTCTCCGTCGGTCGCCTTCACCGTCTCGTCGATGACGCGCGCGGCGACATAGCCGTATTCCGAGAACAAATCGGGGTAGTCCTTGTATTTGGCGCGGTAGTCCGCGACGAAGCGTTTGTTCTCGGGCGTCTCCAGCGTGTCGGTGTAGATGGTCGAGGTGACCACGCCAAGCGCGGCGCGGCCTTGCGCTACGATCGAGGTGCTGTCGATGAGGGCGGCGAAGCCGACCATGCGCGTCTTCTCCTTGAGACCGGCCTCGGCGTATTGCTGGACGTAGCGGATGGCGTCGGTGCCGCCGAACCAGTTGTAGGTCACCGGCGGGCTGATCGCTTTGACGTCGGTGAGATAGACGCTGAAATCCGTCGTCCCCAGAGGCGGATAGATTTCCTTCAACACCTTGCCGCCTCGGGCGGTGTACGCGGCCTTGAATTCGGCGAGCGTGTCGTGTCCGGCAGCAAAGTCGGTGCCGAGCAGCACCGCCTCCTTGCCGAGATTGTCGTAGACCCACGCCCCCATGGGATGGCAGAGCTGCCACGAGCTGATGGAGGTGCGGAACATGCGGGGAATGCGCTCCCAGGTGATGGCGTCATTGCCGGCCCCGGAGACGAGAAGAAACGTCCCGCTCTGCTTGATGTAGTTCAGGATCGCCATGGCGACATTGCTGCCCTGCGGGCCGCAGACGAGATCGACCTGGTCGCTTTCGACGAGCTTGCGCACTTTCTGCAGCCCGACCTGCGGATTGGCCTGATCGTCTTCCTTGATGAGTTCGACCTTGCGGCCGGCGATGGTCCAGCCGATCTGCTCGAGATAAAGATTCATGCCGTCCCAATTGTGCTCGCCGTTATAGGTCAAGGGCCCGGTGAAGATGTTGAGCATACCGATGCGGAGCGGCGCGCGTGTTTCGGCAAGAATGGCGGGCGCCGATACGCCCACGGCGAGCGAAGCGCCGGCCGCGGCGCCTCCGGCGAGGACGGCGCGGCGGCTCAAATCCCGGTCGCGACGAATGTGGCGTTCCATGGGCCCCTCCCTGGGCTTCGTTTTCCACGCCTTGCGGCGAGGCTGTGCTGCGAATGAGGATAGCAGAGCGCGCCGGAAAGCTCATCGACCGTCTGCACCAAGACGCGCCCGCCGCGCTCCGCCGCTTGGCATCCTCCGCGAATCCTGGGGCCCGAAATCGAGCCCGGACCACGAACTCTCCTGCAAGGCGTTGAAAACTGCCGGTGTCTCGGGCAATCTGCTAACAATGTCTCAGCGCCGCCGGGCCGAGGGCCCTGGTTCGGGGGCGACGACAAGGGAGGACGGAGTGGGACCGCAGCGAATCACTCCTGCCACTGCGCGCGACTGAACGGGCCGGCAAAGCGTCATCATGGATTTTCTTTTTGCCCAACTCATCAACGGGCTGGTGTATGGGATGCTGCTGTTCCTCATGGCGGCGGGGCTCTCGCTCATCTTCGGCCTGATGAACGTCGTGAGCCTGGCGCACGGCTCGTTCTTCATGCTCGGCGCCTTCCTCGGGCTCGCGGCCTTTCAGGCGACGCACAGTTTTTGGGCGGCGCTGGTGCTCGCGCCCCTGCCCACGCTGGTGCTCGGCATCATCATGGAGCTGCTGTTCATGCGGCCGCTCTACCGGCGCGGTCACCTCGACCAGGTGCTGCTGACCTTCGGCTTTACCTTCGTGTTCTTCGACGCGGTGAAGTCGATCTGGGGCAGCGACATCCGCAGCCTGCCGACGCCCGAAGCGCTGCAGGGCGTCGTGCACATTGCCGGCGGCGTATTCTCGGACTACCGGCTATTCCTGATCGGCCTCGGCGTCTCGCTCGCCATTCTGTTCTGGCTCTTCCTCGAGCGCAGCCGTCTCGGCGCCATGGTCCGGGCGGGGGTCGACGACAGCACCATGGCGGCCGGGCTCGGCGCGAACATCCCAGCCTTGTTCACCGGAGTCTTCGCCGTCGGCGTCGGGCTCGCCGGGCTCGGCGGCGTCGCCGCCGGTCCGGTGCTTGGGCTCTATCCCGGCATGGACGCGGACATCCTCATCCCCTCCTTCATCGTCATCGTGATCGGCGGCATGGGCAGCCTGCGCGGCGCCTTCCTCGGCAGCCTGCTCATCGGCGAGGCCGACACCTTCGGCAAGGCCTATGTGCCGAGCATGGCGCTCTTCCTCATCTATCTCGTGATGGCCGTCGTGCTGCTGGTGCGGCCGCAGGGGCTGTTCGGCATCAAGCATACGGGCGCGGCCGCGGCGCCGGTGAGCGCGCCGCTGCGGACCGGGGCGCCGCCGGCGCAGATTCGCGTCGCCGGCGTGGTTGTCCTCGCGGCGATGCTGCTCTACCCGTTCCTGGTCGCGGGTTATCCGCGCACGCTCATCGCCGAGATCTACATTTTCGGCATCTTCGCCATGAGTCTCGATGTGCTGTTGGGTTACACCGGGCTCATGTCGCTGGGCCATGGCGCCTTCTTCGGCCTCGGCGCCTATGCCGTGGTGATCCTCGGCAGCTTTTTCGGCCTCAATGCCTGGCTCGGCGTCGCGGCCGGCGTGCTCGTGGCGGCATTCGGCGCGGTCGTGGTCGGCTTTTTCTGCGTGCGCGCCATCGGCGTCACCTTTCTCATGCTCACCCTGGCGTTCTCCCAGCTCATCTATTCGGTGGCGCTCAAATGGCGCGATGTGACCGGCGGCTCCGACGGCATCGGGATTCCCGGCAAGCCCAGTTTCTTCGGCTGGGACCTCTCCGATTCGCTCGTCATGTATTACATGACGCTGATCTTTTTCGTCTTGTGCTACTGGAGCTTGCGCCGCCTGATCAATTCCCCGCTCGGGCATGTCTTCATCGGCGTGCGCGAGAACGAGCCGCGCATGCAGGCGATCGGCTATCGCACCCGGGCCTACAAGCTCTTGTCCTTCACCATCGGCGGCACGGTGGCCGGGTTCGCCGGCGGCCTCTATGCCATTTTCAACGGCTTCATCTCGCCGGACGCGATCTATTGGAGCGCCTCGGGCGACATTTTGATCATGGTCATGCTGGGCGGCGCGGGGACGCTGATCGGGCCGGTCTTCGGCGCGGGGATCTTCCTGCTGATGAAGAATTTGGTGAGCTCGTACAGCGAGCACTGGATGTTCATCATCGGTTCGATTTTCATCGCCTGCGTGCTGTTCTTCCCCGGCGGCATCTGGGGGACGGTGCGGCAGTTCGAGCTGCGGCAGCTCTGGCTCAAGCGGCGGCCGGCGTGAGCGTCCTCAGAACGGAGCGCCTGTGCCGCTCCTTCGGCAATTTGATCGTGACCAGCGACGTCAACCTGACCGTCGAGGACGGCGAGCGGCACGTCATCATCGGGCCGAACGGCGCCGGCAAGACCAGCCTCATCAACCAGATCGGCGGCCAGCTGGCGCCGAGTTCGGGCCGCATCTTCGTCAAGGAAGTCGACATCACGAGCTGGCCGCCCGACCGCGTCTGCCGCATGGGCGTGGCGCGCACCTTCCAGCGCAACAACCTCTTCCAGAAGCTGAGCGTGATCGAGAATTTGCGCCTGGCGGTGCAGGCGCGGCGCGGCAATCCGCTCAACTTCTTCACCCCGGTGAAGCGGCTCCGGGACCTGATCGGCCGCGCCGAGGCGGTGATGCGGCAAGTCCATCTCGACGGCGACGGCGGCCGGCTGGTGCGCAACCTGTCCTACGGCGAGCAGCGCCAGCTCGAGGTAGGGATCGCGCTCGCGGGCGAGCCCGACCTGCTGCTGCTGGACGAGCCGACCTCCGGCATGTCGCCGGCCGAGACCGGACGCATGATCGAACTCATCGCCGGCCTGCCGCGCAGCCTGTCGATCCTGATGATCGAGCACGACATGAAGGTCGTCTTCTCGCTCGCCGACCGCATCACCGTGCTCTATTACGGCGAGGTTCTCGCGACCGGGACGGCGGCGGAGATCCAGGCGAACGACCGCGTTCGCGAGGTCTATCTCGGCGTGGCGCACTAGCGATGCTCGAGCTCGAGAACGTCAACGCCTATTACGGCGAAAGCCACATCCTGCACGGCGTCTCGCTCACCGTGAGCGACGGCGAGGTCGTCTGCCTCCTGGGCCGCAACGGCGCCGGCAAGACGACGACGATCCTGACCATCATGGGCTATTTGAAGCCGCGGCCGGGGCGCATCCTCTACCACGGCCGCGACATCGCGCGCCTGCCGCCCTATGCCGTGGCGCGGCTGGGCTTCGGCTTCGTGCCGCAGGAGCGCGGCATCTTCCCGAGCCTCACCGTGCGCGAGAACCTCACCGTGTTCGCGCGCGCGGGACAAACGCGGCGCTGGTCGCTCGAGCGCATCTACCGGCTCTTCCCGCGCCTCAAGGAGCGCGAGCCCAATCTCGGCTTTCAGCTCTCGGGCGGCGAGCAGCAGATGCTGTCGATCGCCCGCGCGCTGATGCTCAACCCCTCGCTTCTCCTGCTCGACGAGCCATCGGAGGGCCTGGCGCCGATGATCGTGCGCGAGATCATCGAGGTGGTGAAGGGCCTGAAGCAGGAGGGTCTCGCGATTCTGCTCGTCGAGCAGAATTTGCGCACCGCTCTCGCCGTCGCCGACCGCCACCACGTCATGAACAAGGGCGAGATCTGCTTCACCGGCGGCTCAGCCGAACTCGAGCACAACGACTTCGTCCTGCGCAGCTATCTCAGCGTCTGAGCCGCAGCTCGCCGATGCCGAGAGAGGCGATGCCGTTGAACACGCTGTTGCCGACGACCTTGGTGGGAAGCTATCCCCAGCCCGACTGGCTCATCGACCGCCAGCGCCTCGCTGAGTTCCTGCCGCGCATCCGAGCGCAGGAGCTGTGGCGCGTGCCGTCGCCCTGGCTCGAAGAGGCGCAGGACGACGCCACGCTGCTCGCCATCCGCGACCAGGAGCGCGCCGGCATCGACATCGTCACCGACGGCGAGATCCGCCGCGAGAGCTATTCCAATCGCTTCGCCACCGCGCTCGACGGCCTCGACATCGACAACCCCGGCCTGGCGCCCGGCCGCACGCCGGGCCGAGTGCAGCGCGTGCCGCGAATCGTCGGCCCGATCCGCCGCCGGCATCCGGTCGAGCGTCGCGACCTCGAATTCCTGCGCGCCAACACCGATCGGCGGATCAAGATCACGCTTCCCGGTCCCTTCACCATGTCCCAGCAGGCGCAGGACGAGCACTACAAAGACGAAGTCGCGCTGGCGATGGATTATGCGGTCGCCGTGAACGAGGAGATCAAGGATCTCTTTGCCGCCGGCGCCGACATCGTCCAGATCGACGAGCCCTACATGCAGGCGCAGCCCGAAAAGGCGCGGCGCTACGGCGTCGCGGTGCTCGACCGCGCGCTCCAAGGCGTGACCGGCACCACGGCCGTGCATCTCTGCTTCGGCTATGCCGCCTTCGTGAAGCAGCGTCCGTCGGGCTATTCCTTCCTGCCCGAGTTGGAGCGTTCCGGCGTCGGGCAAGTCTCGATCGAGACCGCTCAATCGGCGCTCGACTGCGCCGTGCTGGCGCGGCTGCCGAGCAAGGTCATCATCCTTGGCGTCCTCGACCTCTCCGATCCGACGGTCGAATCGCCGGGAACCGTGGCCGAGCGGATCCGCCGGGCGCTGCCCTATGTGCCCGCCGAGCGGATCGTCGTGGCGCCCGATTGCGGCCTCAAATTCCTGCCCCGCGACGTCGCCTTCGGCAAGATCAAGGCCATGGTCGAGGGCGCAGCGATCGTGCGCCGCGACCTCGCCCAAGGCGGCGCGGCGCAGGGTTAGCGCCTCGTCAATAATTGCCCGCGCCGGCGCAGCGCGCGGCGCGCCGCCCCAATCGTGCCAAAGGGCTTTCACGACTGGTTAATTCCCTTGGGTCATTGTGATCGCCGCTTGGCATAACTGAAGCGGTGGCGATGATGGGCCGGATCGGCCGGAGCAATGACTTCCTGCGGTCGAGATCGGGACGCGGGTTTGTGCTGTCTCTGGGCTTCAGCGCCGTCGTGTCGGCCGTGGTCGCCTACGGTTTCTACTACTCGAGCCTGAGCTGGTTCAAGGCGCACAAGAGCGAAGAGAAGATCACGGCGCTTCAGCTCGTCGATGCCTTCGTCACCAACTACTCGCAGCTGCGCTCGCAGCTCGGATCGAATGCGCCGGTGCCGGCGACCTTCCGCGCCCATTCGATCGAGCTGTTCAACAAGGCGCGCGGCGCCGATCAAGACAACGACTTCTTTCGCCTGCGTTGGGTCGGCCGCCAGGGCCGCGAGATCGCGACGCCGCCGACCGACGCGGCGATGGCGCAGACGATCGAGTCCTTCGCCGCCATGCCCAGCCCCAAGCCGGTGTCGAAGTTCCTGACGGTCGATGGGCAATCCGTATTCCGCACGGTCTATCCGTCCTTGGCCGAGAAAAGCTGCGTCGACTGCCACAACAAGCTGCAGCCGGACAAGACGCAATGGCGGGTCGGCGACGTCATGGGCGCTTTCGCCATCGACGTGCCGGTGACGCCGTTCATCCGCAGCGCTCTGCTCCAATGCTTCGGCCTGGGCTTCGCGCTTTTCCTGGCCCTGGGCGGCGCCTGTCTCATCATCGCCATCCTGAATTACCGGCAGGCGCGCGAGCGCGAGGCGGCGCAGGCGATCGTCGCGGCCAGCGAGACCCGCTTCCGCGATTTCGCCGAATCGGCCTCCGACTGGTTCTGGGAAGAGGACGAGACTATGCGCTTGACCTCCCTGTCGGGGATCGAAGGCGCGGGCGGCAGCGCGCGGCAGCAGCGTTTCCTGGGCAAGACATTGCGCGAAAACTTCCCTTCCATCGGCGACGAGCCGTGGCAGAGCTACGGTGACGATCATCGGGCGCGGCGGCCTTTTCAGAATTTCCGCGTGCAGACGACCGACCGAAACGGCGAGATCCGTCATTTCGTCCTCAACGGCAAGCCGCTCTTCGATGCGCAAGGCCGCTACCTCGGCTATCGCGGCACCGGCCGCGACGTGACCGCCGAAGTCGCCGTCGAATTGGAGCTGGCGCGGCGCGTCGAGGAACGCACCAAGGAGCTCCGCGCCGCGCAAAGCGAGCTCGTGCGCAGCGAGCGCCTCTCCGCCCTGGGCCAGCTCACCGCCACGGTCGCGCACGAGCTGCGCAACCCCTTGAGCGCCATTCGCAACACCGTCTT
>Ga0209415_10016633_pt1 | contig 11799 bp, 10 predicted proteins | sample PeaSoiSIISIP2007_FD_187696 | JGI IMG/M metagenome (GOLD analysis project Ga0209415, IMG submission 187696) | Peat soil microbial communities from Weissenstadt, Germany - SII-SIP-2007 (SPAdes) (version 2) | ecosystem: Environmental > Terrestrial > Soil > Wetlands > Peat | place: Germany... | reverse complement strand
AGCGTGCCTCGCCGAGCCGGCGCCTGGGCCGGCGGCGGCGCCGATGCTACAGCGCGTGTTGCGCAGTCTGGGCTTTCTCGCGGGAGAACCAACACCCCCGCAAAACGCGATAGCAAGCGGGCGCGCGATGACATATCGCCACCACGCGACCAAGGTCGAAGGCCTCCCGTTGTCCGATCCAGCACTCAGCACATCGAGCTTCAACGCCCGTCGCTCTTTAGTCGACTGGGGAGGCCTCGAGAAGAGTGCTTAGTGAAACCTCTGAAAACCTCATCTTGCAGGCATCTTTAGGAAAGTTTATCTTGGGCTGAGGTCCGGTTTAGCGATGCATCCTCCAATTTGGACTTTCCCGAGATGCAGGGCATTCCTTCTCGTTGACCTGAGAGCTCGCAATTTGCGGCGTCTTGAGCCCGAGGAGGTGGCCTCATTCTGGTAACACAGCACCTCGGCGATGTGCTAGACCTCGCTCTGGTCTCGTCGCCGGGGCGAGGAGTTGCCCCGCCGTCGGGATCGCTGAAGTCGATCGCGAGGAGGGCAGCAAACCAGGGTCAGATCGCAACTCCTTTGGCAGGCTCGCCGAGGCTCGACACGGCGGGTAGTCCCCGAAGACCTCTCCGCAGCCGACGCCGAACCGCTGGCGCTGGCCGAACCGATCTTTCCGCGTGCCAGAAGTGGAGCGGAAGGTGCAGCAGGTAAATCGGCCCCGGAGCGCATCCTCTCGGAAAGACGAGCGCTCCGGGGCCATCAATCAACACTACGTACTACGTGGGAGATGATAGCTCAATGAAGAAGGGCAGGGGCCGGACACACCGCAAGCCTGGGTGTTCGGCCCTGCTCCCACTGGGGTGCCACGACCTATCCCTCGGGCCGTGGCGCCCGCGCCCCTGGCAAGGCATGGACGGCTCGCGGCGGGATCGAGCGGAAAGCGAAGCAGCCGGACATAGGAGGGGGCATGGCGCGAGTAGTTGTGATCCTTATCTTGATTGCGGTCCCCTGGCTCACCGTCGCGACGGCTGTCATCGGCGCCTGCCGCGTGGCGGCGCTCGGTGACGCGGTCGAGCAGCTCGATCAGACCGGTTTGGGGATCGCGACACAGAGAGACGCGAGACCGCGTCCTCAGGCCTTGAGCAGCATCCCCGGCCCGCGCCGTAACTGATGCGCAACGTGAAGATAGCGCTCGCTGTGAGCCTGGGGATGACCGCTGTCGCCATCGGTCTGGTGTTGTCGGAGTCTCCGGTCACGGTCTTGGCATCGAAGTCGGTTGCGACGAACGAAGTAGTGACCGTCAACAAGAGGAGCGCCACGGCCTGTCAAGCGGACGAACGACTGCCGCGAGGCACGCTGGCGATCCGGCTATCGCTCGGAGCGTTCACCGGTCCCAGGGTGTCAGTCGCGGCCTTGTCTGGCACCCGCGTCGTTACCCTCGGAGAGCGAGGCTCTGGCTGGGCTGGACAAACCGTGACAGTCCCGGTAAGAGCGGTTGCCGACGCAGTCTCTCCTGTGAAGATCTGCTTCGCGCTCACCCTGGCGGGAGACGAACCAGTGCCGCTATATGGAAGCTTGACCGGGCCGGCAACCGCAGCGCGTTCGGGGAAGGGAGAAGCCCTCAAGGGTCGAATGGCGATCGAATATCTGGGGGCGGGGCGCTCTTCGTGGCTGGCGCTCGCATCGTCGGTTGCGAGGCGCATGGGGCTCGGTCGTGCTTGGAGCGGCACCTGGGTCGCACTTCTGGTGCTGATGTTGATGCTTGCCGACACGACGCTGGCTTCGAGGCTGATCCTGCGAGAGCTCGATGGCGATGGGTAAGCGGTGGACCCGGCCCGATCCGTGGACGGCTCTTCGGCGCATACCAGCGGCCGCGTGTTTCTGCGCGCTGGTCGCGTTTCTGAACGCTGCAAGCTGGTCATTCATCACGCCACCGTTCCAGGTCCCGGACGAACCCGACCACTTCGCCTATGTCAAGCAACTCGCGGAAACCGGGACGTTGCCGACGTCAAGCGACGAGGAATACTCGCCGGAAGAGATACTCGTGCTGAAGGCTCTGCGCTATCCGGAGCTCCGCCTCCATCCCGCCAACCGAGCGATCTCCTCGCGGGCGGAACAGAGCGAGCTCGAGGAAGATCTGCGAGTCGTCAGCGAATTCCCGAAAGAAGGTAGTCCCGATGCAGGGGTTGCGACTTCGCAGCCGCCGCTCTACTACGCGCTGGAGTCGATCCCCTACACCCTCGGATCGGGCGGGACGCTGCTCGACCGCCTCCAGCTGATGAGGTTGCTCTCTGCGCTGATGGGAGGGGTGACGGCGCTGTTTACGTTCCTGTTCCTGCGCGAAGCGCTTCCCCGTGCACGCTGGGCCTGGACCGTCGGTGCGCTCGGTGTCGCGCTCTCGCCGCTGTTCGGGTTCATGTCGGGCGCTGTGAATCCCGACGCGATGCTGTTCACGGTGTCTGCGGCGCTCTTCTACTGCCTCGCACGCGCGTTCCGGCGGGGGCTGACAACACGATCGGCGATCGCGACCGGTCTCGTGATCGCCGTCGGCTTCCTGACCAAGCTCAACTTCGTCGGGCTTGCCCCGGGCGCCTTCGTCGCTATCAGCATCCTGACCGTGCGCGGAGCGCGAAGCTCGGGCCGCAGCGCCCTGATCGCACCGGCGATCGCCGCTGCGATCGGCTGCGCGCCGGTCGTCGTGTTCGTCGCCCGCAACATCCTCTCCAATCGTCCCACGTTCGGCATCGTGGCCGGCGCGATCAGGACCACGCATGGTTCGGTGCTGGACGAAGCCAACTACATCTGGCAGCTCTACCTTCCCCGACTGCCTGGAACGGTCAACGACTTCCCCGGCCTGTCCACGGCACGCCAGATCTGGTTCGTTGGCTACGTCGGCCGGTTCGGCTGGCTCGACACCTTCTTCCCCAACTGGGTCTACACGGTGGCGCTCGTCGTCGCCGGACTGATCGCCGGCCTGTGCGCCCGTGCGATCGTCGCGGGACGCACCGCGCTGCGCGGTCGCGTATCCGAGCTCGCCGTCTACGCGCTCATGATGCTCGGCCTGCTTGTCCTGGTGGGCATCGCCTCCTACCGCGAATTCCCGGCTACGGAGGCGCCCTACGGACAGGCCCGCTACCTGCTGCCGATGCTCCCGCTGCTCGGCGCGGTGCTGGCACTGGCCGCGCGCGGCGCCGGACGCCGCTGGGGACCGACCGCCGGCGTGCTGATCGTTGTTCTGTTCCTAGCCCACGACCTGTTCAGCCAGCTGCAGGTCATCGCACGCTACTATGGTTGACCTCGGCTCGCCAGTCGCCCGCCACGGCCACGATGGCGGCTCTATGCGCGACGCCGCCCGGGGAAGGGCGTTCGCACGGCGCCTCGCCTTACCGAAGTGGAGTGGACCCGCCTGGGGCACGATCGCCACCGCCGCGGCGTTTATCGCGCTCACATGCTGGTGGTTGACGGTGGATCGCAGCATCCCGATCTATGACGCGGGCGAGCATCTGTGGGAAGCTCTCTACTTCCACAATCTCATCCAATCGGGGGATCTCCTCGGACCGTTTAACTACACCTCGCGATATCCGCCGCTCGGGCACCTTGTGGGCGCATTCGCGGCATTTATCGGAGGCATCAATGTCGCATCGCCGATCATCGGTGAGAACCTCGTGTTCGTCTCGCTGCTCACGCTCGGCTGCTATCAGACCGGTAAGTTCCTGTTCAGTCCGGCGGCCGGCCTGCTGGCGGCGGTCTTCGTCCTCGGCTCGCCGCTGCTGATTGCCCAGTTTCACGTGTTCATGCTCGACGCGCCCGAGACGGCGATGGTGGCGGTGTCGATGTGGCTGATCATCGCCAGCCGGCGCTTCAGCGATGTGAAAACGTCAGGCCTCGCCGGGCTCGCGGTAGCGGCCGGGCTGCTGATCAAGGTGCAGTACCCCTTTTTCGTCCTGGGCATCGTGCTGTGCGCACTGCTGCGAGGTGGGTGGCGCAACCGGCGCGGATTCCTGACCTTCGCGGGCGTCACGGTCGTGGTCGGGAGCCCGTGGTACATCCGTCACCTGTCAGAGCTCAAGGAAATATCCAGGCTCGCGGGCAACGAATCGGGTGCGACCGCCGGCAATGTTCCTCCTACCGTGTCCATCCACAACCTCACGTGGTACCTGTGGAGCATCCTCAACTCTCAGCTGCTGGTCGTGCTGTTCGTCCTCCTGATCATCGGCGTGCTGTGGACCGCTTTCGCGCTCGCGCGGCGATCTGGAGAGAGGTACGGTGAGAGGCTCGAATTCTTTGTCGGCGGGGTTGTCGCGTGGCTGGCGATCTCCGTAACCCCACATCACGACGTTCGCTACGGGATGCCCCTACTGCCATATCTGGCGGTGATAGCGACCGGTTGGATCGTGTTCCTCCCACGCCCGGCGCGCCGATTCGCGGTCGGCGTCCTTGTGGCCGGTGTCATGCTGAACACGATCAGCACGACGTTTGGGGTGGGTGGGGAAGTCGATCTGGAGATCGGACACTCGCTTGCCTCGACGTACGTGCTACCGACCGCCGTGGTCCTTTACTCGAGCAACGGATTCCTTGTCTCCGGACCGAAGCGGGACGGCGACGTGCCCGGGCTTCTACGGGCGCTCAGGCGCAACGGCGTGACTGCCATCGACTGGGGTCTTGCAGAAAGCACGGGTCCCGACTTCTCGTTCGAAGGGCTGATTGCGCTGGCGCTGATCGCCAACCTGTCGTATCACGTCACCGAGCTCCCGGAGTTCAGCAGCTCGAGCGACGTCGCGACGCTGATCCATCAAGCGCCGGCGGCGAATGCCCCAGCTCCGTGCGTCACGCTGAGCGACGGCACGGTCGTGTACGTCGTCCGCGCCAGTCCGCGGTCGGGCAACCAGATGTACTACTGCCCGTTTCGTGAGCCATCGTTCTATCGGCCTTAATAGCGCGACAACGGCCGTCCCTTGAGCGAACGCGTCCAGCCAGGAGCTGGTGGTGGCGCTGGAGGCGACGATCAGGTGGCGGTTTGTGGTCGAGGAGCTGCGCCAGGCCGTTGCCGAGGTGCATCTGGCCGAGCGGCAGAACAAGTGCGCGGCGCGGGAACAGCAGCGAATCCAGGCCGTGCTCTACCACCGCGGGTGCCCGCAGCGCCGGCAGCTGATGAGCACGGACGGGTGGGCGTGGCTCTGAGGGCGCCTGCGCTTGCCTGCCAGTGCGCACGAGCAGCTGCAAGGCGCTGAGCTGGACGGCGACCCTACCGGCGTGTCCACGAGCGCGGGGTGGAGACGTCGTCCGCGTCGACCATCGCCAGAGCGCGCAGGATCTCGAGCGCGTCGGGCGCGACGTCGAGCGCCTGGTACTCGCACGCGCGGTGTCGCTGCACCTCGACGACCGCGTGATCGTGGATGGGCGGCGCACGATCGTGTTCTGAGGCCGCAACGCGGTCGCCCGGTTTCTCGCTGATTTAGGAAAAGTTCTGTACCGCATAGCGAACCGTCCGCCTATCTGGACTTGCCTCAATTGCAGGAGATTTGTCTTGAGACGACAAAGGACGCAATTTCTCATTTGCTCTTACGGCTTAGATGATGGACTCACTCTGGCAACACGCCGCATCTGCGATGTGCTAAACGTCCCCTTGTCCCCGTCGCCGGGGCGCGTAGTTTTCCGGGGCCAGCAATCAACGCTACGGAGGATCTCGTGAAGAGGGGGTGCATCGTGGGCCTCGCCCCAATGCGGCTCGTGGTGGCGGCGTTTGCGCTGGTGCCGTCGGCTGCGCCGGCGACGGTGGCATGCCGTGTGCTCATGATGTCGGCCGGGATGTTGAGCCGCTCCCAGCCGCAGCCGGGGCTTGGCGAGCGCGCCGAGCGCCACCAGCCCCGAAATCGACGACGGCACGACGGCAGAAGCCGCGTTGATCTGGCTCGTGTCGGCGGACAGTTGGGTGTAGCTCGGCAGCCGGGCGGCTTGGGCGCTTGCGGAGGACGAAGGCATCGTTAGTTACGCGACACGTACCCCGGCCCCGCGGCTGCGTTCGGGCCGAAACGGTCTGCCGCGGGCTCGGGTGACCGAGATCCAGCGCGGTCGAATGCTCTCGGCGGCGGTGGAAGTGGTCGAGGAGGTTGGCTACCGGCATATGACCGTCGCGCACGTCATCGCCCGGGCGAGGATCTCGCGCAAGACCTTTTACGACTTCTTCGCCGACCGCGAGGACTGCTTCCTGGCTGCGTTCGAGCAGGCGCTCTCCCAGGCGAGGCTGCCTGCGAGCGAGGCATATGAGCGCGAGGCCGGTTGGCGCGAGGGGATTCGCTCTGCGTTGGCTACGGTGCTCCTGTTGATCGACGAAGAGCCCGCTCTCGCGAGGCTGTGCGTCATCGAGGCGCTGGGGGCCGGCGAGCGCGTCCTGCAGCGCCGTTCGCGGCTGCTCGCCGAAGCGGCCGACGTCGTCGATCGGGGCCGTCTCGCCGCCGGCGCGACCCGCAACCCGCCGGCGATCACGGCCGAAGCGGTGGTCGGGGCGATCTTCGCGGTCCTCCACACGCACGTGCTGCAGGGTCGCAACGAGGCGGCGACGGACCTGCTCGGGCCGTTGATGAGCGTGATCGTGCTGCCCTATCTGGGAGCGGGGTCCGCAGGGCGGGAACTGAACAGGCCGCCGGTTCCACGAGCCAGGCGCACGCGCCGACCGGTCAGGAGCAAAGACGCCCTTGAAGGTCTGGACGTGCGGCTGACCTATCGCACGGTGCGGGTTCTGATGGCGCTCGCGGAGCACCCCGGAGCGAGCAATCGCGAGATCGCGGAAGGCGCTGGCATCGTCGACCAGGGTCAGATCTGCAAGCTCCTTGGCCGGCTCGCGCGGCTGGGGCTCATCGAGAACCGCGGCGAGGGTCAGCGGCACGGCGCGGCCAACGCGTGGCACCTGACGGCGCGGGGCGCGCAGGTCGAGCGAGCCACCCGCCCGCGGTGATCAGCTCGTGTCACCGCTTCGCGTCAGCGAGCCGAGGAGCGAGCCCGTGGGTGAGCTCGAGGCTCGCCTGGTCGCGTTGGTTCGCTGCTCTCCGGTGCTGATGCGTGCGCTGCGCGCCGCACGCGCCGTGGATCCCCCAGACTGGCTGATCGGGGCGGAAGTCATCCGCGACCGGGTGTGGGATCACCTGCATGGGTTCACGCGACCCGTCCCGACGAGAGATCTGGATCTGGCGTTCTTTGACCCTGTGTCTCTCGGCAGCGAGCGAGAGCGCGGCGTGCAGAGCGCGCTCACCGCCCAGGCGCCCGACCTAACTTGGAATGTGACCAACCAGGCTGCTGTTCACCTGTGGTATCCGCAGGTGTTCGGCGTCGAGGTCGATCCGCTGACCTCCACAGCGGACGCGGTCGCTACGTGGCCTGAGACCGCGACGGCGATCGGCGTCCGGCTGCTCGCCGATGACAGCATCCACGTCGTCGCGCCATGCGGCCTTGACGATCTGTTCGCCCTGATCTGCCGGCGCAACCCACGGCGCGCGACGAGCGAGCAGTACCGCCGGCGCGTGGAGAACAAGCAGATCGCCAAGCGCTGGCCCCGGGTGAGGATCCTCGACGCGGGGGACTGAACGGAGGAGCGGTTGCAAAAGCGCTGAGTTCGCAACGCGACGCCCAGTAAAACCGGGGGTCAAGCCCGCGATCGGACTCGCGGTCGAGAGTTCCGTCCCAAGCGATCTCTATCTTGGCCGGCGGTGTTCGGTGCGGGTCTGGTCGGGCGAACCCACGGGGGTCCCTCGAGCAGGGGCCACGGGAACGGGACGAGGATCACAGTCACCCGCCAGCATCGCGGCACTTTGGGCCGAGCATGGCAAGGAAGGATCGGCTCAGCGGTCTTTGACAATTCACGAACTACAGGCGGAAGCTCGACTCCTCCGGGCGGGAGTGGCTGTGCTCGTCTTCGCCCTGCGTGCGGCGAGCAGCTCTCAGCGGTGAACGACCTAGACGAGACCGAGTCGTGCGCAGATCGGCGGTGCCTGACCCGATGCCAGTCGGACCAGTAGTCGTCGCCTCGCGCGGCTGAGCGAGACGTACAGCAGCTGACGGGACTCCTCGCGTCCTTGAAATTCGCGGTCGCTACGTGCGGTAGGACGACGAGGTCGAACTCCTTGCCCTTCCCCTCGTGACAGGACAGGAGATACAGGCCGCGCCGTGGAGTCGGCGCGGCTGAGCCGGGCGCCGGGGGGTTTGGCTATCCGTCGACCACTCGTCGGTCTGGTAGCGGGTGCGGCGTTGGGAACGCTGGCCCATCGGCATGACGGTAAAGCTGCTCCCACCATGTATTTCGAACCATGACTTCGTTGAACTCCTCGGCCACGCTGGCCGGCCCAGGCAATACACATTCTTGACCGATCGATCCAGTCCGTTGGATCACAAGGCAATCGCTTGGCGAAACGGGGAACAGAACGACATCGGAGTTCGCAAGCCCGGGGCCGAATGGCGCCGGATCCTTATCCCAACAGAGCGCCAGCGGCTCGTCCGAAGTAAGCAGTGGATAGCCATCAAACTTGAGTAGGAGCCAATTGGCATCTAAGAAGTAGGAGGCCGCATCGGGCATGGCATGCACCATCTGCCCAACCGCTTGCTCTTGGGGCAGCGGAAACTCGTAGGCATCCCAGTCGCGAAGGATCTCCTTCAACTCGTCTGGGCAGTGCGCAAGGCTCGGAACGGCGATCGACCCATCGGCTGCTTCGGGTTCCCCCTCCGCAGCTCCATCCGGCGGCGGCTGTTGGTCAAGTCCCGCCGTCACGATGAACTTCTGCAAGAGATCATGGGACTCTTCGCTTACTCGGCGGGCATGGCGACCCCGCAACCATTGCAGCCCCATGAAGAGTCCGAACTTCGTCCGATCCTCGTCGGCCAGGGGGAATTCGCCAGCGACTAGCTTGCGAATGATGTCCGCGCCGCGACCGTCCCAGTTGCGCAAAAACTTATCCTCGACACGAGAGTCCTTTGTGCCGTCCGGTTCGGTGATGACGTAGAAGTCCTTCCCGGCGGCTAGGGCCTCGCTGCCTGTGGTTATCTCGCGACCATCGCGAAACAGTGCGTTGATTCCACCCTCCGGATCAGCCCACTGCTGGAGATAGAACTGGGCAACGCGATGCATGGACCGGGGACGCTTGGGCTGAGATTGTCCGCTCATGCCCATAAAGACTAGGACGGGTATGCGAGACGCCCCGCTTTAGCAGCTCGGAGATCGTGCTTTCCTTCCAGAGGTGCACCACGACGACCTCCCCGACGTCCTCGCCAGCAAGCATCAGTACCGGACCCCGACCGGGTTGATCGTCATGTTTGACGAGCCGCGCCGGCCGATGACGGGCGAGGGCTGGGCGCGCTCCCCACACGACCTCAGCTTCCCGACTCGGCCCTCGCCGAGCCTGCTCGACCAGATGGTCGTCGTCTGCGACGAGGCGGCGCTCGGGCTCACTCCGCCGTCGACCTTGGAGGAGGTACGCGAGGTCCTCGCGCCGCTTCCTTGGGTTCCGGCGATGATCAGGACCGCTCGGATAGCTCGGAAGCTGTGGCCAATCCGCGACGAGCCCGAGCGGCAGCTTGAGCTTGCCCGCGAGCTGTTCGGGGAAGATGCCGGGATCATTGAGGACTTCCGCGCGTTTCTCGGCAGGCCGGGAACCGAGCGGCGCTATCTGTTCCACGAGCAGCAGCTGTTCGTCCTCCAGCGGCTGATCCTCGAGAGCGCTGCGCGGGACGACGGCGAGGTGACGTGGACCGCGGAGCAGGATCTGCAGCTCCGCAGGGCCCTGATCAAGGTCAGCTCTGTGATGACAGCCGGCGCGTCGAAGGTGCTCGGTCGCGAACGCGAGACGAAGGGTTGGCTCGGCTTCATCACGCAGAACAGCGCATACAACGTGAGCGAGCAGCCGTTGCTCGCCTTCCAGCGGACATGGCGCATCTACGTCGAGCTCGCCGACACCGCCGCGGGGCGCGCGCACCCCAACTACTGTGACCTCGACCGGTGGCATCGCGACCACATCGGTGTGAGCCTGACCGAGCTCCTGGCGGTGGGCCACGGCGCGGCGATGCGAGCCCAGGACCAGACCGCGCCGCCCGAGGCCGAGGCAGTCGTGCCGGATTTCGCGAGCTACCTGTCCACGACCATGCTGGCCGAGCGGCGCGCGACACTCACGGAGGCGCTCAGCGCCTCACGCGCCTCCTACGTCGAGGGGTTCGAGCGCAGCCGCGACGTTCCGCTCCGCCTGGCCTGGGAGACGACCCCGTTTCTGACCAAGCCGTTTCTGCGCATTCCCGGCGGACTTTGTCTCCTATCGCCTCGGGCGGTCCAGGCCTTCCTGACCGATGGCGTGTACTACCGCTTCCTCGACATCGCCGCGGAAGAGAAGCAGCGCGACGACTTCACGACTTTCGTCGGCTGGCTGATCGAGCGCTACGTGCAGGAGCTGTTCGAGCAGGCCCTCGCCTCCCGGCCAACCGGCTCCGGCCGCGTCCACGGCGAGCAGCCCTACAGCGGCCAGCTCACCTCCGATGTCGCGATCGACTGCGGCGCCGACCTCGTGCTGATCGAGGTGATCTCCACGCGGCTTCCGCTCGGCGTGCGCGCGGAAGCCGACGAGGCCGAGCTGGAGAAGTATCTGAAGCGAACCGTCACCGAAAAGCTGGAGCAGCTAGACCGGGTGATCGACGACCTGCTCGACAGCGAATCCGCCGCCCGGCTGCCCGGTTTCGACACGGGCCGGGTGCAGCGCATCTGGCCTGTGCTCGTCACCTACGGAGACCTCCTGGCCGCCGGGCCTCTGCTCGCGTACATAGCCGACGAAGCAGGGGGCCTGCTCGGACAGGCCGCGACGCGCCCGCTGACCCTGCTCGGCCTCGAGGACGTCGAGGTGCTCGCGGGCATGCTCGCCGACGGTGAGACGCTGGCGGATGTCCTCGCGGAGAAGCACGGGGGCGCCTACCGCGGACTCCCGTTCTCACGCTGGATCACCGACACACGCCAAGAGATACCGCCCCGCCTTCCTGTACTGGAGAAACGCTGGTTTGACATGACAGACGCGTTCGTGGCGCTGCTGGAGAAGCCTGTTTGACCGGTCTGATGCGGTCGGTGCCGAGTTGCTTATCCCGGCGGGTCGATGTCGAGTCGCCAGAGCGACAGTGCTCGGTCCTTGCGGTCCCAGTAGTCGTCTGGGATCAGCGCGCGTAGCTCGCCAGGGTCGGGCTCGTGTCGAAGCTCTCGGACCCCGCCCTCCGGCATGAGCGTCAGCTCGTTGTACATCGCCGAGTACATGGAGCTGAGAGTGCCGATGATCCCGAACCCCTGGCGCTCGATCGCCTCTAGCTCCTCCGGTGGGGGGTTCACCCCCATCTTGATCGCCCGGGGAGCCCCGTCCTTCATCAGCATCTGCGGGTCCTCCGCAGGCCAGTCGCCGAAGAGCATCAGGAACCAGGCGATGTCGATCTCCTGGTTGTCGGTGAGGGGAACGCCCGCCGCGAGGATCTCCACACCCGTGACCCTCACTTTCACCTGGCCGCGCGCCGCGGGCCGTCCGCCGGCCTGCTCCACCTGCAGGCGCAGCGTCAGCGGCGGCACGGTGCCAAGCATGCAGTCGCCGAACCGGGACAGCTCATTCGAAGGGATCGCGGTCTGGAGGTCGATGCCGTACTTGTTGCCCGTCGGCTCGAGCTTCTCGAGGCGGACCAGCGTCCAGCGGTTCCACCCGGCCCAGTAGTGAGCGATCGCGACGGGCGCCCCCATCAGCTCGCCGTAGCGGCGCAGCCCCAGCATCTCGGTCCTGCTGACGGTGTGGTGCTTTGAGGGGTCGCGTGGCGAGA
>Ga0209415_10016632_pt1 | contig 11800 bp, 8 predicted proteins | sample PeaSoiSIISIP2007_FD_187696 | JGI IMG/M metagenome (GOLD analysis project Ga0209415, IMG submission 187696) | Peat soil microbial communities from Weissenstadt, Germany - SII-SIP-2007 (SPAdes) (version 2) | ecosystem: Environmental > Terrestrial > Soil > Wetlands > Peat | place: Germany... | reverse complement strand
ATTGGGTCCTCGATGGTGAGGATGTGGTCATGGCGCTCGGTATTGATCTTGTCGATCATGGCCGCCAGGGTTGTCGACTTGCCCGAACCGGTTGGCCCCGTGACCAGCACCAGCCCGCGCGGCTTGTCGCACATCTGGCTGACAACTGGCGGCAGGCCCAACTGGTGGAACGATTTGATCTCAAACGGAATCAGACGGAAGACGCAAGCCGTGGCGCCCCGTTGGTTAAACACGTTGGCGCGGAAGCGAGCCAGGCCCTTCAATCCGAACGAGAAGTCGAGCTCGAGGCTTTCTTCGAGACGGTGCTTCTGCGAATCGGTCATCACGCTGTAGGCCAGTTGCTTGGTCTCAGCCGGCGTCAACTGGGGCAGGTCGAGCGGCACCAGGTGTCCATGCACGCGGATTTGCGGCGGCGAGTTGGTGGTGATGTGGAGGTCGCTGCCACTCATCTCCAGCATGCGGCGGAGCAGATCGCTTAATGAGAGTGCCATAGTTTTCTTTCTTTCCTGTTCGTACTCGTATGTGCCGTTTCTAGTGGATCGTTTCGCGAGCCACTTCTTCGAGCGTGGTCCAGCCTTGCGCGACCTTGATCAACCCGCTGCGTCGCAGGGTGATCATGCCGCGTTCAATCGCTTTCTTTTTGAGTTCGAGCGCCGAGGCGCCGACCAGAACCAGTTCCCGGATCTCGTCATCTACTTCCATCACTTCGTACAATCCGGTGCGGCCCTTGTAGCCGGTCTTGTTGCAGGTGGCGCAGCCTTTGCCCTTCATGATCTGTACTGTCTTTGCCTCTTCGGGCGAGTAGCCTTCGTCGATCAGGGCCTGCACCGGTACTTCAACCGGCTCGGCGCAGTCCTTGCAAATACGCCGGATCAGGCGCTGGGCACAGATCAGATGAACCGAAGTGGCCACCAGGAAGGGCTCGATTCCCATGTTCATGAGACGGGTGATGGTTTCGGGCGCGCCGTTGGTGTGCAACGTGGAAAGAACCAAGTGGCCGGTGAGCGCGGCCTTGATGGCGATTTCCGCGGTTTCAAAGTCGCGGATTTCGCCGACCAGAATGATGTTGGGGTCCTGCCGCAGGAAGGCGCGCAGGGCCGCCGCGAAATTGAGGCCGATCTGCTCCTTCATCTGCACCTGGTTCACACCTCCCAGTTGGAATTCAACCGGGTCTTCGGCAGTCATGATGTTGGTATCGGGCTGATTGAGCTGCGAGATCGAGGAATACAGCGTGTTGGTCTTGCCCGATCCGGTCGGCCCCGTAACCAGCACCATGCCGTAGGGCTTGAGGATCGCCTTCTGGAACTTGGTCAGCGACTCCTGCTCGAAGCCGAGCTTCGTCATATCGAGACGAAGGTTTTCCTTGTCGAGCAACCGGAGCACGATCTTCTCGCCCCAAAGCGTGGGCAGAGTGGAGACGCGGAAATCAAGTTGCTTCTTCTTGCCGCCGATCTGCATCTTCAGCATGATGCGGCCGTCCTGCGGCAGCCGCTTTTCGCTGATGTCGAGCTTGGCCATGATCTTGAGGCGCGAAGTAATCGCGTCCTTCAATTTCAGTGGCGGATTCATAATCAATTGCAGAACGCCGTCTATACGGAAGCGGACGCGGAATTCTTTTTCATAGGGCTCCATGTGAATGTCGCTGGCGCCCCGCTTCACCGCATCGGTGAGCACCAGGTTCACCAGCTTGACGATAGGAGCTTCGTCGGCCGCTTTCTCCAGTTCCTTGAGTTCGAGCTCCTGCTCTTCGCCTTGCACCTCCACGTCGGCGGCGTCGCCAGCGTCGTTCATCGACTGCATCACCTGTTCGAGCTCTTCCTCTTTGGAAGTGCCGTAGGCCTTGTCGATGCCCTCGATGATGGAGCTTTCCGAAGCTACGACCGGTTCGATATTGAAACCAGTCATGAACTTGATATCGTCCATCGCAAAGACGTTGGTGGGGTCCACCATGGCGATGGTGAGCGAAGCGCCGACGCGGCTCAGCGGCAAAATCTGATAGCGCTTCGCGGTTTCGTAAGGAATCAGCTTGACAACGGCGGGGTCGATTTCAAAGTAAGAAAGATTTATGGCGGGCACGCCATACTGGCGCGAGAGAAAGTTGGTGACATCCTCATCCGAAAGGAAGCCCAACTTCACCAGCGCCGAAGCGAGCCGGGTGTGAGACTCCTTCTGGAGTTTGGTCGCCTGTTCCAACTGCTCTTGGGTAATGACCTTTTCCTTGACGAGCAGGTCACCCAGCCGCTGAGACATATCTCTCCTGTATTCCCGCGAACTTCGAGGTCAATGCGAAGCCGCTGATTTCCGGGGGGATCAGCGACCAGCTTTCGCACTGACACAAATTGTCAACCCAATGGGAATTCCGAAAAAGTAACTTAGGTACCTGTACCTCGCGGCAGGTCCGGTTTGTGCCTGCTATTGGCGGTATTTGTGCCAGAAAATCGGCGTGTGACGAGCATCACAACGCGGCAGACCATGTTCTTCGGTGCGCGGCTACTGGTCTCCACCACTGGGAACACGGGGGTAATAGGGCTGCACAGGGGACTCTTTCATAGTCGGGTGGAAAAGAATCCCCCAGTGCAGCCCTGTGCCCCCTGTGGTTAAGGTCTTAGGCTGGCCGCTAGAATTGAGACGCCTGTTCCGCGCACGCTCCATGACCGAAACCAAACAAGACGCGATCCGCACTTACTACCACACGCTGTTTTCTGCCTGGGGACGCCAGCACTGGTGGCCGGCGCAAACCCGCTTCGAGGTGATCGTTGGGACGTACCTAACGCAGAACACTTCCTGGACGAATGTTGAGAAGGCACTTGTCAATCTTCGGAAAGCACAGCGGTTGACAATCACCGGAATCCGGAACACGCCTCAGCCTAAGCTTGAGAAATTGATTCGCTCGGCGGGCTACTTCCGGCAGAAAGCGCAGCGGCTGAAAACGTTTGTCCGCTTTCTCGATGAACGTTATGGCGGGTCGCTCACACGGATGTTCGCGCGGCCAACCGCCGAACTGCGCGACGAATTGCTCGCGCTCAATGGCGTAGGACCGGAGACCGCCGACTCGATTCTGTTGTATGCCGGCAATCATCCAGTCTTTGTGGTGGACGCTTACACAAGGCGCATTCTGGAACGGCACCAGATTGCTTCCAGCGCAGCCAGCTACGACGAGATTCGACAACTGTTCGAGCAGGCGCTCACCGGAACGCCCCCGCCCCAGCAAAGCTTGGAAGAGGCCACCGCTGCGGTGGGACCGCCGGGCTCGTGTCATCGGCCTTCGCGCGTAAGCACGACCGGGCGCACGGCGCTCGTTCAAGTCTTCAATGAAATGCACGGGCTGATTGTCGGAGTTGGCAAAAATTACTGCCTAAAGTCACAACCGCTGTGTGAGCAATGTCCTTTGCAGAGGTTCCTTCCTGAGGCAAGCTGAATCGTCGGAGTGAGTAATCGAAATGACGACAGGGGAGTGACTGCATGAAATGTCGAGCGTTGATTTTTGCAGTGGCGACCGCAGCCTTTTGCCTGGGATTTGGCTCTGCTGTCCCAGAGCAATCGTTGCGTGAGGCCGCGCAAGGTTCTGGACTGCTCATCGGCACCGCGGTGAGGCCAGCTCAGTTCTCCGAGGCGGCATACGCATCCACGCTGGCGCGTGAGTTTAATCTGCTCGAGCCGGAAGACGCGCTCAAGTGGGAGGTGGTGCATCCGGAGCCGCAGTCTTTCGATTTCTCTCAAGGCGATCAGGTTGTGGATTTCGCGTTCCGGCACGGCATGAGCGTTCGCGGACACACACTGGTCTGGCACCGCCAAAATCCAAAATGGCTGACTGAAGGAAATTACACTTCCGCCGAACTGGCTGAAATTCTCGAAAAACACATCAAGACAGTGGTTGGACACTACCGGGGCAAGATATTCGCGTGGGACGTCGTCAATGAGGCCTTCGACGAGTTGCACCCGGGAACGCTGCGCAGCACGATCTGGCGAGACCAGCCGGGAATCGGCCTGGCTGGAAACGGCAACTCTTATATTGAGCGCTGCTTCCGCTGGGCGCATGAAGCCGATCCGCACGCTCTGCTGTTTTACAACGAGGCCGAGGCCGAGGTCGTGAACCGCAAGTCGGACGCGATCTATGCCATGGTTCTCGATTTTCGGCAGCGCGGAGTTCCCATCGATGGCGTGGGACTTCAGATGCACATTGCGAACCTGCACGCTGATGTCGCGTCCATCTCCGCCAACATCAAACGCTTCACGGCTCTGGGAGTGCAGGTCCACATCACCGAGATGGACGTGGCGCTGCCGGTCGACGCCGACCGCAACCCTTCCCAAGCAGACCTGCAGCGGCAGGCAGATATCTATGGCCAGATAGCCGCCGCTTGCCTCTCTCATGCCGGATGCGCGGCGATTCAGACCTGGGGTTTCACGGACAAGTATTCGTGGATGGGATCGCATTCGAAGCAAACGCAAGGCGCGGCCCTGCTGTTTGATCGGAGCTATCGGGCCAAGCCCGCCTACGAAGCTCTGCGGGATGCGCTGGAGGAAGGGCGTCGTTAGCCGATCACGATCTTCCCGCGGAAGACGGGCGCTCGTCTGTCACAATCTAGGCTGGTGGAGGAGGGCGTCGCCCTGCCCGCTCTATAATGATTGAGCAGTCAGAGTCTCCTTGTCCGCACCGAATCCAATCCGCGAAGAAACCAAGACCTCCGGTCGCCGGAAGGCCGTGATTGGGCTGGCGATCGGCGCTTTTCTGCTGCTCACGATCCTGGTGTTGCAGGCTTCGTTCAATCTGAAGTTCATCAGCCCCGACAGCAATCAGGAGCTTCTGTTTTTTGCCGGCCTGAGCGGCCTGATTTTTCTCGCCTTCGTGGCGCTAACCATCGTTCTCGGGCGCAACCTGCTGAAGCTATACGCCGAGCGGCGGCAGGGCGTGGCCGGATCCAAGTTTCGCACGCGCCTGGTAGTGGTCAGCCTGCTGCTGTCGTTCTTGCCCGTGATCGCGATGTTCTGGTTCTCCTACGGGCTGATGAACCGCTCCATCGACAAGTGGTTTTCGCAACCGGTCGAGGAAGTACGCGCCGATACTGCGGCCATGTCGGCTCTGCTCTACGATTACGCGGGCCAGAATGCGAGCTCGGAAGCGCAGTCCATCGCACAGACAGAAGAATTTCAACGAGGTCTCGCCAGCGGAAATCTCCCTGCAGCCAATGAAGAACTTCGGGAACACATCCCAACACTGCAAGGTGGATTCGTTGTAACGCTGGTGAACGGCAATGCGGTAGCCAGTCTGAACCCACCTTCCTCCTGGACCGACCTGAAAGACCATTTTCCCCTGCAGCCGGCGCTACGCGGAGAACATCCTCATTTTCAGTGGGGACGGACTGACTACATAGTCGCGGCGGCTCCGTTCCCGGACGGCGCTGTGCTCGTTGCCATGCCTCTGCCGCCAAAATTTGCCCAAACGGCCAGACAGATTCAGGAAAGCCAGCAGCGCTACATCGAGCTGGCCGCAAAAAGAAAGTTGTTCCGCCGGACTTACATCGGGTTTCTGCTGCTGCTGACGGTGGTCGTGCTGTTCGCTTCGACCTGGCTCGCGCTCCTGCTTTCGAAGTTGGTCAACCGTCCGGTAGCGGCGCTGGCGGCCGGTACCGAGGCCATCTCCAAAGGCCAACTGGACTACCGCGTCGATATCCGCGCCACCGACGAACTGGCCGAACTGGTGCAGTCATTCAACAGCATGGCGGAGCAGCTCGAATCCAGCCGGCGCCAGATCGAAGCCTCCAGCCGCGATGTGGGCGCCGCGAACGAAGCGCTCGAACGCAGACGCCGCTACATTGAAACCGTCCTCGAAAGTCTTCCGACCGGAGTGATTTCGATTGACGCGGCGCGCCGTGTGACGCTGGCAAACGCCGCTTTCTCCCGCATGTTTTATCTGGACAGAAGCGAATACGTGAGCCCGGCTGCGCTGGTCGATCTGCCGCTGCGCGACGTCGTTCCCGCCGATGTGCTCTCGGACCTGGAACCGCTGCTCCGTCGCGCCGATCGTATGGGTATCACCGCGGCTAACATGGAACTAGCCCTGCCCCGAACGCAGTTGAATGTCGCCGTAACCGTGTCCGCACTGAGCCACCGCTCCGAAGGGCTGGGATATGTGCTGGTGTTCGAAGACCTGTCGGACCTACTGCGCGCACAGAAACAGGCAGCTTGGCGCGAGGTGGCGCGGCGCGTGGCCCATGAAATCAAGAACCCGCTGACCCCGATCGCACTTTCCGCCGACCGTATTCATCGCCATCTGACGCGGGGCACTGCGCCCGATGCAGCCTCGCTCGAAGTGATCCGCACGTGCGCCGAAACCATCGGGAATGCGGTCGAAAGCGTGCGCACCCTGGTGGATGAATTTTCCGCGCTGGCGCGTTTTCCCGCTTCCCGCCCACAGCCCAACAGTTTGAATACCCTGGTGGAAAGCGCGCTCATCATGTTCAATGGGCGACTGGAGGGCATTCGCGTGCGCACGGAACTGGCGCATGATCTTCCGGCGGTGATGGCCGACCCAGAAGCGATCAAGCGCGCGGTGGCAAATCTTGTAGACAACGCAGCGGAGGCCATGCAGGATGCGATCCTCAAAGAGATAACCGTTTCAACCTCGCTGCTGGCCAGCCGCGATGCCGTCGAACTGGTAGTCTCCGACACCGGGCAGGGAGTTTCGCGCGAGGTGAAAGAGCGGCTGTTCCTGCCCTACTTCTCGACCAAACAACGCGGCACGGGGCTGGGTTTGGCGATTGTGAACAGAATTGTGGAGGACCATCATGGTTCGATCCGCGTGGAAGACAACAAGCCCTTCGGCAGCCGCTTTGTCATCGAGCTGCCGGTAGCGGCTGAAACGATTAGCGCTCCGGCGGCAAGCTAACCGGCCTGCAAACGAGTGATGATGTCGGAACGTGATTCGTATCAGGACGCGATTTGCTTTAGGCGTGATTTGTATTACCACGTGATTCGTATCAGGACGCGCCTTCAGGTGTGCCGCAAATAAGCTAGAACGACCGCGCCTTTAGGCGCTGCATTCCGGAATCCAAGTCTTATTGCAGTCAAGCTAAACCATGGCACACATCCTGATCGTTGACGACGAATCCGGTATTCGCGAATCCTTGCGCGGCATCCTCGAGGACGAGGGTTACAAAACCAGCGTCAGCGCGAGCGGCGAAGACTGCCTCGAGTTGCTGCGCAAGACGAGCTTCGACCTGATCCTGCTTGATGTGTGGCTGACCGGGATCGATGGGCTGGAAGTGCTGGAGAAGATCCGCGAGATGGAGGATCCGCCGGAAGTCATCATGATCTCCGGCCACGGAACCATCGAGACCGCCGTGCGCGCCACCAAGCTGGGTGCCTACGATTTTGCGGAAAAGCCGCTGTCGCTCGAAAAGACACTAATCCTGGTAAAAAACGCGACCGAAGCGCGGCGGCTACGCCATGAGAATCTCGACCTGCGGAAGCAACTGCAGACGAAGAGCGTGATCGTGGGTGACAGCGTTCCCATGAAGGCGCTGCGCCAGCAGATTGCGCTGATGGCGCCCACCAACGGACGCGTGCTCATCTACGGCGAATCGGGCACCGGCAAAGAGCTGGTCGCGCATGCCATCCACATGCAGAGCCTGCGCAAGGACGAAATGTTTGTCGAAGTGAATTGCGCCGCGATTCCCGAAGACCTGATCGACAGCGAGCTGTTCGGGCATCGCAAGTCTTCGTTCCCGGGAGCTACAGCAGACAAGGAAGGCAAGTTCCAGAAAGCCGATCGCGGAACGTTGTTTCTGGATGAGGTCGGTGACATGAGCCTGAAGACGCAGTCGAAAGTCTTGCGCACCCTGGAACAGCAGCGCTTCATCCCTGTGGGAAGCGACGACTCCGTCACCGTGGACGTGCGCGTGATCGCCTCCACCAACAAAGACCTGGAAGAGGAAATCGCCAAGGGAAACTTTCGCGAAGATCTTTTTTATCGGCTGAATGTGGTTCCCTTCGTCGTGCCGCCGCTGCGCGAACGCAAGGAAGACATCCCCTTGTTTGCGCGGCACTTTCTGAAGGAATTTTCCTCGGCCTACGGGCGGCGTCCACGAGAGATCACCGACGATGCGATCGATGTCTTGATGCGCTATGCCTGGCCGGGAAACGTCCGCGAGTTGCGCAATGTGATCGAGCGGATCGTGATCATGAATCCCACTACTTCACGCTTTGAACGCAAGCACCTTCCGCCACTGGTGCACCGCGAGGCCAACCGTCGTGTGGCGGGCAGCGAAGGCTCCACGCTGCACCAGGCGCGGGCGGCCTATGAGCGCGACTACATCCTCAAAAAGCTGGACGAGAATCATGGCAACGTCAGCCGCACCGCAGAAGTCCTCGGCCTCGAGCGCAGCCACCTGTATCGCAAGATGAAGAGTTTGGGAATGGCGGCAAAGGAGTGAAACAAGGTCTCAGGTCCTAGGTGTCAGGTCTCAGGAAAATCTTGGACATTGGATAGGTCCTCCGGTTTTCCTGAGACCTGACACCTAAGACCTGACACCTATCTCTTCAGCATGTGAATCTCAGTTCCATTCTTGTGAAACTTGACCTCGTCCATCAACTGATTGATCAGGTAGATGCCGCGGCCGTGACTGGCATAGATGTTCTCACCCTGGCAGGGGTCGGCAATTTTGGTGGGATCGAAACCGGGGCCGGGGTCGCGCACCACGATCAGGATGCCATGCTGCTGGTCGCAGGCCACGTCGCATTCGACCACCTTGGATGGATCGCTTTTGGCGCCGTGCACGACGGCATTGGCCAAGGCTTCGGTCAGCGCCAGTTCGATGTCATCTTCGCGTCCCGGAGCGCAGTTCATTTCCCGCACCACATTCATCACGCTGCGGACCACATGGTCCACGGCGTCGCGATCGGCGGCAAGCGTCACGCTGAGCTTGAGGTCGAGCTTGTCCGCGTCGAAGTTACACGATTGCGGCGGCTGTTTGGAGGGTGGGGGGACATCTGTCATAAATGGTTGTTGGCTTCGCTCTTCAACCTTTCCCTTAACTGAGATGCAGAAAGGCGCTGACAGATTCTAGGGACTTAAGGCCCAACATGCAAATTTATTCGGATCACGCGCAACCGTTAGTGTATTACGTGGGTGGGTTACCGCGGGTTCGTTGCCGCATAACGACCTGAAAGCTATGGCCTAAGAGCTTCCGGAAATTCGAGTAGAGACGGGGCTTGCCCCGTCTCAGTCCGCGGCAGAGACGCGGCAAGCCGCGTCTCTCGGGGAAGCTGGTTCATGACTCCGGGTCCGGCGGACCTCCGATCTGCTGTAGTTGACGCCGCCAATCGAGTTCCTCCACGAAATTTCGCGAATCGCGCCAACCGGCTTTGATCTTGACGAAGAGCTCGAGAAAAACTTTGGTCCCTACCATCTTCTCGATATCGAGGCGGGCCGCGGTTCCGATCTTCTTAAGCATCTGGCCGCCTTTGCCGAGCAGGATGGCTTTCTGCCCGTCGCGTTCGCAAAAGATCACCGCGGCAATCCGCGTCATCCTCGGACTCTCTTCAAACTGCTCGATCAGGACCGAAACCGCGTGCGGCACCTCTTCATGCGTCTGCATGAGAACATGTTCGCGAATCAACTCCGCGGCCATGAAGCGCACCGGCTGATCGGTGATCTGATCTTCAGGAAAATAGCGTGGGCCGTTGGGCAGTGCCTTCAGAACGCAGGACAACAATTCGTCGAGGCCCTTCTTTTTGAGAGCGGAGATGGGGACAATTTCCTTGAAATCGTGCAGCGCTTGAAACTGCGCGATCAGCGGGAGCAGTTTGCTCTTGTCGGCGAGGAGATCAATTTTGTTGAGCAGCAGGAAGACTGGAGTACCCGCTTTTTTCGCCAGGTCGAGCACGAAGCCGTCTTCGCGATCCCACTTTTTTTTCGCGTCGACAATCATCAAAATCAGTTCGCAGCCTTCGAGCGCCTCACGCACCTCGGACATCATCTTGCGTCCGAGCGAAGAGGCGGACTGGTGAACTCCGGGCGTGTCGATGAGCACGATCTGCCCGGCCTCGCGTCCCTTGTGCTTGGCGACGTTGATGATGCCGAGAATGCGGTTGCGCGTGGTCTGGGGCTTCGGCGAAATGATTGCGAGTTTTTCCCCGACCAGCGCATTCAGCAGCGTACTCTTGCCCGCATTGGGGCGTCCGAGAATGCAGACGAATCCGGAGTGGAAGGACATGAGTAACAGGCTACTCGCTTCTGGCTTCTGGCTGCCAGCGGGCCGGCCATTCGGGTTCATGATGGCTAATTCACTAATTTGGTACTGCCCCCACCCCCCCTACCCCCCCACCCCCCTGCCAGGTATTTTAGAATCAGGGGTTTAGCGCGCGACCCCTGCCAAAGATTTGAGCCGATTGGAGTTAGAGGTAAAGTATTCAAAGCATGGGAGTTAGTGACTAACTCTGTGCTCTAGTCGCGTTTTTGGCCGCTGTTAGCGCCCGGAGTAAGTTGTCAAGGAGCTGAGTTGTTTGTGGCTTTGGCCTATTAGTTATTTTAGCAGCGGTGTCAAAGGTTGGTTAAGCGGCTGAGCAGGACGCAATGCCTCGAGACACATCCTTGACCTTTAGTGGATTGCCCGACCCGGGACCTCGGCGGAAGATTTGGGTTCTGAGTGCTAACGCCTGGTTACGACAACGAAGCGCGCAGAGTATTCGAAGCCGCTCCGCCAGACGGCCCGCATGTGGCTGAACCGGGCAGGTGTTCAGCGATTGTTTGGCGACGGTCGTCTTCGTTTACGAAGGATGGCCTCGTCGTAGGAACGGTTCAAATAGCGACAGAACGAAGCATTGGTCTGGTCCTGGATTACCGCGCATTCGCTCTCGTTTTGCAAGAGCGGAATGAGCGCAATTCTGATGTTGCCAGGATCGGGGAATTTCTCGGTTATCCAAGCATAAGTCACCTGATCATTCAGGGGGGTGGGAAGTCCCTGAACGGCAACCATGGGAAAGTAGAAGTGTTTGCCGTCGTCGCGGGACGGCAACTCCTGTTGATTAAGATAAGGAGCTTCCTCCAGGTACTTTCCGCAGGAGAGATCCAAGTGAGCGGCAGGGTCGGCGATTCCAATCTCATAGCCCGCAGCACCGACCCCTCCCTGGCGCGAGGGCGCAAAGGAAAACTTTCCTGAGGCATCGCTCTGCGTCATCTCGCTCCGGTCGACGTAGATGTTCATCCATTTAGCCCTCGCCACTAAGCACACGTCCATGCCTGGGATCGGCTGGCCAGCAACGGCATCCACCACGGTCCCGGAGATCCGCGGGACTCCTTCAAAAAACGGGGTGATCAGAGGGGCGGCGAGTTCCGTAAAAAGAAAGATTTTGGAGCCAACATACCAGCAAATCGACAAGAGGCCCACCACCAAGACGGAGAGGCCGAGATACTTCAGCCAAGGTCTTCTTCGCGGGGCTGCTGGTATCAACTCGGCCATGCAGTCATTCATGACACCATCTTGCCAGCCGGTCAAGGTTACCAAGAGCAAGATTTCCGAGACTATCAGAGTGCATCCACCGCTTGTTGGCGTTAATTCCCGATTACACTCACCCTGCTCCTGTGGGGGTTCTGAGTGTAATCGCCTGATTTCATCAACTATGCGCTGTCCCTGCAGGTGACACGCCTTCGATAATTAAATGACTCCAGCATGCCGCCCGAACGTAGAGTCGAGCCGTGAGTCCTTGGTCCAGACGCGGGGAAGACGCATACCAACTGGTGCTCTTCCAAGTCGCTCTTGGCGCGCTCCATATCGACGTTCTTGTAGGCCGCAAGCTCCGT
>Ga0209415_10016631_pt1 | contig 11801 bp, 12 predicted proteins | sample PeaSoiSIISIP2007_FD_187696 | JGI IMG/M metagenome (GOLD analysis project Ga0209415, IMG submission 187696) | Peat soil microbial communities from Weissenstadt, Germany - SII-SIP-2007 (SPAdes) (version 2) | ecosystem: Environmental > Terrestrial > Soil > Wetlands > Peat | place: Germany... | reverse complement strand
GGGCGCGTCGCCGCACCATCCCATCCCCTCACCACCACCGCACGCGCCCCGCGGCGTAATGCATCACTAGCGTTCGCTTGGCCGCGCGCCGCGTCGCGCGCCAGCGAGAAGTACAAATCGCCGGGTCTGGTCTGGCGAGAATCGTAGCTCAACCCGGTGATTTCAGTTTCTGCGTCGCCCTGCATCTGCCTCAATTCCTGCCCCGCAATCAGTTCGCCAAGCTTCACCGCGTTCCCCGGTCACTTGGTCCGCGCGATCCTTTCGCAGCCGCATCCGATGATCTGGCCGTCACCAGCATCGTCGCAGACGCCGTTGCCGTCGGCACCTCCGCCTGCTTTGGCTCCGGCTCCGACGCAAGCGTGACCTTTACCGGCGCATGAACGAACGGAGCGTAGGGAGCCGGGTCCTGTGCGATCACGTAGCCGGAGCCATTGACCTCGAGCTCGAGGCCGTAGCGGTGCGCGATCGCCAAGGCGCGCCGCAGGCTCAAGCCGCCGAAATCCGGAATTCCGCCGCTGCTGGCGAGATCGGTGAACACCACCGGCTCGATGCCGGCCGATGGCACGGCCGCATCGTCGCTGGTGTCGCCGTCGTGGCCGCCTTCAAGCGGCAGCATGCTGGCGATCTCGACCGATGAATGCGGCGCGATGATATTGAGGCGCCGGAGCGAGCCGGTGGCGATCGCGCTGAACACCGGCGCGGCCACCAGACCGCCGAAATGGCCGTGGTTGACGTCGTCGAGCACGACCAGAATTACCAGCCGTGGATCATCGGCGGGCAGGAAGCCGACGAAGGAGGCTACCAGGCGGCTCTGATAGTAGCCGCCGGTCTCCGGATTGATCATCTGCGCGGTGCCGGTCTTTCCCGCGACTGTAAACTCGTCAACTTGTGCCCGCCGACCAGTGCCATCGGAACCGTTCACGACCGCACGCAGAAGCAGATTCATCTGATGAGCAACATCGGGCGACACCGCGCGTCCCAGCACCTGCGGGGCGTGCGTCAGGATGCAGCGGCCGGCGGCGTCATACGCATTCTTGACCACGAACGGACGCATCAGGAGGCCGCCGTTGGCGATCGCGGCGTACGCCACCGCGAGCTGCAGCGGCGTGACCGCGACGCCCTGCCCGAACCCGTGATTGGCGAGATCGATCGGCTCCCAGGTGGAGGGCGGACGAAGCAGGCCGGCGGTCTCGCCAGGAAGGTCAATTCCGCTCCGGCGTCCGACTCCGAAGGCCCGCAGCCCCTCATAGTAATGTTGCGAGCCGAGTCCCAGCGCGATCTTCGCCGCGCCGATATTGGACGAAACCTCGATGATTCCGCCCAGGTCGAGCCATCCATGACGGCCGTGATCGTGGATCACGCGCCGGCCGATCTCATACTGGCCGTTCTCGCAGAAGATTTTGCTGTCGGGCGTGATGGTCCGATCTTCGAGCGCGATCGCGCCCAGAATTCCCTTCATCGTGGAACCGGGCTCGAACGCATCCTCAACCGCCGGGTCGTGCAGCCGATCGTGAGCCTCGCCCGGGTCCGCGCCCACGTTGGCGAGCGCGAGAACCTCGCCGGTAAACGGGTCGAGCACGATCGCCGAGCCGCGCCGCGCGCCGCTGGAGCGGACCTGGTCCGCGAGCTGATTCTCGGCCAGCGACTGAATCTCGGAATCGATCGTCAGCTCGATGCGCGCTCCTTGCTCGGGACTGCCCAGGGCGAGCGGGCTGTCGAGGATCGGATTGCCCAGCGCGTCGCGATAGAAACTCAATTCGAGCGGCTCGCCGCGGATCAGATGCTCGTATTGTGATTCAATCCCGGAGAGTCCCTGGCCATCCATCCCCGCCAACCCAACCACACCCGCTGCCAGGTCACTCTCCGGGTAAAAACGTTTGTATTCGCTCAGTGCGTGGATACCGTCGAGTCCAATCGCCTGCGCCGCCTCGGCACGCTCAGGCGCCAGATGGCGCTTGAGCCACACGAAGGGCGCCGGATGCTTGAGCTTCGATTCAAGCTCCGCGCTGGAGAGCCCCAGCTCTTCGGCGAGCCGCGCACGCTGCGCCGCGGTGCTCGCGTCGAGCAACTTTTTGGGGTGCGCGTAGAGCGAACGGGTCTCGACCGACAACGCCAGGACTTCGCCGTGCCGATCGACGATCGGACCGCGCGGCGCCGCCAACTTGAGCTCGCCCATATGTTCGCGTTGAGCGCGCGAGTTGAGCGCCGGTCCGTCGCGCGTCACCAGCCATACCAGCCGCGTCGCGGCGATCAGGAACAGGCCCGTGGTCAGCAGCGTGAGCTGGCCGATTCGCGAGCGGCGGCGCATGAACGCGGTATTCACGGCGCCATCACCACCTGTCCGCGCTGCGGCGCGCCGAGATGATAGCGGGCGGCGAGCGCGCGCAGCCGCTGATGCGATCCGAGCTCGGCCACTTGCAGCCTCAGGCGGCGATTCTGTTCGTGCTGCTGCTCGATCGCGCTCTGCAGCTGCGAGAGCCGGTAGCCTTCCTCGGTGACTTGAAGCCGTATCATCAGCATCGTAAAGACGATCGCGATAATCGCGCCCACCAGGATCGCGGGCAGCAGCCGGGGCGCCTTTTTCACCGGGCTGACGCGGCGAGTCATGATGCGGTCCGCTCCACGCATCGCAGGCGCGCGCTGCGCGCCCGCGGATTTTGCGCGATCTCCAAACCGTTGGGCCGAATCGCCTTGCGGACCGGCAAAATAAATTCCGCGGTCTCGCTCAACTCGCGCATGCGATTCTTCACCGCGCGATCTTCCAGCGAATGGTACGCGAGCACCGCCATCCGGCCGCCGGCCGCCAGACGCATCGGGGCCCGGTCGAGCAGCGTCGCGAGACTTTCGAGCTCGCGGTTCACGGCAATTCGCAAGGCCTGGAAAGTCCGCGTCGCCGGATGAACGCGGCCGCGCCGCCGCCAGCCGAGCACGCGCTCGACGATCTGGCGCAGCTCGCCAGTGGTTGAGATTCGCGAATGCTCCCGCGCGTTGACGATCGCGCGCGCGATCCGGCGCGAGGCCCGCTCCTCGCCGTATTCGTACAGAATCCGTGCGAGCTCGGCCTCGCTTTCGCCGTTAACGAGATCGGCGGCGGTAAGCGCCTGCTCGGGGTCCATCCGCATGTCGAGCGGACCGTCGAAGCGAAAGCTGAAACCGCGCGATGGATCGTCGAGCGCCAGGCTACTCATTCCAAGATCTGCTAGTATCGCATCGACGCGATCGTCGCCGGTCAGATCGAGGACCGCATCGATCGCGGCAAAGTCGGCATGATGCAAACTAACTCTCGCGCCGAAATGAGCCAGCCGATCGCGCGCGACGGCAATCGCCGCCGGGTCGCGATCGAGCCCGATGAGCCGCGCCTCGGTCGCGTTCAGCAGAGCCTCGGCATGGCCGCCGGTTCCGACCGTCGCATCCACGATCGTGCGCGGACTGCGCGCCGCAAGCAGCGCGCAGACCTCGGCGACCATCACCGGAACGTGGGTCCGCTCGGCGGGCGTGTCGCTCATGTCAACTTTAACCGCCGCGTTCATCGTCTACAGATCCAGTTCCTTCAGGAACCGCGGATCGCCAACCGTGGCCTCGATATTGGTCAGATGCCGATCGAGCGTCTTCCGATCCCAGAGCTGGAAGTGATCGATCATCGCCGAGAAAGTCGCGTCGCGTTCGAGTCCGGCATATTCGCGAAGCCGCGCGGGTATGAGGATGCGTCCCGCCTTGTCGACTTGAACTTCGTGGGCGCCGCCGATGTAAAAGGCCTGGAACGCGCGAATCTCGGGGGTGAAAGACTTCTTTTGCTGGAGCTTGCCGACCAGCCGCTGCCATTCGCGCGGCGGATAGAGCTCGAGGCATCGCTCCTTGTCGAAGTTGCAATTCGTGATGTAGAGCACTTCGTCGCCGTCGCCTTGCAGGATCTCGCGGAAGCGCGCCGGGATACTCACGCGTCCCTTTTCATCGACGGAATGGTCGAAACGGCCGCTGAAACCCGTTACGGCACCCACGATCTCCCACCAAATCCCCTATAATCCCTCGAAGTGCCACAACATCCCATTCGAGCCCAATCACAGTCAAGCGTAATCCCTATGCCCGCGTGCCCATCAAAAAATATTATAGCGAATGGAAAACGAAGATAGCTTTTCGGCTCTCGGCCGGTGCTCGGAGTAGCTTATCGTAGGAGTTCCTTGACATGCCGCCAAGGAATCGCGAGACTCGCGCCCGATCGCTAGGGCGCTACCGACCAACAGTTCAACGCATTCCGGTCTGATGCCGGAGGACGAGGAAAGAAGAGGAAAGATGATGAGGGGCAATTCCCGCCTGCGGATCGCGATAGTGATGCTGGCCGGCCTGGCGGCCACCTCGATTTTGTACGCTCCACCAGCCTATTCGAAGCACAAACCCAAGGTCACGCCGACGCCGACACCGATTCCCACCCCTTCGCCGACGCCGGCGCCGGTGGTCAAGGAATGGAACTTCGATCAGGACAAGCCGAATGAGATCGCGCAGGGATGGACCGCGGTCGAGGGCGATTGGGTCGTGATCTCCGATCCCGGCGCGCCCAGCCAGCCCAACGGCTTCGGGATGGAATCGGGGCGCTTGCTGAAATCGCTGACCAACGCACTCAATTATTCCGCGCTGGTGGTCGTGAGCGATCCCGCCGAATATTCGAATTTCACCTACGAGGCCCAGTTCAAGGCGAAGAAGGGATATTTCGACTGCTCGGGCGGACTCATTTTCCGCTACGTGGACCCGAAGAACTACTACCTGTTGGCGGCGGGGTGCCCCAGCGACTTCTTCGAGCTGTACCGAATCTCGGACGGCAATCCCGAGGTCCTCAAGCAGACCGTGGTCCCAATCGATCCGGGCGTGTGGTACTCGATCAAGGTCGTCACCGACGGCGACCACATGTCGTGCTACGCCAACGACAAAATGGAGTTCGATGTCACCGACAGCAAGATCAAGCAGGGACGGATCGGGCTCTGGGCGCATGACGACTCGCAACCGCTTTTCGACAACCTGAAGCTCACGTTGCCGCCCAGCACGAGCAGCGAATCGGGCACCGGATCGAGCGAAGTGCCGACCGGCGCGGGCGCGCCGCTATCGGCGCCGCCGCCGATTCCCGCTGAGCCGGGGACCTCAGGCGGCGCGCCGCCGCCGATGCCGCATTAGCGGGAGGTCATTGCGCGGAATCGCGCCAGTGCTTAGTCTGGTTCACGATGGAAGAACACGTCGAGCCAAAGGCCGCGCCGCACGAGCACGCCGAGCAGAAGCACGCCGAAAGTGTCGGCGCTGGAAGCCCCGGCGCCGAGAACCCCCGAATAAACTACGAGCCCGAGCGGTTCACGACTCTCGAGTTCCTGTCGCAGATGCTGCAGGGGATCGGGATCGCCGTAGGGCTTGCGATGTTGTGGCTGATGGAAACGGTTCGCAACTCGTATTTCCGCCTGCTCGATCGCATGAACGTCAAGCCGCGCCGCAGCCGCAAGATCAGCCCATTCCCCCCCGGAAAGCATCCCCGACCCCATCCCGAACCCGGCGTCTGAAGCCCGCGCGCCGCGTATATTCAGCTTCACATTGCGGCCTCCTAACAAGAGACGCCGGCCGCGAACACGCAGCCCAGGCCTCAAGGCTCTTCTGGCCGCGGCCCCGCTCGAAGGAGTTGTGATCATTCGATCAAGCAAGCCGGGTCGCCCTGTGCGTATAACGACTTGACAGCGGATTGCGCGAGAAGAAACCCACGGCGCGATTGTTTCAGCGATTCGCGCCGGTCTGCGACGGCACCGCGATCGTCGCTGCTTGCGGGGCGCCGTTGCGCTTGAGCGTCACAGCGACCGAATCGCCCGGCTTGAGATTCGCGACCTGATGCGCGAAATCGGCGAGCGTCTTGACCGGCGTGCCCGCCAATCCGGTGATGAGGTCACCGCGCTGCACGCCCGCGCTCGCGGCCGTCACTTCGGAGACCAGCACCCCGCTGTGCGGCTGCTCGCCGAGCGCGCCCGCCAATTGCGGAGTTAACTCCTGCACCGTCAGTCCAAGTCCGCGGCGCAACTCGGGCGTTCCAGGCTGGAGCATATTCGCCGGCGGATTCTCGAACAGCCGCGCCGCCACGAAGATCGGCGCGTTGGCGCCGAGCGCCAGCGCGATCGCGTCGCTCGGGCGGCTATCCATCTGATAGCGGCCGCGGTTCAGGTAGATGACTGCGTAGTAGGTCTCGTTGCGCAGGTCGCCGATCACGACGCGGTCGACGTGATTGCCGGTCTGCTCGATCATCTCGCGCAGCAAATCATGCGTCAGCGGCCGCTCGGCCTTTATCCCGTGCAGCTCGAGCATGATCGCCTGCGCCTCCGTATCGCCGATCGCGATCGGCAACTCGCGCTGGCCCGCATGGTCGGCGAGCAGGACGTAGTGCTCGCCGGTATCGCCGTCGACTCCGACGGACGCGACTTCCACCTTGACCTGATCGGCCTTGACCTGCTCCGAATCGGGAGCCGAAGCGTGGCTGCATGCGCACGCGGCGGCCACCATCGCCGCCATCAGAAGACGGGCGGATTTGCGCATCGCGCCCATTGATCGCACCTTAGCGCGCCCGCGCGGGACCATTCCAGTCGCGGGGTCTCATCGGGGCGGCGCACGGAAGTCGCGCGCGACGATGTACAGCTCGGAGGAACCCGGGCGAGTGGCCTCGGTTCGTGCGATCTGAACGCTCGAAAATCCCCGCCGGAACTCCGCGACGATCGGATCGAAGTCCGCGCCCATGAAAAGCTTCGCGACCATCGCGCCGCCCGGCCTGAGCAGCGCCTGCGCCAGACCGAGCGCCGCTTCGACCAGCTCGCGCGAGCGCGCCTGATCGCGCGCCGCGATACCGCTCAGCTTGGGCGCGAGATCGCTGGTGATTAGATCCGCCGGACCGCCAAGTTTCTCCGCAATCGCCGCCGCGACCGCCGAATCGCGAATATCGCCGGCGATCGTAATCACGCCCGGCATGCGGCATTCGGCGAGATCGACTCCCACCACCGTACCGTGCGGGCCTGCGGCGCGGGCCAGAATCTCGAGCCATCCGCCGGGCGCGCATCCGAGGTCGATAATTTTCGCGCCCGGCCGAGCCAGCTTGAATCGATCGATCAGCTCTTCGATCTTGAATGCGGCCCGCGAAGCCAGCCCCTGCGCGCGAGCTTTGCGGTAGAATTTGTCCCGCGGCGTGTAGGTGGCCATCGGCTGAGACTCACTCGAACGCGCCGTGCGATTGCCCACGAGTGTGAAAAGCCGTTATCTTGCTTTGACCGGCGCGCCGCGATGTCATCTGTTCCGCTCGACGATTTGAATCCCGCTCAGCGCGCCGCCGTGCTCGCCGGCGACGGCCCGATTCTGATTCTGGCGGGCGCCGGCTCCGGCAAGACCCGCACGATCACTTACCGTATCGCCCACATCCTGGCCGAGCGCAAGGCGCAGCCCGGCGAGGTGATGGCGGTTACGTTCACCAACAAGGCGGCGGCCGAGATGCGCGAGCGGATCGCCGTGCTGCTCGGCAACGCGACCCGGTTCCCGATGGTCAGCACTTTCCATTCCGCATGCGCTCGGATCCTGCGCCAGGAAATCGCTGCGCTCGGCTATGATCCCGGCTTCTCGATTATCGACGAAGGCGATTCGCTCTCGCTCCTGCGCCGGCTGGTCGAAGAATCCGCGCTGCCCGGCGCGCCCGCGGTCGAATTGATCCGCGCCCGTATCGATCAAGCGAAGAACGAAGCGCTCTTTCCCGAAGAGCTTGCGGCTCGCGCGGCGAATCAGAACGAAACCGCGATCGCCGAGCTCTACCGCCTCTACCAGGAGCGCCTGCGCGCGATGAATGCGCTCGACTTCGGCGACCTGTTGCTCCTGACCTATCGGCTCTTCGAGCGGGAGCCCGACGCGCTCGCACGATGGCAGGCGCGCGCGGCGCATCTGCTGGTGGACGAATACCAGGACACCAACCGGGTGCAGTACCTGATAGTCCGCGCGCTCTCCGCGCGCACCGGCAATCTATGCGTGGTCGGTGACGAGGATCAGTCTATCTACCGATGGCGCGGCGCCGACATCCGCAACATCCTCGACTTCGAACGCGATTTTCCCAACGCAATCATATTCAAGCTCGAACAGAACTATCGATCGACCAAGACCATCCTGGCTGCGGCCGGCGGCGTGATTCGCAACAATCGCGAGCGCAAGCCCAAAGCGCTGTGGACCGAGAACGCCGACGGCGAGCTGGTGACCTGGTACACCGGGCTCACCGAGCGCGACGAGGCCGAGTACGTCGCGCGCGAAATCGCCCGGCTGCTGGCGAGCCTGCGCGCCGCCGATATCGTGGTGTTCTACCGGGTCAACGCGCAATCGCGGGTGCTCGAGGAAGCGCTGGTCCGGCGCCGAATCCCGTACTACATCGTGGGCGGCGTCCGCTTTTACGACCATCGCGAAGTCCGCGATCTGCTGGCGTATCTCAAGGTAATCGCGAACCCCAAAGATGCGCTCAGCCTCGAGCGGATGATCGGCGCACCGCCGCGCGGGATCGGCGACAAGACCATCGAGGTGATGGCGGCGCTCGCCGCGCGCGATGAGTTGAGCCTGTTCGAGGCGATGGGCCGCCTCGAGTCCGTATCGACGGTCGCGCTGCGAATTGCGAAGACCGCGACCGCGCTCGCCTCCTGGATGCGCGAGCTGGTCGAGCGGGCCGGCCAAATGACGGTCCGCGCGATCCTCGACGAGGTGATCGCGCACTCCGGTTTCCTCGCTTATCTCGAAGGCCTCGCCGACGGCACCACGCGCCGCCAGAACGTGCAGGAGATGCTGTCGGCGGCGAGTGAGTTCGACGCCGAGCACGGAACCGGCGCGCTAAGCGAATTCCTGGAGCGAATCGCACTCGTAAGCGACGCGGACCAACTCGCCGATCAGGGCGGGCGCGTAGCGCTGATGACGCTGCATACGTCGAAGGGGCTCGAATATCCCGCGGTGTTCATCGCGGGGATGGAAGAAGGACTGTTCCCGCACCCCCGCTCGCAGGACAGCAGCGAGGAAATCGAGGAGGAGCGGCGGCTCTGCTACGTCGGGATGACGCGGGCGCGCCAGTACCTCTATCTCACCAACACGGTTTCGCGCGAGCTGTACGGCGTGCGCCAGCAATCGCGCCCCTCGCGCTTCATGGCGGAGATCGATCCGGCGCTGATTCGGCGGATCGCGCCCGAGCGGGCCGGCGCGGCAGCAGTCAAGCTCGCGATGCCGGGTGAGTCATACGTCGATTACACCGACAGCCAGCTTGGCGACGGCAACGGCGACGGCGAGCCGGACAGCCTCGCAATCGGCGCGCGCGTGATCCATCCGACCTTCGGTCCAGGAATCATCCGCCGCCGCGAAGGCCGCGGCGACTCCGCCAAAGCCTGGGTCGATTTCGGCCGCGCCGGCGTGAAGCTCCTCGTGATCAAGTTCGCCAAGCTGCGCCCGATCGCATGACGTCGGCTTTGCGTTTGCACCTTCCGCGACGCCGCGCCGCCCGATGGTAGCAGTGGCCCTGGTTCAACCGGCCGCCTTGGTCCGGCGCGTAGGCACCACAGCCTTCGCGCGCCGGCGCATAGGCGCCACAGGCTTCGCGCGCTTGCGGTTTTTTGGCCGATGTACCGCGGCCTCGAGCGCATGGCGGATGAAACGCTGATAAGGGACGCCGGCTTTTTCGGCCGATGCCTTGACCGCGTCGAGAAGCAGCTTGGGCAAGCGCATGTTCACCCGCTCGCGCTTGGGCTGAAACTCGAAGCGCATCATTCGCATGCTGGACAGGTCGTAGTCACTGAGGTCGGCGGTCGCGATGAACTCCTCAGCATCAGCGTCGCTTTTGAACCGCGGCAGCTTCCTTTTCATAGTGATCGATCTCCTTCTTATGCATGTATCTCGCGCTGATCGGACGGATAAACGTCAGGGCCCTGCGCGTGCGCAGCGTGAATGCCACGAAGATGCTCCGCTCGTCGTCGCTTGTGCCAATCGCCTTGAAACGCTCCTCCTGCCGAGAATGCGAGGGGTCTGGGAAAACCGCGATCGGCCTGCGGAACATTTGCTCGATCGAGGCCGGCGAGACGCCGTGCTTTCGGCATTTGGCCCCGTTCGCCTCGTCCCATTCAAGACCGGCAACCTTCATTCCGCTCTCCTTCCGGTCTCAGCAAAACCCATACGTATGTATACTTGTACAGCCATTTGTCATCACACGGAAGTGCGCCGGTTCCGGAAATCGCGACCGCAAGGCGGAACTTGCGGCCCGATTGCCCGCCAGCGCGGCCTCCCGTATCATTTTACTGGATGAGGAGTGGTGGTGAGGTCTTCTACGGCGGCATGTATTCGTCGCAGTCATTAAATCGGGCCTGGAATCGGGCTTGGCCGGAATCGATGCGCAAGAATCTGGTCAAGTCTCTCGCAATTCTCTGCTCGATCGCGATCCTCCTCGTCGCTCTGCCGGCGGCCGGGCTGGCCGGAATGTCCGAGGAGCAGTTTGAGCATCGTCCCCTGTACTCGTATCCGCTTCCATCCGCGCACGACGGCGTGATCGGCGAGATTACCGCCTATCGGATCAGAAGCGGGGACACGCTCCTCGATGTGGCGCGATGGTACGGGCTCACGGCCAAGGAAATCTCCGACGCGAACGGTCACCTCGACTGGTGGCTGCCGCCGGCCGGCAAGGATATCGATCTGCCGACCCAACGGATCCTGCCCGAGGGGCCGCGCGTCGGGCTCGTGCTCAATATCCCCGAGATGCGGCTCTACTACTTTTACGCCCCTGGATCAGAAAAGCGCGGCAAGCACGGCAAGATCACGCCCGCATCGTATAAGGGCGCGGAAGTGGTCTACTCATTTCCGGTCGGCCTCGGCCGCTTTGACTGGAAGACTCCGGTCGGCGCCTTCAAGGTGCGCGGCAAGACCGAGGATCCAACCTGGATCGTGCCGCAAGACATCTACGAGGAGCATCTCGAACGCGACGGCGAAGCGGATCATATCGTTGCCGGCGGCGATCCCGACAATCCGCTGGGCTATTTCCGAATCGAGCTCACGCTGCACGAGTACGCGCTGCACGGCACCAACAATCCGTGGGGCGTCGGGATGGAAGTGAGCCACGGATGCGTGCGGCTTTATCCCGAGGATATCGAGAGCCTCTTCAAGAAGGTCAAGATCGGAACGCCGGGGCGATTCGTCTACCAACCGGTGAAGTTCGGATGGCGCGGCGACCTGCTCTACGCAGAAGTGCACGACGACCTGTACGCGCGCTATCCGGGGCTCTGGCAGCACGCCGTAGATGAAAGCAAGGCCCAGGGCCTAGAGGACAAGATTGACTACTACCGGCTCGAAAAGGCGGTCGAAGCCAAGACCGGCGTCCCCACTTACGTAGGACTAGGTTCCCCACCCGAATCCCGCGCCGACGCGAAAGCGTTCGAGCTCTACGATCGCTAATCGGGCGCCGCGCGTTCGCGATAGCGCCATCTTCCGAACGCCTCGCCCGCTCAGTTGCGGGAGAGGACGCCTCGGCATCCGCCGGAGGCGATGCCGAGGCAGGTGAGGGTGACTGCGCCCTGCACCCCCACCGCGAGCGCGCTTCCGCGATAGCGATCCAGTGTCCTAAGTTGAAAGTCCTCGCACAAACGCGGGACGCGATGGGTCTTAAGCCCTCTCCCGCAGTCCGGGAGAGGGTTGGGGTGAGGGTCAGACAGAGGAAATAAGAATTCTTCCGTTCGGTCCCTCACCCACACCCTCTCCCAGCTTCTGTATGGGAGAGGGCTCAGAGTGAGGCGGATGATAATCGCTTG
>Ga0209415_10016630_pt1 | contig 11801 bp, 13 predicted proteins | sample PeaSoiSIISIP2007_FD_187696 | JGI IMG/M metagenome (GOLD analysis project Ga0209415, IMG submission 187696) | Peat soil microbial communities from Weissenstadt, Germany - SII-SIP-2007 (SPAdes) (version 2) | ecosystem: Environmental > Terrestrial > Soil > Wetlands > Peat | place: Germany... | reverse complement strand
CGGAGTTGATCGTCCGTATCTAGCGCCTTGACCCGCGGCGCTAGCCACCCCGTCATCCGAGCTTGTCGAGAGCCTGCCCTGAGCCTGTCGAAGGGGGCCGCCTCAATCGTCGTCGCTGGGTGGCGGTCCCTCGACAAGCTCGGGATGACATAAAAGCGGGGCGTTGCCTTGAGATGTCGACCGCACCTCGCTGCGCTCGGCACAGGCTCCGGCGGGAGGTGTTTACTTCGCTGCCGGTTTTGGGGTATGATGGCGGACGGCTCCAATGACCGTGGGTCCCCGTGAGGGGGTAATGCTGAGCGTGCGAGCGCCTGGCGCCTACCGAGGATGCGGATGAAGGCCTCTGATGCTGCGGCATTTGGGTTTCGATGCGCCTCGCCAAGGGTTGGCGGAGGCGCTTTTCGTTCTCAAGAAAGCCACCATGCCGACCGCGAAAAAAGAAGCGACGATCGAAGAACTGCGGCAGAAGCTCGCCGCGTCGAAGAACTTGTTCTTCACGAACTACGCCGGGCTGACCGTCCAAGACATCACCAAACTCCGCAACGAGCTGCGCAAAGACGGCAGCAGCACGTACGGCGTGGTCAAGAACAGCCTGTTCTCGATCGCCGCCGGCAGCGATCTCGCGTCCAAGTTTGAAACCTACCTGGCCGGTCCGACGGCCATCGTTTTCGCCGGTGCCGATCCCGTCGCGCCCGCGAAAGCGCTCAAGACCTTCGGCGATGCCAACAAACCGGTCCAAATCAAGGCCGCCTACATCGACGGCTTGATCGTCGATGCCAAGGGTGTTGCGCAGCTCGCCGCGTTGCCCCCCAAGATCGAGCTGCTCGCTCGATTGGTGGGGTCGCTCAAGAGCCCGCTCTCCGGTTTGGTCTACGTGCTCTCAGGCAATCAAAGCGGTCTCGTCCGCGTCCTCAATGCGATCCGCGAGCAAAAAGAAGCCGCCGGATCCCCAGCTTAGGAGATAATCGAACATCATGGCAGTAGCCGAACTCATCGAACAAATCGACAAACTCACGGTCCTCGAGCTCTCCGAGCTGGTGAAGACCCTCGAAGAAAAATACGGCGTCAGCGCCGCCGCGCCGGTCGCGGTCGCGGCCGCTCCGGGTGCCGCCGCCGCGGCCCCCGCCGCCGAGCAGACCGAATTCGACGTGATCCTCAGCGAAATCGGCGCCGAGAAAATCAAGGTCATCAAGGCCGTGCGCGAAGTGACCTCGCTCGGGCTGACCGAGGCCAAGGCGTTCGTCGAGAGCGCCCCCAAGGCGATCAAGACCGGCATCACCAAAGACGAAGCCGAAACGATCAAGAAAAAGGTCGAGGAAGCCGGCGCCAAGGTCGAGATCAAGTAGCCAACCGAGCTGCTTGCAAAGCACAAAAAGGGCACCCGCTCGGGGTGCCCTTTTTATGGCACAGCGCTGCGGCGGGACACAGGGGGGTCCAAGCCGGTCCGCCTATCCTGGCCGTTGAATCTCATGGGACACTGGTAGTCCGAGGCACGTTATCTCCCAGGACATGATCAGCGCGCGGGGCCGCGCGCGGACGCGGCGTTATCTCCTCATCGGGCTCATGCTCTCGTTGATGGTCCACCTCGCGGGTGGCTCGTTGTACGGGCTGTTCGCGCACGCCGTCATCAAAGCGCTGCCGCAGCTGGCGAGTCTCCAGACGCCGCCGCTGCCGCGAGCCGACACGATCGTTCTGGAAAAGGCGCAGCCGGTCGCGCGGCCCGTCGCGGTTGCAAAGCCGCTCCCGAAGCCGCCGCCTCCGCCGCCGCCCGCGCCGCGCGTCGAACCCGTACCGATCGTCGCGCCGGCTCAACATCCCCACGAACTGGCCCATATCACGATCCATGCACCCCGCCAATATGCGCCCTCACGTGGCCAGGGCCGAGCGGAGATTCCGCATGAAGTGCTGCCGCCGGCGGCGCCCAACGTGCCCAAGCAGCAATATTATTCCGAGAATCAGCTGGCGCAGCTGAACGGCCAGTTCGAGCAATCGATCGCGGAATCGCACCAGACGCTGGCCCAAGCCAACGCGGCCATGGACACGGCGCCCGTGATCTCCAACAAGCACTTCCAGATGAATTTCAACGGCATCCACGAGGGGATGAATCCGGGCGACGGCATCATCAGCGTCGTCGGCGAGCCCATCCGGCGCGGCAACACGATGTGGTACTGGACGCACTACGAGTACATGTACGGCGACGGTCACGTCGAGGAAGACGACATCCCGTGGCCGTTCCATTATTCGATCAACGACGACCCCTTCGCCCGTCACGACCGGCGCGTTCCGCTGCAGGCCCCGCCCGCGGACTACCGGCCCAACCGGCCCCTCAAGCCGGTCCTCATGCAGTTCTTCGGCGGCCCGCGAGTCGACTGACGGAGCATGTAATTTGCCGGCCACGTTGGTCCTCGTTCACGGTGCGTGGCACGGCGGCTGGTGCTATGCGCGCGTGGCGGAAATCGTCCGGGCGCGCGGTCACCGGGTGTTCGCACCGACGCTGACGGGCCTGGGCGAGCGCGTGCACTTGGCCCACGCGGGCATCACGCTGACCGACCACGTCACCGATATCGTCAACGTTCTGCGCTACGAAGATCTGCGCGACGTCGTGCTGTGCGGACACTCGTACGGCGGGCTCGTCGTCTCGGGTGTCGTGGAGGCGGTGCCCGAACGCATCGCGGCGCTGGTGTTTCTCGATGCCTTCGTGCCGGAGAACGGCCAGTCGCTGCTCGATCTCCTTCCCGAAACGATTCGCGCGCATCAGATCGAGGCCGCCGCGGCCAACGCGGGCTTCCTGCCGCCACTATCGGCCGAGTACTTCGGCGTGAACGAACGCGACCGCGCCTACGTCGACGCGCAGTGCGTGCCGCATCCGCTGGCGACGATGCGCGAGGGCCTCGTGCTAACGGGTGCGCGCGAGCGGGTCCCCCACAAGACGTATCTGCGCGCGGGGAGGTACCGCTCGATCCCGTTCGATGCGGCGCGCGACGCCGTTACCGGCGCTCCCGGCTGGGTCGTGGACACGATCCCGAGCGGGCACGACGTCATGCTCGATGCGCCCGAGGCGTTGGCTAGCGCACTGATCGCCGCAGCGGAGCGGGCCGGCGTCGCGTGAGGCAGAAGTGAGCCGTATGGGCACGTTTGTCATCCACACGCACGGACGGCTTCAGGAGTGGGTCGCCGAGGAGAAGGGCTATTTTGCGGCCGAGGGTCTGACCGACTACGTCCTCAAGAAGAACGAACTCGGCACGCCGGACCTCGCCCAAGTCATGACGGCCGAAGGCAAAAAACACGGCGCCTACGAGTCCTACGAAACCGGCCGTGATGCGACGGTCAGCTGCGCGTGCCATTGGACCGTCAACATGGCGGCGTCGGCCGACCACGGCACGCTGTGGGGCGAATGCTACTCGATCTCGCCGGGCGCGATCATGGTGCCGCCTGAATCGCCGATCGTCGAGCCCGAGCAGCTCGCGGGCGTCGAGGTCTACGTCGGTTACCACTCGGGCAGCCACTACGCGACGATCCAGTCCCTCGAGGAATATTTGCCGTCCGGCCAGATCAAACTTCGCTTCGGCGGTCTGCCCGACGAGCGCGTCGATGCGCTGATCGCGCGCGAAGCCAAAGCGGCCAACGTTTTCGGCATGCAGCGCTATATTCTCGAAGCGCTGGGATTCCGGGTCATCACCGACACGACGTTCATGATCGCCGGCATGGTCGCCAAAGGCGCCGACCTCGGCGACGTGAAGAAGTACTACGCCGCGCTGCGCCGGGCGCAAGCCGACATCGACGTGCGCCACCAGAAGTACGTGCACTACTACCAGAACGAACTGCAAGAGCGATTCCGGCCGCTGGTTGACGTGCGCCGCTTCGGCCCGGGCGAACGACTGGTCTTCGAACCGTATTCGAAGTCGATGTACGAACAGACGCATCGCTGGGTCGAAGAGCGCGGCATCTTCGATGCCGATAAGATCGGCGCGGGCGCGTTCGAAGAAGCGGTCGCCGCGGCGCGCTGATGCTCACCGGCCTGTTCGGGAAGAAAAAACAGCCCGTCGCAGCGCCGGCGAAGCCGGTCGCTCCGCCGATGACGCTCGAGAGCGAACTGCTTAGCTTCGTCCCCGGCTTCACCACGCGCCGCGCGATCGAACGTCGCATGGGTCCGGCGATCGAGTATCCGGCGCCGGGCTGGCGTACGTGGGCTGCCGCCGGCTTGCGCAACCAGCGCTGGGTGCTCTCGGCGATCTATCGCGGCCAAGTGCTGATCGGGATCGAGCACTACGTTGCGAAGACCGAGAACCTGCCGCGCGACACACCGCCGGCGAACGGCATCTTCAAGGTGCAGCCCGGCGACATCGGCATCGGCAACCGCGTCGCGTCGCTCCCCGAATACTTCATTTCGGCGGCCGGCAAGGACGGGGGCGCGCGCTCGCTCGTCTACCAGCACGCCTATCAAGCCCGTTGGCAGCACGGCATCGCGATCATCAGCGGTAACGACGGCCGCGTCGAACGCATCGCGCTCTACGCCAGTCACGAGATGCCGACGTTGCCGGTGGTGCCGCCGCCCCCCGAAGACCCGGGTGACAAGTTAGTCTAGGGCCTGGTTCCGATGTGCGGCATCACAAAATTAGAATTTTCGCGGTAAGTGCGTGAGCGCCGCCCTCGAGGCCAGCATTCGCTTTTGCACTGCTGGAATAAGGCGGCGGAGCCTAAACCGCGACGCCTGCCGTTGGTGCAGCTGCCAGAACAAATCTCGCCCGCTCCGTCCGCAACATTTCGAACGGCGTCATGACCTTGACTCCCACTCCGATGCAGACATTGGGGATCTTGATCTTCTTAGTCGACGTCGATGGAATTTCGTGGGTGACCACCGTGTGACCGTACGCGAGCGCGTGGGCGGTTAGGTAGTAATCGGCTACTTGAAGAAAAGTATTCACGGCTGCAGGCTCATAAGTTTGACTGGTAGCCCAGGCGCTTACAGTACCTAATGCGGGTACGATTCCAGAATCTGGCTTCAGAAAGAATCCATCACCGCACTCCTTGGCCCATGTCGACAGATCGTCGCCGCCGGCTTGTATCTCATCCCCGACCTTCTCGATGCTGAAAACCAGGCCGGATCCATGGGTTAGTATCAGCCACTCCCGAAATGCCGGGCAGAAATCTAGGCCATAGTGCAGGTTCTTTGCTTGGATGAAGACATTTGCGTCGAGAAGATATGCCACTATCCGACGCCGAGGCTGCGCGCAAGTTCTGTAAACGTCGCGACTTTTGAAAAACCAAGCAGGTTGAAGGCATCACGGTACAGCGTTTGACCTTCCAGAGTGCTGCTTACGAGTGCTCTGGCGAATCTCTTTCCGATTCGGGCCCCCTGCGTCAAGTAGAAATCGCCACCGCTCCCTTTAGGAATGTTGCCGATCCGTTCAAGTTCGGCATTGTAGGCTTGCCAGAACTGATTTCGCGTTAGGCCGCCGAGGTCGTGGATTCTCCGTAGAATCACAAGCGAGCTTACTTTGAAATATCGCGCCAAACGATCAACTGTCGCTGCCAAGTCTTCATTCCGCTTGTATACCTGGCGCAATAGGACGGTTGGCACAAGCAGCTCGGCCGCGACCTCATTGCACCAGCGTTCAATAGCGTCAGTTGGCGTCGAGATCGGCTGAACGTCGGAAAGCGCCGACTGCCCCAGCCAAATATGGGCAAGCTCATGCGCGAGCGTAAACATCTGCGCGGCCTTCGTATCCGCTCCATTGATAAAGACGAGAGGCGCCAACGGGTCAGACAACGCGAACCCGCGAAATTCATCGGGGTCCAATTTGCGGTGGTTGTTGTTCCCAACAACCCCGTTCACCATTACTAAAACACCGGCGGTATCCGTTAGCTCGATAAAACGGCGCAGCGCCTCAGTCCATGTAGCAGCCTTGCGGCGCTCCTCAATATCAAATCTGATGGCGATGCGGATTGCAGACGCGGTTCGCTCTATGTCACTGGCTATCGTTGCAGAGCCAACGAACGAAAGCGGATCATCGCGCTGCGAACGTGCAAAATCCCTGTACCACTCTTGGCGCTGCTGGCAAATGTAGATTGTATCCAGTAAGTCCGGGCTCGCGCGCTCGAGGGGCCGGTCACCAATGGTACGCAAGTCGGGAATGGGCACATGTTCTTCAGGCGGGGCCGAAAGAAAGAAGTAGCCGATTGGAGTGTGCGTGGCTCGCGCGTAGAGCTCCAATTGCTTTAGTGTCGGCTCAGCATCGCCGCTCTCCCATTCGGCGAGGCGGCTGAAGCGATGTGAAACCGCGTCAGCCAAGTCCCACCCGACGCGTTCGCGGGCCCAACTTAGCACGGCGGGGCTCACCTTAACGCGTAGCGGTGTGCTCCGTGCATTCACGGGTTAGGCCGCCTGGAAGAGAGCACGTCGTGGACCTTCCTCGAAGCCGTGTTTGGGCGCCTGCCGCGGAAAATACAGAACCATACCGTTCTATTGCCAAGGTACGAGACGTGCTTCACGCAAGATTGCCCAGACCTCGTTTCGTAGCCAATCCCGGAGACGAGTGTGTCCGGGCGTCTTTGCAAGTTCCGCCGCTGCGCGAGTACGGATCTTCTGGCGATATTCGTACAACCGCTGACGGCATGAGGGCGAGCAAAATACGGGGACGCGGCCGCGAGCCCGCACCGCGATAGAATCGCCGCAGCGAAGGCAGTACTTGGTGATAGGACGCTGTTTCTCCACTAGTGATGGAATTCGTGATGAAATAGCTGTCGCCCTTGAAGTACGCTCACCGCTAGATCCAGCACTCAGCGCGGGCGCTAAGCCCGCGGAACCTCAGATCGAACAAGTGTTCGACGAAAAAGCCGACTATACCGCTCGAGGCGGGAGGGCCTGACGGGTGGCTAGGTTGTGGCGGTCCCTCGGCTTCGCTCGGGACCATGCCCGTCGCGTCGATATTTATGATCGTGGCTGTCCCTCGACAAGCTCGGGATGACAAGCTAAACGTTGTCTCGAGAAACCGAGCGCGTAGGCGCGAGGTGTTTACGTTGCGGCGAGGACGCGTTCGGGGACGAGGACTACTTTGCCGGTTACGATGCGGTCGTTTACTAGGCGGTGCGCTTCGGCTACTTCGGAGAGCGGGAGGATGCGGTCGATCGCGGCGCGCAGGCGGCCGCTGGCGGCGCCGTGGATTGTGGCCTCGACGTCGCGTGGGTCGGAGCCCGCGCCGCCGATGATTTGTAGTTTGCGGCGGTAGAGGCGTTTTACGTCGAGCGTGACGGTGCCGCCGCCGTGGGCGCCGGCGGTGACCATTCGTCCGCCGCCGCCGAGACTGTTGAACGCGGCCGGCCAGAGATCGGGCGCGCCGATGTTTTCGAAGACGACGTCGACGCCGCGGTTGCCGGTGAGTTCGTTCACCCGCGCTTCAAGGTTTTCGCGGCGGTAGTTGATCGTCTCGTCGGCGCCGAGTTCGCGCGCGAGCGCGGTGCCTTCGTCGGTCCCCGCGGCCGCGATCACGGTTGCGCCGCGATATTTCGCGACTTGAATGCCGGCATTTCCCAGGCCGCCGGCGGCGCCCATGACGAGCACGGTCTCGCCTTTCGTGAGCCCGGCTTTGCATTCGAGCAAATGGAACGCGGTCGGGAAGTGACGGAAGATGACGCTCGCTTCGGGGAAGTCGAGGTTGTCGGGGATGGGCACGGTGTTGTCAGCCGGGACGCGCACGTATTCCGCGTAGCCGCCCCAGCGATGAATGCCGAGATGCACCGGCCGGGTGCAATCGGCGGGGTGTCCGTTCGTGCAGGGCTTGCACTCACCGCAGCGCAGCGGGCCGCCGAAGGCGACGCGTTCGCCGAGCCGCGTTTGCGGAACGTTCGCGCCGGCCGCGACGATCACGCCGACGGGATCGACGCCGAGCACGAGCGGCAGGATCGGATTGCGTCCATCGCCGCTCTCGCGCACGTGGATGTCGAGCGCGCGATTCACGGTGACGGCGTGCACCTCCAGCAACACGTCGTCGGGGCCCACCTCGGGTGTCGGGACGTCACGGTATTCCATCACTTCGGGGCCGCCGAAGCGTTCGATGATGACGGCCTTCACCGGGTTACCAGCGTTCGGGCAGCGGCTGCGCGACCGCGTCTTCCAAGGTGGTTACGCGGTGGAATTGGGTCGCCGGACGGGTGTGTCCGTCAGGTCCGACTTGATCCATGTTGGCATAGATCTCGAACACATAGCCGTCGGGATCCGCGAACTCGAGGCCGACGTTCCCACCCGCCCCGCGGCGACCTTCGTAGACGAGCGGGATGCCGCGCGCGCGCAAGAAGTCGCGCGCGCGGAAGAGGACGTCGATGCTGTCGACCTCCATCGCGAGATGGTGGAACTGCAAGCCCGCGTCGGCCGGCGGACGCGCGCCTTTCTTTCCCGGGACCAAGGCGATTGAATGATGGTCGCTCGCGCAGCGCAAGAAGACCATGCCGAATTCATTGCGATCGGAGACGCTGAAGCCGAGAATCTCCGTCCAGAATGCCGTCGAGCGTTCGATATCGCTCACTTCGTATACGAGATGGCCCAGCTTGCGGACGTTGATCGGCGTGGTCTTGGCGGGTGCGGCGGTGTCGGCCATCGCTTAAAACTCCTATGCGACGTCGCGCCAGGCGGCGAGACGCAGTTCGAACGAGCGCAGAATGCCCGTGAGGATCACGCCGGCGAGCGCGAGGGTCACGACCGCAACGAAGAGCGTCGGCATGTCGAAGACGCTGCTGGCCGTCGTGATGATGTTGCCGAGCCCGGCTTTGGCTCCGAAGAGTTCGCCCACGACGACGCCCACCAGTCCGCGCCCGACCGATTGCCGCATCCCCGACACGATGAACGGGGCGGCCGAGGGCAGCGCCACCGTGCGGAACGTCTTCCAGCGCGAGGCGCAAAACGACCGCGCCACGAGCAACAGGCGCCGGTCCACCGATTCGAGTCCGGCTTGCGTGCTGATGATCATCGGGAACACGACCATGATGAAGACGACCGCGACTTTCGACCATAGACCGAAGCCGAACCAGATGATCAGGACCGGCGCGAGCGCGATGATCGGAGCTGCGTAGAGCGCGGAAATCCACACCTCGAGCGCGTGGTCGACCGGCTTCCACTGCACCATCGCTGCGCCGATCGCGATCCCGACCGCGACGCCGAGCACGAACCCACCGATCAGTTCTTGGAGGCTGACCCAGCCGTTGTAGGCCAGCGAGCCGTCGGCCAGCATTTGCCAGAAGCGTATTGCGACCAGCGACGGCGGCGCGAGAAAGGCCGTGTTGTGCACGAGGAAGCGGGCCGCGAGTTCCCACAGCGCGAGGCCGCCGAAGATCGACAGGAATTCGGTGACGCGGCGCGAGGCGAAGAACCCGCCGCGATCCGCCGCACGACGGCGCGGGCGCGGGAGATCGTCGGCGACGAGGCCGGCCGTCGTCTGCGTCAATTGCGTCATACGGCGACGCTCTCGGGTTGCGCGCGGTCGATCAGCGCCGCGACCTCGGACTCGATGGCGAACATCTGCGGATCGCGCCGGGCGCTGGCCGGGCGCGGGCGGGGGATCGGCACCGGAACGATCGCCTTGACGCGGCCCGGCCGCGCCGACATGACCACGACGCGATCGGCCAAGTACACGGCTTCGCTGATCTGGTGCGTGATAAACACGGCGGTTTTCTTCGTCGCGTCCCACACGCGCAGTAATTCGGTTTGCATCAGCTCGCGCGTCTGGGCGTCGAGCGCGGCAAACGGTTCGTCGAGCAGGATGACCTCGGGATCGATGACGAGAGCGCGCGCGAGGTTGACGCGTTGCTGCATTCCGCCGGAGAGTTCACCCGGGTGGCGGTCTTCGAAGCCCGTCAGACCGACCAGCTCGATCATCGACTCGGCGCGGCCGATCGCTTCGTTGAGCGGAACACCTTGCAACTCGAGACCGTAGGTCACGTTGCGGACGACGTTGCGCCACGGCATCAGCGACGCGCTTTGGAACACCATCGCCCGGTCCCGCCCCGGAGCCGTGATTTCGCGGCCGTCGATGAGGATGCGGCCGCTGGTCGTCGCGTGCAAGCCGTCAAGGCAGTGTAGCAGCGTGGTCTTTCCGCAGCCGCTGGGTCCGACCACGCAGATGAACTCGCCCGGCTCGAACGCCAGGGAAACTCGCTCGAGCGCGACGGTTTCACCGCCGCCGCGCCGCCGGTAGGTCACGCCGACATCAACGAACTCGATCCGGGCCACCGAAGTACCGTACGGCGGGGGGAAGCCGTCTCCTCGCGCAAATATTCGGTTTTCACGGTAGAGCCGAGGAGAATCACATGCGCAGGTTGGTTTCCCTGACGTTGTTGCTGGCCATGGCGGCCTTGCTTGCCGGGCCGCGCTCGGCCGTGGCTCAAAGCGCGCTGCCGGAGGTCACGTTCGGCATCCTGACGCCGACGGCGTCCGAATGGCCGGTCTACCTCGCGCAAGCGCAGGGCTTTTACAAAGACGAGGGGGTCAACCTCACGATCGTCCAGGGCAACACGCCGCCCAACGTCATCAACATGGTTGCAACCAACGGGGCCAACATGGCGGACAATGGTTGCGACAGCGAGATTGCCGCGGTTTCACATCAACTGCCGATTAAAGTCGTCGCGCCGATGTTCGGGGTGAACCCCTACTCGCTCGTGGTGCTCCCGAGCATCAAGACGTGGGCCGACCTCAAGGGCAAATCGGTGATGCTGGGTACCAAGCAAGACGTGACCGCGATAGCGCTCGGCGCGCTCGCCGCGGCCCACAATCTTACGCTCGATGATTTCCAGATCGTGATCGGCGGCAACAGCACGGCACGCTACGCCGGACTTTCCAGCGGCAACGTGCAGGGTGCCATGCTGGCTCAGCCGTTCGACCTGCTCGCCGAATCGAAGGGCGATACGATCTTAGCGACGGCCAGCGACACGATCAAGGACTGGGCGTTCACGTGCGTCATCGCCAACAACGACTGGGCCGCAAAGAACCGGCCCCTCGTGGTAAAGGTATTGCGCGCCATTCGCAAGGGCATTCAATATGGCTACGCCCACAAGGATGCCGCCGTCGCGTCGCTCGTGGCGGAGACCCACATCGATACGGCCATCGCCGCTCGCGCGTGGGACATTGACTTCGGCAAGTGGAAAGCGTTCGACCCCAACCTGAAACTATCGATGTCGGCGATACAATCAGTTGGGAAGTATCAGATCAGCTTTGGGGTCATTACCGCCATGCCGGCGATGAGCGACTTTTACGATCCGTCGTATTCGGCGGAAGCACTACGGTAACGGAGAGAGGCGCATGATCGAAACTTCGGCCGCCACCTACGACGTCGGCGGTGTCCTGCTCGAGCGGCCGTTCAAGATCCGCCGGATCGGGCACTTTGGCTTGAACTCGCTGGACATGGACGAGTGCGTGCGGTTCTACACCGAAGATCTCGGTTTTCGCATCTCCGATATGAACGACTTCGGCAAACGCGTAGAGCGCAAGGAAGACATCGCCGGGTTCGGTGATTCGCATGGCTACTTCATGCACCATGGCACCGACCACCATAGCTTCGTGATCTTCAACCGGCGCCTGCGCGAGTTCATGGACAAGTTGCGCACCTTCCCGCCGGGTGTGGTAATGAACCAAATCTCTTGGCAAGTCGGCAGTCTCGCGGAAGTCGTGAACGGTAGCAACTGGCTCATCGAATCGGGACTGAAGATGCAACGCGTCGGGCGCGATATGCCGGGCTCGAACTGGCACACGTACTTCTACGATCCCGACGGGCATACGAACGAGCTCTACTACGGGATGGAGCAGATCGGCTGGG
>Ga0209415_10016628_pt1 | contig 11801 bp, 8 predicted proteins | sample PeaSoiSIISIP2007_FD_187696 | JGI IMG/M metagenome (GOLD analysis project Ga0209415, IMG submission 187696) | Peat soil microbial communities from Weissenstadt, Germany - SII-SIP-2007 (SPAdes) (version 2) | ecosystem: Environmental > Terrestrial > Soil > Wetlands > Peat | place: Germany... | reverse complement strand
CTTCAGAAACCCGCGACGGTCGACGCCATCTTTGTTGAGGTCTTGTAACTTCTGATCGATAAGATCCTGCTTCTTGTCCGGCATATCTCCTCCGTGGTTTGAAACGTTCTGAGTTGATAACTGGCACGAGTCGCTTTTATTCCGGCTGATGTTCAGGTGGTGAAAACAGTTTGTAATTGCTAATTTGGCGTTCACCGGGAGACCTACTCTTGGTTACGTGCCGCAACCTGGGACTTATCGGGCAGTCTAACCGGGTCCATTTACACCACTTACGAAGCCGCCCAAGTGCCCCGTCAGCGCGACGAGAGCCACGCCCAGAAATTCAACTGCGAAGCGGTAATTCGGTAAGACTTCCATTTGTCGTCGCGCGCGGAAATGCACCCACCACACCAGCCAGATCACCGCACTCGAGACCCACGCAAGCACCAGGTGCAACAATAGGATGCCCTTCAATTTCTGGCCCTCAAGTTGAAACTGCCAGGCGAGTATTCCAGTTACGAGAACCGGCAGAGTTGAAACCGCCGCAACCAGCCGGTTGTAGTAGGCGCTGTCTGCCAGGCCAAGTCGCTTCGTCCATTGGGCGATAAGGTCGAACGCCACTGCCGCGAGGAACAGCGCAATTGGAAAATGAATGAGCACGACATGTTGTGCGTGCTTCGCCAAGACTACGGTCTTGAGATCGAAAGGATTTACCATCACGCTATCCCACCTAAGATTTGCGCCAAGGTTCCTACGGGGGCTACGCCACCTCTGCGGCCTACGGCGCCGGTTATCGGTCTTGCTACCCGTACCATTTCTCACCCTCCGTAGCTGTTCGAAGATTCAGTTTGCTCCGGCTGACGATCCGCTGGCTTTGAAAGCACCCATAATCCTTCGCCATTCAACACATAAATAAGAGTCCGGTCGTCCTGAATCGCCAGATACCAGCAACACGGTGGCAAGAAGTGCCCAGTCGAATTTAACGAATCTGCTTCTTTTGCTGTTCACAATCCGCCTCCTGCAGAATGAGTCTCACCGTAGATAACGGATCGTCTGACCTTTTATTCCACTTCGATCACTAAATTGCCGATTGGGACGAGAAATTCATTCCACTTTCAATGAGAGGTAACTTCTCGAGCGGCGTTTGGAAAGAACAAGAAACCTCTCCACGGAATATTCCCTCCGGTACTTAGTTACAGGGTCAGGAGTCCAAATTTCAGCATCGCTGCGGCGGTCTCCGCGGCCTTGCTGATCCCTTCACCGCACCCCAATGGGTGTCATAACGAATACCTTTGGAGGAAATTCATTCCATGATCAAGAAGAACGTTCTTCTTGTCGTATGTTGTTTCGGCCTGATTGGCTTTGGCTTTGTTGTTCTCGCGCAACAGTCCGCATCCAAGCATCCTGGCTCAAGGAGTGTCGGAAACGGCAATCCCGAACCGCCTAACGATACCTTCGCTTTGGACCAAGGCAAACCTCGAGGCGCGAGCGCCAACATCCAGCCCGAGCAAACTCAGCAAGGGTGACGTCGCGATTCTGAAACTCTTGGCTGCAGCAGTTATTTGCAATCCTGCCCGACCTCCCACTCCTGTCGTCCTTCCAGAAAACTCTAAGTAATAGGCCTCTCATTAAGTTTCGGTGGGAGGTGGCCGATGGATGGATAGGCTGTCTGTCTTTTGCGAGGCATCGTTGGCGTGTGCGCCGAATAATGGGAAACTCGCACCTTCGCCGAGGAAGAAAGAATTTATGACGCTGTCACAAAAGGAGGCTCGTGAAGGGATGAGTTGGGTTTGGCAGGCTCGCAGTCGGGTCTGGCGGATTTCGTCACTTCTCTGGATGTTACTGATCATTGTCGAAGTGGCGGGCGGACAGAGCAAAGACGTCATGGACCTGAGTCCCGAAGAGCTCAAGAGTGTTCAGGTTTATAGCGCATCGATGTACTTGCAAAGTGACCGGGAAGCGCCGTCCTCTGTGACTGTCATCACCGCCGACCAGATTCGCGAATTTGGCTACCGCACGCTGGCGGATGCTCTGCGCAGCGTGCGTGGGTTCGATGTTACCTATGACCGGAACTACAACTATGTCGGGGTGCGAGGGTTCTCTCGTCCCGGTGGATATAACGATCAGATTCTGCTGCTGATCAACGGGCACCGGCTCAACGACAACGTCTACGATCAGGCGCTACTGGGCACAGATTTTCCGCTTGACGTCGACTTGATCGAGCGAATAGAGATCGTTCGCGGGCCCAGTTCTTCTCTTTATGGCACGAGCGCCTTTCTTGCCGTCGTCAATGTGATTACAAGAAGCGCCCAGACCGCCGCTGGACTTGAATTCTCCGGCGAAGCTGGCGGTTTCGGCTCCTACCAGGGACGCTCCACCATTGGCGGAACCTATCACGGGGTGGATGGACTGTTTTCTGGGACGATCTACGACAGCGCTGGCGCCGCTCGTCTTTTTTTCCCCGCATTCGACAGCCCCGCGACCAACTACGGAATTGCCGAGAACGCAGATCGCGACTTCTCGGGAAGCTTTTACGGCAGCCTCCATTCCCGCCACTTTACTCTGGAGTCCCTCGGTTCGACACGCGAGAAGGGGATACCGACCGCGTCATTTGGGCAAGTCTTCAATGACAACCGCAGCCAGACCACGGATTCAAGCGGGTATCTTGACCTTCGTTACAGCCGCCCGATTTTCCAAGAGGCGGAATTCACTGCTGACGTCTATCTGGACCGCGCCCTTTACCACGGAGTCTACGTTTATTCGCCGGTCGCCGGGCAGGTGGCGGATGTGCTCAACGAAGATGCGTCGCGCGGGGACGTTCTTGGTACAAATGCCAGGATTACCAAAACCCTGCGGCGAAAACACAAGGCGACGGTCGGTGTGCACTTCCGGGACAACTTGCACCAGGACCAGACCAACTACAATTTAAATCCCTACCAGCCCGTGCTGGACGATCTGAGAAGTTCGCAGGAATGGGCGGCTTTCGTTCAGGACGAATTTACCATTGGGAAAGGCCTGATTCTTAATGCGGGATTGCGCTACGACCACTATCAAACGTTCGGGGGAACAACCAACCCGCGTCTTGCTCTGATATACAGTCCTCTGAGGCGAACCACGCTCAAACTGATTTACGGTCAAGCTTTTCGAGCTCCCAACAGTTACGAGTTGTACTACAGCGATTCTGTCAGTGTGGAGCCCAATCCCCGCCTGCAGCCGGAAAGAATACGCACCGAGGAACTCATCTGGGAGCAAGATTTGGGCGCTGATTTCCGTATTTCTGCTTCGGGTTTCGGCAATGAATTTACTGACCTCATCAACCAGGAAATCGACGCCAAAACCGGCTTTATTGTCTACAACAACTCCGAGAGCGTGCACAACCGGGGTTTCGAGGTCGAGCTTAGGGGGAAGATACCTTCAGGCATCGAAGGCCGGCTGAGTTACACCCTACAGAGGACAGTGAACCAGTCTACCGGCCTTTGGCTTTCTGATTCGCCCGCCCAACTGGCAAAGGCCAACCTCATTTTCCCGATGCACCGCAGGCTGGCGATCGGATTCGAGTTGCAATCCACCGGTTCCAGAAAAACTTTGGTTGGATCGCAGGTCGGCAGCTACGCGGTCTCCAATCTGACCCTCACCAGCCGAGAGTTCGCCAAAGGATTTCGCCTCTCCGCCAGTGTTTATGACGTTTTCAACAGCCAGTATCGCGATCCGGTGGGGGCTGAGATCGTGGGTTCTGCCGTGCAGCAGAACGGCCGGGACTTCCGAATTAAACTCGCGCGCAGGTTTCATTTCCGGTGAGCATTTGGGAAGCAATGTCGACTCACCGCCATTTCGAATGCGGTTCCCCAAGCGGTAGTAGCCGCCACAACCCCGCGAGGGTCTCGCCCGACTTCTGGAAAATCGGCGGCATCGGACGGGCATTGGCGATTGGGGTTCTGATTCATGGCGTCTGCTTCGGTTTCTCGGCGCAGACATCGGCCCAAACCGTCGAGGAGAGTCGGGTCAAGGCGGCTTACCTGTACAACTTCGCCAAGTTTGTGGAATGGCCGCCAGGGGCATTCAGGCATCCCGACGACCCAGCAGTGATCTGCGTGGTGGGCGATGAGCGCACCAGTGATGTGCTGGAACCGGCAGTCTCCGGGAAAAAGGCGAACGGACGACCAGTGGAAGCTCGGAGACCGCATTCCCCTGCGGAATTCAAATCCTGCCACGTCTTGTTCATAGGTTTCTCCGATAAAGAGCGCATCGCGCAGTTACTCCAGGGACTGGAACGATCGAGTGTTCTCACGGTCGGGCAAAGCGATCAGTTCATTCGGCTCGGGGGAATGATCAATCTGGCGCTCAACCATGCCACCATCGAACTGGAGATCGATCCTGAGGCTTCCAATGCGGTGGGCCTGAAAATCAGTTCGCGGCTTCTGGTGGTATCGCGGCTGGTCAAGGCCCAGCCCCAAGCCGGAGGGGAGCGATGAAGTTCCTTCCCGAGCTTCCCCTGACGCGAAAACTGATTCTGACAATGATGGCCACCAGTAGCTCGGCCCTTCTGGTGGCTTGCATGTTTTTTCTGAGCTACGACGTCATCACTCTACGCCACAACATTGTCGACCATCTCCATAGCCTGGCAGGCATTACCGGGGCAAACGTTGCGGCCGCCCTGACCTACAACGATCCCAAAAGCGCGGACCTTGTGCTTCAGGCTCTGCAAGCGGAGCCGCACATCGTCGCCGCGCGCATTTACGATGGCCAGGGTCGAGCTTTCGCATCCTACCGTCGTATTCCCTCCGCGCCCCTGGGCCAGTTGCCCCCATTCTCGCCCACGACAGGCAGCCGCTTGGAGCAGAAACGCGTAACCGAATGCGACGACATCCAGTTTGACGGAGAATCAATCGGGTCCGTATTTCTCGTATCCGATTTGCAAGAGATCCAGTCACGCATGCGACGCTTTGGCGTATTCGTGCTGATTCTGATGATCGCTGCTTCCGCAGCCGCGTTCCTGGTGGCCGTGTGGCTGAAGCGCCTCATTGCACGGCCCCTTCTTGACCTCGTTGAAACCACCAAGACGATTTCCCGGGAGAAGAACTTCGGTGTCCGCGCACCCAAGCATGCGGACGACGAACTGGGCCTTCTCGTGGACGGGTTCAATGAAATGCTGGCGGAAATCGAATTCGCCGAGGCCGCCCTTCGAGCCGCACACACTGAGTCTGAGCTCTTTATTAATTCCGTCCCTTCCATCCTGATTGGGACTGACAGTGTGGGCCAAATCACACGTTGGAACTTGGCCGCGGCAAACGCGTTTGGTCTTTCCGCGGACGCCGTCCTGGGCAAGCCGCTGCAGCACTGTGAAATTCACTGGGTGCACCCTCAGTTGGGCGAAGGAGTCGATTCGTGGTTCCGCGTTGAGAGGTCGGAGAAGCGCGAGAATGTAATGTTTGAAAGAGATGGGCACAGACGTTTCCTCGGTCTGACTATCATCAAGGCCGACCTCTTCCCTGGCGAGAAAGATACGGGATTTCTGATTACCGGCGCCGACACAACCGAACGCAAAATCCTGGAAGAGCAACTGCGCCAGGCCCAAAAGCTCGAAGCCATTGGACAACTGGCCGCCGGCATCGCTCATGAGATAAATACCCCAGCCCAATACGTCGGCGACAATGCCAGATTTCTCCAGGAAAGTTGGCCGGCAGTCGACAAGATTCTAAGCCTGTGCTTGCGGCTTCGTGAACAGTCTCTGGCAGGATGTGTTGCTCCGGATTTGATTACCGACTTGCTGCAATGCACCGGGGAGGCAGATCCCGCCTATCTGTTGCACGAAGTTCCGCAGGCGATGGCGCAGGCCTTAGAAGGGGTGAGTCGGATCTCGAAAATCGTCAGAGCCATGAAAGAATTTTCCCATCCCGGCTCTGAAGGCAAATGCGCCATCGATCTTAATCATGCGATTGAAACAACCATTGCAGTCGCCCGCAACGAATGGAAATACGTGGCCGATGTTCAGACCTGTTTTGCCGCAGATTTACCTCCTGTACCTTGTTTGGCCGGTGAGTTCAATCAGGTCATCCTGAATTTGCTGATCAACGCGGCGCAGACCATCGGCGACGTGGTAAGAAACAGCTCCGCATCCAAGGGAACGATTACCATCACCACGAAATGCGAGGGTGATTGGGCGGAGGTCCAGATTAAGGACACTGGCGCGGGCATACCAGAAAACGTTCGCGCCAGGATTTTCGAACCATTCTTCACCACCAAGGAGGTCGGCAAGGGTACGGGGCAAGGCTTGGCCTTGGCCCATACGGTAATCGTGAAGAAACACGACGGCAAAATATGGTTCGAGAGCGAAGTAGGAAAGGGCACGACATTTTTCCTGCGTCTCCCGCTGACTCTGCCTGAACCGGAGGGCACTGCACATCAACCCGAACCGAGTAACTTTACACCCGGCGAGCCCGTGCCTGGATAGGAGTGGCCCTCATTTTTAGCGGCAATTGAGGCAGGTGCACCATGCAACGATGTCTAGAACTACCGTTGCGGTACTTGTCGAAAGGCCGTCCTTCACTCACGGTTTTATGTTTGGACTGCCAGATGTCCGGCAGTTCGTTTTAACCTCTCTTAGTTACCTCGTCACGGTTTCTCTGCTGTTCAATCCGGCTTTCTAAAGTAATTGCGTGTCATTGCCGATAAGACTCAGGTAGCGAACCATATTCTCGCGGCAATCGTCCGTGAGGAGCGACTTGGCTAAGGATAGATCCAGCATGAACCAGAGAACCAGTTTGGGGATCGGTAGCTGTAGCCAAGCGCGAGTTCTCTTCGTGGATGACGAACCATTGGTGCTCGAAGGATTGCGACGTACGGTGTACACGGAGTTTCTCGCTGATCTGGCGGGGGGGCCCGAAGAAGGTCTTGCCAAGGTGAAAAAGCATGGACCGTATCCGGTTGTGGTCTCAGATATGCGCATGCCAGGCATGGACGGAGCGAAGTTTCTGGCGATTGTCCGCACTATTTCGCCAGATTCCATCCGTGTCATGCTGACAGGCTCCAACGACATGGAAACCGCCGCGAGAGCGATGAACGAAGGCCAGATTTTCCGGTTTCTCACCAAGCCCGTGACCGCGAATACACTGTTGGTCACGCTTCGTGCCTGCGTCGCGCAGTATCACGCCGCTCGGCTTGAGAAAGACCAGCTGAAAATCGCAGTCGAGGCGTTAGAACAACTGGATTTGGGAACGCTCACTGCCTTGGCCCGCGCCATTGACGCGAAATCGGCGTGGACGGCGGGCCACTCGGAGCGGGTGACAAATCTGGCCCTTAAGATGGGGCATGCCATGCGCCTGCCGACGAAAAGTTTGGAGATCATGCACCGCGGCGGGTTGTTGCACGACATCGGGAAGATCGGCACGCCTGCGACCATTCTGGATAAGCCCGGCAGGCTTGAGCCTGAAGAAATGCAGACTATGCGCGACCATGTGAAAATTGGCGTGCGTATCCTCGAGCCTATCCCCTGTTTCCGTGAGGCTCTGCCCATAGTTGCCCAACATCACGAATGGTTCGATGGTTCCGGCTACCCCGCAGGTCTGGCTGGGGACAATATCAGTTTGCATGCGCGCATTCTGGCCGTCGCAGATTGCTATGACGCTATGGTCTCCGATCGACCCTACCGAAAAGGCCTTCCCCAGCTACAAGCCCTCGAGATATTGAGACAGCGATCCGGAACCCAATTTGACCCCACGGTCATTGAGGTGTTTATGCGATTGACCGACCCTGGTTCAGCTTGCGTGAACTAATGATCTGCCCAGTAAACTTGGCCTCTTGCGCGACTGCGTGGACCAGCAAGGTCGCATTTGAGTTGCCTTTCTGGGATCTGGAGGGCGTTCTGATTGCCGGCTGTCCGTTCCGATCTCACGGCCAAGGGAACACGAAGGGCACGACCGCATAGACGGCATTGCTCAAGTGAAAGAGCCTGCATGCCGACTATCTCCACAACGGCATACTTGCGCGAGGTCGGGATCGAGCATTGTCCATGGGCCTTTTCCATCCCCTCCTGGCAATGGGCCGGTCCGCGCTTCTACCCGGACCAGGAGAGGGAAATTGAATTCCACGAGCAACCTTACACCGGAGCTTCTGAAGACGAGCGCGGAACCTGCGGATGGCCCGCCGGGATATGCCCACCTTTTCAAATCTATCGTCGAGTGTTCTGCCGTAGGCATGCTGGTTTTGAATCGGAGCGGCCAGTGTGTTTGGGTCAACCGAGCCTTCTGCGATCTGATTGGTTATACCGCCGTAGAGGTGCTGGCTAACACCATGCCGGATATCACGCATCCGGATGACATTGCTCTAAGCGTGCAAACGCTGCGCCGATTGACCACGGGAGAAGCCACGGTCTATCAGATAGAAAAACGATTTGTCCACAAGAGTGGGCGCCCAGTGTGGGTGCTGCTGACGGCGACGCCGATTCCGCGGACGGATCAACTGCAGCCTGACTTGGTAGTGGGGCTGATCCAGGACATCAGCACCCGTAAGGCTGCGGAAGAAGCTCTCCAGCGAAGCGAGGCCCTGTTTCGGACCATTGGCGAAAACGCCGGCGACTTGATTCTGATCATTGAGTACCCCGGGATGCAGACGCTCTACGTCAGCCCCGCGTATCACAAGCTTCTGGGACATTCGGTCAGCGAACTTCAGGGTCACAGCTGCCTGGCCGTGGTGCACCCTGACGACATGGCACTCATTCACCAGGCAACCGAGAGCATGGTCCGGAACGGAACGAACGGAGTCATCCTGGAACTGCGCTACCGTCACCAGAACGGCGATTGGCATTACGTGGAAGCCCATGGCTGTGCCGTGCGAAACAGTGGTGGCGACCTGGAACGCATCGTCGTGATCTCCCGCATCATTGACGATCGAATCCTCGCCCGGCAGAAGCTAAATGACCGGGAAGAGAGACTTCAACTGTTGCTCGATTCCACCGCAGAGTCCATTTATGGCGTGGATCTGAGCGGCGACTGCACGTTCTGCAACCAAGCCTTGTTGCGCATGCTGGGCTACCAGGACGCCAGCGACTTGCTGGGAAAAAACATGCATGCAGTCATTCACCACAGCCGTGCCGACGGATCTGCCTACCCTCTGGAAGAATGCCGCATTTTTAAGGCTTTCCGGACCGGCAGCGCGACTCACATTGATGACGAAGTCGTGTGGCGTGTCGACGGCACCTGCCTTCCCGTCGAATACTGGTCTCACCCAGTGAAGCATGGGGAGAAGATTGTGGGTTGTACGGTGGCGTTCGTGGATATCACGGAGAGAAAAGCAGCCCAGGACGCGCTGCGCCGGGCGCATGAAGAAGCGGAGCTATTCATCAACTCGGTGCCGTCGATTCTTATCGGAATCAGCCGGGATTCACGGATCAAACGCTGGAATTTGGCGGCAGCGAAGGTGTTTGGTCTGGCCAAGGCCCAAGCGGCCGGAAAGCACCTGGCGGATTGCGGCATTCAGTGGGTACGCTCGGATATGCGAGTTGAGGTTGATTCCTGGTGTGCTCAGGGAGACTTGCGGCGTGTTGACACGCTGCCGTTTGTTATCGATGGCCAAACTCGATTCTTAGGGCTTACCTTGAGCTGGATTAATGCACCCGAGGAAGAAGTCAGTGAGCTGTTGATTATTGGGTCAGATGTGACGGACCGTGAGGTTCTGGGACAACAGTTGCGGCAGGCACAGAAACTGGAGGCGATTGGCCAGTTGGCCGCTGGAATTGCCCATGAGATTAATACTCCCACTCAGTACGTCGGCGACAACACACGATTCTTGCAGGAATCCTGGCCGTCGTTCAAGGAACTGATCGCGATTACCCGGGAAATAAGACAAGAAGCCTCACTGGGGCCGGTTTCCTCCCAGACGCTGCAGCAATTTGACGCCTTGGCTCAAGCAGCGGACTTCGAATACCTGCAGACGGAGATTCCGCGTGCCATTGAGCAATCCCTGGAAGGCATTCAGAGGGTGGGAAAAATCGTACGAGCCATGAAGGAGTTTTCTCATCCTGGATCAGAAGAGAAGAAGTTGATTGACATCAACAAGGCGATCGAGACCACCATTACGGTCGCGCACAATGAGTGGAAGTACGTTGCCGACATGGAAACACACTTTGCCCCCGATTTGCCTTTAGTGCTCTGCCACGCCGGCGAGTTCAACCAGGTGATTCTCAATCTCCTGATCAATGCCGCGCAGGCAATGGGCGATGGCTCTCAGGGAAAAGGAAAGATTGTGGTCTCAACCAGACACGATGATGACTGGGCCGAGGTCTCTATTTCTGACACTGGAGCGGGAATACCGGAGGCCGTACGCTCGCGGGTGTTTGAGCCGTTCTTCACTACCAAACCGGTAGGGAAGGGAACCGGACAGGGATTGGCCCTGGCTCATACGGCCATCGTCAGGCGGCACGGAGGAAAGATATGGTTCGACTCTGAGGTGGGAAAAGGAACCACCTTCTACATTCGGATGCCGCTGCAATCGTCGGAAACGTAATCATGGCCAAACGAATTTTATTTGTCGATGACGAGCCCATGGTGCTAAGCGGGCTGCAGCGCAGTCTCCGCCTCATGCGCTCGGAATGGGAAATGGTTTTTGCGCCGGGGGGCACGGAAGCCCTGGCAGCAATGGACCTGCAGACCTTTGACATCATCGTTACTGACATGCGAATGCCGGGAATGGACGGAGCGCAGCTGCTGGAAGAGGTGCAGAAGCGCTCACCGCAAACCTTGCGCATGGTGCTATCGGGGCAATCGGATCGGGAGACCATTCTGCGCTCGGTTAATCCTGCTCATCAGTTTATTTCCAAACCTTGCGAGGCTGAAGAGCTGAAGTCGCGGCTGATCCGCGCGTTTGCTCTCAAAGATCTTTTGCAAAATCCCAAGCTCCGCGAGTTGGTAACCAAGCTCGATAACCTGCCGAGTCTGCCGCACGTTTACCTGCAGCTGAATCAGGAGTTGCGCCGTCCCGAACCCGAACTGCACAAAATCGACGAATTGATTGGAGCCGACATGGCCATGACCGCGAAGGTCTTGAAGCTGGTGAATTCGGCTTTCTTTTGCCTGCCCTGCGAAATTTCCCGCGCTTCCCACGCCGTTAAACTGCTGGGCCTGGACACGCTGCGGGCACTGGTACTAACCGCGCATGTGTTCGAGCAATTTGAAAGCCACCTGCTGACCGCGGAGGATGTACAGGAGATTTCGGACCATTCTCTGGCAGTCAGCAATAGTGCCAGAAAGATTGCGCTTTTCGAACACGCCGATCAGCGCACTCAGGACGAGTCTTTCACAGCAGGTCTGTTGCATGATGCTGGAAAGCTGATCCTCGCTTCTACGCTAGGAGAGCGGTATGCAGAGGTACTGGAATACAGCGCGAAGGCGAATGTGGGATTGTATGCGGCAGAGCGCGAAGTGCTCGGCTGCAGTCATGGCCAGATCGCAGCTTATTTGTTTGGCGTATGGGGATTGCCGGGGACGATAGTTGAAGCGGTTGCCTGGCACCACGAGCCTGCCGAAAGTTTGAGCGTGAAGTTTTCGCCGCTGGCCGCGGTGCACGTGGCCAGCGCATATCACGACGAGAAAACCAACTCGCGGCTGCGCGACCGCACTCCAATCGACTCCGCCTTCCTGTCCGGGATCGGTTGCGCGGAACGAGACAAGGCTTGGCGCAGCAAGCTCGATGCAGATGGGCAAAACGGGAAACAATCATGAGCGAAAAAATTCTTTTCGTGGACGATGAGCCTGGAGTTCTCGAGGGATACCGCCGTCTGCTGCACAAGGAGTTCTCGGTTGAGACTGCGCTGGGCGCCCAAGATGGGC
>Ga0209415_10016627_pt1 | contig 11802 bp, 9 predicted proteins | sample PeaSoiSIISIP2007_FD_187696 | JGI IMG/M metagenome (GOLD analysis project Ga0209415, IMG submission 187696) | Peat soil microbial communities from Weissenstadt, Germany - SII-SIP-2007 (SPAdes) (version 2) | ecosystem: Environmental > Terrestrial > Soil > Wetlands > Peat | place: Germany... | reverse complement strand
AGATTTCAATCGCCATCGGCGATTCGAGCCACTAACTATGCTACGAAGAGGTATGCTCCCACCTCGGGTGATTCTGGCGCTCGTACTCACCGCGACGGCAACACTGGCCAAGTACACCTTCAGCGCTGCCCTGATGATCTCCGTCATCCGCGCGGCTTCATCTTGGGTCTTCGAGCCGGCCCAATCAGATGGACGCGGGTGTACCAAGAACGAATTGTGAACGCGCGTCCCAATCTCATCGGATCAAATTCCGTTATCGAACCAATAAAAAAAACAAAGACATTCTCACTCACTCCTCACGCACGGATTACGGACTCCTTATGACTTTCTCAGGCAACTCAATTTACACTTGCTTGAGTTCAACCCGAGCTCCGTGTTGAGACTTCCGGGTACCAGCAAAATTTGAATCTCTTAGGCCGCGCGGAGGGGTTGGTGTGTCCGCATGGTCCAGAAAGGTACTCGCATGAATTTACGTGTCCTTATTGGAAGAATCGCTGCCGTCGGACTAATCGCGGCGGCACTGGTCGCGCCGGTACGGATCGATGCCCAGTCCACCTTCGGCACCGTGCTCGGAAGCGCGCGGGATCAAAGCGGCGCGGTCGTTGCAGGGGCCCAGGTCACGTTACACAGCCTCGACGAGAATACCAACGTCGTGACTGCGACTGACGATGGCGGGAATTTCGCGTTCCAGAATCTGAAGCCCGGTCATTACGGCATCAAGGTGACCAAGGAGGGGTTTTCCAACGCGACTGTCACCCAAATGGAATTGACTGCCCGCGAAACTCTGCGCCAGGATGTCACTCTTTCCGTAGCGGCTCAGGCGCAGACGGTTGAGGTTGCCGCAACCGCCGTGGCCGTGAATACCGAAAATGCCACGCTGAGCGATTCCAAGGACAATACCGACATAACCCAGCTCCCTCTTAACTCCCGAAGCGTATCTTCCAGCCCTCTGGCGGCCCTAGCCACATCTGCCTCCGTGACGACGGACTCGCAGGGGAATATCGCCGTGGGCGGCGCAACAGCGGCGCAGGTGGGCTTCTCCGTGGACGGCATTTCCACCACCAACGTGCGCCTGAACGGCTCGCTGGCGGACGCCTATCCATCCATGGAAAACATCGCGGAGATGAAAGTCACGGCATTCAACAACAATGCGGAGTTCGCCCAGATCGGCGACGTGACCTTTGTCACCAAGAGCGGAACCAATCAATTCCATGGCAGCGCGTTTGAGTATTTTCAGAATAGCAGCCTCGATGCCAGCGTTCTGAACTTCCCCATCAAAGCGCCGCGGACCTTCAACACCTTCGGCGCCAGCTTGGGTGGCCCTGTCATCATCCCCAAGCTGTATAGCGGACGAGACAAAACATTTTTCTTCGTGGATTATGAGGGGAACCGGAAAACCCAGTCCTACCCGGAGCAGCTTCTTGTGCCGACGGCGGCCGAGAGAGACGGCAATTTGAACGCCCTCGTGCAGGGGCTTGGAAACGGTCCGGTGATCAATCCCTTCACGGGCGCACCTTTCCCGAACAACACGATCCCGACCGGTTCGTGCCAGGCCTGTATCAATCCCGTGGCCCAGGCCCTGCTGAGTTACTACCCTCTGCCCAACGCGAACATCGGCCAGGTCAACCCCTCCTACAACTATCAGACTCTGGTGCCAATCCCATCGAATTCCAACGGTGGAGATATTCGACTGGATCAGAACATCAGTAGCAAACAGCAGCTGTACGTTCGTTATAGCTACAAAAACGCCTTCTACACGGAGTATAACAACGCCGGCATCATAGCGCCCGCTAACAATTTCCTGCCCAATGACGGAGCTAACGAGCTAAACCGCAGCGTGGTGGTTTCTTACAACTACGCCATCACCCCGAAGTTGCTGAACGAATTTCGTTTTGGATTCACAAATTACAATGAAAACGACACGTTCCCGATCTCGGGGGCCAGTGCTATTTCTCAGCTCGGGCTGGTCTTCGATCATCCAGTAAACCTCGCGTCGCATCCCACGGCGGATGCCTTCCCGACATTTTTGTTCTCCGACGGCTCGGTGACCAATATCGGGCAGGATAGAGTGGGTCCGACCATATCAAGCAATATACAATTCACCGACAATCTCACACGCATCATCGGCAAGCATACGCTCCGATTTGGAGTGGATGCCCGCAGGGAGCGTTACCAGGCCCTCATGTACTTCTCGCCGTCCGACGACTACGGCCAATTCACCTTCAGCGGTTCACTCACCAACTATTCCTTCGGGGATTTTCTGCTCGGGTTGCCGAACCCCTCTTATTTCGCGGCCACGGGCCCATCAGAGGATGCAAGCACCGTGCAATGGGGTCTATACGCTCAAGACCAATGGCAGGTCAACAGCCATCTCACGGTCAATTTCGGGTTAAGGTGGGAATACCTTCCGGCGTTTGTGGAAAAGAATGGCGATATAGCTGACTATTATGCAACGTCGAACAGCACGACCGTCATCGTTCCGGACAAATTCTATAACTTCATCTCAAACAATTCTGTCTACCAGCAGCTATATACCGGCTTTCTTCAATCATTCAACGCATGTGTGCTTCCGGATCACACCCCGTTGCTCCCGTGTTCGAACATCGAGACGGCGAGCCAGGCGGGGATTCCGCAAGGCCTGAGGCATACGCCGCCGCACGATTTTGACCCGCGCATCAGCATCGCCTGGCGGCCGTTCAACGACAACAAAACCGTCATTCGCGCCGGCTTTGGCATCTATACCATGACCACTCTTGGCCCCATGTCTTTCAACAGCGGCATCATCGCCCTCTCGGATCTACTCACCTACAACAATACTTTCACGAACGGCAGCCCATCGTTCCAGTTTCCGCAAACGTCCCCTCCGGGCGCGGCGGCAAGTTTAGGCGGCGGCGATTTCGAGGAGGCAAACAATCCGTACTGGAAGGATCCTTCGTCAGCGCAATGGAACTTTACGGTGGAGCGGCAATTGGCGCAGAACTCGATGCTCCGGCTCAGCTACACCGGCCAAGGCACCTACCATCTTCCCATCACCATCGACCTGAATCAAATTCCGGCGAGCACGACCCCCTACACCATTCCAAACAACGGATACTCAGTCGTCGATCCTCGTGCGCCCTACCAGAACTGGAATTTGTTAATGGATTCGGAGAGTATTGGGAATCAAAGCTATAACGCGGGCACCGTCGAGTTCACACAGAGAGCTTCGCACGGGCTGACGTTCCAGGCAAACTACACCTTCGCGAAAAATATCAGCGACGCGCAAGGCACCGACGCGCCCTCCGCCTATGCAAGCGAAGAGCCGTATGCCGTGGAGATTGCGAACGCCTATAACATAAAGTACGACCGCGGGAACGTGGTGGGAATGCCGCGGCAGCGTTTCCTGTTGACCGGCTCGTATCTGCTGCCCGGCCCCGGTCAGGCGCACAAGCTCCTGAACGCCGCGGCGGGGGGCTGGGCCCTCAGCACGATTACGACGATACAAACCGGTCAGTGGCTGACGCCTACGATGCCGCCTGCCGACGATCAATCGAACACCAATATGATCGTGCGAGCCACCGGCGGGGCCATTGCGCGGCCGGATTGCGTCGGAAACCCATACGCCGACCAGACCAACCAGAACTTTTTCAACATCAATGCTTTCGCTCTGCCGCCGGCCAATGCCGGACGGTTCGGGACCTGTGGTGTCGGTATCTTGCAAGGCCCTGGCATGATCAACGTGAACACGGGGCTGGCTAAAGTGTTCAGGATAAGGGAGCGGGCTCGGGTGCGCTTTGAAGCCACGTTCACCAATGTTCTGAATCACACCAATTACGCGCCGCCCGCGCTGAACCTGGGTAACCCCTCAAATTTCGGGGTCTTGCAAGCCGCACTGCCCCAAGGCTCGGGAGGCAATCGTACGGGACAACTGGCATTGCGGTTCGACTTCTGAGTTGGCGCGTCCACGCCGTGCCCGTGGGGACCACGTAGTCGTGACTTGAGGCAGTATTATGGCGCTTTCATTAGACGCTCCCATCGAGGATCTGAAGCTATCGAATCGAGTTCGCAATGCGCTCCACCATTGTGGACTCCACACCGTAGTAAGCGTTCTGAAATGTGACTATAGGAGGGCTTTGCGCGGGCTTGGGCCGGGAGCCCGCGCGGAGCTCGCGGGCGCCCTCGAGTCCCACGGTTTTGCACCTCCCGCCAGTTTGAAGCCATCGGGAATCGACGACGTCGCTGGCGACGTTTCGAAGCTGCTCGAACAAATGGACGCAAGTTTCCGGACGTGGAGTGCCCGCATAGAGCATTTTGAAATGCGAATTCGAAAGCTGACGGCAAGCGGGTGCGGCCATCAACGCCGGTACCGGCCTGCGGCGGAGGTTGCGGAACAAGCGCATGCGAACGCCAGTATCGCCCTGGCACATGTCGCATTAGCGGAACCGGAGAAATCGCTGTCGTCGCTCCCTGGTGGGACCAACGACGGCCTGAAACCGGCGGACGAGCGGACGTGTGTGGCGGTACAGCTTGCCACCGAGGGCGAGCTTCCGCCGCAGGCACCCAGGCCGGCAAACGCGGTCCGGTTAGACGAAATCCAATGCCCGCGGGTCGAGAATACGCCCGGTGAATCGCGTCCTCATGTCTGATGATTCGCATGCCCGGATCCTGGTGGTGGATGACGAGTCATCCCTGAGGCGTGTTTTGAGCACAAGCTTGACGATGATGGGGTTTATCGTTAGCGTAGAGCCGACCGGAGAACAGGCCATTGAGTGTGTGCGGAGCGAGCTGTTTGACGCGGTGTTGCTCGATCTCAACATGCCAGGAATCGGCGGAATGGCCACTTGTCGAGTGTTGCGGCAACAATATCCGCGACTGGGCATTTTGATGGTGACCGTCCGTCAAGATCCCAAGGACAAGATCGAAGCGCTCGAAGCCGGAGCCGACGATTATATCGTAAAGCCCTTCGATCTACTGGAATTGGTCGCGCGGCTTCGAACCGTGATACGCCGGACGCGGCTTAGTTCACCGGATCGATCAACGCCCATTCGGATCGGAGACCTCGAACTGAACTGGCGAGAGCGGTCGCTCACAAGGTCGGGGCAGTCGGTCCATCTCACGCCGAACGAGTTTGCGTTGTTGCACTGTCTTATGTCCCGTGCGGGCGAACTGGTGCTCCATGCAGACGTTGTTCGCCTGCTGTGGGACCAGGACGAAGGTGGAGACCTCAGACGCCTGCGCAGCCTTGTGTATCAACTGAGGAAAAAGATTGAATTGAACGCTGAGGAACCCACGTACCTTTTGTCAGAACCCGGTTTTGGGTATCGCTTTCGAAGTGGCCAGAGGTAGTTTATATATCGTAATCTAGCGCACGAGATGGAGCGCTAAAGGGTCGCTGGTTTCGCGCTGCTCGACTCGCGTTTTTATATTTTATGCGCACATGCATCATTCCTTGGAAATCGTTCGTCGAATTGACGGGTGAGGAGGCGGCATATGAGACGCTGATTCAGCGCTTCGAACAACCGGTTTTCAATCTCGTGAGCCGGCTGATGGACGATCCATCCAACGCCGCCGATGTGGTGCAGGAGGTCTTTCTGAAGATCTTTCAGAATATCGGTGCCTTTCGTAGCGAATGCACACTAAAGACGTGTGTTTACCGGTTCGCAGTGAACGAGGCACGCAAGGGCCGGAGGTGGTTCAGCCCGCTTCGACGGCAGGGCGTTGGTCTAGGCCACCAACCGGGCGCGCCGAGCGTTTATGGGGATAGCCTCCCGAATCCTGAAGGGGCGCCCTTTGGTTCGATCGACCAGCGGAAGCAAGCTCTGATTGAAGGGGCACTGAGCGCGGTGAATCCTAAGTTTCGGGCGGCATTGGTGCTGAGGGAAATCGAAGGTTTGAGTTACGAGGAGATTTCAGAAATTCTAGATGTCTCCCTGGGTACAGTGAAATCGCGAATCCTGCGAGGGCGGGATGCGCTCGGAAAACATCTGGCAGGAGATCCCGAGCAGATCTCGGCTCTAGACTGGTCCTCTCAGTTATTGGACTAACAGTGCGCGAACGCCATGCTAGCGTTCGGTCATTACGCGGGGTGGAAGGGTCATGGATTGGCGCGATCCAGCGTGATGGAGTTTGGAAAGCAACGGCCGTAGCGGGCCAGCCTAGTTCGTGTGCTCATCCGAAACCGGTGGTGGGGGATGCACGGCCTTCCGTGGCTAAGTGTTACTCAAGAACGGCTAGCGCGCAGACACCAGGATAGTGTCGTCAGGACGTAGCCGCCCGGCGGTCACCTCGGCGCGCTCCTGCCTCGTTTCGGGAACCTGAAGTCGATAGTTTCCCGCGCCCCAGACTTCGGTCAGGAAATAGGTGTTGCCGTACCGATGGAACACCAACTTCCCGCCCTCCTGAGCGGCGATGGACTCCAGGGCGGTTGCCATCACGATGGCTTTCTGGTCTGCACCGTTGATGATCACAGCGCTTGAAAAGGTCTCTCGATCCACCGAGTACTGGCCGGCGCGGAGCGTCTGGCTGCCCACGATGAAATCAAACGGAACCATCACCGTGAGGGTTTTGGAGCTCTGCCCGTAGGCAGCGGCGGCCGCTACCGCGGCGAGTACGGAAGCTCGAAGCAGATTCGTTTTCATAGGTTTCCTTTTCTGATCTCGGTCCCACCTGGGTCCCGGGGCCGTCCTTTTTCAATGGCCTCCGCAGGGATCTTTAGGGCCTCTTTAGATATAACATATTTTTACTAGATCGATCCAATTTTTCTATAGATGATAAAACACATTGATAAAAAGAGGCTTATTGAGAAGGCGCGCGGCGTGCCGGAAGCGTGAGGCCGGAACTTGCGGCGCGCTGCTCGTGTTCAACCGATCCGGGAAGGGGATGGGTCTCTCACTGGCATTCTCAAAGATGGGCCTCGATCTTCAGGGGCAAGGGCTTTCTTCGGTCCCCCTGCTGGCGAAGCGCCTTTTGCTAGGTCCTTCTATTCCGACGGTGTCTTTGCAGTTGAACCAAAGAACGGATCGTATGTTCTAGTCGGGCCGGAGTATCAACGCGGGAGCGAGTTCCCGCCATCCTTCGGTGACGCCTATCGCCGCACGGTATCCAGGGTCCGAGCCTTCTCCGCCAGCCACTGCTCCAGCGTACCCTGACGCTCGCGCGCGCGTGCCAGAGCCTCGCGAGTCCGCTCCGGCGCGGGTCCGCCGGTGATGTTGCGGATGCGCACGAAATGCTCCGGGTCGAGGGCTTGCTCGATCTCCTCGCGGCTGAGCTTGAACCAGGGGCGAACGCGCTGGAGCGCCGCTGCGATCGCGCGCGGACTGTCGTCGTTGCCGCAGGCGGCGACCGCTTCCGCGACGGCAGCATGAGCTTCGCGGAAGCTGATGCCGAGTTGGCGCACCAAAGTATCGGCCAGCTCCGTCACGGTGAGAAAATCCTTGGCGGCACGCTGCGCCATCCGCTCGCAATCGACTTCCGCCGACTTCATCGCCCCGGCAAGAAGCCGCAGAGCCCGCCCCGCGTCGGCGAACATGGTGGACACCAGCGGTTGCAGATCGTCTTCGCTATCGTTGATGTCTCCAAACGGAGTATTGTGCGCGCAGAGCAGCACCGCCTGAGCCTCGCCGAGCGCCCGGCTGGCGAGAATACGCGTGTGCTCCAGCGCCACCGGATTGCGCTTCTGCGGCATGATGCTGGACGACTGCACGAAGGCATCGGAGAACCTGAGGAATCCGAACTCGCGCGTGGACCACAGCAGCAGATCCTGAATCAGCTTGCCCAGGCTGACCATGGCCACGGCTACCACCGCCGCCGATTCCGCGATGTAATCGATGGCCGCAATGGCGCCGTAAGAGTTCTCCGCGAGCCCATCGAAGCCCAGCAGGCGTGCGGTTTCGGCTCGGTCGATGGGGAAACCCGAAGTGGTGATGGCGGCCGCGCCCAGCGGACACAGGTTCACGCGCGCGAACGCCGCCTCGATCCGCGCCGCGTCCCGATCCAGAAACTCGCACGCGGCCAGCAGATAGTGCGCGAGGGTTGTCGGCTGCGCGGGTTGCGTGTGAGTATGCGCCGGCATTACGGTTTCGAGATGCTTCGCCGCCAGATCAAGCAGGACGCCGCGCAGCTCGGCCGCGGCCTCCGCTGTCGCCAGCAGTTCCCGTCGCGCGGTCATGCGGTACAGCGTGACGGCGATATCGTTGCGGCTGCGCGCGGTGTGCATTTTCCCAGCGACATCTCGCCCGCAGGCTTCCTCCAGCATTCCTTCGATGAAGTAAAACAAGTCTTCGCAGGAGCCATCGAAACTCGCTTTCGAGACCCGCTCGCGATCCAGGCCGTCCAGAGCCCCGGTCAGCGTGCGCTCCTCTGGCTCGGTGATAATGCCCTGTTTTGCCAGCATGCGCGTGTGCGCATAGTGAATCTGGATTAGCGCATCGAGTAAATGTTTTTTGGCGTGCTCGAAATTCGGCGCGAGCACTGTGTCGGCATAGACCGGGGCGGGGAATCGATCATCCATGCTTTTCTTACTCGAGGGCTTACGTTAGTTCAAAGCTTTCGCCGCGCGCCGGCGTCGCCACTTCAATCCCGTATTCCTTCTTAATCACCGCGGCCAGCACCGCCATGGGAGCCGGCTCGCCGTGTACCAGAAAAACCTTCTTGAGTCCGCGCGCCACCGGCCGCATCCATTCGATCAACTCTCGCTGATCCGCGTGGCCGCTGAGTTCATCGAGCGACGCGACTTCCGCCCGCAGCTTCATCGGCTCGCCGAAAATGGGCACCTCCGGCTGGCCCTCCAGGATCTTGCGGCCCAGCGTGTGCTCCGCCTGGAATCCGGTGATCAGGATGGTATTGCGCTGGTCCTCAATGTTGTTGCGCAAGTGATGCAGGATGCGGCCGGCTTCGCACATGCCCGATGCGGAGATCACCACGAACGGCCCGTGCAGATCGTTCAGTGCCTTCGATTCACTCGCCTCGCGCACGTATTTAAGGCGGGAGAACCCGAAGGGGTCCTCGTTCTCCGTCAGGAATTTGCGCGCATCCTCATTCCAGCATTCGGGATGCTTGCGGAATACTTCGGTCGCGTTGATCGCCAGAGGACTATCCACAAAGATGGGGATCGACGGAATCTTGTGCGCCTCCGTGAGCTGGTGCAACAGCAGCACCAGTTGCTGAGCCCGGCCCACCGCAAAGCTGGGCACGATAATCTTGCCGCCGCGGCCGGCGGTGCGATTCACCACGTCGGCCAGCCGCTCCGCCACGTGTTCGATTTTGCGGTGGAACCGGTCGCCATAGGTGCTCTCCATGATCAGATAATCCGCCGTGGTCAGGCGCTCCGGATCGTGGAGGATGGGCAAGCTGGGACGGCCCACGTCTCCGGAAAACGCCAGACGAACGCCGTCGGCTTCGAGCACCATCGAGGTCGCTCCCAGCATGTGACCCGCTTCATGCGTCTGGTAGCGCAGTCCCGGCGCGACTTCCTTCTTCTCCCCCAGCCCTACCGCGCGGAACAGCGGATAGGTTTTCTCGGCATCCTCCGGCATATACAACGGCGTGCATTCTGAGTCGTCGCGGCCGATTTTGCGCCGGTGCTCCCTGCGGCGGTTGCAGAACTCCGCGTCCTTCTGTTGAAGAAACGCCGAGTCGGCCAGCATCGCCAGGCACAGGTCGATGGTCGCCGGCGTCGTATAAATAGGACCCTCGTAGCCGTTCTTGACAAACGTAGGCAGGTTCCCGCTGTGATCGATGTGCGCGTGCGAAAGAATCACGCCGTCGATGCTCGACGCCGGAAAAGGGAAGTGGCTGTTGCGGTCGAAGGCTTCCTGCCTGCGCCCCTGATACATGCCGCAGTCGAGCAGAAATCGCTTGCCCGCGGCCTCCACATGATGCATCGAACCGGTGACGGTTCTCGCCGCACCCCAAAAAGTGATTTTCATTGGACTAACATCACTATACGACGAGCACTACTTCTGGCTGAGGCCACCATCCACGGCGATGACCTGTCCGGTGATGAACTCCGAAGCCGTGAGGAAGAAGACCACCGCGTCGGCGATTTCGTCGGCGGTACCCGCGCGTCCAGCCGGAGTCTTCTCGATCAGATGACGGATGCGATCGTCGGGCTCGCCGAAAGGGATCACGCCTGGCGCGACGGAGTTGACCGAAATCTTCGGCGCGAAAGCTTTGGCGAGCGCCCGCGTCAGCATGATTACACCGGCTTTGGAGGCGCAGTAGTGCGCGTGCTGGCGCCACGGCCGCAACCCTCCGAGCGAGCTCATATTCACAATCCGGCCGCCCGCGCCCGCGATCATCCGCCGAGCGGCCTGCTGGCAACAAAAGAACGTAGCCTTGAGATTCACGGAATGAATAAAATCCCAGTCGGCTTCCGTGATATCGAGCGGATTGAATCGTGTAAAGCGCGCGGCATTGTTCACCAGTCCGTCAATGCGCCCGAAATGCCGCTCCACTTGTTCGAAGAGCGATTCAATTTCAGGGACTCGCTCAAGATTGGCGCGGAAGATCGGCGCATTGTTACTTTCGGCTGCGGTTGCACGGGCTTCGGCTTCGGAGCCGTTATAGTGAATCGCGACGCGCGCGCCTTCCCGCGCCAGGCGCAAAGCGATGCCTCGGCCGATGCGCTTGGCCGCGCCAGTGACCAGGATTACTCGTCCTTCGAGAGATTCCATTCCCTCAATATTACTGAACGACATTACTGAACGACGGGAGTATACTTTTGAAGGACGCAGATGCGAAGGTTTCTCTGTATCGTTGGCTCGTTGATTGTGGCGGGCGCGGCTTCCGCTCAACCGAGGTTCGAAGTTGCGTCGGTAAAGCCGGCGTCGCCGGACGCCGTACTCTCCTCGATGAACGGCGGGCCGATGCCGCGCGGGCCGTTCAATCAGTCCGGCACCAACCCCGATCGGATCGCTTGGACCAACGTCCACCTGACTCGCGTGCTCCAGGTCGCTTACGACTTTCCTGGCGACCGTATTTCCGGAGCTGACGGGCTAGCAGGCGGCTATGACATTGCCGCGACCATGCCCGCAAACACTTCGGTCGACGATTTCAAGCGGATGCTCCAAAACCTGCTCGCGGAGCGATTCAAACTCGTTGTACATCGCGCGACCAAGGAAGTTTCAGGCTACGTTTTGGAAATTGGCAAAAACGGCCCGAAAATCGCCAATTCGCCCGCAGTCCCCAAAGAGGAAACGGTCCCTGACGATGGGAGACCCAACCCCAAGCGCGCCGAGGCCCTCCAATACATGGCCACGCGCACCGAAGCCTTCAACGCCATGGTATCCATCGACGACAACGGTTTCGCCGTGCCCCGTCCAGGCAATCAGATGTACCTTCCCGGCGCCGGATTCTCAGTGACGATCGTTGTGAACGGCCGCAATCGCTCGACCGCGTTGAACATGCCGATGTCCGGAATCGCCGACTTTCTCGGAAATTTGCTGGGCTCGCCCGTCCAGGATCAAACCGGATTAACCGGGAAGTACGACCTTCGCATCGAATACGTACCGCCCTCGCCCGACGCCGATCCCGGCCCCGATATCCGCGACGCCATTCAGCAGCAGCTCGGCTTAAGGCTCGTCTCGAAAAAGGTGCCCGTCGAAATTCTCGTCATCGACCACGTAGAAAAGACGCCGACGGAAAACTAACTGGCGTTGATGTGGCGCACGCACTCGTTGCGTGCCGCGTCGCCACTCCTGGCGACGCCCGGTTCGTGTCGAGAAGAGTCTCGACACGGCACGCAGGAATGCGCAATGCCACTTAGTTTTGCGAAGCGGAGGTCCAATCAAAACATTCCATAGGAGTTATGGTTTGGGTATGGAC
>Ga0209415_10016625_pt1 | contig 11802 bp, 9 predicted proteins | sample PeaSoiSIISIP2007_FD_187696 | JGI IMG/M metagenome (GOLD analysis project Ga0209415, IMG submission 187696) | Peat soil microbial communities from Weissenstadt, Germany - SII-SIP-2007 (SPAdes) (version 2) | ecosystem: Environmental > Terrestrial > Soil > Wetlands > Peat | place: Germany... | reverse complement strand
TTATCGGCCTCCAGCATGGCGGTCCTGGGGCTGTACCCTGCCACGGCCATGGCCGAAGTCCGCCAGTACAAGCTGGCCCGCGCCAAAGAGGTCCGCAACACCTGCACCTATTGTTCGGTGGGTTGCGGCGTCCTGCTCTATTGCCGGGGCGACGGCGCCAAGAACGCCAAATCCTCGGTGATCCATGTCGAAGGCGATCCCGATCATCCGGTCAGCCGGGGCGCGCTCTGTCCCAAGGGGGCCGGCCTGCTGGATTTCATCCACAGCCCCAACCGCCTGAAATACCCGGAAGTGCGTGAGCCCGGCTCGTCCGAATGGAAGCGCATCAGCTGGGACGAGGCGATCAAGCGGGTCGCCCGTCATATGAAGGACGACCGCGACGCCAATTTCGTGGCTCAGAATGCCGACGGCGTGACTGTCAACCGCTGGCTTTCCACCGCCATGCTGACTGCCTCGGCCTCGTCCAACGAGACCGGCATCCTGACCCAGAAGTTCATGCGTTCCTTGGGCATCCTGGCGACCGACGCTCAGGCCCGGGTCTGCCACGGCCCCACCGTTTCGGCTCTGGCTTCGACCTTCGGGCGTGGCGCCATGACCAACAATTGGGTCGACATCAAGAATGCCGACTTCATCCTGATCATGGGCGGCAATCCCGCCGAGGCGCATCCGGTGGGCTTCCGCTGGGCCATCGAAGCCAAGAAGCGCGGTACCCGTCTGGTGGTGGTCGATCCCCGTTTCAACCGCTCGGCCTCGGTCGCCGACGAATTCGTGCCGATCCGCGCCGGCTCCGACATCGCCTTCCTGGGCGGCATCATCAACTGGCTGATCAACAACGACAAAATCCAGTGGGACTATGTCAAGAGCTACACCAACGCCAGTCTGATCGTCGGCGAGGGCTTCAGCTTCGAGGACGGCCTGTTCTCGGGCTATGATGAAGCCAAGGGCAAATATGACGCCAGCCGCTGGAACTACGAGCTGGACGAGCAGGGCAACGCCAAGACCGATCCCAGCCTGCAGCATCCCCGCTGCGTCTGGAACCTGCTGAAGCAGCATTATTCCCGCTACACCCCCGAAGTGGTGAACAACCTGACGGGCAGCCCGATCCCTGGTTTCCTGTCGGTCTGCGAACATCTGGGCAAGACGGCGGTGCCGAACAAAACCGCCACCATCCTTTATGCCCTGGGCTGGACCCAGCATACGGTGGGTGCTCAGAACATCCGAACCATGGCGATGATCCAGCTGCTGTTGGGCAATATCGGCATGGCCGGCGGCGGCGTGAATGCTCTGCGCGGCCATTCCAATATCCAGGGCCTGTCGGATCTGGGCCTGCTGTCCACCAGCCTGCCCGGCTATCTGCCGCTGCCGTCGGAAAAAGCCCACCCCACCTATGACGCCTATCTCTCGAAGGTGACGCCCAAGGCGCTTTTGCCCAACCAGTTCAACTACTGGAGCAACACGCCGAAATTCTTCGTCAGCCTGCTCAAATGGTTCTTCGGAGACAAGGCCACCAAGGACAACAACTGGGGCTACGACTGGCTGCCCAAGTGGGACAAGATGTACGACGTGCTGCAGATCATGGATCTGATGCACAACGGCAAGATGAACGGCTTCATCGTCCAGGGCTTCAACCCCTTGCTGTCGCTGCCCGACACCAACAAGACGACCAAAGCCTTTTCCAAGCTGAAATACATGGTGATCATCGACCCGATCGCCACCGAAACTTCGTCCTTCTGGAAGAACGAGGGCGACATCCACGATGTGGATACGGCCTCGATCCAGACCGAGGTGATCCGTCTGCCCGGCTCTTGCTTCGCCGAGGAAGACGGCGCCATCGTCAGTTCGGCCCGCTGGCTGCAATGGCACTGGAAAGCCGCCGAACCGCCGGGCGAGGGCAAAAGCGATCAGGAGATCATCGGCGAGATTTTCACCGCCCTGCGCAAGCTCTATCAGACCGAGGGCGGCACGGTGCCCGAGCCGATCCTCAATCTGTCCTGGCCCTACCGCGATCCGGCCTCGCCGACCCCGGAGGAACTGGCCAAGGAGATGAATGGCCGGGCTCTGGCCGACATTCCCGATCCCAAGGACCCCACCAAGTTCCTGGCCCGCAAGGGCGAGCAGCTGCCGGGCTTCGCCCTGTTGCAGGACGACGGTTCCACCCTGTGCGCCTGCTGGATTTTCTCCGGCAGCTGGACACAGGCGGGCAACCAGATGGGGCGGCGCGACAATACCGATGTCGGTCTGGGCAACACGCCCGGCTGGTCGTGGTCCTGGCCGGCGAACCGGCGGGTTCTTTATAACCGCGCGTCTTGCGACGCCTCGGGCAAGCCTTGGGATCCCATGCGCAAGCTGATCGGCTGGAACGGCGAGAAGTGGGGGGGCATCGACATTCCCGACTTCAAGGTCGATGCCGGGCCGGAGACCGGGATGAATCCCTTCATCATGAACCCGGAAGGGGTGGGGCGGCTGTTCTGCACCGACAAGCTGGTGGATGGTCCGTTCCCCGAACATTACGAACCCATGGAAAGCCCGCTGGGCACCAATCCGTTGCATCCCAAGGTGGTCAGCAGTCCGGCGGTGCGCATGTTCAAGGCCGACCGCGAGCGTCTGGGCACCCACGACGACTTCCCCTATGTGGGCACCACCTACCGCCTGACCGAGCATTTCCAGTTCTGGACAAAGAGCGTGCGCCTGAACGCCATCGCCCAGCCCGAGCAGTTCGTCGAAATCGGCGAGGTTCTGGCCGCCGAAAAGGGCATCAAGGCCGGCGACTGGGTCAAGGTTTCCTCGAAGCGCGGCTATATCAAGGCCAAGGCGGTGGTGACCAAGCGGGTCAAGGCGTTGCAGGTCAACGGCAAGACCCTTCACCAGATCGGCATTCCCCTTCATTGGGGCTGGGAGACGGTGGCCCGCAAGGGCTTCCCCTCCAACAACCTGCCGCCATCGGTGGGCGACTGCAACACGCAGACGCCCGAATACAAGGCCTTCCTGGTGAACCTCGAAAAGATCTGAGGAGTTTGAAAGCATGGCTCTGCAATCCCTGGACATCCAGCGTCGCTCCGCCACGCCGACGGCCACTCCTCAGGCCCGAGGGCCGGAGGAAGTCGCCAAGCTGATCGATGTCACCACCTGCATCGGCTGCAAGGCCTGTCAGGTCGCCTGCTCGGAGTGGAACGATCTCCGCGAAGAGGTGGGCATCAATCACGGCGTCTATGACAACCCCATCGACCTGTCCGCCGAAGCCTGGACGGTGATGCGTTTCACCGAACATGAAGAGGGCGACAAGCTGGAATGGCTGATCCGCAAGGACGGCTGTATGCATTGCTCGGAGCCGGGTTGCCTAAAGGCCTGCCCGTCGCCCGGCGCCATCATTCAGTACAAGAACGGCATCGTCGATTTCCACGAAGAGAACTGCATCGGCTGCGGCTATTGCATCTCGGGCTGCCCCTTCAACGTGCCGCGCATCAACAAGGTCGACAACAAGGCCTATAAATGCAGCCTCTGCTCGGATCGCGTGGCGGTCGGACAGGAACCGGCCTGCGTCAAGACCTGCCCCACCGGAGCCATTCAGTTCGGCTCCAAGGAAGACATGAAAGAGCTGGCCAGCACCCGCATCACCGATCTGAAGTCGCGCGGTTACGAGAATGCCGGTCTTTACGACCCGGAAGGCGTCGGCGGCACCCATGTCATGTATGTGCTGCATCACGCCGATCGCCCCGAACTTTACGCCAACCTGCCCAAGGATCCGGCGATCAGCACCACGGTCAAACTGTGGAAGGGCGTTCTGAAGCCGCTGGCGACTTTGGGTATTGCCGCCGCCGGTCTGTTCGGCTTCTTCCACTACATCACCGTCGGCCCCAATCGTCCCGATGAAGATCATGAAGAGGAGGTTCGGTCGTGAAAGAGAAACTGATCCAACGCTACAACGCGGCCGAACGCATCAACCACTGGATCGTCGCCGTCTGCTTCATGCTGCTGGCGATTTCCGGGCTGGCTTTCTTCTATCCGGCCTTCTTCTGGCTGACCGGGGTGTTCGGCACGCCCCAACTGGCCCGCATCATCCATCCCTTCGTCGGCGTGCTGATGTTCCTGGCCTTTCTTCGCCAGTTCTTCCGTTACTGGCACCACAACCTCATCGACAAGGAAGACGTCAAGTGGATGAAGTCGGTGGGCCAGGTGATGAAGGGCAACGAGGTCGGCGATATCGGTCGCTATAACGGCGGTCAAAAGGCCATGTTCTGGGCCATGTGCGGCTGTCTGCTGCTGCTGATCTGCACCGGCGTCATCGCCTGGCGTCCCTATTTCGCCCTGTATTTCCCCATTCCGCTGATCCGTCTGGCCTTGCTGGTGCACGCCGCCTCGGCCTTGGCTTTGATCGCCAGCATCATCGTGCATGTCTATGCGGCGCTGTGGGTGCAGGGAACCATCCGGGCCATGGTCGAGGGCGTGGTCAGCCACGCCTGGGCCAAGAAGCACCATCCCCGCTGGTACCGCGAGATGACCGAAAAGAAGCCATAGTCTGAAAAGGGCCGCCGCCATGACCGTGAGCAATCGTAACCAGCTGAAGAACCGGCAGATGCCGGATCATTCCCCGGTTCTGATCCAGGACGCCGAAGCTCCCTTCGCCGTCAGTTCGGGAGCCACGGTCATGCGCATCGTCCAGGGCGGGAGCGAATTGTGTCAGGACATCCTGGCCGAGGAAGTGCCGGTGGCCCTGGTCTATAACGGAATTTCCCATGCGGTGATGCTGTCCTCGCCGGATCGCCTGGAGGATTTGGGGCTGGGCTTCAGCCTGTCGGAAGGCATTCTGCAAAGCCCGTCCGAGCTTTATGACATCGAAGTGGTCGCCGCCTGCCAGGGCGTCGAGGTGCGGATGGAGGTTTCCTCCCGCCGTTTCGCCGCCCTGAAGGATCGCCGCCGCACTCTGGCCGGACGCACCGGCTGCGGTCTGTGCGGGGTGGAAAGTCTCGAGGCGGTCAACCGGGTCGAGGGGGCGGTGGTTGCTCGCGGCGCTCCTCTGCCGGCTTCGGCGGTCGCCCGCGCTCTGCCGCTGATGCAGGACGCCCAGACTCTGCATCGCATGACCGGGGCGGTTCACGGCGTCGCTTGGGTGTCGCCCGAAGGGGAATTGCTGGCTCTGCGCGAAGATGTGGGCCGCCACAATGCCTTGGACAAACTGATCGGCCATTTGGCCCGCCAGGGCGTCGATCCCATGTCGGGCTTTGCCCTGACCACCAGCCGCGCCAGCTACGAGATGGTGCAGAAGTCCGCCGCTTTCGGCATCGGAATGCTGGTGGCGGTGTCGGCCCCGACCGCTTTGGCGGTGCGGTTGGCCCAGGAATGCGGCATCACCCTGGCTGGTTTCGCCCGCGGAAACCGCGTGGTGGTCTATTCCCACCCCGATTATCTGACCGCCGGGGCTTTGGAAGAATGATCGACGGCTTTGGACGCCGCATCCATTATCTGCGGCTGTCGGTGATCGACCGCTGCGATCTCCGCTGCCGCTATTGCATGGCCGAGGAACCGGACTTTCTGCCCAAGGAGCAGGTGCTCTCGTTAGAGGAAATGGCCGATCTGGCCCGCATCTTCATCGGCCTGGGCGTGCGTAAAATCCGCCTGACCGGCGGCGAACCGCTGATGCGGCGCAACGTCATGTCGTTGGTTCAAACCCTGGGCGAAGAGGTGGCGGCTGGACGGCTGGACGAGCTGACCATGACCAGCAACGGCACCCAGCTGGCCAAACATGCCGCCGGGCTGGCGGCGGCGGGCATTCGGCGGATCAATGTTTCGTTGGACAGCCTGGATGCTGACACTTTTCGCCGGATCACCCGGCGCGGTGAATTGGAACAGGTGCTGGACGGCATCCTGGCGGCCAAGCAGGCCGGGCTGAAGGTCAAGATCAACACCGTGGCCCTGAAGGGGCTGAATGACGGCGAGATGGACCGGCTGATCTCCTGGTGTGGGCGCGAAGAGCACGACCTGACCCTGATCGAGACCATGCCGCTGGGCGAGTTCTCTCTGGACATGCGCGGTCACGCTTTGCCTTTGGATGAGCTGCGCCGTGATCTGGAGACCCGCTGGACCCTGATCCCCAGCGATTATGCGTCCGGCGGTCCCGCCCGCTATGTCACGGTGGCCGAGACCGGGCGGCGTCTGGGCTTCATCACGCCCATGAGCCATGGTTTCTGCGAATCCTGCAACCGGATGCGCCTGACCTGCACCGGCCAGTTGGTGGCCTGCCTGGGGCACGAGACGGGAAGCGATCTGAGGGGGGCTTTACGGTCCGAGTGTCCCGAACAGGCGGTGCAGCGGGGGATTGCCCAGGCTTTGGGGCTGAAGCCTCGGGGGCATGAGTTCGCCGCCCAACTGGCGACGGCCCAGCCCCTGGCCAGAACCATGAACCGGGTCGGCGGCTAAAGCTGTTTCCGATCAACCGGAACCTGCTCTCGGTTTTGCTTTAGTCGCGTCTTGAAAGCCTGGTCCCGCTTGATCGCCAATTCACGCCGCAAAGCATCGCCATGGGGCAGCGGGCCTTCGACATGCAGGAGCGTCCAGGGGCCGCGCCCTCGGGTGAATTTGGCCCCGGTGCCGGCATTATGCTGCTTCAGCCGGGCCGCCGTATCCTTGGCAATGCCCGTATAGGCGATGCCGCCTTCGTTCAGCAAAACATAGACAAACCAATCGGACAAAGAACCAGCCTCCGCGAGGAGGCTAACTCTTTGCCGACGGTTTCGCATCTTTGATTTGTCAGGCGGAGGCCACCAACTGGGCGATCTGGGCGCTGGCGGCGGTCAGAGCCTGGGCCTTGATCTCCGGCCCCATGCTGACGCCTTCGGCCCGCACGATGGTCACATCGGTCAGGCCGATGAAGCCCAGAACCGTGCGCAGGAAGGATTCCTGGTGGTCCAGGGCGGTCATGGCCTCGCTCTGGGAATATTGCCCGCCGCGGGCCGAGGCGATGATGACCTTCTTGCCGGTGACCAGTCCGACCGGACCCTTCTCCGTATATTTGAAGGTGCGGCCCGCCTGGCACAGACGGTCGATCCAGGCCTTCAGCTGGGTGGGGATGCTGAAGTTATACATGGGCGCGCCGATCACGATGACGTCGGCGGCAAAAATTTCGTCCACCAGCTGGTCGGTCAGGGCCAGCTCTTCGGCCTGACGCGGGGTCAGGTTTTCCAGATTGCGGAACTTGACTACGGTCAGCAGTTCGGCGGTCAGGTGGTCGGGCGGCGAAACCGCCAGATCCCGATAGACCACTTCGTCCTTGGGGTGGGCGGCCAGCCAGCTCGAAACGACTTCAGCCGTCAGCTTGCGGGAAACGGACATGTCGCCCAGGGGGCTGGAGTCAATGTGAAGCAGCTTGGTCATATGCGAACGCTCCGAAAAACAGGTGAACATCCTTCGTTCACGTGATGTTGGAGGGACTCTATCCTGGCCCCTTTGAATCAACAATCAGCGGAATTTGGAACTCACTGTTGCTTCTTTCGGAACGAATGCGGGGTCAGACGTCGAACCCGCCGGAATTATCTGCGCCTGCGCCGCCGAACAGCATATCCAGCCCGATGATGCCGAGAATGACCCATTTCAGCTTCCAGAGAAGCCAGAGCAGCAGCATGGCGATGGCGGCCAGCAGCAACGGCAGATGTAGAAAGACATGCATGGCTCCGGCCAGGACCAGCAGGATGATGAACGAGGGCATGGATCAGGGGCTTTCGTCGGCAGAGGAAATGATCACTGCTTTGCCAAAGGCGGGTTGCCGGAAATCCAGGCCGCGACGCTCGGGGGCGTCCCTGCGGGCCTGGGCCAGACTGTCGGCCAGGAGCTGGGGCGGGGCGTCGAAGGCGTCGTCGGCCAGGGGGAATGTCCCGTAATGCATGGCCAGACTAACCGAGGATTCCAGGGTCAGGCTGGCCGCCAGCGCTTCGACCGGGTCGATATGCACGGCGGACATGAACCAGCGGGGAGAATAAGCGCCAATGGGCAACAGCGAGAGGGTCATGGGGCCAAAATGACGACGGATTTCGGCGAAATGATGGCCGTCTCCGGTGTCTCCGGCAAAATAGACCGGCCCCAAGGGCGTTTCCAGCACGAAGCCGCCCCAGAGCGTGGCGTTGCGGTCAAAGAGGCTGCGGGCCGAAAAATGTTCCGCCGGCACATAGTGAACCCGCACCCGGTCGCTCAAGTCGTGGCTTTGCCACCAATTCAGCTCCACCAGCTTGCGGGCGGCGCGGGACGGCACCGCTTTGCCCACATTGCGGCCGGTCAGCAGCAGGGGATGATGTCGCCGCTCCAGAGCGGCCAGGGTCGGGCGGTCCAGATGGTCGTAATGATTATGGCTAACCAGAACAGCGTCGATGGGCGGCAGTTCGTCCAGGCTGAGGGCCGGCGGGCGCACCCGTCGCACGCCCACCCCCGGAAACGGCCCGACTTTCGCCGACCACACCGGATCGGTCAGAATGTTCAGGCCGGCCAGTTGCAGCAACACCGAGGAATGCCCAACCAGAGTGACGCGAAGGGTTCCGTCGTCGACTCTGGCGGGGGGCTTGTCGGCGGGCTCGTTGACCACATGGCGGGGCCAGGCCGGACGCCGCCGGTTCATCATCCAGCGCAAGGCCGATGCGAACCGGTGGTCGCCGTCGCCGCTGAGATTGCGGTATCTCACGCGGTTTCCAAAGCCGGATAGTCGATGTAACCGGCCGGTCCGGGCGCGAACAGGCTTTCCGGCTTCAAGTCGTTCAGCGGAGCCTTCAAAGACAGCCGCTTGGGCAGGTCCGGGTTGGCGATGAACATTTTGCCGAACGACACGGCGTCGGCCTCGCCCTTGGCCAAAAGCTCTTCGGCGCTGTCCAGGGTCAGGCCTTCATTGGCGATATAGGCGCCGCCGAACTGTTTCTTCAGCTGCGGGCCGATGCGGCCTTCGCCCAGATGCTCGCGGGCGAACAGGAAGGCCAGACCACGCTTGCCCATCTCGTGGGCCACATAGCCGAAGGTGGCGGCGGGGTTGGAATCGCTCATGGTGTGGGAATCGCCACGCGGAGCCAGATGCAGGCCGACCCGGTCGGCTCCCCACACCGAGATGCAGGCATCCACCACCTCGATCATCAGGCGAGCCCGGTTCTCGATGGAGCCGCCATACTGGTCGGTGCGGTGGTTGGTGCCGTCCTGCAGGAACTGGTCCAGCAGATAGCCGTTGGCGCCGTGGACTTCCACGCCGTCGAAACCGGCCTTTTTGGCGTTTTCGGCTCCCTTGCGGTAGGCCTCGATGATGCCGGGGATCTCGGCGGTTTCCAGGGCGCGAGGCGTCACATAGGGGCGCTCGGGGCGCACCAGGCTGACATGGCCTTCGGCGGCGATGGCGCTGGGGGCCACCGGCAGAGCGCCGTCCAGGAAGATGGGGTCCGAGATGCGGCCCACATGCCACAGCTGAAGAACGATCAGGCCGCCGGCGTCATGGACCGCCTTGGTCACCAGCTTCCAGCCTTCAACCTGCTCGTCGGACCAGATGCCGGGCGTGTCGGCGTAACCGACGCCCATGGGAGTGACCGACGTCGCTTCGGTCAGGATCAGCCCGGCCGAGGCCCGCTGAACGTAATAATCAGCCATCAAGGCGTTGGGAATCCGCGATGCGCCGCTGCGGCTACGGGTCAACGGAGCCATGACGATGCGGTTAGAGAGCTGGAAAGCGCCCATCTTGATAGGGTCGAACAGGTGGGACATGAAAAATCCTCGGATAGGGGATGTCTGATCCAACAGATAGGGCATTTGCGCAAAACGGCAATGGCCCGGTTTGGCGTATGGCTTTCGCCCGAAGTTTTCAGGCGGCTGAAGAGGACCGAAACTCCTTGAATAAAATCGCATTTCTGGACGAAATGGATATCTTTAAATCGCCTTTAGCGTGATATTTTCGCCCGTCTTTTTGGGGGGAATCTCATGCGTCGTCCTGCCGTCATCGTTGCCTTGCTGCTGGCACTCATTCTGGGGGGAGGCGGCCTGGTCGCCTGGATCGGTCATCATCACAAGAGCCAAGGCGGCGATGTGCGGCTGGTGGCGGCCGCCACAGCGGATAAGCCGGCGGGCGATACGACCAAGCTGGCGCTGCCAGAATCGACGCCCATGGCTTTGCTGCGCTCGGAAAGCGACACCAGCCAGTCATCCCCCAAAATCTGCCTGATTTTCACCAAGCCGGTGGCTCCCAATCTGAACTGGGGCGAGTATCTGCGCCTGGAACCGGCGGCCAAGCCCGATGTGGTGGTCAGCAACGAGCGGATTTGCCTGTCGGGACTGCAATTCGGCGTCGAATACAAGGTGAAGCTGGCCGCCGGCCTGCCCGCCGCCTCGGGGGAAAAGCTGCCTGCGCCTGAAGAAACCTCGATCTCTCTGGGCGATCACCAGGCCAGCATTCAGTTCCCCGGCAGCGGCTTCATCCTGCCCCGCGAAGGCACGGTCGGCCTGCCCATCGAGACGGTCAATGTGACCCGTCTGAAGATCAAGGTGCTGCGGATCGGCGACCGGATTTTGGCCAGCGAGCTGCGGCAGAACTTCAATCGGGAGCTCTATCATTACGCGGTGAAGCAGCTTCAGGACGAGAAAGCGGCCCTGGTGTGGTCGGGCAATCTTGATGTGCAGTCCCAGCATAACCAGCGGACCACCACGGTGTTTCCCCTGGCTGAAACCCTGAAAGAACGCAAGCCCGGCGCTTATCTGATCATCGCCGAGAATGGACGTGCCCGCGGCGCATCGGGCGACGACGGCGATGAAGACGGCGAAAACTGGGGCGCCGTGGCCGGGCAGTGGGTGATCGACACCGACATCGCCCTGACCACCATGAAGGGGACCGACGGCCTGCATGTCTTCGCCCGCTCTTTGTCCACGGCCAAGCCTTTGGCCAATGTGGCGGTCAATCTGATTGCCAACGGCAATGACGAACTGTCCAAAGCCACCACCGACGCCGAAGGTCAGGTGCTGTTTGCCCCCGGTCTGCTGCGGGGCACCGGCGGCATGGCTCCGTCCGCCTTGATGGCCTATGGCCCCGGCGGGGATTTCGCGGTGCTTGATTTGCGCCGTCCGGCCTTTGATCTGTCGGATCGCGGCGTGTCGGGAACCGAGCAGCCCGGCCCGGTGGATGCGTTCCTTTATCCCGATCGCGGCATCTATCGTCCGGGCGAAACATTGCGCCTGAGCGTTCTGTTGCGCGACCGGCTGGCCAATGCGGTGGAGAACACGTCGGCCACCATCGTCATCACCCGTCCCAACGGTAGCGAATACCGCCGCTTCAAGGCCGAGCCTCAGGGCGTTGGCGCTTTGACCCAGGATGTGGAGCTGCCGGTCACCGCCAGCCGCGGCATGTGGCACGCCATGGCCTATCTGGACCCCACCGGCAAAGCCATCGGCAGCCTGGATTTCGAGGTTCAGGACTTTGTGCCTCAGCGGTTGAAGGTCATCGCCACCAGCCCGGCCAAATATCTGAGCCTGGGCGATCGCTTGCAGGTGGATCTGGACGGCGTCTTCCTCTATGGCGCTCCGGCGGCGGATCTGGAGGCCGAGGTCGAGGCCAAGCTGGTGCCCGATCCCACGCCCTTCACCGATCTGAAGGATTACCATTTCGGTCTGGCCGACGATGCCTTCAAGGAACAGGTTCTGAAGCTTGACGCTCCCCATACCGACGCCAAGGGCAAGGCCGTGGCGGTGGCCGAAGTGGGGCAGTTGCCCAAGACCACTTTGCCCCTGAAGGCGATGATCTCGGCGGGGCTGGTGGAGCCGGGCGGGCGTCTGACCCGAACGCTGCTCAGTCTGCCGGTGGTG
>Ga0209415_10016624_pt1 | contig 11803 bp, 12 predicted proteins | sample PeaSoiSIISIP2007_FD_187696 | JGI IMG/M metagenome (GOLD analysis project Ga0209415, IMG submission 187696) | Peat soil microbial communities from Weissenstadt, Germany - SII-SIP-2007 (SPAdes) (version 2) | ecosystem: Environmental > Terrestrial > Soil > Wetlands > Peat | place: Germany... | reverse complement strand
AGAAGGATATGATCGGTATTCCAAAGCCCTGGCCCTTAATCAACACGGCCGTCCCGCGCCCCAGCGCTTGCTGGAATGTCAGATACGAGCGGTCGGGCTTGGACAATCGAACGTTGAAGAGCCATTTGCCCGGCGTCGTGCCGCACGAGGAGAGGAATGCCGCCTCGAAGGGAATCCAGAGCATGACAACAAGCCAGCCGAAGACGAAGCTGTTCCACTGCGTCACCTCCACACCAACGCTGCCCGCTGCTATGGCGAACGCGGCTCCCGCCAGTACCAGGTCCAAAGACCTCGCCCAATAACGAATCCATGGCCGTGGCCGGCTTGCTTGGAGCACGGCGACGTGCTCGTTGTTCTGATGGAGATGAGAGCCACAATCGCAGTGTGGTGCCCCAGAGGGGTTCATAAGACCGCAAGCCTGGCAGGTCCATGGCCCAACGCGCCGCGGTTCTTCTGCGGTTGCTGGCGTCTCGGGAAATCGAAGGGCGAAGGCCGCCGAGTAGCTGGCCGTTCCCAGGGTTGCAATTGCTTCTGGTTTCATGGTCGTAGGTTTCCTTTCGTTCGGTGCGCTCTGAACCCCGTCGCGGGTTCGATCTTTCATAAGGGAATGCAGGAAACGGGCAGACCTGTGACAAGAAATTCTCGAAAAGCTGCGCCTCGAGATTCGGCGTTCCGGCGCACGACCGAAGACAGGGCTATACTGAGGCTGGATTGGCAGCCGAGGCTGCCACATCCAATCGCAACGTCTGCAAGGTCTTGCCGGAATGCTCGCCATGACGAGACTTCTCCGACGATGGGGAAAACGAACGCTCTGGGCGCTCCCGCTGGTGGCGTGCATGGCACAGGCTCAAGTTGCGGACCCAAGCGATGGCCTCAAGCGATGCCAGTTGGATGGTGCTCAAGCCAAGGAGTTGGCCGAATCGGTCGCCAACTCAAAGGAGCGGCGGCCTGAAGAAGGAGCGAGGCTCCTCGGGTCTCTTGGTGCCCAGTGTGCCAAGGCTGGCCACTACGACGCGGCCGAGCCGCTCTTGCGGAAGGCTCTGGCAGTCCAGGAGGAAGTCTTAGGACGCGAGCATCCCGATACTGCAATGTCCCTGAACAACCTGGCATGGCTGCTGAACGCGAAGGGCGAATCCGCACTCGCTGAGCCCCTCTATCGTCAGGCGCTCGCCATTCGGGAGAAGGTGGAGGGGCCGGAACATCCTGATACCGCAATGTCGCTGAACAATCTTGCCGAGCTGCTCCGAGAAAGGGGAGACTACGCTGCGGCAGAGCCGCTGTATCGCCGGGCGCTCGCCATTCAGGAGAAGATCCTGGGACCGGAACATCCGGACACGGCAACCTCGCTCAACAACCTGGCGTTGCTTTTGGCCGCCGAAGGCGACTATCCCGCGGCAGAACCCCTCTATCGTGGAGCACTCGCCATTCAGGAGAAGACCCTGGGACCGGAACATCCGACGACTGCGACATCGCTGACTAACTTGGCTTCGGTTCTCGCCGCCAAAGGGGACTATGCAGCGGCGGAACCGTTGTACCGCCGGGCGCTGGCGATCCGTGAGAAGGTCCTGGGATCCGAGCACGCCGATACGGCAACATCGCTCAATAACCTGGGTTGGCTCCTCGCTACCAGAGGCGACTATGCAGGAGCGGAGCCCCTGTACCGGCGGGCAATCAGCTTACAGGCAAGGGCACTGGGCTCTGAGCATCCCGCAGTCGCGACTTCTCTGAACAACCTTGGCGGGCTACTTTACTTCAAGGGACGATACGCGGAGGCTGAAGCGGTATATCGCCAAGCGCTAACCATCCAGCAACGGCTTCTGGGTGCCGAGCACCCCGATACAACAAGAACGCTGAGCAATTTGGCTGTTGTTCTCGCGGCGCAAGGGGACTATGCGGCAGCAGAGCTACTGTACCGGCAGGCGCTGGCGATCCGTGAAAAGGTCCTGGGACCCGAGCATCCCGATACGGCAACATCGCTCAACAACCTGGGTCGGCTCCTCGCTGCCAAAGGGGACTACACGGGAGCGGAACCCCTGTACCGCCGGGCGCTGGCGATCCGTGAGAAGGTTTTGGGGCCCGACCATCCCGACACTGCACCACCCCTCAACAACCTGGCTTTGCTCCTCTCTGCCAGAGGCGACTATGCAGGGGCGGAACCCTTGTATCGCCGGACACTCGCGATTCAAGAGAAAGCTGCCGGGCCGGATAATCCCGAAGCGGCGACGACCTTGAGTAACCTGGCTGAGCTTTTCGCCGCCAAAGGAGATCCCCGGACAGCGGAACAATTCCACCGTCAGGCGCTTGCCATTCGAGAGAAAGTTCTAGGGCCCGAGAATCCGAAAATAGCGGAGTCGCTGAATAATCTGGCATTCCTCTTGGCGAGCACAGGGCAGTACACGGCAGCGGAGCCGGCATTTCGCCGGGCGCTTGCGATCACGGCAAAGGCCCTGGGACCTGAGCATCCCAATACCATCAGGTATTTGTTTAATCTGGCGGCGCTGCTGTGGGCTGAGGGGCGCTCCACCGAGGCACGGGCTTCGGGAGAGCGGGCCGGCAGGACTGAGGCCACGAATCTTTCCCGATGGCTCATGCCGGTTGAGGAAACCGAACAGCGGGCTCTCCTGCAATCGTTGATGCCAGTGGACATATTGATCTCTTTCCAGCTTGCTCAACCGCAAGACAGGGACGCCATACGGGACGTCTTTTGGGCGCTATTGCAGCGCAAAGGGCGATTGCAGGAAATCCGTGCCGTCCAACGGCGCTTGGCAGTGCGGCAGCCCGAGCTATTTCACCGGTGGCAACTCGCGCGGCGCGCTCTTGATGAGTGCCTTCCGCCGAATGCTGCGGGAACGCCGTTGCAGCAACCGGCGCAGCCGTGCAGCAACGGGTCTGAATACGAAGCGAGGCACCGCTCGGCGAACGAAGCGCTCCTAAGCTTATATTCCGCGGTGCCGCGAGAAGAACAAGACCTTGGAATTGTAGAACTTGAAGAGTTGTCAGCGGCGCTCAAAGGTGGCTGGACATTGGTCGAGATTGCCGAATACAAGGTCTTCCATCCCTTCCGTCCGCAACCTGAGACTTGGGGCGAAAGTCGCTACGTCGCTTACGTGTTGTTTGCCGATGGCAGGATCGAGTCCAGGGATCTGGGGGCCGCTGACCGGATCAATGCAGTTGTCGCCAAGGTCCGCAAACTGGAGGCCAGCCCAACTTCCAAGATTACCGCTGTGCGCACCGCATCCAAGGAATTATATGAGCAGACTCTGGGACAGCTCGAGGAGGAACTCAACGGTCACAGCCGGCTGTACGTCGCGGCTGACGGAGACCTGGGTTTAGTGGACTTCAGTTCACTGGTGGACAGGAAAGGACATTGGTTCCTCGAAGATCACCTGGTGGCCAACCTGACAAGTGGGAGAGACCTCGTGAGGCTAAGGCGCGCCGAGGATGGGCGGCGGAAGCTATACGGAGACTACCTTGTGGCAGATCCGTCCTTCCTCTTCAGGGACACAGGCGTGGCCCGGAGGACTTCGGACAGGCCCAATTCGAATAAGGGAGCACTCGGCAATCCCGCGATCAGTTGCAGCGTGGCCTTCGGAAAAGGAGTGCGGTGGCCCAGGGTGGGGATAACGGGGCAGGAGATCGGGGGTTTTCGAACAGCTTTGCCGGGAGTCAAGGTGTACGACCGGGAGCAGGCGCGGGAGGGCGTGGTCAAGCAGATTGCGGAGCCGCGAACCCTGTGGTTCATCACTCACGGCTTCTTCTGCGACAACACTCCGGCCGCTGGAACTCCACAAGAGAGGACGGACCGGCGGTGGGATGATCCTATGGCCCGCGGAGCGCTGGTTCTGGCCGGTGCGCAGGCTGGGGGAGCTGGCGACGGCGAGGACGGTTACCTGCAGAGCAGCGAAATTGTCGATCGGAACTGGCAGGGCGCAGAACTGGTTGTGCTGGGCGCATGCGAGACGGCGCTGGGGGTACCAAGCATCGGTGACGGCGTGTACGGAATGAGGAGAGCGTTCGTCGTGGCGGGAGTGCGGAGCCAAGTGATGACCCTATGGCAGGTAAGCCAATCGCAATCCTTCGAGCTACTCCAGACGTTTGCGAACTTCTTGCATCAGGGTAAAGGCAAAGCGGAAGCCATGCGCGACGCACAGCGGCAGATGCTCCGCAAGTATCCGCATCCCTACTACTGGGGCGGATTTTACTTCTCCGGCGATGTGGTGCCGCTGACAGCGAATTAATTGCTAAGGGGGGTCTCTTGAATCCTGAGGACATCATCATCACAGGATGAAGCTCGGACCTGTGGAGCAGGCGGCCTTCGACGAAGCTCCAATAGCGTATGCCCCGGTACCTGGCGCGAACAGCCCTTCGCACCAGCAACTCGCCGCCGGAGGAAGTTCTGGCAAGAATTTGGGTCGGGGCCCAGATCTTTCAACGAATCCGCTGTTCCGTCTCGGCGGGTCGTCAACAATGGCCGCTCGCCCCACTCAGCGCAGTTAATTGAACAGCATTGGACCTTAGCGCGCTGCCCGATCTTCCGCCCTGCCGGGCGGAAGAACGTCGGCTCAGATTGTGCTCACTCCGTCTCGCTGTCACAGCAGCAGGCGGATCAGCAGCAGGCTGGCCAGAACGAGGACGGCGCTGGCGATGGTTCCGGTGAGAACCGCCTTTCCGCCGGTGTGTGCCAGGAAACGGACGTTGACTTCCAGGCCCATCGCCGCCATCGACAGGGTCAGCAGCAATTCGCCCAGGCTGGTCAGCACATCCGAGAACGGGACCGAGCCGAATCGAAACTGCAGCACCGGGAACAGGTCCAGCGTGTTGATCAGGGACAGCGCCAGAAAGCCATACACGAATCGCGGCACCAGCTTGGCATACTGGACCGGCACCGCGGAGCCGCGGCTGCGTGCGTGGAGCAGGCCCAGAATAAAGAGAAACGGCGCGAGCAGCGTGACGCGCACCAGTTTCACCAGCGTCGCGAGCGAGCCGGCCGGGGCGCTATAAGCGAAACCGGCAGCCACCACCTGCGGCACGGCATGGATGGTGGTGCCCGCCCACACGCCGAAAGCATCGTCCCGGAGATGCAGCAGGCCACCCAGCGCGGGCAACAGGAACATCAGCACGAGCCCCAGAATGTTGACGGTGCCGATGGAGAGCATGAGGTCCTGATCTTCGGCCTCGATCAGGGGCGCGACGGCCACGATGGCGCTGGTGCCGCAGATGGCGGTGCCCGCGCCGATCAGCAGGCCGGTGGAGCGGCGCACTCCCAAGAGCCGTCCCAGCCATACCGTGACCGCCATGGCGACCCCCATGCACGCCACGGTAATGAGCAGCGCGGTAGACCCGATGGTGGAAGCGCGCATCAGGTTCAGTCCCGCGCCCGTGAGCACGATGGTCACCGGGATGATCCGCCGGGCCAGGCCCTTAGCGCTTTCGACGGCGGCCGCCGGGAGGGGCAACAGATTGCGCACCAGTACGCCGGCGACGATGGCGATGATAGCGGCGCTGACCGGGTAACGCGCACCCGATGCGCTGACCACGCGGAACGGTGGAAACGGAAGCGAGTGAATGGCGTAGGCGACGCCGGTCAACAGGACTGCCGGGATATAGGCCCACCAGGGCGGCGCCGGAACTTCCGGACGGGCCTTGGGCTTGGACGCGGGGGGCAGGTGGTGGAGGCCCTCCATCGAGTCCAGTGAGAGCAAAGCTTCGTCGCTGATGTAACCGTAGTAAGTGGTCTGCGGCAGCGGATCCCCCAAAAATCGGCGCCAAAGGCGAAACAAGTAGTATACCGTGCGATTGGCGGCGGACCGGCGCAGCCTTACGCATGAGCAATTGCGCTAATGTATCGGCATGCGGCCTTCGCTCAAGCGCCTGGCGCTGGGACTCCCCGCCCTGGCCAGTCTCCTCTGCCAACCCTCCTCCCGTCTCCGCGCCGATCTCGACTTCCTGACTTCCGATGCCCTGGCGGGCCGGCTGTCGCTCTCACCCCAGGCGGAGATTGCCGCGCGCTACATCGCCGCCGATTTTCAGAAGTCGGGGCTTCTGCCCGCCGCGAGCGGCTCTTACCTGCAGGAGTTTCCGCTGATCGCTTATCGCACCGATCCGGGAAGCCGCCGGCTGGTCCTGACTCGCAAGGGAGCGAGCAGAGCTTTCCGCGCGGGTACGGATTTCACCGGCAGTTTCTATCGCGACATCGACATCCAAGGCCCGCTGGTTTTTGCCGGGTACGGCATCACCGCGCCGGAGTACGGCTACGACGACTACGCCGGTCTCGACGCGGCGGGGAAGATCGTCCTGATTTTCGATCACGAGCCGCAGGAGGACGATCCGCAATCCGTCTGGAACGGGACGGGCCACACCCTGCACGCGGGACGCTGGACCAAGCTGGCCAATGCGCGGCGCCACGGCGCGGTCGGAGTGCTGATTTCTAGCGAACCCGTGCGCCATCATCCCGGCCTGCTCGAAGCCCCGGGCGCGAATGCCGGCCAGCCACAGCGCGCCTCGGCGCCGCCCCAGTCACTGGACGATCCCCAACAGATCCCGGCCTTTTCCATCGGCGACAGCGCCCTCGCGGAGCTGCTTTCCCCCACCGGGCACACGCCGGCCGAGTTGCAGCAGTCGATCGACGCGAAACTCCAGCCGCGATCGCAAGCGCTTCCCGATACCGTGGTCGAAATGCGCAGCGCCAACCAGGAACAGCATCGCGGCATGTCGCTGAACGCGGTGGGACTGCTCGAAGGCAGCGATCCCGTTCTCAAATCGGAGACCGTGCTGCTGACCGCCCACTACGATCATCTGGGCGTGCAAAACGGGCGCGTCTATCGCGGCGCCAACGACAACGCTTCGGGGACCGTCGCGGTGATGGAACTGGCGCGGATGTTCGCACAGAGCGCGCCGCGGCCGAAGCGCAGCCTGCTGTTCGTAGTGTTCGGGTCGGAGGAGGAAATCATGCTCGGGTCCTTCTATTACACGGCTCATCCGCTGCGCCCGCTGGCCGGCACGCGCGCGGTGGTGAACCTCGACATGATCGCGACGAGGCGCACATCCCGCAAAGCGAGGGCGCGATCGAGATCCCCGCCGATACGAGCAACCGGATCGAGCTGGTCGGAACGTACTACAGCCCCGATCTGCTGGCCGTGATCGAGCGGGAGGATCGCGCGATCGGTCTGCAGCTCGACCACATACTCGAGCGCGACCACATATTGAACACGCTGTTCCGCTGCGACCACCTGCCGTTTCTGGAGGCGGGCATTCCCGCGGTGTGGCTCTTCGGCGGCTTTCACCCCGGCTATCACGAACCGGTCGACACCGTGGATCGATTGAATTTTCCGAAGATGGAGAAGGTGATCAAGCTGGCGTACGGCACGGCACTCGCGGTCGGCAATGAGCAGGCGGGGCCGCGTTTCGGGCCGCGTGCCCGGTGAAGTCGTGCTCTCAGCGTGCCGCGTCTCCTGGACAACCCACTGATTCTGAACTGTTCGTGGGGCAGCCAATCTTGGCTGCCGCCGGCTTCAGCCGGCGCTCCGCAACCCGCGAGGTTTCTGCCGCCGGAGACGCTCCGCAAGGAACGTCCCCCGCTCATGTCGACCCTTGCTCGGCGCCTGAAAAATACGTCGGGGTATTTATGAGACAACGTACTTAGGAAGGAAGCCCCAACACGAACACAACCGCGAGTTCAATCTCGCTCAGCCGTTCGGGGGCGAGTTCTCCGATCTTGTGGATCAGCTTGCGGCAATCAATCGCACGGACTTGATGGCACAGCGCTACAGAGTCGAGGTCTTGCCCAGCCTCCCTTGCGGGAATCAAAACGGTATTTGCAAAGCCCGCCCGCCTTGTCTGCGTAGTTAGCGGAATGATCACAACCGCGAGAGGTCATCGGTCTGGAAAATGATGGCCGGGCGCCGGCCTGCCTGCTCGTGGTCGTCTTTCGGCTGGCCCAGATCGACCCACCAAACTTCGCCGCGCTTTGCCGGGCTCATGGCTGATCGTCTTGACGAAGCGTCTCGGCGTAGCTGTCGAGACCGGCTTCCGCGAGGACCAGATCCTCCCGTTCGCTTGGGCCAACCGGACTGCCAAGCGGCGCGTATTTCAGCAGCCCGATGACCTTGGTGAGGTGGTATGCTCGTACCGCGTAACTCTTGCTCCAGTGCGCCAGGGTCGCAACGTTTTCCAACCTTCCTGAAACCGTCCGCCCGTCCGCTAGTGCGGTCAGAGAGGCGAGAAGCGGGGAGAACGCCATCGCATACGCGATGATCGAATTCGCCCACGGCTCCACGCTGGATTCCTCGGCCCGCAGCGGCGAGGCCTTATCCCGATCGAAGAGCCGGGTGGCGGCTTTCGCGACGCGAATGATTGTCGTGAGGCCTTGCAAGGCGTTCAGCGAAGCGTCCTGACCGATCCAATGTGGACCGCGTGCCCGAATCAGCCCTTCCGATTGTTGAAAGCTGCGGATCGTCAGCTCGGAAAACCGCTGCGGATCCTCTTGAAGAAATCCCCACATGAGGAGGGCGGTCGAAACATAGTAGTCCCTGAACTTGGGAAATACATGTTCGAAGGTTCTCGCCAACTGCTCCACCGTGGTGGAACAAAGCAGAGGATCCAGGATTTCGATCGCGATTTGGTCGCCGATTTTATCCAACGCTTCCACCAGAGCGGTGGGTAAGCTCTGGCGTAGTTCTCTTCCGAGTGCGGCAACGGCCGGAACCGGGCCTACGCTCGCGGCCGCCATTCGGCCTTCGGGAAGCAAGGGAAGGATCAAAGCCGCCGACACAAATCCACCTGTTCAATTCTATCAGGCCTCGTCCAAAAGCTGCCATTTGCGATGATCCCGTTTGGCGCTGACGGAAGGGCTCCGGAGTTTTGGCAGAACGAGCCCTTCGCGACCACGCTGCGGGCCGCTCACTCTCTTCCATTACGCCGAAGCCACCGCGGCGGTAGACTGGAGAAGGGGTGAAGCCTCCTTGCGGTTCAGTGAATTGGTGCAAGAGCTTGAATCCGGCGGTTTCCGGTTGCTCAAAGAGAAGGGTTCGATCCGCTACTATCGAAAGCCGGGGCACGATAAACTGATTCGCATCGACTTCCATGGAGCCAAGGAAGTGCCAACCGGTACGTGCCATGCCATTCTGAAGGCAGCCGGAATCAAGCCCGGGAGGGAATGATGATTGACCTGCGCTATTCACTCGTGATCGAGGCCACCGCGGAGCCCGATTTCTTCTCCTTCTACTCTCCCGACCTGGAAGGTTTTAGCGGGGTTGGCCACTCCATCGAAGACTGTCTGTACAAGGCCAAGTGGGGCATGACGGAGCACGTGAGTTTGCTCGAAGAACAGGGCCTGCCCGTTCCACTCCCGAACTCCTCCCCGCGAATCGTTATCGAAAATGCGCCGCCCGTCATGCAGGCGGGCTGATCGCCACCTCGCGCCCACCATTCAGAATCGACTCGCGGGCGGCTTCGATCACACCTTTCGTTGTAGCTGCTGTTGGCCGCGGTGGCGATGATTCCCCCCGCGCGGTCGATCTCATCCAGCACGCCGGGGCCCTCCGCATTCACCCGGATGGCCGCCGTCACGATGGCCTCGATCGAGCGGTCGGCCGCCGCAAGGTAGGCCCGGTTCCGGCCTTGCCGGACTCGGCAGAGAACCACGTCAGAGCTTACCACCTGCTCTGGTGGAAGCGTTGGATAAGGTCGGCAACTCGCGTCACCGCCCGTCAGGCAGGCGGGCCGATCGCCGCACGGGCGCGCGACGGAGGGCTTGGCACGGTCCACGCGCCGCGGCGCGACCAGGATCAGGACCAAGAAGACAGGAATTCGAGCCGATTTTGCATATCTTCAGCCGGGACGCTGCTCACGAGCCGCATAAGCCGTCGAAGTTCCTCGCCGACCGCGTAGTGTTGCTGCGGGGCGACGATGATTCCCGCGTGAAATCGTCCTTGGGTCAACAATTCTTGATGGAGTACACAGTAGTCCGCCGTGTTGAATGTGTACAGCACTCGTCCCGAGGCTGTGGCCGTCGCAAGGTGGTCCTGATCGTCACGGCCGATCATCCCTGCATCCGCGGCGGTCAAAACGTCCACGCTCCGTGCCCTCAGGCCGTAGACGAGCGATCTTCGCATGGAATCCTCATCGAGGTACAGCCGGATTTGACTCATCGGCGATTCGAGTCTCTCGGCAACCGCTTCTCCCACTCGGCTGCCGCCGCTTCTTCCTGGGCGATGTCGGCTTCAATCTCCTCGCGATTGGCATGATAGTACGCCAATGCGGCATGCACTTGGGCAAGCGTCAAATGCGGATACTCAAGGGCGATCTCCTCGGGAGTCATGCCCATCTTGTACCAGCCGGCGATTCGGTTCACGGTCAATCCGGTGCCGGCAATCTTAGGGCGCCCCCCGCGGATTGCAGGATCCCGGTCAATCAACGTACCGATCTCGACAACCGATGCCATGGCTCCAGTTTACCGCGCGGCGACGCGGTCTAATTCTGCCTCGGGGAGCTAGAGCGAGGCGCAAGGTCAAGCTGCCGACGCGCCGCCCGTCATGCAGGCAGGCTGATCGCCACCTCGCGCCCCCCATGCAGAATCGACTCGCGGGCGGCCTCGATCACACTTTCGTTGTAGCTGCTGTTGGACGCGGTGGCGATGATTCCCGCGCGGTCGATCTCATCCAGCACCCCGGAGCCCTCCGCATTCACCCGGATGGCCGCCGTTACTATGGCTTCAATCGAGCGGTATCCATACCCCACCGGCGCCAGGCCCGGCCCGCCCAAATCGACGTACTGGAAATAGTCGGGGCTCGGCTCGGCGTACGCCGCGGGGCCCGCGTAGCAGTATTTCAATCCGCGGTACTGGTCCGAGTGCGAGATCAAAGCGCCCTCGTCAGCGCCCTGGCAGTAGAGAGTCAGTCCCTGGGTATTGGTTCCCGGGGCAGCGTCCGGGAAGCCGAGCGCATTCTGCACGTTCAGACAAGCGCCGTTGTTCCAGATGACGCGCGCATCGGTCCACAGGTATCCTTGCTTGCCGTTGGGGAAGCGATCGAGGATCCCATAGACGCTCACGGCGCGCGGCAGCAGGCCGGTGATGAAGTGCACCAGGTCGACGTAATGGCACCCGATGTAGGTGAAGGCGTCGGAGTTTTCCGCGGTCATCCAGTTCTGAAAATTCGAGCTGCGGTAGGACCACTTTTCGAGCAGGCACGCGGTTCCCAAGCGGAATTCGCCGAAGCGGCCCTCGCGATACGCGCGGCGCGCCATCAGGCTGCGGTCGTCGAATCGCTTGTGGTACTCGACGGCCACCAGCAGGCCGCGCCGCCGCGATTCACCGGCGATTTCCACCGCCTGGCGATGCTCGAGGACCAGCGGCTTCACGGCGCACACGTGCTGGTCGCGCCGGAGGGCCTCGAGAATCACGCCGTAGTGCAGTTGGTCGGGCACAGCCACGATGACGATCTGGCGCGGCGGCAGGTGCGCGATGGCTTCGCGGAAAAGCTCGGGCTGGCGGTCTGGCGTTGGCGCGGCCGGGTACATACGGAATGACTGGCCGGGAAACGCGCGCCGCAGCGTCTCGTTCTCCGCGAGCTTGCGGACGGTCTCGTGAGTGGACGCACACACCGCGATTTCGCCGATGCGTCCCTGGCGTTGCAGGTGGTACAGCGATGGCAGAATCTGATCGTGGGCGATCATGCCGCCGCCGACGATGAGGACTTCGGCCGCCATCACGCTCCCGCGCAGATCTCGCCCAGCGACTCCTCCAGCGCGTCCAGGCTCTCGCTCATGGCCTCCTCGCTGATCACCAGCGGCGGGCAGATCTTGA
>Ga0209415_10016623_pt1 | contig 11803 bp, 11 predicted proteins | sample PeaSoiSIISIP2007_FD_187696 | JGI IMG/M metagenome (GOLD analysis project Ga0209415, IMG submission 187696) | Peat soil microbial communities from Weissenstadt, Germany - SII-SIP-2007 (SPAdes) (version 2) | ecosystem: Environmental > Terrestrial > Soil > Wetlands > Peat | place: Germany... | reverse complement strand
CCATCCTCGTGTACGGGCACTATGACGTGCAGCCGACCGGCGATCTGGCCGAGTGGGTGACGCCCCCGTTCGTGCTGCACGTGGACGGCGACGTGGTCCGGGGGCGGGGGGCCACGGACGACAAGGGCCCGGTCTACATCGTGCTCAAGACCGCCCAGGCATTCATGGCCCAGGAGCACGCCCTGCCGCTCAACGTGAAGTTCCTGTTCGAGGGCGAGGAGGAGATCGGGAGCCCGAACCTCCCCGCATTCCTGAGCGAGCACGCCGCGGAGCTGGCCGCCGACCTCGCCGTGTCCGCGGACGGGGCCATGTGGCGGGTGACCGAGCCGTCACTCTCGCTCGCGTCCAAGGGCCTCGTCACGATGGACATCGTCGTCACCGGGGCCAACACGGACCTGCATTCGGGCCGGTTCGGAGGGACCATCGCCAACCCGCTGCACATGCTCAGCGGCATCCTGGCGAGCCTGCACCAGCCGGACGGGACGGTCGCCGTCAAGGGCTTCTACGACGGCATCGGAGAGCTGACCGCGGCGCGCCGCGGCGAGATCGCCGCCGTGCCGTTCGACGAGCGGTCGTACCTGGACGCGCTCGGGCTGGACGAGGCGCACGGCGAGGCCGGGCTCAGCACGCTCGAGCGGCTCTGGGACAGGCCGACGCTCGAGGTCAATGGCGTCAGGGGCGGCGGGAAATACACGGTGATCCCGCACGTGGCGGTGGCTCACGTGTCCTGTCGCCTGGTCCCTGGGCAGGATCCGGACCGGGTCATCGAGGCCATCGCCGCCCATGTCGCGGCCCAGGCGGCACCGGGAGTGCGAGTTGAGGTGCGCGCCGACGAGGCCAGGGTGCCCGCCTACACGATCGCCGCCGGGCATCCGGCCATCCGGGCGGCGACGGCCGCGCTGGAGGCCGTCTACCCGGGCGAGCAGGTGCTGCTCGTCTCGGTGCCGGGCACCCTGCCGGCGACGGCCCTGTTCGAGCGGGCGCTCGGCGCCAAGACGCTGTTCTTCTCGTTCTCGACCGCCGACGAGAAGCTGCACGCACCCAACGAGTTCATCCGCATCCGCCGGCTGCGCGAGGGGATGCGAGCGTGGGAGGAGCTGTGGCGCCGGCTTGCCTCCGGCCCGCATCGGCTTCCGGCCCTGACACGGCCGGAGGCGGGCCCGCCGGAGGCGGCCCCGCGGACACGGCCGGAGGCGGCCCCGCGGACACGGCCGGACGCGGCCCCGCGGACACGGCCGGAGGTGGCCGGCGATGGCTGATCCGCCGCGGCCGGCCGGCGGCCCGGCCGGGCAGGGCAGCTACCGCGCCTACTCCTATCTCACCGCCGGGGTCGACTTCCGGCAGTTCGAGCTGGCACCGGAGTTCGGCCGGGTGCCGCCGTATGCCGCCGGGCTGACCGGGCAGCAGGAGCAACGGGCGCGCGAGCTGCTGACCAGCAGCCTCGTGATCAGCCTGCACGATCATCCGGTCCGGTTCCCGCTGCGGATGGAGGAGACGCCGGAGTACAACCGCACCGGGCGCCAGCACGCCGCCTACGCCGGCCTCGCAGCGTCGGGGATGACCGTGGTGTTCGACAACATGATGGACGGCACGGCCTGCGTCACGGGGAACGCGCCCTGGCGGTGGAACGACATCATCACCGACCTCGGGATGCGCCAGGCGGACCTCGCTCATGCCGGGGACGTCATGGTGATCCGCACGGTCGCCGACATCGACCAGGCGCACAGCTCAGGCCGGGTTGGCCTGGTGTTCGGGCTGGAAGCGGCGACGCCGATCGAGAACGAGCTCGACCGCCTGGACGTGCTCTACGGACTCGGCCTGCGGCAGATCGGGATCGCGTACTCCGACGCCAACGCGCTCGGCAGCGGCCTGAGCGAGACCCGCGACGGAGGGCTCACCGCCTTCGGCCGCCGTGCGGTGACCCGGATGAACGCGCTCGGCCTCGCCATCGACCTCTCCCACTCCTCCGACCGCACCGCCCTCGACGTATGCCAGCACACCGACCGGCCGGTGTTCCTGACCCACGCCGGAGCGCGGGCGGTCTGGGACACGGCCCGGATGAAGCCCGACGACGTCCTGCGTGCGGTGGCCGGCACCGGCGGCGTGATCGGCATGTCGGCCGCACCGCACACCACCTTGTCGGCAGCGCACCGGCGGCACTCGATCGAGTCGGTGATGGACCACTTCAAGTACTGCGCCGATCTGGTCGGCATCGAGCACGTGGCGTTCGGGCCGGACACGCTCTACGGCGACCACGTCCGGCTGCACAAGATCTTCGCCCACCTGCTCAGCCTGAGCGCCACCCGCGGGCCGGACTTCGAGCCCGTCGGGTACGTCGACGGGCTGGAGAACCCGACCGAGAACTTCGCGAACATCTGCGGCTGGCTCGTGAAGCACGGCTTCGACGACGCGGCGATCCGGGCCGTCATCGGCGGCAACATCTACCGGGCGCTCCAGGCGATCTGGATCTGACCGCGACGCCTACCCGGACACGGCGCTGGCGCCGAGGCTCGCGGTCACCGTGGACAGTCGAACGTATATGATTGCGTATATGACCACTCCGATGACGACGCTGCGGGTACGTTCTGCCACCCGCGACAGGGTCAACGCCCTGGCAGCAGACGAATTCGGCGGCGCAGCGGCGGACAAGGTGATCGACGCGCTGCTCGCCGATCATCAGAAGATCAAGATTCTGGAAGCATACGATCGGCTCGCTGCCGACCCGGAACAGTGGCGCGACTACCTTGCCGAACTCGAGGAATGGGACGCGACGGCGGGCGACGGCCTGGACGACGAGTGAGCAGAATTGCGCGGCCATGGCAGGTATGGGCTGCGGACCTCAATCCAACAGTTGGCGCCGAGCAGCGTGGACGGCGGCCCTGCGTCGTGGTCTCTTCCAGCCTGCACTGCGCGTTCCCGATCCCGATGGTGATCGTTGTGCCGCTGACGACCGTAGACCGGGGACTGCCGCACCATGTCCCGATCACATCGTCCTCATCCGGCGTTGACCGGCCAAGCTGGGCCCGAACGGAGGACATCCGGGCAATATCCGAGCAGCGACTAGTTTCCCGCAGGCCACTTGGGGTCCTGTTGCCAGCCGAGAGGGAAGCTGTGCAGGCACAACTTCGGCTGATGATCGACATCTGACCCGGGCGCATTGCGGACACCCGGTGGCCGCGCTGGGACTATGAAATACTCGCCGAGGTTGCGAATATCGCTCGTGTGCCGCAAAGACCTATCGTCAGGCTGGCCCGCTGACGACAGCCTCGCGTTCCGCCATCAGGTCGGCGATGGCGATGGCGCCGGGATCGGACTCGGTCCGCAGCTCCGTGATGACCCTGGCTCGGTCTTCCGGGGTGCGGTTCTGGCTGAGCTTGTCCTTCGCCTCGACCTGAGTGACCAGCATCTCGACGCCGACGATGGCCCGCAGCTGGCCGGCGATGAACTTCTCCGGCGCGTCCGTGACCCACCAGCGGCCCTCCCGGTCGTGCTCGTACCGCTCGGTCAGCCGGGTCACGATGCGCAGCAGCCAGTCGGCATCGCGGTGGAACGTGACCGGCCCGGTGAAGTGCACGGCTGTGTAGTTCCAGGTCGGGACCGTCCTGCCGTGCTGCCTCGTGCTCTCATACCAGGACGGCGAGATGTACGCCTGCGGGCCGTGCACGATGGCCAGCGCGGGCACCCCCGGTGCCGCCGTGCTCCACTGCGGGTTGGCCAGGGCCATGTGGCCGAGCAGCCTGCCGTGCTCACCGGACTCTCTGTCCCAGATCACCGGCAGCAGGCTGGCCACCGGCCGGGCGCCGTCGAACGTCACCAGGTCGGCCGCGCCGGCCTGGTCGACAAAGGCTGCGACTCTTTCCAGATCATCAGCGGCAAAGTGCGCGGGAACGTACATATCTCCAGGCTATCCGCCCTGCCAGCGTCCGGGCGGCCGCGGGAGAAGCTGCTGAGAGGGACCCATCGCGTTTCTCGCGGAAGGAGATTGCGTGGTGTGCGGGCGGCCTGGCCCGCATCCCCGCGTCCTGCAGGGTCCCTCTCATCACCTTCATCACACCGCACTCACGGCCCGCCCGCCACAGTCGTCCGGCCGTGAACCTGAGGACCTTCGGCCATTGCGCGCCCCGCCGGTCCCGTGGACGACCACGCTCAGCTGGCCTCGCCGCGGCGGACCGGGCCTGCGGGTGCCAGGCCAGCGCGGAACTGTTCGTTATCCAATAAAGGCAGTTACGGGCGGCGGGGCCGCCGGCCAGCAGCCGTCTGGCCCGGCGAAGCCGTAGCGGTGGCCTGGCGGGCCGGGCCGAAGACGCCGGCGGCCATCCGGAGGCGGGCGCCGTCGGACCGTTCCTGCTCATCGATCGCCAGCGCGACCTCGGCACGGGCCTGCTCGAGGCGCGGGATCAGCCGGTCCCTGATCGCGCGGAGGCGGTATCTGGTCGCCACCGACTCGGCCTCGATGATCCGCAGGGCCTCCGCGGCCACGGCATGCCGGACCGCCGCCGCCAGGGCGTCCGCGTGGGCGCGCCTGGCCTGCTCGACCGTCGGGCCCGCCCACGGGACCGGGCCGGGAGGCGGCGAGCAAGTACCGGCCGCCGGATGGCGCACGCCGATCGTGACCGTGTAGCTGATCCGCACATCGGCGTGACCGGCTGCTTCCGCCAGCCTGATGCCCCGCTGCCCGCTGAGCACCGCGGCGAGCAACTGTGCCCGGTCGGCCTCGGCACAGCGCGCCTGCCACTCCCGCTCGGTCCGGGCGGCCGCCGCGCGCAACTCGCCGAGTTCCGCCTGGAGGATCCGCAGCTTGCGGTCGAGCAGGTCGGCGCCGCGCCGGGCCGTATTCAGGCGCCGGTCCAGCCAGAGCCGTCCCGCCCGCCCAGGTGGCACCGCGATCCGTGGTCCGGTCATTGCCCGTCGCGCCGATCCGGCCCCGCGTCGCCCGGGTAGTAGGCGTCGAGCGCCTGGGCCGACAGCATCGCCAGGTCACGGCGCGGCAGCGTGCCGAGCACCTGCCAGGCCAGCCGCAGCGTCTCCTCGAGACTGCGGCTTTCCTGAGGTCCCTGGCTGATCAGGTGCGTCTCGAAAGCCAGCTCGAGGTTCTGGTACCGCCGGTCAGACTCGCTCAGCGCGGCGGTCCCGATCAGCTCCGACAGCTCGCGTGCCCGGCGGGCGGACGCCAGGGCGGCCAGCGTCTGGGCGGCCACATCCAGGTGATCGGCCCTGGTCCGGCCGGGACCGGCGCCGCTGCGCATCAGCCTGGACAGCGAGGACAGCGCGTCGACCGGCGGGTAGATGCCACGCCCGTGCAGATCGGCGGAGAGCACGATCTGTCCTTCGGTGATGTAGCCGGTCAGGTCGGGCACCGGATGCGTGATATCCCCGGCCGGCATGGTCAGCACCGGCACCAGGGTGAGCGAGCCGGGCAGGCCGCGGATCCGCCCGCACCGCTCGTACAGCGACGCCAGGTCGCTGTAGAGGTAACCGGGATAGGCCCGGCGGGCCGGCAGCTCGCCACGGGCGGCCGACACCTCCCGCAGCGCCTCGCAGTAGCTGGTCATGTCGGCCATCACGACAAGCACGTGCCGTCCGAGGCCGAACGCCAGGTGCTCGGCGACCGTGAGCGCCAGCCGCGGCGTCAGTATCCGCTCGATCACGGGCTCGTCGGCCAGGTTCAGCAGCAGGACGAGCTCGCCGGCCGCTGAGCGCTCCTCCAGCGTCGCCCGGACCGCGGCGGCATCGGCGTGCGTCAGGCCCATGGCGGCGAAGACCACGCTGAACGGCTCGCCGCCGGCCGAGGCCTGGGCGGCCAGCTGCCCGGCCAGCTCCAGGTGCGGCAGGCCGGCCACCGAGAAGATCGGCAGCTTCTGGCCGCGGACCAGCGTCATCAGCTCGTCGATCACCGAGACGCCGGTCAGCACCGGCTCGGCGGGCGGCAGCCGCGCCGCCGGGTTGATCGGGAACCCGGTCACCGGCACGCTCTCCTCGCCGGTCACCGGAGGGCCGCCGTCCCGCGGCTCGCCCCGCCCGTTGCAGACCCGGCCGAGCCACTGCGTTCCCACCCCGATCCGCAGCGGGCTGCCGGTGAACTCGACGCTGGTGGCGGACGGGTCCATGCCCGCCGTGCTCTCGAGCACCTGTACCACCGCAAGGTCGTCGTCGACCTCAAGCACCAGCCCGTGCCTGACCTCTCCGCTGCCGAGCCTGATCGTGGCGAACTCATCCCAGCCCACGCCGGTCACGCCCCGGACGATCAGCAGCGGGCCGCGCAGCTCGGCCACGGCGGTGTATTCCGGTCGCGCCCACTGCGTCATCGCGGCGCCCCAGGCGGCGCCGGGGCCGCGGCGTCCAGCTCCGCGGCGCGCGGGGCACCGGCGCGCGGGGCACCGGGGCGCGATTCGTCCAGCGCGTCGAGCCTGGCCAGCAGTGCCGTGGCGATCGCGCCGATCTCCTGCGGGGTGCCCGCGTCCTCCTTGGCCCGCAGGATCGGCGAGAAGTCCTGGTCCTCGATCACGGCCGCGGCCACTCCGCGCTCCGCCAGCTCCTGACACCGCTGCGCGACTGCCAGCACGGCGCTCACCAGGGCGGCGGCGCGGGCCGGATCGCAGTACGCGTCGGTCGCGCTCACCGCGCTCTGCTGCAGGATCCCCTCCCTGGCCAGCCGCCCGGCCAGGATCGCTATCCGCTGTCTCGGCGGCAGCGCGGTGACCCCCATCAGCTCGGCCAGCGCACCGATCCGGTCGGCCTCCGCGAGCAGCGCGGCCAGCCGGGCCCGGCGGGCGGTCCAGTCCGGGTCGCCGTCGCGCGCGTGCCAGCCGCCGATCGCCGCGATATCCCGCGAGAACGAGCCGGCCCACGAGATGGCCGGGTAGTGCCTGGCGTAGGCCAGGTCTCGGTCAAGGGTCCACAGGCACCGGACGAACCGCTGCGTATAGGCGGTCACCGGCTCGGTCATGTCGCCGCCGGCCGGCGAGACCGCGCCGATGATCGTGATCGACCCCTCCCAGCCGCCGATCGTGCGCACCCGCCCGGCTCGCTCGTAGAACGCGGCGAGCGCGGAGGACAGCCCTGCGGGGTAGCCCTCCTCGGCAGGCATCTCCCCGTTCCGTGACGCGAACTCGCGGAGCGCCTCGGCCCACCGCGAGGTGGAGTCGGCCACCACGACGACATGCAGCCCCATGTCCCTGAAGTGCTCGGCCACGGCGGCGCCGCTGTAGATGCTCGCCTCCCTGGCCATCATCGGCATGTTCGAGGTGTTGGCGATCACGACGGTGCGCTGGGCGAGCATGCCGCCGGTCCGCGGATCGGACAGCTCGGCAAGCTCGGACAGCATGTCGGCAAGCTCGTTGCCGCGCTCGCCGCAGCCGACATAGACGATCACGTCGGCGTCGCACCACTTGGTGATCTGCTGTAGCAGCACCGTCTTCCCGGTGCCGAAACCGCCGGGCACCGCGCTGGTCCCGCCGCGGCCGACCGGAAAGAGCACGTCGACCACCCGCTGGCCGGTCTGCAGCGGGCGGCCGCCGTCCAGCCGCTCGGCATACGGCCTGGCCAGCCGGACCGGCCAGGACGCCGTCAGCGGCACCGCCGTGCCGCCCACCGTCGCGATGACCGTATCGCCGCTCACCGGGCCGGCCTCGCGCAGCCTGCTGACCACGCCGCCGGCCTCCGGCGGCACCAGGACCCGGTACGCCACCCGGCCGGGGTTGGCCACGGTACCCAGGCAGGCCCCGGCTGCTACCACATCTCCCTCGCTGGCCGAAGGGGTGAAGTCGTACTTGCCGTCGGCCGCCCCCGGCGACCCGGACTGCCTGGCGCTCGCCGGGTCCAGCCACGGCCCCGCATCGGCGAGAGGCCGCAGCAGGCCGTCGAACACGCCGCCGAGCAGGTGCGGGCCCAGCCGGGCGGACAGCGGCTCGCCCCGGCCGACGGCCACGTCCCCGGGCGCCAGGCCGCCGGTGTACTCATACGCCTGCACCGTCGCCAGGTCACCGCTGATCGCGACCACCTCGCCGGGCAGCCTATGCCTGCCCACCTCGACAATGTCCGACATAGCTACCTGCGCCATGCCGGTCACCTCGACCAGCGGTCCGCTGACCCTGCGGACCCGGCCAGCACGTGGTTCCGGCGCGGCGCTCATGAGCACAGCCGGGCGACCTGCGGGCCGAGCACCTCGATCGCCCGGTCGGCCAGCCTTGGCAGCGAGCAGTCGACCACCACCCCGGCCCCGTGCGCGATTACGCCGCCCTGGGGATGCTCGGTGACCTCTGCGCCCGGACCGGCCATCTGCCTGGCAAAGTCGGCCAGCCGGTCACGCAGCCCGCTGTAGCCCGGCCCGTCACGCAGTCCGCAGACCGCCGACCTGATCCGCGCCGCCAGCTCGTCGCGGATCCGCAGCTCGGCGGCGAGGACGACGGAGTGATTCTCCTGGCGGCTCCGGTTCCGCTCGGCCGCCGCGAGCGGGCCGGCCTGCGCCGCGCCCTCCAGTCTGGCCATCTCGACGGCGGCCTCGGCGTCCCGGCGGGCCCGCGCCACCAGCGCGTCGGCGGCCCGGCTGGCCTCCGCCACGACCCGCTCGGCGCGCTCGGCGGCGCGCCGGGCAAGCACCGCCCGGGCCGGTGCCAGCGCGGCGTCCTGCCTCGTGGCCAGCGTCATCCGGGCATCACCACCGGCAGCACCGCCGGCCGCCGCGGCAGCTCGCCAGCCAGCCAGCCTGCCGCGCTGGCGGTGAGCACGACGACGGCGACGTCGGCGGGCAGCTCGCGCCACGCCCGCAGCGCCTCCGCCTCGCCCGACACCGGGCACAGCACGGCGCCGGCCAGTGCGTACCCGGCGATCCGCAGGTCCTCGCCGATCACGGCAGCACGGGACATGCGGTTCAGCCCTTCCCGATCAGGATGATCGCGACGATCAGGCCGTAGATCGCGATTCCCTCGGCCAGGCCGACCAGCACCATGGCCCGGCCGAACAGTTCCGGCCGCTCGCTCATCACGGCAAGCGCGGCCGCGCCGACGTAGGCCACGGCGATGCCCGCCCCGATCGTCGACCCGGCCACCGCGATCCCGGCGCCGATCAGCGCGCCCGAGCTGCCCGCCTTCGCGGCGGAGGCCGCGGCAGACGCCGCCTTGACCGCGACCAGGCCGGTGGCAGCTCCGGCCGGCCCCGCCGCCATGGACAGGACAAGCACGGCCGCCGCGAGCACCAGCACGGCGATCCCGGCGAGCACCCAGCCAGCCCGGCGGCCGTGCCGCGCCGCCAGCCGCGCGGTGATGCCAGCGACCGCGATCACCGGCAGCCCGACCAGCCAGGGAAACATCACGCAGCCTCCTGTCCAGGGGACAAATGATCCCCGTCGTTAACAATGCGTCCAGCGCTGGTCTCCACCCGCAGCCGCCAGGGCCGGAACGGATGGCCTTGTGCCACGAACACGCGGGAGAACAGCTCGTAGTACTCCAGCCGGAGCGCCTGAACGGCGGCCACCAGCGCCTCGAGCGCGAAGGCTAGCGCGCCGCCCACGACGAACACCACGATCGCCGCGGCCATCAGCGCGCCGCCGCGATGCCAGAGCGCCTTCGTACCCTCCCAGACCAGCAGGCCGAGCGCGGCATGTGCCAGGCCGAAAGCGGCGAGCCTGGTGAACGACGCGACGTTGGAGCCGAGCCGGACGACCAGGTCGAAGATCTCCATCGACACCTGCACGGCGCCGAAGCCGCCGCCCCCGGCCTCGACGACGAAGCCGACGGCGGCGAGCGCCAGTGCCGCGAAGGCCAGCGCGCCCCCCGCGATCAGCAGCGCGCCGACGTGGAAATACCAGCCCGCCGCGACGACGCCGATCCCGGCGAACAGCGCCGATCCGGCGATGCCGGACGGGGCGTACAAGGCGAGCGGCCAGCCGCCCTCCCGCCACCGGTTGATGGTTCCGAGCGCATAGGCACCGGCCAGCAGCACGGCACCGGCGCCGACCGCGACCTCCAGCAGCGGGATCGGCTTGCTCAGCGGAGCGAGCCAGATCACCGGCACCACGCCGGTCGGACCGAAGAACTCGCCGTATGCCAGGCCGAACGCGGTCGCGGCCACTCCGGCGCCGCCGACGAACGGCCACGCCGAGCGGTACCTGCGGGCCCAGGCCGGCCAGCCAGCCCGCAGCGCCACCGCCGCGGCGATCACCAGCAGGCCATCGCCGGCGTCACCGAACATCATCCCGAACATCAGCACGTAGCTGGCCCAGGCCAGCCAGGTCGGATCGATGTCCGCGTAGGGAACCGTCCCGTAGGTCGTGACCAGCGGCGTCAGCGCACGCCGCGCCTGGCTCCCCGCCGCCAGGGTCGGCGCCTCGACGCCCCGCGGACGCCGCAGCGGGACCACCGAGCATCCGAGCCCGGCCAGCCTGGCAGCGAGATCATCGAGCCGATCTGCCGGGATCCAGCCCGCGAGCGCTGCCGCCGAGTGCCCGCGCACCGCCGCGCCGGAGAAAGCCTCAAGCTGCGCCTCCCCGGCCAGCAGGTCATACCTGCCGCTGCGCTCAAGTTCGTCAAGATCGGGCAGGCCATCCAGGACGGCCGGCTCGGCACGCGGCTCGTGATCGGCCGAGACGGCGGCGTGCAGCCTGCGGGCGGCCTCGCCGGCGCCCTCGGCGTCGGCCGTGGGCTGCTCAATCTCCACGGCCGCCGCATCGGCCACGCTGACCAGCATGTCGCGCAGTGACCCGTCAGGAGCGACAAGCGCGACCCGAGTCATCCGCACCGGCAAGGCTGCCTCAAGCCACGACATCGAAGACCTCCAGCGACCCGCCGCCGCGCGCGGCGATCTCCAGCGCCGCCCCGACCCGCCGTGCGTCAGCGGCCAGGACGGCGGCGGCGCCGAGCACCGGCAGCGAGTCGAATCCCGGCCCGCTGAGCAGCGCCAGCCCGTCGCGCTCGACATGCTTCCACCAGGCGGCCTCGCCAAGCCATAGGTCGGCGGCGGACGCGACCGGCTCAAGCACCCAGGCCAGCCTCGCAGGCAGCCGGCCGGCCAGCTCGTCGATGCTGACCGCGCCGGTCGCGCCCGGGCCGATCAGCCGGATCGCGGTCGACTCGAGCGCGGGCGGCGGCTGGCGGCCCGCCACGAAGCGCTCTCCCGCGAGCAGCAGGACCACCGCGGCGCAGGCCCAGGTCCTGGCGGGCTCGCCGAGCGCCGCGACTCGCTCGGCCCACCTGGCGCGCATCCCGATCCGCAGCGCGAGCTCCGCCTCGCCGCCCGGGTCCTTCCATGCCGACGCGGCCAGCCTGGCCCGCAGATCCGCGCCGCTGGCCGAGCGCCGCAGCTGCGGCCATGCCGTGGCCAGCGCGCCGAGCCTGAAGACATCACCAGCGCGGCGGCCGGCCAGTTCCAGCAGCCGATCTTCGACGTTCGCGATCTCGAACCAGCCAGCCAGCGCGCGCATCATCTGCAGGCCACCCTGCGGCAGCCAGCCAGCCAGGACCCGCAGATCCCACAGCACGGCCTCGGCCACCGCGCGCTGCGCCGCGGCCAGGACCTGGGTCTGGCCGGCCCCCTCCGCGGAAAGCCCGGCAGCCAGCAGCGGCGCAGCAGGTACCGCGCCGCCGTATGGCGGGCCCGCCGCCTGGCCGGTCCGCATCGCGTTGCCGTACGGCGTGGCGGCCAGCATCGCGACGGCCTCCTGCAGCGACCCGCAGGCCGCCATCTGGCGGGCCGCGTCCGACCCGATCCGCCGCCTGGCCAGAGCCCGCGCCCGCACGCTGCCCGCGACCCAGCCGGCGCTCATCTGCGCGCCTCCGGCACGGCACTCATCCTGCGCGCCTCCGGCACG
>Ga0209415_10016622_pt1 | contig 11804 bp, 7 predicted proteins | sample PeaSoiSIISIP2007_FD_187696 | JGI IMG/M metagenome (GOLD analysis project Ga0209415, IMG submission 187696) | Peat soil microbial communities from Weissenstadt, Germany - SII-SIP-2007 (SPAdes) (version 2) | ecosystem: Environmental > Terrestrial > Soil > Wetlands > Peat | place: Germany... | reverse complement strand
GGCCGTGTTCCGGTAGCGGACGATCGGCTCCAAGATCAGGTTCTTCGAGAGGGTGAAGGCGCCCATAAGGCGATAGAAGTCGGCGCGTTGCCAGTTGTCGCGGGTCCAGCCCACGGTGACGCTTCGGTTGGGCTCGGGCTGAAGTTTCGCGGTCACGTCGAACATCGCGTCGTCGTGGTCGGACGGGGTTGCACCGCCCGTTAACAGGATCGTCTCGCCGCCAAGGTCGAGGAGAGGCCCGGCGTTTTTCGAGTAGTCGACGGCGAACATCGTCTTGTAGCCGTGGCCAACGCCGGGAGAGTCCTCCGGGCGCCGGACGAGGCAAAAGGAAGTCGCATTAATCCCGAAATGCTCGCCAAGGGCAAAGCTGAATCCGAGCCGAGAGCCGAGCCGGCCGACGACCCCGCGCTGGCGCTTGTCGCCGTTGTCGCATGCGGCGACCACGATAGGAAAGCCCTCGAACGCCAGTTGGGTCTCGGCGCGGGCCGCGAGCACGCTCTCGTGAAGGAAGCGGCCAGAGCCGAACGGCAGATACTGCTTGCCTAGTCGCCAGATTCCCGGGTCCTCGATGTAGTACTGATCGAGCGAGTCGGTGTCGGCGTCTCCGGGGATTCGTTCGAACTTCTCGGATACGAAGCCTTGGAATCCGGCCTCGGTGTAGAAGGTGATCGAGCCGACGGAGTGGCGGCCGAGGTTATCGTAGAAGCGGACGAAAGTCGGTCCCTGAGATCCGCTCAGGAATTGCATCCGGCCATCGACGTTGAAGAAGATGTCGGGGTTCTGGGCATAGGCCATCGCCGATACGATTGCAAGCAGAACCGTGACGTAGAGTCGGCGACCGTTGGGCTTGGATTCAACACGGGGAGCAGGGGAGTGGGAATTGAACCACCGAATCGCACCGAGGGCCACAGATCTTAAGCTTCGCGCATAGGAAATGCACGCCACGATGCGCACTACGATTTCTCGAGTTATGCGGCTCGCGAGCGTCTTCGGCGTTGGGCAGTCCCCGAATCTTGCGCAGAACCCGACTCCAACTAGATCCTTCGATATCTTCCTTCGCGAGCAAGCTCGCTTCGGAAGCATCTCAGGACGACATTGGCGTTGCCCTGGCCTGTTTTCGAGCGTGCATGCCCTCCCCGTCGCTACCCGCTCCGAGCCTCCCTGAGCGGGAGGGTAAGGGCCGCCGATGTCATCTCCGACCCATTGCCGCTCCCGGGGCGTGAGGGACTCAGGATGACATGCATGGGAGGTCAAAGAACTGACCCCCGGAGAGCCGAGGCCGCGTCGGATAGGGGGATCTCCTCTTGCTGGCTTGTGACGAGATCGCGGAGGATGACCGTGCCCTTGGCAAGCTCGTCCGCGCCGAGGATGAGGGCTTTGAGGGCGCCTGCGCGGTCGGCCTGTTTGAGTTGGGCCGACATCTTTCGGCCGTCGATGTCGCCGAGGGCGACGACTCCGGCGAAGCGCAACTCTCGGAGGAGCCGGCGGCAGGCGGCGCCAGCGTCGCCGGTCGCCTGCACGACGTAGACCTCGGGCATCTCCTCCTCCCAGATCTTGCCGGTCTCCTCCAAGACGATCAGCGCGCGTTCGATACCCATAGCTACGCCCACGCTGGGCGTCGGAGGTCCCCCGATATCCTTGACAAGGTTGTCGTAGCGGCCGCCGCCGCAGAGCGAGCTTTGGGCGCCTAGCTTGCTAGACACAATCTCGAAGACGGTGTCCGTGTAATAGTCGAGCCCGCGTACGATCTCGGGGGCGACCCGGAACTTGATTCCGGCTTCGTTCAGTAGCCCCTGCAGCTTTTCAAAGTTGGCCCTGGACTCGTCTTCGAGGTAGTCGAGGATCGGGGGAATCGTGCCCTTGGCCTCTTCTGCGTCGGGGTCCTTGCTGTCGAGAAGGCGTAGCGGGTTTTTTAGCGCCTTGGTGCGGGTCTCGTCGTCCTGATTCTTCAGGTAGGACGCGAAGTGATTCAGCACGACTTCGCGGTATTTCGCTCTCGCTTCTTCTCGGCCGATCGAGTTGAGGGCGACCTCTACGTCGTCGACGCCGATTCGGTGGTAGAAGCGGGTCGTGACCTCGATGACTTCCGCATCGGCGGCGGGAGACGGGCTGCCGACGAGCTCGAGGCCGACCTGGTGAGACTCGCGGAGGCGGCCCTTTTGGGGTCGCCCGTAGCGGAAGATCGGCGTGATGTAATAGAGCCGGGCGAGCTGGCCTTGCGGGCAGAGGCTGTGCTCGATGACGGCGCGGATGGCGGGCGCGGTGCCTTCCGGCTTGAGGGCGATGTGCCGGTCGCCCTTGTCCCGAAAGTCGTACATCTCCTTGGACACGATATCGCTGGTTTCGCCGCTCGTACGGGTGAAGAGCTCGATGTCCTCGAACGTGGGAGTTCGAATCTCCTTGTAGCCGTAGATCGAGCAAAGGTCGCGAAACTCCTGCTCTAACCTCTGCCAACGATGGGCTTCGGAGGGTAGGACGTCGCTCGTGCCGCGCTGGGCTTGGAATCGCATGGGCTTCTATTTTGGATTGCCCGATTGCTGGATTGCCCGATTGCTTGATTGCTCGATTGCTGGATTGCTGGACCGCTGGATTGCTGGATTCTTCATATCCGGTCGATAACCGGTTATAGTACAGACAGGAGGGCGCCGCAATCGATTTGCGGCAAGCCCGAGGATCGGATGATGATTACAGTTCTCATTGCAACCGCGTTGCTCGCCGGAGACGGCATTACCATGAAGTTCGTGCCCTCGGGCGCAACGGCCCGCACCCACGGCTACCGACCGATCAAAGCCGACTTCACCGACAAAGCGCCGTCGAGCGTCAGGAAAGCGCCGGCCGGACTTCAGCATCCCGACTATGGCACGATGAAGTTCGGAGACAAGTCGATCGGGTTCATTATCGACGGCGACAAGCTCTACGTCGACGCGAACCACAACGGCGACTATACGGACGACCCCGCGCCGGACTGGAAGCCCCAAGCTCAAGCCAAGATCCACATGGGCAGCGCCAAGGTCGACATCGGCAAACCGGAGAAGGTAACGATCGCTTTCTACCATTTCGATCAGCGGGCCGACCTTAAAAATACGCTCCTCTACTATGCCGACTATGGTTACGAGGTCCATCTGACTCTCGGCGACAAATCCTACGAGAGCTTCGTTTCCGGCGAACCGGACAACAGCTCGACGATCTGGGTCGATCGAAACGGCGATGGGAAGCAGAGCTTTTTCCACGAGATCATCAAGGTTGGGACGCCCTTCAACTACACGGGCACGACGTATGTTCTGAAGGCTTCGAATGGGACTCTGACTCTCGATCGCGCGGACACGCAGATTCCCGAGGATCCGATGCCACCGGTCCTAACCGTCGGCTCGAAGTGCCTGCCCTTCGAGGCGACGACGATGGACGGAACCCACGTCTCATTTCCGGACAGCTACAAGGGCAAGCTCGTCATGATCGACTTCTGGGCGACCTGGTGCGGACCCTGCATGGGCGAGGTTCCGAACGTGGTCAAGACTTATCAGCAGTTTCACGACAAGGGCTTCGATATTCTCGGGATCAGCTTCGATCAGGCGAACGCGGTTGACGCGATCAAGACGACGACCGCGAAAAACGGGATGACCTGGCCGCAAGTCTACGAAGGGAAGTTCTGGGACACGACGATCGGGCACCAGTACGATGTCGCCGCGATCCCGTTCTGCCTGCTCGTCGACGGCGATACCGGCGAGATCGTCGCGACGGTCGATACGATGCGCGGGGACGCTCTCGCGAACACGATCGAGCGGGCGTTGGCGAAGAAGCACGGGGCTTCTGGGCGCTAGGTCTTGGCTATTGGGTATCCGGAGGGTCCGGGCGGAAAGCTCTGGTCCCTCCGTTGAGCATCGCTCGGCCGCCGCTCGGTAACCTTGGCTATGGATCGGCAATTGATCTCTTCGGATTCGCCTTGGGAGGGGCCCGTGGGGTTTTCTCGGGCGGTGCGGCGGGGGATTTTGTGTTCGTTTCTGGGACGGTCGGCGCGGACGGATCTGGCCGGGCGGTGGGGCCGGGCGCGTACGAGCAGGCGGTGAAGGCGCTGCAACGGATCGAAGCGGCACTGGCGGAGGCGGGAGCGGGGTTGGCCGACGTGGTACGGACTCGGATTTGCGTCACCGACATCTCCCACTGGGAGGAAGTCGGCCGTGCCCATGGCGAGGTCTTTGGGCCGGTCCGGCCCGCGACCTCGATGGTCGAGGTTAGCCGGCTGATCGCCCCGACCTTGTCGTGGAGATCGAGGCGATGGCGGTGAGACGTTAGTGCTTGGACGATAGGTCCGGTCCGATCGGACTATTTGCAGGGAATGAACCTAACGCCTAATGACTGGCGCCGCCGGTAAGATCACTGGAATGGCGGCGACGCTGCGCAAGTGGTATGCGATCTTCAGCATCTATTTCCAGGATGGCATCGCCTATCGCGCGTCGGGGCTGATCTGGATCCTCACTGATCTAGTGACAGCGGTGACCATGCCGCTGGTTTGGGCGAGCGCGAACAATGGGAGCGGCACGATCCAGGGCTTCACGACGAGCAATTTCGTTTTGTACTACCTTTGCTTGCTGCTCCTCGGATCCTTCATCACGAGCCACATCATGTGGGATCTGGCGATGGAGATCAAGGAGGGCCAGTTCTCAGCGATGTTGGTTCGGCCCGTTTCGTTCTATCAGGTCATGTTCTTTCGCAACCTGAGTTGGAGGGTCATTCGAACGATGCTCTTCTTCCCGTTCTTTCTGATCCTCCTGTGGCTTTATCGGGCTTATCTTGGCGGCGCCCATGTCTACCTCGTCCCGCAGTTTTGGTGCTCGCTCGTGTTGGGGAACCTGGTCAGCTTTACGACGGTGATGATGATGGCGATGATCGCGCTCTTTACCCAGGAGGCGATGTCGATCTTCGAGCTTTACTACGTGCCGATGCTCTTTCTTTCGGGCCAGCTCTTTCCCATCGCGCTCCTACCGGGCTGGGCGCGCTTTCTCGGCGAGCTGTTTCCGTTTTACTACACGACGGGGGCACCGACCGAGATTCTGATCGGCCGGGTCACGGGCGCGGCGGCCTGGGAGACGGTGGTCGCGCAGGTCGCGTGGGTCTTGATCGCCTATGCGGTCTCGAAGGTGCTGTGGCGGAAGGGGCTGAAGCACTACACAGGGGTCGGCATGTAGCCTGGGAGGGGCAGGGATGCGGCGTTAAGGCATTACGGCGAGGCGGTAGAGGATGTGTGCGTATATGTGGCTCATCTTATACAAATGTTCGACCTTGAGCCGCTCGTCGGTTTCGTGGGCGTGGCCGTCGCCCTCCCAGCCGGTGCCGATGCTGACGGTGTTGGGGATCGCTCGAGCATAGGTACCTCCGCCCATCACACCCGGCTTCCTGGACTCCCCAGTTTCCTCCTGATAGACCTCGCAGATCGTCCTTACCAGCGGATGGTCGAGGGGGAAGTATAGGGAGGGGCTGTCGCCGAAGTGGGCGAGCTTGAATCCGCTTTCTAACTCCGCGAGATGGCTCTCACACATAGCCTTCAGCCTTTCGCCCTGCCAGGTCGTGGGATATCGGACGTTGAAGGTCAGGCGGATTTCATCGCCGGCGGTTTCGACGATGCCGAGATTATTGGTTAGGTCCTTGCTGACTTCGTCGTCGCCGTGGATTCCCAGGCCAGGGCCGCTGGGATGGGTGGTCATGAACAGCTCGCCGTAGTACTTTTGGCAGCTTATAGGTGAGATTTCGTTAAGGAAGCGGAGGATTCGAATGGCGGCATTGTCGCCTCCGAAGGGATTCGAGCCGTGGCAGGCCTTGCCGGTCGCGTGGATGCGTAAAGCGTCGCCCTCCCATTCGAAGGTGAGATTCCGATCCCAGGAATCGGCGAGCTTGGCCTCGACTTCTTTTCGGGCTCCTTCCGTTACTCTTACGGACGCCTCGGAGGCGTCGATCACGATATTCGGTCTCTGACCACCCTTGATCTCGATCAACTCCATCTCCGCGTCCCGATTTCGGGGAAGCGTGATGAGGAGGTTGGCGATTCCTTTTTCCGCGTGGTAGAGCGGCCAGCCGGAATCTGGGGCGACGCCGTAGGTGGGGGCCTCCTCGGTCTGCATGTAGCGATGGACGCAGGCGAAGCCGGACTCCTCGTTGCAGCCGTAAACCTGGCGGATGCGTGCAGGAATATTCGGAAAACATTCCTTTATCGCGCGGGCTGCGTAAAAGGAGGCCATGGTGGGGCCCTTGTCGTCGCAAGAGCCTCGGGCATAGATGTATCCTTCGTCGATCTCAGCCCCGAAAGGCTCGTGCTTCCAGCCAGGACCGACGGGCACGACGTCGAGGTGGCCGAGGGACATGACGAGTCGGTCGCCCTGACCGAACTCGCTCCAGCCGATGTAGCCTTCTAAGTCGTTCGTGTGCATGCCGTACCTGCGGGCAAGTTCGATGGCGAGATCGAGGGCGCGGCGGTTCTCGGCTCCGAATGGAGCGTTTGACTGAGGGTCGGTCTCGATAGACGGAATGCGGAGCATTGCGAGGGTGTCTTCGAGGAGATCCTGCTCGTGGGCGCGAAGCCAATCTTGAAGCTTCGTTACCATGGGGTCTGGCATGGGCCGGAGGTTACCCGGGGGACTGATGGATGATGAGGGTGATGGAGGTGATAGACGTGAGGTGCTGCACGTCTTTGAGGGGTGTGCGGATTGACCCTGGTGATTGAATCTCGATCACCGTAGCGGGGGTTTTTGGCGACGCCTTTGAGTGCGGCCCAAGGGCCCGGCAGGATTGCGGGCGCTCCCAGCTACGTCGATTGTTCGGGACTCGTGGGAAGCTGGGCGGGCAAAGTAGGGAGCCCAAACATGCTAAAACGAAGGGCAGCGATGAACACGGCCTTCAAGTACCCCGAAGCCGCCGACAGCGCTATCGACCGTCTTGCCGCTTTGACGGCAATCCGGCTCTCGCCAAAGCTGTTCGAGGAGGTCCCCGATCCGGATCAGGCCCTCCTCAACCTGGAGAGGTGGCTGACCGCGACCTCCTCGCCAGCCCTGTATTTACAGCACGCTCTCCAGGAGCCTGAGCTTGGCCTTCTGCTTTTCCTCCTTCTCGGCGCCAGCCAGCCAATCGCCGACTCCCTCATCCAGAACCCGGAACTTGCCTCGATCGTGTTCGATCGCAACGAACTGACAACGGTCCCTACCGTGGAGGGCGTGAAGGACCGGGGACGGCAGCTTCTCTCGGATGCGACCTCTTACTCCCACAGCCTCGACCGGCTCCGGTTTCTCAAGCAGCGCTGGATGCTGCCGATCGTGGTGAACGATCTCGCCCGGCTGTGGCCGGAGCCGGTGGTTTGGAAAGCGATCTCCGACGTGGCGGAAGCGATCATCTCATTGGCGCTGGATCTCGTGTGGGAGGACCAAAAGCAATCGCGGGGACTGGACGGGGAATGCCCGATTATGGTTGGGGCGTTCGGCAAGCTCGGGGGCAGCGAGCTGAACTACAGTTCGGACGTCGATCTTGTGTACGTCTTTCGCGACGGCGGCGAGGAAATCAGGCTTTCGCGGGTCTGCGAGGCTTTGACGCGGGCGCTGACCGACCGGATGGGGCGGGGCCAGTTGTTCCGCGTCGATCTTCGGCTGCGTCCGTACGGAGGAACCGGGCCGGTTGCGGCTTCGATGCGCTCGGTCGAGAGCTACTACGATCTTTACGCCGAGGCTTGGGAGATTCAGGCCCTCGTCCGTTCGCGGCCGATCGCGGGGCCGGCCGAGGTGTCCGAGCGCTGGGAGGCGATGCGCGAGAAGCATTGCTTCAAGCCGACGCTCCCGGCGGAGGCGATCGAGTCGGCGCTCGTGATGCGGGCACGGACGGAGCGCGCGGCGAATCCGAACGACATCAAGCGAGGTTTGGGGGGAATCCGGGACGTCGAGTTCCTGACTCAGATCCTGCAGCTCGTCCATGGGCACCGGCATTCCGACCTGCGGCTGAGGCCGACCCTTGATGCACTCACCGCTCTGGAACAGAAGGGGATTCTCGATCCGGCGGTGTGCGAGAGTCTGCAAGCCGGTTATACGTTCCTTCGTCAGGTGGAACACCGGCTGCAGTTCGTCCACGACCAGCAGACTCATCTCCTGCCGGCCGGGGAACGAGACCGAGGGCGGCTGGCGGCTCTGATGGGAATATCCGATTGGGATGAACTGGCGCATCTTCTCGGGTTGCACCGACGTACAATTGAAAGCTTGTATCAATCGACTCTGAACCCACAGTCCGAGTCTTCTCCTCACCGCACGATCGTCGTGGAAGCAGTTGGGAACTTGGGCCACGCGGTGTTGCAGTGGTTCGACGTACTCCCGGAGAGCGAGGTGTTCTACCGGTCGCTGGTTCAGAACCGGGACAGTCTCGACCGGGTGAGGTCGATCGCGCGCTTCGCGCCGCGCCTCGTGCCGATGTTCAAGGCGTCGGTTTCTCTCACCGAGCTATTGATAGGCGGCGAGATCGAAGAACAGTTCGAGCCGGTGGCGGGTATCGATGCGCTGCCTCTGGATGCGAATCCGAAGTCGATCGCGGAGGCGTACACGAGGGCTTGGGCTCACGCCTGCGGGAAGTGGGTGCTGACAGGAGCGGGCGAGCTGCGGCGGCAGATCACTGCGCTCGTGGAGGCCACGATCCGCCACTGCGCGCGCCGCCTCCACTCTGAATTCGACGTCATCGGACTCGGGTCGCTTGGGCTCGAGGACATGACGCTCGACTCGGATGCGGACATCGTGCTCTTTGTGTCTTCGAATGCGCGACATTTCGACGCGGAGACCCATGCCCAGTTCCTGCTTAGCCTCGTGAGCCAGATCAAGCGGCTGGGAGCGCCCATCGATCTCGATTTGCGACTGCGGCCGGAAGGGGGGAAGGGGCTGCTCGTGCGGAGCTACGAGGGGTTTGGCCAATACGAATTGGAGTCGATGGAAATGTGGGAGCGGTTCGCGCTCGGCCAGTCGCGGCTCATCCTTGGATCGGAGGATGCTCTCAAGATGGTCAAGAAAGCGGCCTACGCCCAACCTCTTACGCCGGAAAGGCTGCAGGAGCTTCTCGCGATGAAGCGGCGGATCGAGACGGAACGAGTCCTGCCGCAGCACATGCGCCGTGAAATCAAGCTCGGATTCGGCGGCCTCGCCGACATCGAGTGGTTCGTCCACTTGCACGAAATGCGTTATCCGACGGCGAGCAAGGCGGGCGAGCATCAACACATGGAGGATCGCATCCGCGCCTTGGGCCGGGCCGGTCTCATCAACGCGGTCGAAACTGAGCAGTTGCTGGAGGCGCGCGAGCATTTGTTGACCTTGCGGCTGCGGCTCGGCTTGCAGGGATTGAAAAAGGACTTGCTGCCGGAGAACCCGGACAAGCTTGACCGGCTGGCCCTCTCGAGCGGATTTAAAGACGGCAACGAGTTCCTGGCTTACCATGAACATGTAATCGATTCGGTTCGGACGATATATCAGGAGGGGATGGAGCGTCTCAAAGCTTGAAGCGAAAGCGATGGATTGGTGGATCGCAGATTGCTGGATTGCTGGAGGGAGGGAGTGATGGAGTGATGCTGGCCTGTCTGTTCGTTGCCGCCTATATCCTCGGAGCCGTGCCGGTCGGGGTGCTCGTGGCGCGGGCGCATGGGGTCGACATCACGGCGGTCGGCAGCGGCAACATCGGAGCGACGAACGTCAAGCGAGCCCTTGGAATGGGCTGGGCGGCTCTCGTGTTCCTTCTCGATATGATCAAGGGCTTCGCTCCCACCTTCGTCGCTCGCTCGGTCGACGAGAGGGAGTGGATTTGGTATCTCGTGGGGATGGCGGCGGTGGCCGGCCATTGCGCCTCGCCGTTTCTTCGGTTCAAGGGCGGCAAAGGAGTTGCGACCTCGCTGGGGATGGTCTTCGGTGGATCGCCGATCGTCGCGGCGGGCGGATTCGCCGTTTTTGCAATCGTCCTCCTCCCTCCCGTCACCCGCTACATCAGCCTCGCAAGCATTATCGGGGTCGGATCGGCAGTGGTTATTGCGGCCGTCCTGCGAGACTGGACCTACGTAGGTTTCGGCAGCGTCCTCTTCCTATTCGTTCTTTACACCCACCGGTCGAACATCGGCCGGCTGAGGAACGGCACCGAGCCGAAATTCCGGTTCAGGAAGGACAAGCCGAAGAAGGATTCGGAGGATGACGGCGGAATGGGAGTTCCGATGGCGAGACACTCGGGTCCCGGCCCGAGGTCGGGAACGGCCATTCAGGAGCCGCCATCCGGAGGTGCTTGATGGAGTCGCTTCGAGACCTCGTTCTCTATCACCCGATCTTCTTTTTGATCGCGATCGTGACTTGGATCGCGATCGCGGTTTGGATCGTGTCCCTCATAGGCTGGATGATCATGGGCGAGGTCGAAGCGCTCTTCGGCATCGTCGGCGTCTCGGTCGCGTTCATCCTGGGGTATCTCAGTCTGAATCCCCCCATCCAGATTCTTCAGCCGTTTACGGCTGCCGCGACCATCCTCACCATCATCGTCTATCCGATCCTTCGGAAGGCGCTGAACGACCGCGAGCTTCTGCAGATCGACGTCGAAGCGATGGAAGATGCCTACGAAACCCTGAGAATGCGGCCAGATAACCAGGCGGCGCGATTCAAACTGGCCAAGCTTCTTTATGAGCGCGGCCATGTCGAGGCCGGGCTCGCCGTCGCATCGGCAGTGATAAAGGATATGCCCGAGAAGGTCTTTCCGGATGAGAACCGGATGTTCAGCCGGTGGAGACGGCAGCAGCCGGTCGCGAGTTTCGGCAAACCGGTTGCCTGCCTCGACTGCGGTCACGCAAATCCTGGTTCGACGATCTACTGCGAGCGATGCGGCCGTCCATACCTCTTGGACCGGATTCGCGGCCTGGTTGTCGGGGGTCAGTTTGGACGCAAACTGATCGCGGGATGGATCGCGGGGATTCTCGCCCTCGTCGGTATCCCTATGGCCACAACGCTGCCTCCAATCGCTGCGATCGTCGTCATGGCCGTGCTCATGCTGGGCGCGGTCGCCGTTCTCGCGATCGCCCTACGCCCGTCCAAAGGAACCGCTAGACCATGAAGCTCATGGACCGCTATATCGTCAAGGAACTGATCGTTCCCTTTCTGGCCGGCTCCTTCACGATCGCCCTTCTCTTTGCGGCTAACCAGCTCATCTACATTCTGAAGTCGTTCAACGTCCAGGCGGTCCCAGTGGCCGCAATAGCTCAGGATGTCATCTTCCGGATGCCTTATTGGCTGAATATGACGATTCCCGCGGGAATCTCGCTCGCTGCGGCGCTGGCGATCACGCGTCTTGCAAGGGAATCGGAAATCACCGCAATGCGCGCGAACGGAGTGCGGGTGCTCCGCGTCATCCTGCCGGTCGCGCTATTTGGCGTCGCGGTCGCCTTTGGGAATTACCTCCTCGAGGAGAAGGTCATCCCCAAGGCTCAGCAGAGGGCGGAGAAGATTGAAATCGATACCGCCATCGTTTCGGCGTCGCCGATGCTCCACTCCAACGTGTGGCTGACCCTCCAGGGCGGCTATACCGCTTCTTTCGGATCAGTTTCTCGCCAAAGCGACGACTCGCTTCTGATCAAGGACATCGCTCTCGGTGAGCGGCCGGGCCAGACAATCGTTTTCATCACATCACCGACGGGAACGTATCAGAACGGGATCTGGCACTTCGACGACGTGCTGTTCTGGGAACTGTCGCTAAAGGGCCTCAAGCTGACTCACGGGAATGCCGACGGCCTGACGATCTCCCAGCCGATCTTTCTGAACGATATCTTCAACCCGCAG
>Ga0209415_10016620_pt1 | contig 11804 bp, 9 predicted proteins | sample PeaSoiSIISIP2007_FD_187696 | JGI IMG/M metagenome (GOLD analysis project Ga0209415, IMG submission 187696) | Peat soil microbial communities from Weissenstadt, Germany - SII-SIP-2007 (SPAdes) (version 2) | ecosystem: Environmental > Terrestrial > Soil > Wetlands > Peat | place: Germany... | reverse complement strand
AACTCGGCTACTACCCGAACACCCAGGCACGGGCGCTGGTTTCCGGAAGAAGCCGCATTTTCGGGCTCATCGTTTCGGAAATCACCAATCCTTTCTTCCCGGAAATCGTTCAATCCTTCGAGGACATTGCGGTACAGCACAACTACGAAATCCTTCTTACCTCTACCATTCATGATCCCAAACGGATGGAATTGGCGGTCCGCCGCATGATTGAACGCAGGGTGGACGGGGTGGCGATTTTGACATTCGGCATGGAAGAGTCGCTGATTGAAGACCTTCGCTTCCGCAAAGTACCGCTGGTATTTGTAGACGTGGGTCCGCTGGTTCCGGGAGTGAGCAACATCCGCATCAACTATCAGCACGGTATTCGGCAGGCGGTCCAGCATTTGGCGGCTTTGCGACACACCCGGATCGCCTTTGTCAGTGGTCCGTTGAATCTTAAATCGGCCTTGGCTCGAAAGGCGGCGTTCGAAGAGTCCATGCGGGAAATTGGATTGGATTTCCCGCCGGAAATGCTGGTCGTCGGAGACCACACGATGGAAGGAGGCATGCGAGCGCTGGTGCAGCTCGCCCAGCTCCCGCATCGCCCGACTGCCGTGGTTTGCTCGAATGACATGACCGCAATCGGCATCCTGCGGGAGGCGTACGACTATGGAATCGCTATTCCGGGGGCATTGTCGGTGATCGGCTTCGACGATATTCGGCTGTCACAGTTCACCATTCCTCCCTTGACCACGGTGCAGATGTCCCAGACCGAACTGGCGAAGCTGGCGTTCAAGGCCTTGATCAACGAAGCCGAAAGAGACTCTGCCCCGCCCGCGAGGAGCGAATACGGGCTGATTACCAACCTGGTGCTGCGGCGTTCCACCGCCTTGGCTCCGCCTCAGCAAGGTCAGATGAACCTCTCGCCACCAGGTGACCCGCCCCGCACCGCGCGCAAGTCCGGCAAGGAAACTAAGATTCCCGGAGGCTGATGTGGGCATCCGTTTTCCTGAAGCTGGCACACTGATTCTGGCGGTGCGTGGTATGCTACGGGCGTTCTGACGTATCGGTTGGGCGGAAATCAGGCGCGAACCCAGCGCGGGAGCATATGAGCCGCGCCCGAAATCGTGATTGACAAAGTGGTTTGATTACTCTAGTTTTTGTTGGGCCAAGGTAAACGCTTACTCCCGCGATTCAGCCACTATTTCCGTCAGGGACCCATCGACTTATGCGGTTGCAAAAGCTGCGCGAGGAAGTGTTGGAAGCCAACCTGGAACTGGTGCGCAAGGGCCTGGTTCTCTATACCTTCGGCAACGCCAGCGGCATTTCTCGCGAGCAGAATCTGGTTGCCATTAAGCCCAGCGGAGTGCCCTACGAGAAGATGAAGCCGGAGCACCTGGTGCTCACCGATCTCGAGGGAAAGATTGTTGAGGGTAAGTTGCGGCCTTCCTCAGATCTGCCCACCCATCTGGTCCTCTATAAAGCATTCCCCAAAATCGGTGGTATCACGCATACCCACTCGGAATATGCCACCTCCTGGGCCCAGGCTCGCCGGCCGATCCCCTGCTTCGGAACCACGCATGCCGATTATTTCTACGGATCAGTTCCGGTGACCGAAGGGCTCACCCGGGAAGAGATTGCCGCGGAATACGAGAAAAATACCGGGATTGCGATTGTCCGCGCTTTCGCATCTCTGAATTACGAGGCCGTTCCGGCGGTTCTGGTGGCCAACCATGCCCCGTTTACCTGGGGTCCCGATCCGGCGACATCGGCGCACAACGCGGTCGTTCTGGAGGCGGTCGCTCGAATGGCCTACTTCACCGTGGGCATCAATTCGGCGGCGCAGCCTGTCCCGCGGGAGCTGCACGATAAGCACTATCTGAGAAAGCACGGAAGCAGCGCATATTACGGACAGCCCAAGAAAGAAAAAAAATGATGCCAGCCATGGTGATGTTTGTCGCACCCCATCTCGTGCACCTATCCCGGGTCGACGTCGTTATCGTTGCTTTTTACTTCGCCCTGGTGCTGGGGATTGGCTTCTATTTGCGGGGACGGTCCAACACCGGCGAAGACTTCTTCATGGCCGGCCGGGAGATGACGGCCTGGGTGGCTGGCCTCAGTTTTCTCTCGGCCAATCTCGGCGCGCTGGAATTGATGGGCTGGGCGGGCTCGGCTTACCAGTACGGTATTTTGGCGACGCACTGGTATTGGATCGGCGCGATTCCGGCGATGCTGTTCCTGGCGCTGGTGATGATGCCGTTCTACTACATTTCCAAAACCCACTCCGTGCCGGGATACCTGAAGCTCCGTTTTGGAGAACCCGCCCGCGCGGTCTCCGCGGTTTCCTTCGCTTTCATGACCGTGCTCATGAGCGGCGTCAACATGTTTGCCATGGCCAAAGTCATGCAAATTGTGCTGGGATGGGATCTTAATTTCAGCATCTGGATTTCGTCTTTGACCGTGGCCATCTATGTGGCCCTGGGCGGCCTTCGTTCGGCTATCTTCAATGAAGTATTGCAGTTCTTCCTCATCTGGGCGGGCGCACTGCTTATCCCGATTCTTGGTTTGTATGAGAGCGGCGGCTGGACCAACCTCAAGGCTCAAATCACAGCGCGCGCGGGCCCGGGGTACGTTCACCTGTGGTCCGGCTTGGGACATTTCAACACCAATCCCATGGGAATCCACTGGACGGGCATTGTGTTTGGCCTGGGCGCGGTCATCTCGATGGGCTACTGGACCACGGACTTTCTGGTGGTGCAGCGTATTCTCGCCGCCAAGGACCTGCGCAGCGCCGAGATGGCTCCCATCATCGGCGCCGGCTTTAAGATGTTGGTGCCGTTCATCGTAATCCTTCCCGGACTTTTGGGTCTGGCCGTGCTCCCCATGAAACTCACCGGAGAAGCGGCGGCGGCGATCACCGGCGGCCATAGCTACAACGATGTTCTGCCCTTGATGCTGGCCCGCTACTGCGGCCCCGGTCTGCTCGGACTCGGCGTTACCGCGCTCATTGCCGGCTTCATGTCGGGCATGGCAGGCAATGTCAGCGCATTCACCACCGTTTGGACGTATGACATTTACCGTCCGCTGTTCAATAAAGACGCCAGTGATGCGCATTACGTGAGCATGGGGCGCTGGACCACGATCGTTGGCGTGTTGATCAGCGTCGGCACCGCCTATCTGGTCATGCAGTTCGCCAGCATCATGGATTACGTGCAGGCGCTGTTCAGCTTCTTTATTGCCCCCCTGTTCGGCACAGTCTTGTTAGGAATGCTATGGAAGCGGGCCTCGGGCTGGGGCGGCTTCTGGGGATTGCTGTGCGGGACACTCTCCTCGATCGGGATGTGGGCATGGGTGAAAGTTGATCCCACCGCGCTGCGTTACGTGGCGCTTTCGCCGGACGCCAAAGCTCTCGCCCAGGATATGTACCAGGCCCTTTGGTCCTTCCTGGTATGCGTGATCGTGACGGTGGTGGTAAGCATGGCCACGCAGCCCAAGTCCGACGCTGAGTTGACCGGCCTGGTTTACGGATTGACACCGGTGCCCTCGGTGCAGAATATACCGCTGTATAAGAAGCCTGTTTTCTGGGCTGGCGTGGTCGGTGTCGTTTTCGTCGTGCTGAACATTATTTTTTGGTAGGCGGAGGCTCGAAGCATGGTTTCCATCTGGTTTTTCATCGGCATCTCGCTTGCCGTGAATGGTGGGTTGATTCTGGCAGCGGGAATCTACCAGCTCGTCAATCCCCCGGAGAATCCAAATATCGTGCTCTTCAACTTGCACGCGAATGTGTGGTGGGGTGCGATATTGCTGCTGATCGGGGCGTTCTATTGTTTCAAATTCGCGCCCGGGAAACGTGCCTAGCAGTTCTAGTATTCCGAAGCAGGGAGCTTTATGGCTGAGAAAAAGATGACGATGGGTCTGATTGTGGGCAATCGCGGTTTCTTTCCGGATCACCTCGCGAAAAGCGGCCGGGAAGAGATGCTACGCGTGCTGGCGGCGGCGGGCATGGACGTGGTAGCGCTGACCCCGGAGGAAAGCAAGTACGGAGCAGTCGAAACCCGCGAAGAGACCAAACGCTGCGCCGAGTTATTCAAGCGTAACCGGGATCGCATTGACGGCGTGATTGTGACTCTGCCGAATTTCGGCGAAGAGCGAGCCATAGCCGACACTTTGCGGCTAGCCGATCTCCACGTGCCGGTTTTGATTCAGGCGACGCCCGATGATCCGAAGAAAATGACCATCGCTTTCCGGCGCGACAGTTTCTGCGGCAAGATGTCGGCTTGTAACAACCTGCGGCAATACGGCATTCCCTATTCCATCACCACCCTGCACACGGAGACTCCGGATTCCGCCGAATTCGCCAAAGACCTGCAGTGGTTCGCGGCAGTGTGCCGCGTGGTGAATGGCTTCCGCAACCTGCGCGTGGGAGCGATCGGGGCCCGCCCGACAGCGTTCAACACCGTGCGCTACAGCGAAAAAATCCTCGAATCGCAAGGCGTTTCGATTGAGACGCTGGATTTGTCTGAGGTGCTGGGCCGCATCGAACGCATGAAAGATAATGACGACCTGGCCCAAGCCAAGCTGGCTTCCATCCAGAAATATGTGGATTCCAGCAGCGTGCCGCAAGCGGCACTGCTGAAGATGGCGAAGCTGGGCGCGGTGGTCGACCAGTGGATGGCGGCAACGGAAGTGGCCATCAGCGCGGTGCAGTGCTGGACCTCGATTGAAGAGAATCTCGGCGTCGTGCCTTGCACCGTGATGAGCATGATGAGCGACAGCTTGCTGTCCAGCGCCTGCGAAGTGGACATCTGCGGCGTGCTGGGCATGCACGCCCTGCGCCTGGCCTCGGAAACCCCCTCCGCGCTGCTCGATTGGAACAACAACTACGGAAGCGATCCGAACAAGGCGGTCTGTTTCCACTGCTCCAATTTGCCCAAGCACTTCTTCCGCTCGGTGAAGATGGACTTCCAGGAAATTATCGCTGGCACGGTAGGGAAAGAGAACACCTTCGGGACCTGCGTCGGGCTGATCAAACCGGAAAAGATGAGCTTTGCCCGTTTTTCAACCGACGACACCGCGGGCAGGATGCGCGGATACGTCGGTCAGGGCAAGTTCACCGACGATCCCCTGAATACTTTCGGAGGCGCCGGGGTGGTGGAGATTCCGAATATGCAGAAGCTCCTGCGCTTCATCTGCGAACGCGGATTCGAACACCATGTCGCCGCCAACTTGTCCACCGTCGCGGCTGCCGTCCACGAGGCAACCACGCGTTACCTCGGCTGGGACATGTACTGGCACAACGAATAACGGAGATTCCTCATGGCCGTCGTGGCTGGAGTTGATTTCGGAACTCTGAGCGTTCGCGTCTCTATGGTCGATAGCGAGCGCGGACTGCTGGACTCCGCAGTGGTCGAATATCCGCTTCACCGCAAGCGGGAAGATCCGGAATACGCTACCCAGTCGCACGAGGATCACATGCGCGCGCTGGCCGCCGCCACCCGTGAGGCGGTGAAGAAAGCCGGCGTCTCCGGCGATCAAGTGCAGGCCATTGCCCTCGACACCACGGGCTCATCCGTCATCCCGGTCGATAAGGACTTGAAACCGCTCGATGAGTACTATCTGTGGTGCGATCATCGCGCCAAGGGCGAAGCGGCAGAAATCACCGCGGCCGCGCATCGGGAGGGACTCGAAGCCATCCAATGGTGCGGCGGGGTGTACTCCTCGGAATGGGGCTTCTCCAAATTACTGCATTGGCTGCGGCATAACCCCGCCAAACGTTCCGCGTTCGCGTCAGCGTTCGAGCACTGCGACATGGTCGCGGCCACGCTCTGTGGAATCACTGATCCCAAGAAGGTGAAGCGCAGCGTGTGTGCTATGGGCCACAAATGGCTTTGGAATCGCGCCCTCGGAGGCTTGCCGCCGCAAGAGTTTCTTACCAAGGTGGATCCGCTGCTGGCTGGCGTCCGCGAAAAATTGGACGGCGACTATGAGACTTCCGACCAGATCGAGGGCACGCTCTCCCCGTATTGGGCGGAGAAGCTGGGATTGAAGGCCGGAATTCCGATTCCGGTCGGAGCGTTTGACGCGCATTGGGATGCCCTCGGAGCAGGCTGCCGCACCGATGACATGGTCAATGTGATCGGCACTTCCACCTGCATCATCGGAATCACGCCATCGGTGAATCTGGTCCTCGGTGTATGTGGCGTAGTGCAGGGAAGTGTTCATCCCAAGCGAACTGGAATCGAAGCCGGGCTTTCCGCCGTGGGAGACATTTTCAACGCTATTGCGACTCGCGCGGCTACCGACGTAAACAGGTTGAGCCAGGGACTGGAGAAATATCGCGCCGGGCAGACTGGCCTGCTGCGCATGACGTGGGATAACGGGGATCGCACCGTGCTGGTGAACCCCAATCTGCGCGGCGTGACTCTTGGTTGGAATTTGTTGAGCACGGCGCAGGATGAACTGTTTGCCGCCATCGAAGGCACCGCGTTCCACACCCGCGTGATTCTCGACCGCATGGCCGAAAGCGGGGTCCACATCAAGCGCGTGATCAATGCCGGCGGCATCCCGCAGAAAAATGACGTGCTCAACCGCGTCTACACCAACGTGCTGGGCCGGCCGGTGCTGGTTCCCAGCAAGAGCGTCGTCAGTCTTGGCTCTGCCCTATTCGCATTTCTTGCCGCCGGCACCTTCAAAAGCGTTGAGGAGGCGCAGGACAAGATCTGCCCGCCTCACAAAGTGTACTCGCCGGAGAGTTCAGAACAGGCGGTTTACGACGATTTATATCCCCTTTATCGCAAGCTGTATTTCGCTCTCGGAGAGCCGGGGAAGGGCGGGTTCGGGGACGTCCTGCCCGCGTTGATCCGAACCGCGGAAGTAGTGAACAAATCTGTCTGACGCTGAAGAATTGCAGAGAACTCCTCCCGCTGGGCGCACTCCGGAGTTCCCCATCTACATCGTGCTCATGCTTCACAAGAACAGGAGAAGCACGCTATGGACACTCGCAGACTCGGAAACAGTGATCTTCAAATCACTCCCCTCGGAATCGGAGCCTGGGCGATCGGTGGTAGCGGCTGGAATGGAAGCATGGGGCCGCAAAACGAAAGTGACTCCGTGCCCGCCATTCATGCTGCCCTGGATCATGGCATGAACTGGATTGACACCGCTGCGCTATATGGACTCGGCCACTCTGAAGAGGTGGTCGCCCGCGCTCTGGAAGGGCGCGCTCCGCGTCCCTATGTATTTACCAAGTGCGAGCGCGTGTGGGACAGCGACAGAAGAGTGGGGGCGTCCCTGAAAGCGGATTCCATCCGCCGGGAATGCGAAGGCAGTCTGCGCCGCCTGAAGACCGACGTAATCGATCTTTATCAAATCCACTGGCCGGAGCCAGACCAGGACATTGAAGAAGGCTGGACGGAACTGGCTCGCTTGAAAGAAGAAGGGAAGGTCCGCTACATCGGCGTGTCGAACTTCAATGTCAGCCAGCTGAAACGCGCGCAGGCGATTGCCCCCATTACCTCCCTGCAGCCGCCCTACTCAATTGTGACCCGCGAAATCGAGAAGGAGATTCTGCCCTACGCCAAGAGCAATAACATCGGGGTCATCGTTTATTCCCCGATGTCTGCCGGGTTGCTCACCGGAGCGATGACCAAGGAGCGGGTCGCCAATTTTGCGCAGGAAGATTGGCGCAGGAATCTTCCCAACTTCCGGGAGCCGCTGCTCTCCCGCAACCTGCGGCTGGTCGAACATCTGCGCGCCATCGGCAAGCGCCACGGGTGTTCTCCGGGAGAGGTGGCGATTGCCTGGACGCTGCATCATCCGGCGGTCACGGGTGCGATTGTTGGGTTTCGCAGCCCGCGCCAAGTGTCCGGCATCATCGGAGCAGACGTTCCGCCTGGCGCAGAGCGACATTTCGGAGATTGAGAAACTGTTAAAGCAGGAAGTGGCGGCTTAGCACTCACCTCTTGATGTGCGCCTCAGCGCGTAAGCGACGCAAATCGCAAAGTGCGCGTTGGCAGCCGGAAGTTGTTCTTGTCGCGCAAGGCGTTAATCATCATCCACTGCATGTCAGAGCGCTGGCAGGCGACCGGAAGGGCATCAAAAGCACCCAGTCGTATGACCTCCGAGTAGTCGTCTTCCTTCTGAATGAGTGCCACCAGACGCGGTGGCGGTTTTCGCCGTGCGATTGCGCTCAACAAATCACGGAACCCGTCATCGGCTGGACTCGCTTCGCAGAAAACGAGCTCTATATCGTCCGTGCCGTCCACAATCGAAACCGCTGCTTTCACGCTGGACGCAAGGGCAACCTCAAAGCCCCAGTCTCCCAGAACCCCCGTCAGAATCCGGCAACAGCCTGGATTGGCACAGGCCACGAGGACCGGCCGTCGCGGACGCATAGTCAACCTCGCAAGGCTGTCAGAAACAGGGAATGGGCAGCATTATTTGAATATCTGCTTTCGCCAGGTTTCACAATCGGGTGTTGTCTGTAGCGGTGGTCGCAAAAACCATGTAGCGCCCGGGCGAAAATTATTCACGGTGATTCTTCAGTGAACCAATCCTTCCGCAACCGACGCCTCGGTGGATGGGACCTGAACGATCTTGTTGCGAACTGCATAAAGAACCAGTTGGCTCACCGAATGGAAGTTGAGCTTGCGCATGATGTTGGAGCGATGGGTTTCCGCCGTTTTGACGCTCATGCCGAGTACCCCGGCGACCTCCTTCGTCGTCTTCCCCTCTGCTAGAAGTTGCACCACTTCACGCTCGCGCCGCGTCAGCCGGTCCTGATTAATTTCCGGAACCGGGGAAGTGCCTTTGCCTTTCAGATAGCCATCCAACACAAGTTCCGCCACTTTGGAAGTGAAGAAGGTTCGATGGCGTTGCAAAGCCTCCACTGCCGCCACCAAATCGCGGGCCGCATCCGATTTGAGCAGGAATCCCCGGGCCCCCGCGTTCAACACCTCGCGCATGACTTGTTCCGATTCATCGATGGTCAAAATCAAGATCCTGGTTCGAGGATCATCGTGCAGGATTTCACGAGCCGCATCCAAGCCGTTCAAGTTTGGCATTCCGATATCGAGAACCACCACGTCGGGTTTCAACTGTGCCGTCTGGGCCACGGCGTCACGGCCGTCCGCCGCCTCGCCGCACACTTCCCATCCCTCGTGATTCTGCAAAAGCGCCCGCACTCCGTGCCGCACAACTTCATGATCGTCCGCAATCAAGATCCGCAGCGTTGCCATGCCCGACCTCCCAGGGGAAAACCTATCTTCTTGTGCAGTAGTACTGGATTCCGCTTGGAGTGGTCCGCTGCCAAATGCGCCCTGCTGGCGCGCAACCCTCGACGGATGATCCAGCAACGACGATTTCTTTCATCATACTCAAGATCACACGACTGCATTTCGAAATCTTTGGGCCTATCCGGTTTACGTAACTCGCGGGCGGGTCACCGATGACTCGCGTCAACACTAGAGCACCAGCCGTGCCAAACTCTTAAGTGTTTGCCACTGCATGTCTTATGGAAGGCCGGAATCGGGTTAGCATGTAATTTCTTCCGGCTTTCCCCCGAAATTCGGGGGTGGAGAATACGTACTCTTCGCTCGGTCATTCGCCCGCATTGCGCGATTCTCTCTATTTTGCAACCTGCGGTGTGGAAAACGTGCGGTCTCAGGCGTGCTCTGGAAGAAGAGAAGTGTAATCGCCAGACGGCTTGTCTCAGCGACTCGACCTGTGCTGCCGATTCAACCGGCTGCCGCCAGAAATCGCCGGAGCCCGTCTTGCCACCCCGGCATCGTGATGCCGTATTGTTCCAGGCTCGCCGGAGACAAGACAGAATACTTTGGACGTTCTGCCGGGCGAACGAATTTATCGCTCGTCGTGGGGCGCACGACGGTGCTCAGTCCGGCTCCGGCGACAATCTCTCGAGCAAATTCAAACCACGTGCATTCGCCCCGGTTGGTGGCGTGCACGATGCCCTGTGCCCCGGTATGGCAGAGCCGGATCATGGCCTGGGCCAGGTCCGCGGCGTAGGTCGGGGACCCTCGCTGGTCGTTCACGACCTGAATCTCAGGCCGGCTCCTCGCCAACTTGAGTATGGTGTCTGGAAAGCATTTACCTCCGGGGCCAAACAGCCACGAGGTCCGCACGATGCACGCCTCCGGCAGAATCCGGCTTATCTCCAGTTCGGCTTCCGCCTTGGAGCGGCCGTAGACACTGCGTGGGGCGCGAACATCATTGGTTTCGTAAGGGCTGGTCTTGGTGCCGTCAAAAACATAATCCGTGCTCACAAACAGCAAACGCGAGCCCGACTGCTTCGCCGCCTCCGCGACATTTGCTGCGCCCCGGCGGTTGACCGCGAAAGCCATCTCGGGGTTGGTCTCACAGCCGTCCACATCGGTGTAGGCCGCTGCCAGCACGATCCAGTCGGGCCGGTCGCGCTGGATCAGGGCCAAGACTTGCCGCGGATCCCGAATGTCGGCATCCCGGGAGCCGAAGGCTCGCACCTCATCTTCCGGCTTGTCTTTTTCCGGATCTTCTTCCGGATCTTCGGCCCATGCCCGCACCAGCGCCTTGCCCAACAGACCCGTCCCGCCAAAAATGGTGACTCGCATTCGCTGAGGATACCGTGGCTCAGAAGTTTCCGCTGACGAATTTGCGCTGGCGAACGAAACCGTCTGGCAATAAGATCGCCCCGAAACGCCGCTCCATTGTAAATAAAAAAGGTCGAAATCTTCCCACCCCCAAGTTGTTGACCAAATCTAGAGGTTGTCATTCCGAGGAGCGCAGAGACGAGGAATCCGCTGTTTGCCGACCCAGGAGAAGAAGCAGATTTCTCGCCACGCTCGAAATGACAACTTTAGGGGTTGCAGCAAAGTGAGAGGCGGGAATTTTCTTCCCACCCTGCCGCCGAGAATTAGCGCGCCTACGCTGCGCGCTTGCTTTGGTCTGATTTTGATTTCGCCACGATTCCAGCCGGGGCCGGCATTTTCCTGCCGGCGGCCAAGTCCTGATACGCGCATTCAATCTGCTTTGTGATTTTAGGCCACAAGTATTGCTCGCGCACTGTTTCCTGCGCCGCCCGTGCCGCGGCATCCCGTAGCTCGCGATGGGAAATGAGCAGCCGTAACATCCGTTCCAGATCGTGCACGTCGCCGTGCTTGAAAGTGAAGCCGGTTTCACGGACGACCTCACAATTCTCAGGAATGTCGCTGGCGAGCACGCAGACCCTGGCGCCCATGGCATCGAGCAACGCCAACGACAGCCCTTCGATTGCGGAGGGCAGAACAAACAACATGGCATTGGTGAGCAGTTCCTCCAGATCCGTGCCGGAAACCCACTCCAGACAGCGAATTTTGTCGCTCGCTTGCTGGCGAAGTCGATTCGCATAGCCGTCGGAATAGCTTGATCCGCCGGCCAGAACCAGCCGGACCGGCGTCTCGATTTTCTGGTAAGCCTCAATCAGCAAATGGCAATTCTTTTCCGGCGAGAACCGCCCTAGGAACAGGATGTAGTTCCCCGGCTCCAGGCCCCACCTGCCGGCTTGTGAAAACTTGCGCCGTTCGCGGATGGTCGCTCCATTGGGCACGTACGCCGTGTTCGCGCCATACCGGTCGTAGTAGTATTGCTGCAAAGTCCGGGAAACCACCATCGTGGCGTCCGGCATGCGGACGGAAGCCAGCTCGCCGCAACGGAGAACCGCTGCGGCGATCGGTCCCCACTTGCTTCGCTGCCAATCCAATCCTTGAACGGTCACCACCGTCTTTTTCCCCACCAGGTGCTTCGACCGGATGGTCGGCAGCCGCACCAGATGCATTCCCTTGTATTTGTCA
>Ga0209415_10016619_pt1 | contig 11804 bp, 5 predicted proteins | sample PeaSoiSIISIP2007_FD_187696 | JGI IMG/M metagenome (GOLD analysis project Ga0209415, IMG submission 187696) | Peat soil microbial communities from Weissenstadt, Germany - SII-SIP-2007 (SPAdes) (version 2) | ecosystem: Environmental > Terrestrial > Soil > Wetlands > Peat | place: Germany... | reverse complement strand
CGGAGCCCAGACCTTTACGATTTTCTATCAGAATCTCGCGAGCTCGCAGCAGACGGTGGGCACGGTCCGCGATGCGCTCTCGGTGTCCAGCCAAACCTACGGTCAATTTCCCATCGGCTATTCGAGTTCCTGCACCTTCCTCCCGCCGAACGTAGGGACGTTGGTAAAGCCGGGTGCATTGAGTTCGCCCTTGGGCCCCGTGGTTGTGTGGAACACCCCCCAGTGGGCCGGCCTCGACCCCATCAACATAGAAAACCAGATCTTCCCGCCGAACTCGACTCTGATGTGCAAGCTGACCGTTTCGACCGGCTCTGCGCCGGCCGACCTGCCCACCCTTTGTCAGGGCACTGGCGTGCCTCAACTGACTAATTCCGCGCTCATGGATCTCTCCACAGGCATCGACTATAACAACAGCAGCAATACTCCCCCCGGGGCGGCCTTCGGCCAGGCGTCTTTGATTCTACCGCTCTGCCAGAATGTCACCGTTGTGAAGCAGGGAACCACGTCGGTTGGCGACGGTCAGCCCGCCTCTTTCACCATCACCGCTTCCAACAATGAAAGCAACGCAGTCAACAACTTCTCGGTGAGCGATCCGTTGCCCCCAGGCTTCAGCTCCCCCGGTGCGTTAGCCTGTTCGCCGACGCCCTGCACAGTCACCACAACGGTAGTTAAAGGCGTGACATACGTAAACGTGACTTTCACCACGATTCCTCAGGGGGCGTCCGGCACCCTCAGTTTCACGGCCACCGCCCCTTCGGCCGGCGGGCCGTTTAACAACACTGCCACAGGCTCTTTTCAGGCGCCCTCCGCCAATTGCGTCCCGCCCTCCTGCGACCCTTACGCCTACTCCGGCGGCGGGGACTTGGTCGGGGTCCTGAACGGGCAGGTGCTGGCGCCCAAGCTGGCCAAGGCTTTCAGCACGGCATTAGGCCCTGCAGGCGCCCTCTACATTCTGACTTTTACCATAACCAACACCAACGAAAACCCGGCCCAGAGCGGGATGGGATTTACCGACACCCTGCCTCCGGGATTGTATTTCTCCAACGCCGTTCCCAGCCCGGGCTGCGGCGGCACCGCCGTTTATTCCGGTGGTCCACCGCCAAACACCATGACCTTCACCGGTGGAGTCCTGAGTGCGGGTTCCTCGGGGTGTACCTTCACCGTACAGGTGGCGGCCACCTCCGCTTCTTGCGGTTCCTACACGAATAGCCAGTCGAACATCACCAACGTGACCAATCTGGACGCCACTTCGATCGTGCCAACCACTCTGCAAGTCGCGTGCGGCACTGGTCAGGTGAAGATCTGTAAGATCGATGGCGGGGGTGTATCCGGCAAGAGCTTTACGTTTTCGGCAGCGGTGGCCGGAGCCCTCCAAAGCTATACCGTGCAGGCAGGCCCGGCGGCGCAAGGCGGCAACTGCGTCGATGCCGGCACCTTCCCGGTCGGAACTTCGGTAACCGTTACGGAAGGGGCCCTCAATTCGTATACCGGAGTGTCGGCGATCAACGTCTCTCCGCCGAGTCAGGGCACTTCATGCACCAACGCCCCATGCCCCAGCAGCGTCGTGGTTAGAGCCGGCACTGGCCCCACCGTAGTGACTTTTACGAACCGTAGCCACTTCCATTTTATCCCCTCACCGCCTTTTACAGGAACTCTCCTCGTTCCGCAGTTGCTTGATCTGACCAGCGACCAACCCACAACCTTCACAGCCGTGGCTAACATCACGTCCGGCCCGGCCGGCTGGCTCAACGTATCGCCGTCGCAAGGCACCACCCCGGCGACGCTCACTGTCTCCGCCGTTCCGTTGCCCGCGGGCAACTACGCCGGCTTCATCACGGTCACTTCGGCCGACCAGACCATTTCGGACATCATCCCGGTGACGTACAATGCGGAAACCGTGGTCCCGCCCACGCCGGTGTTGGCGAGCCCGGCGGACGGCAATACTTCCAACTCGGCTTACACGTTTGTCTATACCGATCCGCGCGGGTTCCAGGACATGAACGTGGCCAACATTCTGGTGAACAACTTCCTGGATGGCCGCCAGGCTTGTTATCTGGCTTACGTAGTGTCATCGAGCACGCTGGTGCTGGTCGATGACGGGGGACACCCGGCAGGACCCTATGCGGGATCCGTGGTGCTCGGGAGCTCTGCCACCATTCAAAACAGCCAGTGCGCGGTCACCCTGGTATCGGCAAACGGGAGCGGCAACAATCTGACCCTGGTTTTGACCATCGCTTGGACCCCCGCCTTTGCCGGCGACAAGATTGTCCATATGGCAGTCGGGGACGTGGCGGGGAACAACTCGGGGTGGCAACGGCTGGGCGTCTGGCGGGTTCCCGGGGGAACCCCAACCACGGCCACCGCGGTAGTGGGAATGAGCCCCGATAGCGGAGCCGGCCTGGGGCCGAACCAGTTCACTTTCAACTGGTCCGACACCAAGGGCTTTGCGGATCTGGGAGTGGAAAACATCCTGGTCAACGATTTCCTGGATGGCCGCCATGCCTGCTATCTGGCCTTCGCCCGCCCCGGCAACGTTATGTATCTGGTGAACGACAATGGGGACGGTTTGCTGCCCGGACAGAGCCTCGGCGCGAGCGGCAGCCTCAGCAACAGCCAGTGCACCGTGAGTTGGGGGAGCGCGCCGGTGAACGCCGCCGGCAACACCCTGGCACTCACTCTGAACATGGCCTTCACCGCGGCCTTCGGCGGACACCGCGTAATGTACCTGGCGGCGAGGGACGTCAACGAGGCCGACAACACGGATTGGCACGCCATGGGAGCTTGGAGTGTGCAGCCCGCATTGAGCGTTTTCCTGCAATCGCGTCCCAGCGGCTCGGCCAACCTCTCTATGGGAGTGACCAATTCGGGAGTCGCGACGGCCACCAACGTCACCGTTACCTCGATCGCGGAGATCACGGCAACCGGCTCCACGTTCGTCTACAACCCCGGAGCCCTGGTAGTTCCGTTCGTCATTCCGGGAGCAGCCTCGTTGAATCCAGGAGCGACCTCCGGCTTCAACCTGGACTTCACGGCAACCTCGGGCAGCGCCGCAGCGCCGTTCAGCTTTGTCATCACGTTGCAGGCGGACAATGTGCCGGCGTTCTCGACCACGATCAACCTCCAGCAGGCAGGGGTGACCGACACAGTCACGACCAATCCGGCTGGTCTCAACGTGAGTATCGATACGGCGACACCGGTGGCGGCCCCGCAGACCGTCAACTGGATTTCGGGTTCCACCCATGCACTGACAGCGCCATCGCCGCAACTCGATACGGCTGGCGATACGCAATACACGCTCAGCACCGCCCAGCCCTGGACCGCAAGCACCGGAGCGAACATCACTTCCACCGGGAGCGTTGCGTCGGCGCCGGCTGCCTCCTCCACTTTTACGGCGAATTTCAATACCGCGTACCAGGTCACGCTGGTGCTGAACGGTTGCGTCACCGGACAGACTAACCCCGCGGGCCTGGCGCCCGGCAATCCCGTCTTTGCGGCTGCCAACTCGACGGTGCAGGTGATCATTTCGGCTGCCGCGAGCCTGCCCAACGTGTTCCAGAACTTCGTCGTGAACCCGTCCACCAACGCGACCATCGGGTCCGGTGTCGTCACCATCAACCCGCTGACCGGTCCGGTCACCATCACCGCCAATTGCACCGCGGTGCAAAACGTGACGCTCACGGTGGCGACAAGTCCCAGCGGCCTCCAGGCGCGCATCGGAACCAGTGGTTCCTACGCGGCCGCTCCCATCGCCCAACAGGTACCGGCCAATCAGACGCAGACCATCGGCGTTACCGACCCGCAGTTCGTTGCAGCGTATGGGACCGGCTACAGCTTCACCGGCTGGTCTACCGGCGGCTCCACCGCCATCACCACCGTTCAGCCCGCCTCCAACTTTACAGCGACGGCAAACTTCAACGCCGTGTGTTACCAGTTGACGCTGAACGTACTGCCCGCCAACAGCGGCAGCGTCGCACCCAGTCCCGCTTCGGGGGGGCTCACCGGGCTGCCGGCGAACTGCTACGCTCCGGGAACCGTCGTCACGCTCACCGCGGCGGGCGTGAACGGCAACGTGCTCCAGAGTTGGACCGGCGCGTCCGGGACCGGCAACACGGCGACTGTTACGGTCAACGCTCCGTTGACCGTTACTGCGAACTTCACGCAGCCTGTGACCGACACGGTCACCACCAGTCCTCCAAATCTGAAGGTCGTGATTGACAGCGGATCGCAGGTGACCGCGCCGCAGACCGTAAACTGGGTTTCGGGCTCCGTCCATTCACTGACAGCGCCATCGCCGCAGCTCAACGGGGCCGGCGATACGCAGTATACGCTCAGCACCGGCACTCCGTGGACCGCGACGGTGGGAGCCATCACCTCCGCCGGGAGCGTGGCGTCGGCGCCGGCTGCCTCCTCCACTTTTACGGCGAATTTCAATACCGCATACAAGGTGACGCTGGTGCTGAACGGCTGCGTCACCGGACAGACCAACCCGGCAGGCCTGGCTCCCGGCAATCCCGTCTTTGCGGCGGCCAATTCGACGGTGCAGGTGATTATTTCGGCTGCCGCGATCCTGCCCAACGTGTTCCAGAACTTCGTCGTGAACCCGTCCACCAACGCGACCATAGGGTCCGGTGTCGTCACCATCAACCCGCTGACCGGTCCGGTCACCATTACGGCCAATTGCGCCCCGCCGCCGCATGTGGTGTTTGCGCTGACGTCGCGCACTGACGGCAATTTGTCGATGGATGTGTCCAATACCGGAACCACCACTGCGACCAACGTGACGATCGATTCGATCACCAACATCACGCCGTCGACGATCGTATATGACCCGGCGTTCTTTTCGCTTCCCGTACTGGTGCCTGGAGGGTCCAGTGTTCCTACCGGCGGGCACGGCGGCTTCAATCTGCTGTTCGAGGTGAGCGGATCGACCGGCTTCACCACGTCGTTCAGCTTCCTGATTACAGCCCACGCGGACAACGAGGCGCAGTTTACGCAAACCATAACAGTGCCCTAAGGTGACATCCAGTGGTAGTCGCCCAGCCAACGCGACTCAGGGGCACTGAAACCTTGCTTAACCTGCTTTCAACGATATGGAAGATCTCGACCGAGCCGCACACGAGCTGCCTGTACTCGTTTCAGAGTCTTACAGACCCTGGCTGCGTTGTGTGGTGAGTTCCTGGAACAGCGCTTCGGTATCGAAGGGGACGGAACCGGACGGCAGATCGAGCGACGTGAGACGCATCTGGAGCAAGGAGCCATCCTCCTCAAAGCGGAAGGCGATCAGGTCCTCAAGATCCAGCAGCACGACCTGCCGGACACCGATGCGCTTGTAGTCCCGGAAACGCGCCAGTTGCTCCGGCAGTTTGTCGTCGGGGGAGAGAATCTCGATTACGGCCCAGGGGACGGACGTCACCACCTTGCCTTTGGGAAGGGGCACCGGACACAGCATGACATCGGGGATGCGGTACTTCGCGCGTTCGGCGATCTGGGTCCGCACTTCCGGGAGCGTCAGAAACCGGAGCGGCCTTTCATAATCCGCAAAATAGCGAATCAAAATCGTCTGCAAGAGGCTGTGTGCAATGGTGGGCATGCCACGCTCCACCAGAACGCCATCTACGTACTCCACATCCGGATGGTAGCTGGAATTCAGGTATTCGTCCGCCGCTACGAGCGGCGGGTTGGGCACGGCCGCCATAGAAACCAGTGTACCGCTTCCGCCCGGTTCATATCCGGCCAATGTTTCAGTCGCTATGATCCGTAAGACGATGATCGGGAAAGACTTGATACGCTCCCAAAACATTGGACCGGATATGAACTTGTTAACCGGCCAACCGACTTATTTTCAATCGCTTACGCTGAGATTTCGGAAAAGTCTAAGTTGGCCGGTTAACAATACCCAAAATCGAACTTTATCTTCCCCGCATTTTCAACCACTTAACTCTCGCCGAACCCCGCGTTCGCAAGGTTGTCGTGGTACGTGTTAAGTAAGATGAGAAACGCGACGCGCAGGCGTCGCCCAGCCTCACGGTCCCCAAACCGGCCGTGGGGCTTTTTATTGCCTGCACAAAGGAACTACCCATGGCAACCGAAAAGCAAACCGCGGCCAACCGCGAAAACGCCCAAAAATCCACCGGGCCTCGCACCGCCGAGGGCAAGGCCCGATCCTCGCAGAATGCCCTGAAAACCGGCATCGACGCCCAATCCGAAATCATCCGCGGCGAAAGCCGTGAAAAACTGGAGGCAATCATCGTCCAACTCGACCAGGAGTACTCCCCCGCCACCTCGGCCGAGCGCTTCCAGGTCGATGTCCTCGCCCGCTGTACCTGGCTGATGATCCGGTACGCCAAGGCCGATGCTCAAATTTGGGAAGCCGGCATGAAAGCGGCCTTCCAAGCCACCGAAAAGGACGAAGTGGGCCGCGGATTCTACCAGCGCGAGGCCACCTTCACGCGCCTGGGACGCCGCGTCGACGCCACCCGCCGCGCCTTCACCGACGCGGAACGCGAATTCGAGCGTCTCCAGGCCAATCGCTTCGCCGCCGAAGTCCTTGAGCCGCAGCCCGAACCCGCGCCGCAGCCCCCGCAACCCGATGAAACCGCAGCCCCAACCGAGGAATTGGGTTCGAATGTAAAAACCGGCCCTGAGCCCGCCCCCAGCCAGCCCCAGACCCCCGCCCCCACCCCGGCGACCCCGAAATTCGCTCCGGAACCGGCCTCCGACCCCCGCCGGACCCCGGAACAGGCGCCTCCCAAAAGCGCGTAGGCGCCAAAGGGAGTCCGCGCAAGCCCAAATCGAGCCCAAAACGGCTCGGACCCTGACCGCTCTGCCGTGCTCACGCCCCAACTGCGTCAGCGTGCTTTCCCCAACCCCCAGCCCCCAACCCCCAACCCCCCGTTTTCCCCACGTACCGGTACGGCCATGATGCGTCCAGTATCTCCCACATTACGCGCGGCCTATGGCGTACTGTTCCGCACTGACATAAAGTGAAGTATCGGAAGAGGATTCCAATGCGTTCGATCAGACTAACGGCGGCAGTTTTGGTGGCGATATCCGCCCTGGTGTCGTGCAGCCGCGACCCCAAGGTCGTTGCCCGGAGCTATCTGGCGTCGGGCAACAAGTACTTCGATAAGGGCCGCTACGCCGAGGCGCGCCTCATGTACATCCGCGCCAAGCAAAAGGACCCGCGCTTCGGCGAGGCCTACTACAAATGGGGACTGACGGAGCTCAAGCTCGGTTCCTACGGCCCCGCCGTACAGGCGTTCCAGCGCGCCATCGAGCTGATTCCGCCCAACCAGCCGGAGCGCTGGGATGCCATGATCAAGGCCTCCGACGTCTACCTCGTCGCGGCGCATCAGGAACGCGAGCCGCGCAATCAGAAGCAGTTCCTCGACGAGGTGGAACGCTGGTCCACGGACCTTCTCAAGCGGGATCCTGATTCCTTCGATGGCCACCGTCTGACCGGCGATCTGGAATTGGCGAAATCCGTCGTCGATTCCGCTACCGCCGAGAAGCAGAGTGCCGCGCAACATCTCGACCGCGCCATCGAGGAGTACCGCCAGGCCGACGCCCTCAAGCCCGGCCAGGACACCATACTCATGCAATTGGCGCGGACTTCTTCGTCCAAAGGCGACCTTGCCGCCGCTGAGCTACTCTATCGCCAGGTTCTGGACCGCGACAAGACCGCCCAGCCCGCCTACACCGAGTTGTACAAACTCTACTGGCTCCAGAATAAGCGCGATGAGGCCGAACAACTCTTGAAGCTCGCCTACCAGAACAATCCCAAGGAAGTCACTTATCTCACTACGCTGGCCCTCCAATACTCGCTCCAGGGCCGCCGATCCGACATGGTGGGCGTGCTCGACCAGATCAAGTCCCGCGCCAAAGAGTACCCCGATGCCTACCTGGTGGTGGGCGATTTCTACTACCGGTTAGGCGACCCGAATTCGGCCATCCTGGAATACAACCAGGGCATCGCCAGGGATCCCAAGCGGAAAGTCCTCTACCAGAAGCACGTCATCGAAGTGATGCTGCATCAGGGCCGGCGCGCCGAAGCCGCCGAGATCAATGCGCAGATCCTCAAAGACTCCCCCAAAGACAGCGATGCCCGCGGGCTCGCCGCTACCCTGCTTCTGGACAAGGGCGAGGCCGCCAAGGCCATCACCGATCTGCAATCGGTCGTGACCAGTGCGCCCGATAATCCCGTGGCGCGCTTCAATCTGGGCCGGGCGTACTCCGCCAGGGGCGATTGGGAGCCGGCCCGGCAGGCTTTTGAGAAGGCCATCGAGCTGAAGCCCGATTACATCCTGCCCAGGCTGGCCCTGGCCAAGCAGCAACTGTCGCGCGGCGAATTCGACGCCTCCCTGAAATCCGGCCAGGCGATCCTGACCAGGTCCGATCGCAACAACACCACCGCGCAATTGATCGTGTCGGGCTCCCTGATCGGGCAGCGCAAGTACGAGGAGGCGCGCAGCCTGCTCGAGGCCATGGCGAAAGGCAACTCCGGCTCGCCCGAGGTGTTTCTCCAATTGGGCGTGCTGAACCTTGCGGAGAACAAGTTGAAAGATGCCGAAGAGGCCTTCCGCAAGTCGTACCAGTTGAACCCCGCCGATGCGCGCGGCCTCATTGGCGTCGTGCGCTGCTACCTGGCGCAGGACAAGGCCGGGGAGGCGCTCGATCTGCTGCGCGCCGAGTCCGACAAGGCGCCGGCTCGCCTGGACCTGCGCATGGCGCTGGCCAACGCGGCGTTGGATGCCGGCAAATTCGATGTGGCCGTCGCCGAGTATCAGAAGGTTTTGGACGGGATCGACAAGAACTCCAAGCAGCGCGCCGCCGTCTATCTGCGGCTGGGGGAAGCTTACCGCCACAAGGGCGATTCCCACAGCGCCATCGCCAACATGCAGAAGGCGCGCGAAACCCTGCCCGACGACAGCAACATCCTGACCAACCTGGCGCTGGCCTTCGATGAGGCGGGGCGCACCAGCGAGAGCAAGCAGACCTACGAAGCCGCGCTCAAGCTCGACCCCAACAATGGCCTGATCCTGAACAACCTGGCGTACCTCATGGCGGAGCACGGCGGCGATCTCAACGACGCGCTCACCAAGGCCCTCAAGGCCAGGCAACTGGTGCCTAACATGCGCCAGGCCTCCGACACCCTGGGCTGGATCTATCTCAAGAAGGGCCTGAACGACAACGCTATCGACATCTTCAAGGACCTGGTGGACAAGGAGCCCGGCCAGCCGACCTACCGCTATCACCTGGCGATGGCGCTTTCCCTGAAGGGCGAAAAGCCCGAAGCCCTCAAGCAGCTTCACGAGTCGCTGAAATACAACCCGCCGAAAGAAGAGCGCCAAAAGATCGAGCAGTTGCTGCTCAAACTGAACGGAGCGTAGGCCACGCCGCCGCTGACCTGCGCGGCCTTCTCAGCGCTTCTCCGCTTCCTCCACGGCCTCAGGTCTTGGCTCTCTCTTGGTCTTCTCCGCGTCTTCCTCCGCGTGCTCGGCGCCTCCGCGTCAAAGGGCGTCTTCAACCCTACAGCAAATCCGCCCTGCTGAAGAAGAACCGCAGCTCCGTCTCCGCCGTCTCCGGCGCGTCCGAGCCGTGAATGCAGTTGCGCTCGATATTCGCCGCGAAGCGCTTGCGGATGGTGCCTTCCGCGGCGTTCGCGGGATTGGTCGCGCCCATCACTTCCCGCAGTTTCGGGATCGCGTCCTCGCGCTCCAGCGCCATGATGATGACGGGGCCTTCCGTCATGAACCTCACCAGGCCATTAAAGAACGGCCTCTCGCGGTGCACCGCGTAAAAGCCCTGGGCCTGGCTTTCCGTAATCCGTATCATCCGCAGATTCACCACCCGGAAACCGGCCGCCTGAATCATGGCGAGGATCTCGCCCGCCTGCCCCGCAGCGACGGCGTCGGGCTTGATCATTGAAAACGTGCGTTGCATAAATGTCACCGAGCGCGCGTTACAGGCGGCTCTGCACTTTCTCTCCTATTTCGGCCGGCGACGAGCACACCGTGATGCCCGCCTCTTCCATGGCCTTGATCTTGTCGGAAGCCTTGCCCGAGCCGCCCGCGATGATCGCGCCGGCGTGCCCCATGCGGCGTCCCGGCGGCGCGGTCTGGCCCGCCACGAATCCCACCACGGGCTTCTTCACGTGGGCCTTCACATAGGCAGCCGCGGTCTCCTCGGCATTGCCGCCGATCTCCCCGATCATCACGATCGCATCGGTCTGCGGGTCCTCGTTGAACAGCGCCAGCGCATCCACGAAGTTCGTCCCGATGATGGGGTCGCCGCCGATCCCGATGCAGGTCGATTGCCCGATCCCGAGGCGCGACAACTGTCCCACCGCCTCGTACGTCAGCGTGCCCGAGCGCGACACCACCCCCACATTCCCTTCCTTGTGGATGTGGCCGGGCATGATCCCGATCTTGCATTTGCCCGGCGAAATGATGCCCGGGCAGTTGGGCCCGATCAGCCGCGTCGCCTTGCCTTGCAGGAACTGCCAGGCCTTCACCATGTCCAGCGTGGGAATGCCCTCCGTGATGCAGACCACCACCGGCACGCCGGCGTCGGCGGCTTCCATCACGGCGTCGGCCGCGAAGGGCGGGGGCACGAAGATCACGGTGGCGTTGGCGCCCGTGTCTTTCACCGCCTGCGCCACCGTATCGAACACCGGAAGCTCCAGGTGCCTGGTGCCTCCCTTGCCGGGCACTACGCCACCCACCACCGTGGTGCCGTAGGCGATGGCCTGCTGTGCGTGGAAGGTGCCTTCCCTGCCCGTGAATCCCTGCACAATCAGTCGAGTATTTTGGTCTACCAGTACGCTCATGTTTTTCCTACGCGGCTTTTTCCTAAGCAGCCAGCTTCACTACCTTCTCCGCGGCATCGCGCATGTCCGCGCCCACGGTGAAGTTCAATCCCGATTCCATCAGGATCTTCCGCCCCAGCTCCACGTTGGTGCCTTCCATGCGCACCACGATGGGCACCTGGATGTTCAGATCGCGCGCCGCCGCCACCACTCCCGTGGCCAGCGTGTCGCAGCGCAGAATGCCGCCGAATATGTTGATCAGCACGGCCTTCACGTGGTGGTCCGAAAGCAGGATGCGGAACGCGTTCTTCACCTGCTCGGCCGAGGCGCCGCCGCCTACGTCGAGGAAGTTCGCCGGGCTGCCGCCGGCGTATTTGATGATGTCCATGGTGGACATGGCCAGGCCCGCGCCGTTCACCATGCAGCCCACGGTGCCATCGAGCTTGATGTAGTTCAGCCCGAAGCGCGAGGCTTCCACTTCGAGCGGATCCTCTTCGTTGATATCGCGCAGTTCGAGCAGCTCCTTATGGCGGTAGAGCGCGTTGTCGTCGAAGTTGATCTTGGCGTCCAACGCGTAGACCTTGCCGTCCTTGGTCAAGATGAAAGGATTGATTTCGGCCAGCGACGCGTCCATCGCCACGTAGGCCTTGGCCAGCGCGGTCATGGCCGCCGCCGCGCCATTGACGCTGGCCGCCGGAATGCCGATGCCGAACGCTAGCGTCCGCGCCTGGAATGCCTGCAGTCCGATGCCCGGATCGAGCGTCTCCTTGAGGATCAGCTCGGGCGTCTTGGCGGCGACCTCTTCGATCTCCATGCCACCCGCGGCCGACGCCATGAAGACCGGCTTCCCCTTTACGCGGTCGAGCACGATCCCCAGATACAGCTCGCGCTCGATGGGAAGCGTCTCTTCCACCAGCAATCGCTGCACGATGCGCCCTTCCGGGCCGGTCTGGTGCGTCACCAGTTTCATGCCGAGGATGCGGCGCGCCATCTCTTC
>Ga0209415_10016618_pt1 | contig 11804 bp, 8 predicted proteins | sample PeaSoiSIISIP2007_FD_187696 | JGI IMG/M metagenome (GOLD analysis project Ga0209415, IMG submission 187696) | Peat soil microbial communities from Weissenstadt, Germany - SII-SIP-2007 (SPAdes) (version 2) | ecosystem: Environmental > Terrestrial > Soil > Wetlands > Peat | place: Germany... | reverse complement strand
CCCGACAGCAAACAGATTGCCTTTGAAACTTCCGCCGGTTCAAAATATTTCTTCTATACCAACATGAAAATTGCTGTCGTGGATGCGGACGGCGGCACGCCCCGCGTCCTGACCGACGCGTTCGATGAAGATCCTGGGCTGATCGACTGGGCGGCGGACGGCATTTACTTTGCCGCCGGGCAAAAAACCTACGCGCATTTGTTCCGGCTGAACCCCGATACGAAAGCAGTCGAAAAACTCAGTGCGCCCGATCATCTCGCGGCGTTTTCATTTTCCTTTTCTAAGGACTTTAAGCAAGTGGCCTATCGCGCGGCACTTGAAAATGAATATGCGGAAATCTTCGCGGCGAACGTCTCGCCGTGGCAAGCGAAGAAACTCACCACGCTTGGCGATCAGCTTAAGCCCTTCAAGATTGCTCGGCGCGAATTGGTTTCCTGGAAAGCCGCCGATGGGACTTTGGTGGAAGGCGTCTTGCTGAAACCGCCAGACTTCGATCCTAAGAAAAAATATCCTTTGCTCGTTGTCATTCACGGCGGACCGACCGGCGTGGATCAGCCGATTGTGAATGCCGACCGTTACTACCCGCTCGAACGATTTGTCGCCAAAGGCGCGCTGATTCTTCGGCCCAATTACCGCGGCTCGGCGGGCTACGGCGAGAAATTCCGCTCCCTGAACGTCAGAAATTTGGGCGTCGGCGACTACGCCGATGTGATTTCCGGTGTGGATGCGCTCATCGCCAAAGGCTTTGTCGATAAAGACCGCGTCGGCTCGATGGGCTGGAGCGAAGGCGGCTACATTTCCGCGTTCATCACGGCATCGAGCGACCGCTTCAAAGCCGTCTCCGTCGGTGCGGGCATCTCCGACTGGATGACCTACTACGTGAACACAGACATCACTCCGTTCACGCGGCAGTATTTGCACGCCACGCCCTGGGATGATCCGGACATTTACAAAAAGACTTCTCCGATCACTTACATCGCGAAAGCGAAAACGCCGACGCTGATTCAGCATGGAGAGAACGACCGCCGCGTGCCCATTCCAAACGGCTATGAATTGCGGCAAGCGCTCGAGGACCGCGGCGTGCCCGTGAAGATGGTAGTTTACAAAGGCTTTGGCCACGGAATCACCAAGCCCAAGCAGCAGCGCGCCGTCATGGAAGAAAACGAAAGATGGTTCGCCAAATATATTTGGGGCGAGGAGCCCGCTCCTGCCCCTGCGGCCCCAGCAGCAGAGAAATCCAATAAGTCGCAGAAACCCGACAAGCCATAAACCACGAAATCGTGCCGGCTCTACGTTTCGAGCTTAAAGCGCGTCGACGCGAGTCGATACATACGCCGCCACACCAAGCGATTGATGAGGACGACGATCGTGGCCATGATCAGCGTGGAAGCGAGCAAAATATCGAAGCGGCCTGCATCGCTGGCCCTGCTGATGGCGCTGCCGAGTCCTATGGTCGAGACGATGCTTCCCTGAAAGTGAAAATATTCGGCAATGATACTGGCGTTCCAGGCGTTGCCGGAGGCCGTCACCAATCCCGTGACTAGATACGGAAAAATTCCCGGCAGAATCAAATAACGCCAGCGGTCCCATGAATCAAAACGGAAAATGCTGGAGGCTTCCTTGAGATCCGTGGGAATGGCCATGGCGCCTGCGATGACGTTGAAGAGGATGTACCACTGCGTGCCAAGCAGCATCACGAGCAGTGCCGCAAGTTCAAGACCGCCGCGAAATTTAATTAAAAACAAAAGAATGACGGGAAAGAGCGCCGTCGCCGGAATGGAAGCGGCAATCTGCGCAAGCGGCTGGGCGATGCGCGCAAGCCGCGGACTGAAACCAATGGCCACTCCCACTGGCACGCACCATAGTGCGCCAAGGAGGAGAGCGGCATTGACGCGAAGAAGCGTGAAGCCTGCGCTGCGAAAAAGCGTGAAGTAGTCGGCGCGCTTTAAATCGGACAACTCTTGCACCGCATGGTATATCGCCACACCGATCCCGACGAGAATCACAGCCGCAAGAACAATGAGAAGGGAACGGCGGACGCTTCGGCGTTTTGGCACATCGAAAGTCGCTGCGGCGCGGCGGGCGCCGACGGCGAGATTGATGGTGATCCAGTCGAACACCGGGCGCACGACGTAACGGAACAAGCGAATCACAATGGAAGCACGCCCGAGCAGACTGATCAAAGGAGAAGGCGCAGTCTTCGCGGTTTCGACCTGCTCGAATTTGAATTTATCCGCCCACGCAATCACCGGCCGCCAAATCAATTGATCCAGAAGAACAATGACAGTAACCATGGCAGCCAGGCCCCACAGAATTGCGCGCGTATTGCCATGGCTTGCCGCAGTCTGAAGAAAAGAGCCAAGCCCTGGCAGACGGAAGTCGCGATTGCCGAGCACAAACATCTCGCAGGCCATTAGAAAAAACCATCCGCCGGCCACGGACATCATCGAATTCCACACCAGGCCAATCGTCGAGTACGGCAAATCCAGCTCGATGAATTTTTGCCAGGCGCCAAAGCGGTAGATGATGGCCGCTTCCCTTAGCTCGCGCGGAATGCCTTTCAGCGAAGAGTAAAAGCTGAACGCGATATTCCATACTTGGCCGGTGAAAATGAGAATGATGGAACCGAGTTCGATGCCGATCTGGCTGTGCGGGAAAAGCGCGACCATGGCGAGCATCACACCAGGAAGAAAACTCAGCACGGGGATGCTTTGCAAAATATCGAGCAGCGGGATGAGAACGAGTTCTGCCTGCTTCGATCGCGCCGCAACATAACCGTACGCGAGCGCAAAGAGCATGCTCAACCCATACGCCACGGCGAGCCGCACTACCGAATAAAGTGCATAGAGCGGCAGAGCGCTTGGGCTCTGCGAAATTTCGACTTGGGCCGGGACGGGGCCGAGCCAGGTGTGCCCGATGGCGTAGACGCCATAAATAGCTGCGAGCACAAAAAGAAAAACAGAAATATCGATCAGGAAGGACCACGACCAGCGTGAACCGGCGGGCCGCCGGATGGCGGGAGGAACGGGAGACGCGCTTTGTGAAGCGATCGTGGGAGTCGTCACGGGTCGGTCAAGCCTCGGTGAGCGTCAGCTTGCCCGTGGCTGCGTCGTAATCAAAAATCTCGGCGTAGCGTCCCCACTGGATAGCCGTTTCCAGTTGGCGGCGCGATTCATCCTCGCTGAAGTGTTCGTCGAGGAGGTCGCGGAAGAATTCGTCCGAGAGTGTCCGGTTTGACTTTGCTCTGAGCGCGTTTTGCATCTGGCAAAGCAGCGGGATATTTGCGAGAGCGGCTTTGCGAAAAATCGCTTTGCGCGCTTGAATGTCTCCTTGCGCGTAGGCTTGCCCCTCCGGAGTGATGATCGAGTCACCTTCTTCGAGGCGGAGCATACCGAGGAGGACGGCGGTGTCGACGGTGGGGAGTAGCGCGTCGACTTCGAGGCTCAGCTCGTCGGCAAGTTTGTGCAGATCGGCACGGCCGCCTTGATCTATGAGGATTTCCAGCAAACCGGCCAGACCGCCTGGCCGCGTGTGCGGAAGCATGATCGCCTTGCGCGGCATCGGCTTGCCCGAAGCGGCGGTTTTGGGGGGTACGGAATCGTGTTCGTGGTCGGGGCGCGTGAGGACACGATAGATTTCGTCGACGAGCGCGACGAAACTCGAGGACTTGCGGTCGCGGGGATGAGGAATGTTTACGGCAAAGTCGGCGTGAATGTGGGCGGGATTGCGGCCGAGGACGACTATGCGATCGGCGAGGACGACGGCCTCTTCGATATTGTGCGTAACGATGAAGATGGCGCGCGTGGGAATCTTGTGCCCGAGCCAGAGTTCGAGGAGTTCGCCGCGCAGCGTCTCCGCGGTGAGCACGTCGAGCGCGGAGAAAGGCTCGTCCATGAAAAGAACTTCCGGCTCGACGACCAGGGCGCGGGCCACCCCGACCCGCTGTTTCATGCCGCCGGATAGTTCCTTGGGATAGGCGGACTCGAAACCATCGAGCCCGACCGCGTCAATGATACGCAACGCGCGTTTGTGGCGCTCGATGGGAACCATTCCGCGCGCCTCGAGCGGGGCTTCCACGTTCTCCAGCACGGTAAGCCAGGGAAAGAGAGCGAAGCTCTGAAAAACGATGGAAACGTTCGGGGCGCCATCGCCTACCGGTGCGCCGTGCCAGAACACCGAGCCGGCGCTCGCGGGAGAAAGTCCGGTGAGCATGCGAAGCAGCGTGGATTTTCCGCAGCCGGAAGCGCCAAGCATTGCGATGATTTGGCCCGGATAGACGGCGAGATCGGTCGCGGCGATCACCTGGATGCGGCCGCCGTCGGGTTGAGGATAAAATTTCTCGAGCTTGCGCGCTTCTATGATTGGTTCGGAGCTGGCGTCGGGCAATGTGCTGGGCGTGCTCATGAGAGCGTGTATTATCGCTCAAGTATGCGCAGGACGCACAGAAGATGAGGGCCGCGGGATAGTTTAGTTCCCGGTTACAATGGCATGAACATCGCATGACATCTCCCGGTAAACCGATGCATCTTCAGCCCGAGCAGGCGTCGCAACGCGGCTGGTTGCCGGCCATTTTCATTTCCCTTTTTATTTCTTTGGCGATTGTTTCTCCTTTTTTCTGGTTGGGGAATGCCACGGGACATGATTTCCAGTATCACGCCGCGTCGTGGCTGGATGCGGCTGGTCAGTGGAAGCAGGGCGTTGTTTATCCGCGGTGGACGGAGTGGGCGAATTACGGTTTCGGCGAGCCGCGATTTATTTTCTATCCGCCGAATTCGTGGATGCTGGGAGCGGCCCTGGGTTCGGTGCTGCCGTGGAATAGTGTTGCTGTGGTTTTCATTTTGCTGGTGCAAACCTTTGCTGGATTGAGTGCGTTTGCGCTGGCACGGCGCGTTCTTTCGGAAAGGGGCGCTTTATTTTGCGCGGCTTGCTACGCGGCAAATCCATACGCGCTGCTGATTGTTTATATACGGAGTGATTTCGCGGAGTTGCTGGCCAATGCGTTTTTTCCGTTGTTGTTTCTGCTGGCGCTGCAGGTCTGCGATCTGCTGGAGAGTACGATGCCGGCTCGGAGCTGGCGATCTTCACGGAAAATTGCTGCGTTCGCGATCGTGTTTGCCGCGGTTTGGCTCTCCAATGCGCCGGCGGGAGTGATCGTCAGTTATAGCTCGTTTGCGTTGTTTGCGTTTGCGGCGTTGCTGCGCAGGACGTGGCAGCCGCTTCTGCGCGGCGTGGCCGGGTTAGCGCTGGGAATTGGTTTGGCCGGATTTTACATTTTGCCTGCTGCGTACGAGCAGCGCTGGGTCAACATCGCGCAGGCGCTGTCCAGCGGCCTGCTGCCCTCGGAAAACTTCTTATTTACGGTAATCAACGATCCGGAGCACACGCTTTTTAATTGGATTGCATCGACTATCGCCGTTTTGCTGATGATCTTGACGGGACTAGCGGCACTGGTAGCGCGCCGGGAAGAGCCGAACAGCAAACGTGCCCTCGACAATCGCGTGTGGCTGGCGCTCTTGCTTCTTGCCGGAATGGCGACGTTGTTGATGCTGCGATTTACTTCGATTTTCTGGGCGGTGTTGCCCAAATTGCGCTTCGTGCAGTTTCCGTGGCGCTGGATGTCGCTTCTCTGTGTGGTGTTTGCCATTTTTCTGGGCAGTGCGATGGGGCGCAAGCGTTGGGGATGGGTGTGGGCGTTGGCCTCGTTCGCGCTGATCGGCGGCACCGCGGTTGTGCTTGTGCAACGGGGCTGGTGGGACACTCAGGATATTCCAGTGTTGCGCGAGGCAATCGCGGACGAGCAGGGGTTCGATGGGACAGACGAGTACGATCCTGCGGGAGATGACCACACGAACATTCCGACGAAGTCACCGGAAGCGATGGTGATGGACACGGATTCCATTCCTGGGCCGAACTCTCAACCGGCGATTCATGTGGATCGCTGGTCACCGGAAGACAAGGAAGTTTCCGTCAACTCGCGCGAGGGATTTTTTCTTGGTTTGCGCTTGCTGAACTATCCCGCGTGGCGGGTTGAAGTCAACGGAGCGCAAGTTACGCCTCACGGAGGCGATGGCTACAACCAATTGATTGTGCCGGTGCCAGCCGGCGAGTCGCACATCCGGGTACGCTTTGTGCGGACTTGGGACCGAACGCTCGGCGGCGTCCTGAGCTTGTTCGCCGCAATATTTCTCTTGTTGCTCGCCACACGCCAGCACCTTACCGGTCCTGAGGGGTTGAAAAGGTAGGCAAGGTTGGTGCGTATCCTCCCGGGGTTTCATGTAAGTGTTCATTCTAAAGATACTTAAAGTCCTTTATTTTCAACACTTACATAAGTGCTCATTCTAAAGGTAGTTAGAGTTGCGCTGAAATTGTGAGCAAAAGAAAGAGAGCACGATGAATCGTCCCCTACAAAGGCGCAAGAAGCCCGCCGATGAGTCAGGGGAAAGGGACTGCGTGAAATTGGTTAGCGGCGGTCGACGCTGGGGTGGCGGACGTCCTGGCCCTGGACGATGTAGATGACGTCTTCGGCGATGTTGGTGGCGTGATCGCCGATGCGTTCGAGGTTCTTTGCAACAAGGATGAGCTCGAAAGCGGGAAAGACGACGCTGGAATCGCCCATCATATAGGTGAGGAGTTCGCGGAAGATCTGATCGCGGAAGTGATCGACTTGGTCGTCGCTGGCGAGAACTTTTTGCGCCAGGTCGACATCGCGGCGAACGACGGCGTTAAGGGCGTTGCGTACCATTTCCTCGGCGAGTTCGCTCATGCGCGGCAGGTCGACGTAGGGCTTCACGCGGGGATGGCGCAGGATGCGCGTGGCGGATTGCGCGATGTTGACGGCCTGGTCGCCGATGCGCTCGAGGTCGTTGTTGATGCGGGAAACGGCAAGCACGAAGCGGAGATCGACAGCCATCAGTTGATGGAGGGCGAGGAGTTGGAGGACGCGGTCGTCGATTTCAAGCTGCAGTTCATTGATGGCATCTTCCTCATCGATGACGCGCTTGGCAAGCTGCTCGTCGGCTTCCAACACGGCGTGAACGGCTTGATGGACGGCGCGCTCAGCGAGGCTGCCCATCCACAAGAGGCGTTCTTTCAATTCGTTCAGATCTTTTTCGAAGTGGCGTTCCATGAACTCTATCCCTTCAGTAGTTTACAGCTCCAGGTCCGGAAAAAGCAGATTCCTCGCTTCGCTCGGAATGACAATTAAGCGAGAGATGCCCGCAAAAGAGAGATGCCAGCCACGGGATCAGCCAAAGCGGCCGGTGATGTAGGCCTCTGTGCGCGGGTCACTCGGCTTGGTAAAGAGTTGCGGAGTGGGGCTGAACTCGATGAGCTGACCGGTAAGCAGGAAGGCAGTGAAATCGCTGATACGCGCAGCCTGCTGCATGTTGTGAGTGACGGTGACGATGGTGCAGAGATCTTTCAGTTGGACGAGGAGCTCTTCGATTTTAGCGGTGCTGATGGGATCCAGGGCGGAGCAAGGCTCGTCGAGGAGCAGAACTTCGGGCTCAACCGCGAGGGCGCGTGCAATGCAGAGACGCTGCTGCTGGCCTCCGGAAAGTTCGTAGGCGGACTTGTGGAGGTGGTCTTTGACTTCGTCCCAGAGAGCGGCATGGCGAAGGCTTTTCTCGACGGCTTCCGCCATGGGGAGTTTTGTGCCGTTGATGCGAAGGCCGTACGCCACGTTTTCGAAGATGGATTTTGGGAAGGGATTGGGGCGTTGGAAGACCATGCCGACGCGGCGGCGGAGCAAGGTGACGTCCTCAGCGAGAATGTTTTTGCCGTCGAGGAGGATTTCGCCCTCGAGGCGGGAGCTGCGCACGGTTTCATGCATGCGATCGAGGGTGCGCAGAAGAGTGGACTTGCCGCATCCGGAGGGACCGATAAGAGCGGTGACTTTGCTGGTGGCGATGCCGAGACTGATGTCGAAAAGAGTCTGCTTGGCGCCGTACCAGAAATTGACCTTGGAGATGGTCATCCGCAATTGCGCGGGTGCCGTGGCTTCGCGGCTTGCGCCGGTTGTTACGGGCGGGGTTATGTTTACAGACACAGCCGACCTCACAGAAGCGTTCATGAATAGCTACCTCGGAACCGAGATGCCACGGGACAAAATGGCCCGGGCAAGAATATTGATGATCAAGATCAAAGTGAGCAGGACCAGACCCGCGGCCCAAGCCTGGCGGTGCCAGTCGTCGTACGCCGAAATGGCGTAGTTCCAGATCATGACCGGAAGCGAGGCGGTAGGCTCGTTCAGGCCATGGCTCCAATAGCTGTTGCCCAAGGCCGTAAAAATGAGTGGCGCGGTTTCCCCTGCAACGCGCGCGAACGCCAGGAGAATCGCGGTGAGAATGCCGCGATAGGCGGCCGGCACGATGACGGTCGCGATCGTTTTCCACTTGCTGGCGCCGAGAGCCATTGCGCCCTCACGTAAAGTACGCGGCACATCAAGAAGAAATCCTTCCGTACTGCGCAAGGTAATGGGAATCATCATGACGCCGAGAGCAAAACCGCCGGCGAGAGTGGAGAAATGCTTGAAAGGATGGACGGCAATGCTAAAGGCAAAGATGCCGATGACGATGGAAGGGGCGCCATTGAGCAAATCCGCGGAGTAACGCACAACAAAGGCAACCTTGCTGCCGCTGAATTCAGCGATGTAGATGGCACCCAAGAATCCGAAGGGAACACCGAAAAGCGTGGCCAGAAGAAGCAGCTTGGCGCTGCCAACGATGGCATTGGCCATGCCGCCGCCCGTTTCGCCTACGGGAGCGGGCAGCTTCGTGAAAAAATTCCAGTTGATGGAGGTTCCGCCGTGATAGACGAGGCTGGCCAAAATGAAAAAAAGCACGGAGACGGCGACGAGAGCGCAGACACCGGTCATAGCAAGCATGAAATTGCTGACAAATTTGCGCCAGCGCATGCGAGGGTTCATGCGTTCCCCATCCCGCTGCCGCGCTGAGAGGTTACGAGGATCAAAATGCGAGCGAGTCCGTTCAGCAGAAAAGTGAGCAGAAAGAGAACCAAACCGAGTTCAATCAAGGATTGCGTGTACAGCTCGCCAGTGGCTTCGCTGAACTGGTTGGCGATGACGGAGGCGATTGAGTCACCGGGAGAAAAAAGCGACGCACTGATGATCGGAGCATTGCCGATGACCATGCTGACAGCCATGGTTTCGCCAAGGGCGCGGGCCAGCGCAAGGAAAATCGAGCCCATGATTCCGCTCCGAGCAAAGGGCACAACGACCTTCCAGGTCGATTCCCATCGCGTGGAACCGAGAGCGAGGGCGGCTTCGCGCTGATCGCGTGGAACGGAGAGAAGCACTTCGCGCGAGACGGAAATGATGTAAGGAATGACCATGATAGCCAGGACGATGCCGGCCGTCAGAAATCCTAAACCATACGCCGGCCCCTGGAAGAATGGAAGAAATCCTAAAGTATTTTTGAGGCCCGGCTGAACATACTCTCGCATCAATGGGACGACAATGAAAAAGCCCAGGAGGCCGTAGATCACGCTAGGAACAGCTGCCAGCAAGTCGATGAAAAATTCCAGCGTATCAGATACTCGAGCTGGGGCTAGCTCGGCGAGAAAAATGGCGGCGCCGATGCCGAGCGGCACGGCGATCAGCAGAGCAAGGACCGATGTGACCACCGTTCCGTAGATGAAAGGGAGCGCGCCGAACTTCTCGAAAACCGGGTCCCAGACCGAGGTGTGGAAAAACGCGAAACCAAACTTGTGCCGGGGAAGTACGGAGCCTTGCCAGAGTTCGAAGACCAAAAGGATGGTGATAAGCACAACCGAGGCCGCAAACAAAAACGTAACGAGGCGCGCGATCTCATCGCCCTCGCGCAAGCGGCTTAAAAAGGAGCGCGAGCCCGCAGCAGGGCCCGCGCTCGGAAGGGTTGTGCTCGCGGTTGACATTGAGCTATTGGATGCTGTTAAGAGCCTTTTCTTCCTTGGCGACCACTTCCTTGGGCAGCTTGGCGTAGGAGAGGGCTTCCGTGTAGTTCTGTCCATCCGCAAGCATCCACTTTACAAAACCCTTGATGGCGTCGCGTTTAGATGCATCCGAGAATTTGGAAGGAATCAGCAGCCAGGTAAAACTGGAGATAGGATAAGCCGTTTTGCCGGGTGCGTCCGTAATGGAAACGCGGAAGTCGTCTGGCATGTTCTTCGCTGCGCCAGCCGCGGCAGCCGTAACGCTGGCAAGATCTGCCTTGATGAAAGCGCCAGACGAGTTTTTCACAGCGCCATAAGGCATTTTGTTCTGGACGGCATAAATCAGCTCGACATAGCCAACGGCGTTTGGTGTCTGCTTTACTAGCCCGGAAACGCCTTCGTTGCCTTTGCCACCGAGCCCGACAGGCCAGTTGACAGAGGTGTTTTTGCCGACCTTGTTCTTCCAATCGTCGCTGATCTTGGAGAGGTAATCGGTCCAGATGTAGGTGGTGCCGCTGCCATCGGAGCGATGAACCACATATATATCATTTGCCGGGAGATTCACGCCTTTGTTTGTCCCTGCGATCGCAGGATCATTCCATTTTGTAATTTTCCCGAGAAAAATTCCGGCAATCGCTTCCGGCGTAAAATTCAGATCGACGGTCACGCCAGGAATATTGTAAGTGAGCACGTCCGCGCCGAGAACGGTCGGGAAGTGCAGGACAGGAAAGCCGTGCTTATCCTGGAAGGCTTTTAGCTGATCATCGTTCATCGGACCGTCGCTAGCGCCGAAGTCCACCGTGCCTTCGGTAATTTGCTTGATGCCGCCGCCAGAACCGATGGATTGGTAATTGAACTCAATATTAGCGTCTTTTTTGTGGTACTCAGCAAACCACTTGGAGTACATGGGGTAGGGAAAAGTGGCACCTGCTCCAGTGATGGAAAGAGCGGCTCTGGCGATGAAGAAACCAGCTAAGGCAAAAGCGACCAGCAGGATTCTTGTGATCCGTTTCATCCGTAATCTCCGCACGAAAGATTTGACCGTTCCTAAGGGTCTTCTAGTGTGCCGCTTCTGTGTTACAGGATTGTTACAATCCCTTCCAAGTTTTTGGATTTGTCCCGGGCGGAAAACTCTCCGTTAACCTGTTTGAGGCCAGCAGCTTTGCCTTACGGAGGCGTAATTCTGGCAGTTCATCCAAAAAATAGAGGGCAGGCATTCCCTATCAGGTCATCTAAAACCGTATTGCTTTAACGTATCAATACGGGCTAAAGTGTCGCCCGACGTTTGCTTCCATTTCTAATTGAATCTGGGCGTGGCTACTTTGTCATTTTCTCGCTCGCTTTTTAAGAAAGGCGATCCATCCGTGAAACGCTCTGACCCCTTGCAGATCCTCTTCCAGTACGGCAGGCGATGGCAGACTTTGAGGCGCGCCGGCTACATTCCAACGGCGGCCTCACACCCGCTGGCACAACTCTTCCTGCTGCTTTTGTGGCTTGTGATGGGCGTGTTCCCGGCGTGGGCCCAAACGGGAGCGAGCCTTTCCGGCGTGGTGACGAACCAAACCGGCGCAGCCCTTCCCGATGTCGCGGTGACCATCAAGAACGCCCAGACAGGTGTAACGCGTACGATCGCAACCGACGGCGAGGGGCATTTTCAAGCGTCCGGCCTGCCTGCGGGGCACTTTGTGATTCGAGCGGCGAAACAAGGGTTTGCTGATGAAACGCGCGCGGGAGTCAACTTGGCAGTTGGTCAGGACACCACGGTCGACATTAAGATGCAACCGAGCACTCCCGACGCCTGCACGAGCGGCCACGAGTTCGCCACCACCGATTGCACGCTGACCTGGCACGGCATCACGGTGTACGGCGCGTAT
>Ga0209415_10016617_pt1 | contig 11805 bp, 7 predicted proteins | sample PeaSoiSIISIP2007_FD_187696 | JGI IMG/M metagenome (GOLD analysis project Ga0209415, IMG submission 187696) | Peat soil microbial communities from Weissenstadt, Germany - SII-SIP-2007 (SPAdes) (version 2) | ecosystem: Environmental > Terrestrial > Soil > Wetlands > Peat | place: Germany... | reverse complement strand
CGTGTCGTCGAGTGGCTCCGGCAGGTTGCCGCGCAGGGTGTCGACGGCGCAGTAGTGGATGTCGAGCTGGAGCTGGACCGCGGGGTCGGGCTGGTGCGGCGGCGGTTGAGCGTTCATGGGGCGCCATACAAAGTTAGCATGACTAAGTGGGACCGGTCATTCCTGATGTCAATGAGGGGGTTGCGGCCGAGGCGTGATTTTCGCGACGCCGCGGCTTTGTGGCGGTGGGCCGAGGGGCGGCCGGCACGCCGGGAACGGCCGCGCCGCCTGGCATGAGGGTATTGCCGGCGCGCAAGCCACGGAGGCCCGGGCGACAGCGTTCGGATGGCGGCAGGGAAGCAAATGGAACCGCAGATGCGCGTGGATGCACCGTGCGACCGCAACGACTGTGGGCCATGCGGTGAGGAGCGGCCCATCAACGAAAACGGATGGTTCCAGGTATGGTCGGCAGAACGCTGGAAACCACGGTTGAAAGCCAGCTTTCAGACACGGTCAGCGAGGGGGATTTCTGAACGGTGCAGATGGTCGCCATCAGGAATGCATGGGCGACCGCCCTGACCACCCCGACCGTGGCATTGGTCAGGGTGGTCAGCGCGGTGGAGTCCCATCAAGTGGCCGTTGATGGGATAGCCAGGATCAGCGCCTGCGGTGGATCAGGCCCAGAGCAGCCATTCCAGAGCTCAAAAGGAGTGCCGACCACGGCTCGGGGACCGCTGATGTGAGTGGAGCGGCGACAAAGTCAGCCGTTGGTGTGTTGAAAGCGAGTTCGATCGGAAATGCTTCTGGATTGGTCGGATCGAACATCGGGTCGATTCCTGTAACCGTGAATGAACTCACTCCATTGCCACAAAGTGAGACGAAATCAAGACTCTGGCCAGCAGAGAACGTCCCCGGGATCGTGCATCCCGGTGACGTCACATCAAAAGGCTCTGTGAATCCTGTAGGAAAGTTCAGGATGTTGGTGAACAGGCTGCCTCCAGTCATCTGATACGTATAACCGGATGCGGTTGCAGGATCGAACCACGCTCCCGATGAAGCCAGGATGAATTCGAAGCAGCGGTCGACCACCACAAAGCCGGCCACAAGAACGCGGAACAATCCACGACACCCTGGAGGCCCTATAGGTACCGGAAGAATCGGTGTGCTCTGAGTTGTGGTGGTGGCGATCACCTGCGTCCCGGACAGGCTCGTGAGCTGGGTGTCGGGTGCTCCATAATCGGGTGTAAACGCTATTCCGCCACTCGCCGTCGGGAACACGCAGCCGTTCATGGCTTGTTGATAACACAAAATTGCTAGGTATGGATAGCTACTGGTGGGTCTGTTAGAAAGAGAAAAAAAGAACTCCTGTGGGGGAGAAGGGGAAGTGAAATCAAACAGCAATTGGGTTGCCGTTGCCGTCAAATAGGTGTTGGCAAAGACGTTGGCACTCGTTCCGATCAGATCGACCGTTGAGATCCCGTCATTCACCGCTAGGTCGTAGTCAACAATATGACCTTCACCGAGGCGGCCGATCGTGCCATCGGTGACGATGTCCCCGGTGACTCTGCCAACGCCGATCGCCTCATTAACGTAATATGTTATATCGGCGGCACGGGTTCGCTGCGAAGAAACCGCCGCTCCGATCAGCATCAGCAAGCAACCGGTTCCGGCAATGAGCAACCTGCGTGGTGACAACACGAACTTGGATACGATGTCATGCTTGCAGGACATGATTCTCTCCCTAGCTTGTTGCGACCTTGCGCCGGAAGCTACGCAACTGCAAGGGCGGGCGGAGCCGGTGATGACCTTGAGGGTGAATTATTTTTTAGGCGATGGTGGGGTTTTCATGAACGCTTCAGCAAATTGACGCAATGACCTCGGGCAAGTGCTTCATAGTTATTCCAAAGCCGCCGTTTCATCGTGCAAATATCCTGCGGGGTGTGCGCGAGGGGCCGAATACCTCGCGGGGCGCGTGTCCGCTCGGTTCGTGCGGGTGCAGGCTGTGACCACCCTGACCATGCCACGGTAATGGTGGTCGGGTTGGTCGCCCATTCATTCCCGATGGCGACCGTTCGACCGGTTCAGAAATCCCCCTCGCTGCCCGGCGCTGAAAGCTGGCTTTCAACCGTGGTATCCACGCTCTCACTGGCCGTATCCAGAACCATCCGTTTTCGTTGACAGACCCAACCAGCGTTTCCCATCAGCCCGAAGCCGCCCCGCCACTACACCGCCCGCCGCGGTGCGCCGACCCACTCCCGCAGATGCGGCGACAACTCGTGGTCCGGCGTCTTGACCAGGTCCTTGGCCAGCCTGCCCGTCACCATCGCCGCGGTGCGCGCGTCCAGCGCCGCCTCGATGTCGTTCAGGCAATGCGCCGGCGCGACCAAAACCAGGCGATCGAACCCACCCTCGCCCGCGACGACGCCCGCCTCGCCGGCGACGAAATGCGCGAATTTCGTCTTCTCCAATTGATGCGGATCATGCCGCGGCGCCACGCCGTGGCTGCCGGTCGTCGCGCTCTCGTAATCGCGCCCCGGCCGGTCAGACCCGAGGTCGTGCGACGCAAGATGCGCGCTGGCTGAATCGAAACTGCGCACTGTGCGCAGCACATTGTCGGCATCCGCCGCGACGAAGCGCGCATGCTCGCCGTCGGCGATCAGGAAACAGAGTCCGCGATTGCTGACCATGACCAAAAATCCTTTCTCAATGCGCCATCAGCACCGGCAACCCGGCCGAGCGCAGCACGCGGCGCGTAAAGCCGCCGAACACCACTTCCCGCATCCGGCTGTGGCTGTAGCCGCCCATCACCAGCAGGTCGGCATTGCTCGCCTCGACGGTGGCAAGCAGCACGTCGCCAGGGTCATGGCCGGCCGGCGGGATAACCCGCAGGGTCGTCGCCGGATTGTGCCAAAGCAGCGCGTGGCACAGCCGCTCGCAGGATCCGGTGTCGGCACGCGCGTCCTCCTGCACCGCGAGGACAGTGACGGAGTGCGCGGCTGGCAGCAGCGGCGTTGCGCTGGCGACCGCGCGCGCCGCCTCCGCCGTGTCCTTCCAGGCAATGGCGATATGGCGGCCGATCTGCTCTTGCGGCTTGGCCGGGGCGATCAACAGCGGACGGCCGCTGCCCAGCAGCACCGCTTCCAGCACGTCCATCATCACCGCCTCGCCGTCGCCCGCCCGGCCGAGCACGGTCAGGTCGGAGGTGCGGGCATAGGCCGCCAGCAGCCTGGCTTCCTCGCCGGTCTCCACGCGGAATGTTGCGGACGGTGCGCCGCCGACCGGCGTGTCGGCCAGCGCAACCTGTTCGCGCGCGCAGAACGCCTGCACCGCGGCCTTGGCCCGGTCGTGGCGTGCATCGGCGTCTGCCTGCATCGAGTTCAGCAGCGGGCCGATCCCGGCGCCGGCACCGCCGAAATCGCCGGTGGACATGGCAATCACCACCTGCTGCACGTCCAGCCGGACATGCAGAAAATCGAGATGCCCGGCGGACAGGCGCGCAAACGCCAATGCGGTGCGGAACACCGCGTCATGGCTCTCGGCGCCGGGGGCCGGAACGAGGATGGTTCTGAACATGCGTCCCTCCATTCGCCCGCAGCTTGACGCCAATCGGCAGCGGGCACGTTGATCTGCGTCAACCGTAGACGCCGCCCGCTCCGCGGGGTGAACGACGCCCTTCCCTACGGCTCAACCAACAACACCGGCACACCGCGATCGGCGGCGATGCGCGACGCCGCGGCCACGTCGCCGGCGGCCGAGGCATCGCGCGTCAGCACCACCAGCCGCTCCCGCGCGTGACCGAGCGCGTGCAGCACGTCCTCGGCATGCAGCCCGCCCAGTGGCCGCGTGCCGATGCGCGCCCGCGCCACGCCGAGCGCCACGGCACGCTGCACCACCCTGTCGGTCATCGCCGCGTCGCCTTCCGGCAACAACACCAGCAGCCGCTCCCTGGTGTTCACCGCGACGCGCGCGGCGGGCACCAGGCTCGGGTCATCGGCATCGGTCAGCAGCGCGACGACCGGCCCGTGGCGCGGCATGAGACCGCCCGGCAGCAGCAACACCGAAGCCGCCGAGCCATGCGCCGCCGCATGCACGCGGTAAACGCCTGGCGCCAGCCGGCCGCCCGGTGCCACCGGCTCGGCGATGACGATAACGTCGCTATCGGAGGCAACCGCGGCAATAATCTCCGCCGGGTCGCCCCGCAGCACTTCGAACGCATTGCGCACGCCCAGCGCCGCGGCAACCTCGCGCAGCAAACGATGCGCATGCTCTGCCGCGCGACGCAGCTCGCCGGCGATCCGGCCAGCCTCAATCGGTTGCCATTCATGTGTCGGCAGCCGGATCTCGCGCGCGAACGGCAGCTCGGCCAGCGCCAGCAACGCCTCGTCTTCGATGAACAATCCGTGCAGGTCGAGTTCGAGCAATGACGCGAACTCCGCCACCACGCGCAGAGTCCGCACATCGGCGCCGCCATGGCAAAGCTCCACGATCAGCCGCCGGTGCGCCGCGTGTGCCGCGGGGCTCATGTGTCGTCGCTGCCTGGCCGCGTTTCACCCGCTGCCTTGCGCGCCTTGGCGAACAGTTTCAGCCGTTCCTCCACCGCGCGGTTCAGGGTGCTCTCCGGATACTCTCCCCCGGCGCCGCGCTCACCCGCCGGCATGCCGGTGAGCAAGCCGATGCCCTCGTCGATCGTGCGCACCGGCCACACCGCGAACCGGCCGGCGGCACACGCCTCCACCACATCGGCGCGCAGCATCAAATGCTGCACGTTCGACGCGGGAATCAACACGCCCTGCGTGCCGGTAAGGCCGCGCGCGGCACAGATGTCGAAATAGCCCTCGATCTTGTCGTTCACGCCGCCGATCGCCTGCACCACGCCGCGCTGGTTTACCGATCCGGTCACCGCCAGGTCCTGCCGCAGCGGCACATCGGCGAGCGCCGACAGCAGCGCGTACAGCTCGGCCGAAGACGCGCTGTCGCCCTCGACGCCGCCATAGGATTGCTCGAACACCAGGCTGGCATACACCGACATCGGCGTGTCCAACGCATAGCGCCCGGCGAGGAAGCCTGACAGGATCAGCACCCCCTTCGAATGCAGCGGCCCGCCGAGTTCCACCTCGCGTTCGATATCGACGATTTTCCCCCCGCCCGGGCGCACCCGGCAGGTGATGCGCGACGGCTGGCCGAAGCTGTGGTCGCCCAGGCTCAGCACCGACAACCCGTTCACCTGGCCGACGCGGCTGCCGGAGGTGTCGATCAGCGCGATGTCGCGCAGGATCATCTCGCGGCTGCGTTCCTGTACGCGTCCGGCGCGCCGGCGCTGCTGCGCGATCGCCTGCTCCACATCGTCGCGCGTTGCCACGTCGCGACCGTTGCGGCCCGCCCAGTGGCTCGCTTCGGCAATCAGGTCGATGAGCTTTTCGCTGCGCAGGGTCAGCCTCGCCGCGTCTTCGGCGATGCGCGCGGCGTGCTCCACCACGCGCGCGACCGCGGCACGGTCCAGCGGTTTCAGGCCTTCCTGCGTGGCGATGGAACCGACCAGCCGCGCCAGCATCGCTTCGCTGTCGGCCGACCGGTCGATGTCGTCGTCGAAATCCGCCAGCACCTTGAAGTGCTGCGCGAACTCAGGGTCCAGCGCGACCAGCATGTAGTACAATATGCGGTCGCCGAACATCACGACCTTCACATCGAGCGGAATCGGATCCGGCTCCAGCGACACCGTCGTGGTAAGGCCGACGAAGCGCGAGATGTCCTCGATGACGATTTCCTGCCGCATCAGCGCGCGCTTCAGCGCCGGCCAACTGAATGGCTCGGAGAGCAGGGCGCGGGCGTCGATCAGGATCATGCCGCCGTTGGCGCGATGTAGCGCGCCGGGCTTGATCAGGCGGAAATTGGTCACCAGCGCGCCCTGCATCTGCAGATACTCGACGCGCCCCAGCAGGTCGCCGAGCGTCGGATGCAGTTCCTCGACCACGGGAGCGGCGTGGTTCTCGTGGGTGACCAGCACGTTGATCTCGTAACGATCGAACGGACCGCCCATACGCAGGCCGGCCAGCGCGCCTTCCGCCGCGGCGGCCGCCGCCTGCATGAACAGCGGCAGGTTCTCCAGGATGTCGGCACGGGTTGCCTCGATGTGCTCGGTCACTTTCGGCAAGTCTTCGAAAGCGGCCTTCACTTCATCGAACGACTGGGCGATGGCGAACTGCGCGGTGTCGCGGTCCAGCGCGCGCACCGCGTCGCGCTGTTCCTTCTCGCGCCGCGGCAAGGCGCGCAGGGTTTCCTCGAGGTCCTTCTCCAGCTCCTGGATCGCGTCGCGCACCACCTTCTGCTCTGGCTCCGGCCAGGCGTTGAACTCCGCCGGCGGCACCACCTTGCCGTCGCGCGCCGGCGCCATGGCGAAGCCGACCGGCGTGCGCAGGATGACGATGCCGCGCTTCTGCGCCTTGTCGTTCAGCGCCGAGAACGCCTGTTCGTTCTTCTCCCGGATGGATTGCTCGATGGCGCCGCGGCGCTTCTGGTAGTCCTCGCTTTCGAACAGGGCCGGCAGGGAGACTTTCAGGTCCTCGATCAGGCTGTGGATTGCCTTGGCCAGCGCCGACGCGCGGCCACCCGGCAGCGACAGCGCGACCGGCCGATGCGGCTCGTCGAAGTTGTTGACGTAGACCCAGTCGGAGGGTGCCGGGCGCGCGCGTGCGGCATCGTCCAGCAGGGCGCGCACGGATTGCCGGATGCGCGCGCCGGGTGCGCCGATGGCGAAGATGTTGAAGCCGCGCTGGCCGATCGTGGTGCCGAAGCCGATCGCCTCCTGTGCACGGGGCTGTTCGATCAGCCCGGGCAGCGGCGCCAGCTCAGCGGTGGAGGCGAACTCCAGCGCATCGAGCGCGGCGCGACGATAGAGGCGGTCGGGCGGAATTGGTTGGATGGCGGGGGCGTCAGGCATGGCGGCGCCTCGTTCCGCGCTGCGCTTGCGGGGACAGGGCACGCGCTGCGCGTGTCCGTATGGCACGTGTGGTCATGTTTCCTCCGATGGTGCGGAGCCTGCCGGTCATTGTTGCCGCTGGCGTTGATCTGAATCAACGGGGCGGGGCCGCGCCGGTCGTGTAGCGCGATAGCGGTTTAAGCGAATGGTTCGGCAAGGTCACATGCTCACCCGACATCGGCGCACAGCGTGTCGAGATCGGCGAGCACCGCCTGCGCGTTTCGCTGCTGTGCGACAGACGCGACATTTCTTCTTCCCGGCGCGACACCGCCGCGACAATTTTGCGCTAGCCTGGGCCATGCCCAGCGCCGACGGCGACAATGCCGACCCCGACATAGGCCTCAACCCGCAGCAAGCCGCGGCTCTGCTTCCCTTGCTGCTCACCGAAATGACCGCCGGTATCGGCATGTTTGATGCCGGTCTGCGGCTCCGCGCCATCAGCCCGTCGCTGAGCACCATACTCGGTCTGCCGGCGGACCTCGCCCGCCCTGGCACGCACCTCCATCAAATCGCCACGCATGCCGTTTGTGCCGGACTGGTGGCCGACGCTGCCGCCGCCCTTTGCCTGTTCGCCGCGCGGGAACGCGGCACAGCGATGTGGACCGGAGCCGCCCGGCGTCACCTGGAGCTGACTGCACGGCCAACCCCGGATGGCGGGTGGCTCGCAGTGTGGCGCGACGTAACCGAACGCGAACGCGATCGTGTCGCGCTGGAGGAGGAGCGCGCCCGCACCCAGCACATGTTGCGCCACGTCACCGATCACATCGTGCTGATGGACCCGAATGGCGTCATCCTGGAGAGCTCCGACCGCTCCGGCCGCTTGCTCGCGCTGCCGCCGGAATTGGCACAGCCCGGCGGCACACACCAAGAGATCCTGACCTACATGTACCGGCGCGGCGACTATGGTTTCGACGTCCCCGAGGCGGACTTTGTCCGCGAACGGCGCGCCTGGATCCTGGCGGCCGGCGAACTTAGCTTCGTTTCCCACATGCCGAACGGCGTTTGGGCGGAATACAACTTTCATCCCAGGCAAGACGGCCACCTGCTGGTCATTGTCCGCGACATCACGGCGCTGAAAACGGCTCAGATCGCGCTGGAGGCCGAGCGTGGCCAATTGCGCCGCGTGCTGGACGAACTGGCAGACGCGGTGCTGCTGGTGGACCACGATGGCACCATCATCGAGACCAACGGCAAGGCGCCGGCATTGCTCGACATTCCCGCGGCACTCATGCAACCCGGGCAGACGTATCAGGACATTCAGCGCTGGCGCTACCGGAACGGTGATTTCGGCACCGACCGGACCGAGGAGGAGGTCGTGGCGGCGCGCTGGGCCAGCGTGTCAGGCCCCGAGGGCGAGCAGACGATGCGGCTGATGCCGAACGGCAACTGGGTGGAATACACGTTCCGCCGGCTGCCGAACGGTCAGATTCTCGCCGTATGCCGCGATCTGACGGCGCTGAAACGAAGCGAGGCAGCGCTGGAGGCCGAGCGCCAGTTGCTGCGCGAGGTGCTGAACAGCCTGGGCGAGGTCGTGACCCTGTTAGACGCCGACACCAATGTCGTGGTCAGCAACGCCGCAACCGCCCGGCCCCTGCTGGTGCCCCCCGAATACCTGCAGCCCGGCTGCAGTCTGCGCGAGGCCGCCCGATGGGTCTACCGCAACGGCAGCATCCAGACGGACCTGCCGGAGGAGGCATGGATCGCCAAGCGGCTCGCCGCTGCTTACGCCCCAGGTGGACGGCGGGAAACCGGACAGGGCCTCGGTGGCCTCTGGACGGAGCTGCAATATACGCCGCTCTCCGGCGGGCGCCTGCTCGCCCAGAGCCGTGACATCACTCCGATCAAGACCAGCGAGATGGCGGCGCTCGCCGCCAAGGCCGAGGCCGAGGCTGCGCGCGACACCGCGGAGGCGGCTGCCCGCGCCAAGGCGACCTTCCTCGCCGCGATGAGCCACGAGATCCGCACCCCGATGAATGGCGTTCTGGGCATGATGGACGTGCTGGAGCACGCCGGCCTGAGCGCAGAGCAATTGCGCCATGTTGGTGTCATGCGCGACAGTGCCCAATCGCTGCTGCGCATCATCGACGACATTCTCGACTTTTCGAAGATCGATGCCGGCCGAATGGAGCTGGAGACGCTGCCGTTCACCCTGCGCGGCCTCGTGGAGAGCGCCGTCGATACCTTCGCCCCGCAGGCCCGCAAGAAGGGATCGGCGCTGTTCGCCGACCCATCCGGCTCGGGCCCCGACTGGCTGGACGGCGATCCCACGCGGGTGCGGCAGATCCTGTTCAATCTGGTCGGCAACGCCCTCAAGTTCACTGAACGCGGCTTCGTACGCATCAGCGCCACGAGTGCGGTCGAGGCCGACGGCGTGCGCGTCACACTGGCGGTGCAGGACAGCGGCATCGGCATGGACGCGGCGCACCAGACCCGCCTGTTCGAACCGTTTTCCCAGGCCGACAGCTCCACCACACGCCGCTTCGGTGGCACCGGCCTCGGTCTCTCCATCGTGCGGCGGTTGGCAGAGCTGATGGGTGGTGGCGTCACGGTAGAGAGCACCCCCGGGCGCGGCAGCCGCTTCATCGTGACCTTGCGCTGCGGGTTCGCGACCGCGCCGTCGCCGGTGGCCACGCGCGTGATCGCGGCACCGGCTGCGCCTCGCGCTGACACGCCGCTGGTACTGGTAGCCGACGACCATCCGGTGAACCGCCAGGTGATGGAACAGCAGTTGGGGCTGCTTGGCCTGAGCGCCGATCTGGCGGCGGATGGAGAGGAGGCGCTGCGGCTCTGGCGGCAACGTCGCCACGGCGTGGTATTGCTCGACATCCACATGCCGGGGGTAGACGGCTTCGCGGTCGCACGCAGCATCCGCCGCGAGGAGGAAGCCGCAGGTCTGCCGCGCTGCGGGTTGGTGGCTGTCACCGCCAACGCTCTGAAGGGCGAGGACGAGCGCTGTTATGCCGCCGGCATGGATGGGTTCGTGCCAAAGCCCGTCTCGCTCGCCACCCTGTCGCGCACGCTGGCACGTTGGATACCCGGCCTGCAGACGACCGGCTCCGCTCCCATTGAGCAAGCCGGCGCGACGTTTGACCCGGAGCGGCTGCGCAGCCTGTTTGGGACCGACCCGGGGACGCTTGCCCACATGTTCGAGAGTTTCGCCGACAGCGCCGCCCGCGACCTTAACGCTGTGCAGGTCGCCGATGAGGCAGGACCGTTGGCGGAGGCGGCGCACCGGCTGAAGGGCGCGGCGCGCGTGGTCGGGGCCCAGTTGCTGGCCGAACAGGCCGCACGAATCGAGGTGGCGGCCCGTGCCGGCGATCTTGCCGGAGCCCGCGCGGCGTCCAAGGGACTGGAGACGCTATTGGCGCAGACCGCGACCGTTGCCCGCGCAAGCTTCGCCGCGGACGTCGCTTGACGCGGGGTCGTCGCCCCGATCGGTCGCGGCAAAACAAGTGAACCCCGGCGCCCAGTATCAATCCCGCGGCGGCACGAACATATACCCGACACCGCGTACGCTGCGGATCGCCTCCGGCTTGCCAGGATCGACTTCGACCTTCCGTCGCAGCCGCAGGATCCGGTTGTCGATCGCCCGATCGAAGGCCTCGGCCTCGCGATGCGACGTCGATTCCAGCAGCCAATCGCGCGTGAGTGGACGATTCGGATTTTCCACCAACAGACGCAGCAGGTCGAACTCGCTGGCGGTGAGCTGATCGTCGCTTCCATCGGCCAGGATGAGCACGCGCCGCTCCAGATCGAGCATGGCGCTACCGACGCGCAGTTGCACCAGACGCGGCGGCGGGGTGGTTACGCTGCCGGCGCGACGCAGCACGGCGCGCACCCGGGCAAGCAATTCGCGCGGCTCGAACGGTTTTGCGATGTAGTCATCGGCGCCCGATTCGAGGCCGACCACCCGATCGACTGTGTCGCTTGCCGCTGTCAACATGATGATGCCGATCCGGCTGGACCGGCTGCGAAGCCACCGCGCCAGGGCGAAGCCGTCCTCCGCCTCGCCCAGGTAAACATCCAGCATGGCGAGGTGCGGCATGCTGCGCTCCGCCATTCGCTTCAGTTCGGCACCGGACGCCAGCGCGGCTATCGGCAGCCCGTTCCGCGCGAGATACTCCGCGACTACCTGGCGTTGGAACGCCTCATCCTCGACCAGAACGATCTTCGGCGGACCGTCCAAGCCCTTGCCCCCCGCGTCCGTGTCGCGATCCTAACCTGTCGCCACGATCCTATCCAGCGTGCAGCGCGACCGTCGCGACAATTCTCGCCCGCCCGCGACATCGTGACGTGACAGTGGCCGGTCAGGATCACCGCATCGCCACCACGCTCGATGGAGAAAGCCATGCAGGATCATCCGACCGCCCGCCCCGGTGTCGCACTCGAGGCGTTCGAGCAAGTCATGTTTGCCGGCCTGGATGCTCCCGGGATGAACGCCTGTGTCGTCTGCTGTGACCGTTGGGCCGAGGGCAACCGCGTTGCGCTCGAGTGGTTCGACCGTGACCACAACCAGATCGACCAGACCTACCTCGCCCTTCAGGCCGACGCAGCCCGCTTCGCCAATCTGCTCACCGTCCGCGGTGTCCGCCCGGGCGAGGTGGTCGCTGGTCTGCTGCCGCGCGGCGCGGAGCTTCTGACGGTTGTGCTGGGTACCTGGCGCGCCGGCGCGGTGTATCAGCCGATTTTCGCCGGGCTCGACGCAGCGGCGATCGAGAGCAAGATCAGCGGCGCCGGTGGCGTCACGGCGAAGCTGGTGGTGACCGATTCGACCAACCGCGCGAAGTTGGATCAGATGCTCTATTGCCCGCCGGTCCTGGTGGTCACCGGCGGCGCGCCGGTCCCTCCGG
>Ga0209415_10016616_pt1 | contig 11806 bp, 11 predicted proteins | sample PeaSoiSIISIP2007_FD_187696 | JGI IMG/M metagenome (GOLD analysis project Ga0209415, IMG submission 187696) | Peat soil microbial communities from Weissenstadt, Germany - SII-SIP-2007 (SPAdes) (version 2) | ecosystem: Environmental > Terrestrial > Soil > Wetlands > Peat | place: Germany... | reverse complement strand
CTTTGAAACTGTAGCCGCTGGCCACGGACTCACTCTCTTCAGCGAAGCACATGGCACGTGCCCTTCTGGCTGGCCCGGCCAGCGCGGTGTAGCTCGCACGGGTGGGTCGCAAGGTCTGACAACCGCCACACTAACACCATCATCGGGATTATGTCATAAAACAGGCAAGACAGGAAATGTTCTGGCGCTCGGCACAACGTCTGCCACTAGATCAAAGTCGTCAGTGGTGCCATCTACAAAGCCTTCACGCCGCCGCCGGCCGATGTAACCGCGTTTCGATCCACGCCACCCAGCGCTCGAGGCCCGCGCCGGTCCGGGCGGATGTCCGGATGATCTCCAGTCCCGGGTGGATCTGCCGGGCGTTCTCACAGGCCAACGCGTCGTCGAATTCGAGGTGCGGAAGCAGGTCGATCTTGGTGAGGACCATCACGTCGGCTTTATAGAAAACGCCTGGATATTTCAGCGGCTTGTCCTCGCCCTCGGTGACGCTCATCAGGACCACCTTGCTGTTCTCGCCCAGATCGTAACTTGTCGGGCACACCAGGTTGCCCACGTTCTCAATCAGCAGCAGTTCGAAATCGGCCAGCTTCCAGTCGGCCAGAGCGGTCTCCACCATGCGCGCGTCCAGATGGCAGGCGCCCGCGGTGGTGATCTGCTTTACCGGGAAGCCGGAGCGGGCGAGCCGCCGCGCGTCGTTGTCGGTCTGAATATCGCCGGTGAGCACGGCCACGTGCGTATCGTGCGCCAGCCGTTCCAGCGTTCGCTCCAGCAGCAGGGTCTTGCCCGAGCCTGGAGAGCTGATGAGATTCAGGCACAGGATGTCATGTTCGAGAAACCGCTCGCGCAGGGTGGCGGCAATGGCGTCGTTGGCGTTCAGCACCTTGCGCTCAATGGGAATCTGGCTCATCCTCTTCCACCTCAAGGTAGCTCAGGTCCAGCTCGTCTCGCTGGCCGCGCTCGATGTCCAGCACGGCGGCCCGCATTTCGGTGTCGCGCACCAGCACTTCGAAACAGAAGCGCAATGAGGATTCCTCGACGCCGGAGAATTCCCCAATGCGCAGGCCGATTTTCGTCAGACGCGCACGCGGCCGGCGCGTCATCTCCTTTTGTACCGCCTCCAGGACGGAGTTGGCGATGCTCAGCTCGTGCATCTCAGCAGATCCGCGGCAACTGCTCGCCGGCCAGCATGTCCACAATGCTCGTGGTACCGAACGCCGTGCGCATCAGCACCAAATCACGACCAGTGCCGGTGACCGCGCCGATGACGCGAGCGTCCGCGCCGAGCGGGTTGCGGTGCATGGCTTCGACGACCGCGCCGGCGGCCTCCGGCGCCACGATGGCCACCAGCTTCCCCTCGTTGGCCACATGCAGCGGATCGAGACCGAGCATCTCGCAGGCGCCCTTCACCTCCTCGCGCACGGGGATCGCGGTTTCCGTTATCTCGATGGTGACGCCTGATCGCGCGGCGATTTCGTTCAGCGTGCTGGCCAGGCCGCCGCGCGTGGGATCGCGCATCGCCCGAATGCTCGAGCTGGCTGCATCCAGCATGTCCCGGGTGAGCATGTGCAGAGGCGCCGAATCGCTGCCAATCGGCGTGTCGAACTGCAGCCCCTCGCGCTCAGCCAGGATGGCCATGCCGTGGTCGCCGATGTAGCCGCTGAGGACCACCTTGTCGCCGGGCCGCGCGTTCGCCGCGGACAGCGTCATACCGGGACGCACGCGGCCGATGCCCGTCGTGTTGATGAACAGCCCGTCGCCGCTGCCTTTCTCTACTACTTTGGTGTCAGCGGTGACGATGCGGACACCCGCTGCGGCAGCGGCCTCGCCCATGGACCTCGCCACCCGCCGCAGCGTCTCCATGGGCAGCCCTTCTTCCAGAATGAATGCCGCGCTGAGGAACAGGGGTTCCGCGCCACCCACGGCCAGGTCGTTGATGGTGCCATGAACCGCCAGCGACCCGATGTCGCCACCTCGGAAAAACAGCGGCTTCACCACGAACGAATCCGTGGTAAAGGCGAGGCGCGCGCCGTCGATTTCAAACGTGGCCTGATCCTCAAGGGCACCGAGGACCGGATCGCCGAGCGCCGGCAGAAAAACGTCGCGAACCAGTTCCGCGCTCAGCCGCCCGCCGCTTCCGTGGCCGAGCAACACGGTGTCGCGCGACGCCAGCGGGGCAGGGCAGGAAAGCTGGACGAACTTCTCAGTGGAGGCCGACAAGTTGCTCCTCGCTCTCGTGCCGGCGATACGAATAATACGCCGCACAGGCGCCTTCGCCGGAGACCATGGGCGCCCCGAGCGGCGTGTCCGGCGTACAGCGGGTTCCGAACGCCACGCAGTCCGGCGGCTTCTTCAACCCCTGCAGGACGAAGGCGCTGATGCACTCGGCCGGCTCGTCGGCGGTGATGGGCGCCAGGCCGAAGACCTTCTCCGCGTCGTGCCCGGCGAATTCCGCGCGCAGGCGATAACCGCTTTGCGCAATCTCCCCGATGCCGCGCCACTTACGGTCGGTCACTTCGAAGACGCGAGCCATGATCGCGCGGGCCGCAGGGTTACCCTCTCGGCTCACCGATCGCGCGTACTGATTCTCCACGTCCGCGCGCCCATCCTCGAGCTGGTTCACCAGCATGCGAATCGCTTCCAGCAGATCGAGCGGCTCGAATCCGCCCACGACGATGGGAACGTGGAACTCCCGCGCCAGCTCCTCGTATTCGGTGTAACCCATCACCGTGCACACGTGTCCCGGCGCGATGAACCCCTGCACGCGATGGGACGGCGACTGTAGTAGCAACCGGATGGCCGGTGGAACCAGCACATGCGAAACCAGCACGGAGAAGTTCGCAAGGCCTTCGCGATGCGCCCGCCATACCGCCATGGCGTTCGCCGGCGCGGTGGTCTCGAAGCCCACAGCAAAGAACACCACCCTGCGATGGGGCAGCTCGCGCGCGAGTTTCACCGCATCTATGGGCGAGTAGACAATCCGCACATCGCCACCCGCCGCCTTCACGCGGAACAGATCGGAGCGCGAACCGGGCACGCGCAGCATGTCGCCATAGGATACAAACGTCACATCCGGGCGCGAGGCGATCTCGACGGCCTTGTCCACCGTTTCGAGCGCGGTGACGCAGACAGGACAACCCGGGCCGTGCACCAGTTCCACTGCTGGCGCCACCAGTTCGTCGATGCCGTAGCGCATGAGCGTGTGGGTCTGGCCGCCGCAGATCTCCATCACCACCCAGGGCCGGGTCGCCCGGGCGCGAATCTGCTCCGCGAGCGCGATCGCAATTTTCGGATTGCGGTATTCGTCGAGGTACTTCATTCCGAGGGCAGCTCGCCCATCTCTTCCAGCAGCGCGAGGGTCCGCTCGGCCTCTTCGGCATCGAGGCGGCTGATCGCGAAGCCCACGTGCACGATGACGTAGTCGCCGACGGCGGCCTCGGGGACGAAGTCGAGATACACCTTGCGCGTGATCCCGCCAAACTGCACGTTGGCGACGCGGCTGCCGGCGACGTCCTCGCTATCGACGATCCTGCCCGGGATGGCCAGGCACATGAGTTGTGAGCTCCACCCTGATTGTGCGCTCAGGCGCTGCCTGAGGCAAGCGGCTACCGAGTGTCTTTGTCCAGCGCCTGCTTCAGAGCGTCGTGGCCAATGAGATCGACGGAGATGCTGGCGTTGGCGCCGTCTTTCACTTCCACCGGCTTCCCCAGGTCGGAGATCGCGCGGAGAATCGCCGGGTTGTTGATCACCGGCCAGGGCTGCTGGCACTCGACAGCATAGGCGACGTATTCACCAGGCGGCACGTCAATGGAAACCTGACCGGCCTGAATCGGGGCCATGGGCGGATTCATCCGCGCCACGCCATCGACGGACCCCTTCGGCAGCAGAAACACCCAGCCAGTACGACCCTGCTCGAAGCCGGACACCGAAACCTGCAACTCAACCTGCTTCCGGCTGACGACGACGTGCAGCGGTCCGCCCGCTCCCTGAGCGATGTCAAACCCCTGCGGCGAGATTTCGCGCCCGCCAAAGGTCGCCGACTGAACGCCACTGGCGCCACCGTTCACCTGCAGGCGATATCGGCCAGGTACGACTTCGGTAATCGAAACGCTGCCGTCGGCGGAGATCTGCGCCTGCGCCACGGGCAGGCCGCTCGACTGATCGAGCGGAATCAGCGCTATCATCCCCTGCGAACTGAACTGCTCGGTCGTTACGACGGGACCATCGCCAATCACTCCCTGCGGCCCCGTCGTTGTCGCAGCGCTGTCACTGTGACCCGAATCCACGTCGCCGGTGATGGTCATCGCGGCCATCAGGGGCAATCGGACCAGATCAGGAGGCACATCGCCGACTTCCAGGGGAGCCTCGCCGTGCCATCGCCGCTCCGCCTCCTGAAAATCGGCGACCACCGTATAGGAGCCGGGGATCACGCCGGCAGCGCGAAACGGTCCGTTGTTGTTAGCCCGCCCCACTCCGTGCTGGGTGACAAACGCCAGCGTCGAATCGCGCGGGACAAGGCGCACGTTGACGCGGTGCAGGTCGATGCCGGGGTCATCCGGGGCCACCGCGATCTGGACGGTGAATGCATTGGCGGTCTTCAGATGGAAATCGATGCCGTGCACCTCTTCCCCTTCATGCACGTTGATGGCGGATGCTCCCGCGCCGGCGTCCGCTCCGCCGTAGAAACCGGGTATCCAGGCCAGCTCCGGAGTGCGCGGATCGCCGCGTTCCAGGAATCCGTGCGGCGCGGCCAGCGTCTGGTGGCAGTGCTGATAAACCAGGTAGCGCCCGGCCGGCAGGTTGTCCAGTCTGTATTCGCCGCGATCGTCGGTCTGGGCCGCGCTTCGTTGCTGCTGCGGCGGATCTGCGTTGACGGCGCTTACCTGGCAATACGGCGCGGCGTCGCCAACCTCGTCGATCAGTCGCCCGCTGATGGCGCCCATCGGAGCCAGACGTAGTTCGATGCCGGTGGCGTTCTGGTCAGCCACGACGGTGATCTGCTTCTGATTGTCGCCGAGAATCATGCAACGTTCCTGGTCGAAACCGTCCTTGGCGGACTGAACCGTGAATGTCCCGGCGGGGAGCTTGTGGAACGCGAAAGCGCCGGAGGCATCGGTCACGGCCACGGGCGGTCTCCCGCCAACGGCTCCCAGGAGGCTCACCTGAGCTTTGCGAATCGGCTCACCGGTGACATCATTGACCACCGTTCCGGCGATCGTGGCCGTGCCGGTGACCGGCGGCTGGTCATTCGGCTCGGACAGTTTCTGGAAAGTCACGACCTGGGCGAGAGCGAACAGGGGGACGAGGAATGCGTGGATCATTGCTGCGGCTCTCCTGAAACAAAAGGCAGCACCTCGAGATCGAGGCTGATTTGTTCGCCTTCGTGGATCTCCAGGGCCTTGCCCAGCGGTTCGATGCGCGCACGAAAATCGCGATCGTGCGCCGCGCCCTGCTCTATCCGGTCGAACGCGAAGATCCTGTAGGAACCCGGCGTAATGCCGCGAATTTCATACCTGCCGCCGTCCTCGGCCGGCTTCACTATGACGAAGCTCTCCACTTCGGCGAATCTGCCGGTGGGAGACAGCAGAATCACGGGGCTGGAACGGCCGGCAAGGTCGGCGATCGGATCCTCGGGCATCTTCACCACGCCGGCAATCGCCCCGCCCTGCCCGCTGACCACAATATTGAGCAGCGCGCTGCTGGACGGAGTGATCTTCATCTCGGCGGTGAGTACGTCCTGGTCCCCCAGCGTCATCGATTTCACGTAGCCACCTTTGGGGATCGGCTGGACTCCGATGTCCCAGACCCCCGGGGTGACCGCCGGAAAGACGAATGTGCCGTCGCTCTTTGGGATGGCGCTGAGCCTGCGCCTGCCAAACCACTGCGGCTCGTCAGGCAAGAGGGTCACCGTGTATTGCGACAGGTCGCCCGCCGCCGCTCCCTGGACCTGCAGGCGGCCGGCTAGCGCTACCCCCTTGCTCACGTGCAGCACAATGTCCTGAGGGCCAGGCTGGAGATCGACTTCGTCAACACCACGATACTCATCGCTTCCCTGCAGGGCGGTGACAACCTGGTAATGGCCGGGTGCCAGCCGCTCCGCGAAGAAGTTGCCGTTGGGGCTGAATGCCATTCGTGCTCCCGCCAGCCCCGCGCTGCCCTCCTCATCGGGAACGAAGTGAACCTGAATGCCGCCTGTAATGCCCTCCGGCGCCTCAATGTGGCCATGCACGGTGGCGGCGGGCATGGTGGTCATCTGCAGCGCGATGTCGCGCAGTTCCTCGCCAGGCTTCACCTCCAGAGGCCGCGCATCGGCTATCCGCGCGGCGTTGGGATACCACATTCTTCCCACCACGAGCTCTGGCTGCACTTCGCCGAGCGAGACCTCGGGATGAATCTCCGACGCCGGCGAGAATTGGGCATTTGCGGAGATGTAGTAGCGCCCCGCCAGCACCCCGCCTATGCGGAACTCTCCGCGTTCGTCGGAACCGGCGCCATTGCGCCGCACCATGGTCTTTTTGCCGCGCACCCAGGCGGACGCCAGAAGCTGGATCTGGGCGCCTCGCAACGGGTCGCCGTTCTGATCCAGCACGACACCGGAGATGGCGCCAAGCGGACGAAGGCGCAATTCGATGCCCTGGCGGACCTCGCCGGAGCCCAGCACGAGCACGGCGGGATATCGATCCGGAGTTGGCGCGCCGAAGGCAACCTGCTGGAATCCATAGTTGCCGGCCCAGAGACGGTAGCGGCCCGGGGGCACATTGTCGAAGCGGAATGCGCCGCTGGCGTCCGTGGAAACGGCGGCCTGAAGTGGTTTCGTTCCGATAGTGGAGAGAGTGACGACAGCGGTGTGGATCGGCTTGTTGGTGGCGTCATTCAGCACCAGCCCGGAGACGGACGCGGCGCTCGCCGCCAACGCTGGCACGGCGAGGACCAGAAACCAAACCGCAACAATTCGCTGGCGTCGCACGTTATTATTCTCCGCCGATTTCTCTGCGCCTGGACCAGTTGGGTAGGATAATAGCGCGGCGATGGTGCGAAAACTCATCCGGGTGCGCGGTATCGTGCAGGGGGTTGGGTTCCGGCCTTTCGTGTACCGGCTGGCGCATACGCATGGGCTTGGTGGCTACGTCGCCAATTCCTCGGCCGGAGTGACCATCGAGGTGGAAGGCGACGCAGCCGACGTTGAGACGTTTCTCGGACAATTTCGTGAGCAGGCGCCGGTCCTTTCGCAAATCGACGAAATGTCAGTGTCGGATTTGACGCTCGCCGGGGACAGGGAGTTCCGTATCGGCCACAGCGAGGACGAATCCGCCCGGTTCGTGCTGGTTCCCCCGGACATCGCCACCTGTGCGGACTGTGAGCGTGACTTCAGCGATCCTGCAAACCGCCGCTACCAGTACCCCTTTACCAACTGCATCAACTGTGGGCCACGCTACACCATTATCGAAGACATCCCTTATGACCGCCTCAACACGACAATGGCGGTGTTTCGGATGTGTAAAGCCTGCCGGGCTGAGTACGAGAATCCTTTCGACCGGCGTTTTCACGCGCAGCCCAACGCGTGCCCGGTATGCGGCCCCTGGCTGGAGGTGTGGACCGGCCACCGTCTGGCTGAGCGCCAGACAGCGCTGCCGCGGACGCGCGAGCTGCTGAGGCACGGGAACATCGTCGCCATCAAAGGGCTCGGCGGCTTTCATCTCGCCTGCAATGCGGAGGACGACGACGCAGTCCGCACGCTCCGCGAACGAAAACGGCGTGGCGACAAGCCATTCGCATTGATGGCGCGCGACCTCGCGCAGGTGGAACGGATCTGCCGCGTGTCTGCAGCCGAGCGCGCCGCGCTGCTCGGTCCGCGGCGGCCCATCGTCATTCTCGACCGGCGGCCCGAGGCCCGCATCTCCGGCCCAATTGCGCCTGGCAACAACACCGTGGGTGTCATGCTGCCGTACACGCCCTTGCATCATCTGCTGTTCGATTACAGTTTGAACATTCTGGTGATGACCAGCGGCAACATCAGAGAGGAGCCCATCGTCAGCCGCAACGAGGAAGTGCGCCCGCGGCTTGGAAAACTCGCCGACGCATATCTCTGGCACAACCGAGCAATCGCCACGCGCGTGGACGATTCGGTGGTGCGCATCTACGCGGGTGGGCAGCGCGTGGTGCGGAGGTCGCGCGGCTATGCTCCGCAGGCCATCGATCTGGGCACGCCCGTTCCGCAGGTGCTGGCCACGGGCGCCGAGCTGAAGAACACGTTCTGCCTGACCAAAGATCACCACGCCATCCTCAGCCAGCACATCGGCGATCTGGAGAACTACGAAACGCTGGAGTTCTTCGAGGAAACGCTGGCGCACATGAAGCGGTTCTTCCGCGTCGAGCCGGTGGCGGTGGCCCACGATCTGCACCCCGGCTACCTCAGCACTCGCATCGCCGAGCGAATGACCAACCTGCCGCGCCACGGCGTGCAGCACCATCACGCGCACATCGCGGCCTGCATGGCGGAGAATCATCTTCGCGACAAAGTGATCGGCGTCGCCTTCGACGGCACTGGTTACGGCACCGATGGCCAGGTGTGGGGCGGCGAGTTTCTGGTATGCGGCTATCGCGGGTTCGAACGGCGGGCACACTTCCGCTATGTGCCCATGGCTGGCGGCGACCGGGCCATTCGTGAGCCGTGGCGCATGGCCTTCGCGTGGCTGCGCGAGACGTTCGGGGCGACGCCGCCTCAGTTGCCGTTTCTCGAAGCAGTACCGAAGAGGAGCCTCGTGGTGGTTGACACGATGATCGAGCGCGGCGTGCAGACGATCGGGACTTCATCGTGCGGAAGGTTGTTCGACGCCGTCGCCGCAATGATTGGATTGCGGCTGGAAACGAACTTCGAAGGCCAGGCGGCGATTGAGCTGGAGTGTATCGCCGCCCCGGAGGTGGAGGAGAGTTACCCTTTCCAGATCGAGTCGATGGAGATTGACTGGCGGCCGGCCATCGAACGCATTGCCATGGAAGTGAAAGACGGCGAAGCCGCCGGCGTGATCGCCGCACGTTTCCACAACGCCGTGGCCGAAGCGGTGCTGGACGTCTGTCGGCGTCTCCGCGCGACCGACCATCTGCACCGCGTCTGCCTGAGTGGCGGGACCTTCCAGAACCGGAGACTCACCGAACGATGCCTGCAGTTGCTGAGCACGGACGGTTTTGAGGTATTCCTCCACTCGCAGGTGCCCGCCAACGACGGCGGGATCTCCCTGGGCCAGGCTGTCATCGTGAGTAATCTGATTTGAATTAACTTTTCTCTGGTAATCGCCCGGCGCTGGACTTACAATCGGGGCGAAAGGAGTGCCCGACATGCAGGAAGCACATGCGGTTGCTCTCGCTGTTGAAGCGGAACCCGTCGCCGAAACTCTCCCCGAGGTTTCTACAGACGACATCGCGCGGCTCGCCTACCGACTCTGGGAGGAGCGCGGATGCCCGATTGGATCTCCCGAAGAAGACTGGCTTCGGGCCGAGGAGCTTCTCACCGTCATCCCCGATCGCCGTTAACTTACGCATCTCCGAGCCACCTCCCCCATTTTGATGTGCCGCCTCACCCAGGACTCGATCCCGCTGCAAGCGTAAGTTATTAATTTGTTTGGCGTTAGTGGCTGGGCGTTCGGTTGCTGGAAGCCCCGTCGTGAAGCGGCAGCGGGAGCTTGCCGGATCGCACAGCGTCATTCTGCGCGAGGACCTTGATGAGCTGGTTCAGGCTCTTCGCTCGAAGGGATTCAGTGTGGCCGGCCCGGTCGCTCGCGATGGCACAATCACCATCGACACCATCGAAAACGCAGCGGAGTTGCCGGCGGGCTGGGTTGACGATCAGGCGCCGGGCCGCTACCGTCTGACACGGAACGGCGACGCGGCCGTTTTCGCCCATACCACCGGCGCCGACTCCTGGAAACGGCTTCTGAACCCGCCGGACACGCGACTCTATCAGATCGCTGCCGACGGTAAGTCGTTTGCGGCCCCTGAGCGCGCCGCATCGGAAGTCAGGTACGCTCTGTTCGGCGTGCGTCCGTGCGATCTCTCAGCCCTGGCCATTGTGGACAAGGTGCTCGCCGGGGAAGCCATGGCCGATCCGGATTATGTCGCGCGACGATCGCGGATTTTCGTCGTGGCCGTCCAGTGCAGCCGTGCCGCCGCCGTTTGTTTCTGTGCCTCGATGAACACGGGGCCTCGTGCCGGCACGGGGTTTGACCTGGCCCTGACGGAGATCGTCGGCGGCGAGCATCGCTTCTTCGTTGAGGTGGGGACCCCGAAAGGACGCAGCATCCTGGCCGAGGTGAAACACCGCGCCGTGGAATCCGCCGACGAGGAGGCCGCCCGCGAGGTCTGGGACAATGCCGCCGCATCTATGCAGCGGAAACTCAACACGAACGGGCTCCGCGACAATCTCGGCGCCGGCACGGAGAACGGAGCCTGGCAAACCGCCGCTGCTCCGTGTCTCGCCTGTGGCAACTGCACCATGGTTTGCCCCACCTGTTTCTGCTGCACTTTTGAAGACTCCGGCGATCTGTCCGGTCGAACCGCCGAGCGGCGCCGCAAGTGGGATTCCTGTTTTAGCCTGAGCTTCTCCTACATCCACGGCGGCAGCGTGCGTTCTTCGCTGGCCGCGCGTTTCCGCCAGCGCATCCTGCACAAGCTGGTGTGGTGGCACGACCAGTTCGGAAGCTCCGGCTGCGTGGGTTGCGGGCGCTGCACGACGTGGTGCCCCGCGGGTATCGACTTTACGCGCGAAGTGGAGAAACTTCGCGCGCGTTTGCAGTGAGGAAGGTGAGCCAAATGGTCACGCAATCGCTCGAAGCTGTTCTCCGGAACCATCCCTTTCTGGCCGACCTGAGCCATGAGCACGTTCAGACGCTCATCTCGTGCGCCAGCAACCAGCGGTTTGAAAAGGGCCACTACGTTGCCCGGGAGGACACGGAGGCCGACTCCTTCTATCTGATTCGTTCCGGCACGGTAGCGCTGCAGATCCACCGTCCGGAGAGCGGGGGCCTGACGTTGAACACCCTCGGTGAAGGGGACATCCTGGGCTGGTCGTGGCTGGTGCCGCCACATCGCTGGCATTTCGACGCACGGGCGGTAGAGCCAGTAAGGGCCATCGCGCTCGACGGGCGCTGCCTGCGCACCAAGTGCGAGCAGGACCACGAGCTGGGCTACCAGCTCTTGAAACGATTCTCCACTTTGATTGAGGAGCGCCTGGAGGCGGCGCGGCTGCAGTTGCTCGATGTTTACGGGGTCCCGGTGCGATGACCGCTGTCGATCCCATGGCGCCCATCCCGGCCCAGGTGCAGAAACTCGACCGGGAGAATCAGGATACCTTTACCCTGCACGTGGCAGCGCCGGGCGCTACGCTGCCGTCGTTCCAGCCAGGCCAGTTCGACATGCTGTATCTCTACGGCGTCGGCGAATTGCCCATCTCGGTGAGCGGCGACCCGGAGGCGCGGTTCTCGCTTACTTACACAGTTCGCTCGGTGGGGAAGGCCACAAACAAGCTGGTGACCGGATCCATTGGCGACTGGATCGGCGTGCGCGGACCCTTCGGCGCCGGCTGGCCGATGGATAAGGCGCGGGGCAACGACGTGCTGCTGATCGCCGGTGGCATTGGGCTGGCTCCGCTGCGGCCCGCCCTCTATCACATGTTCCGTTACCGGCCGGAATTCGGTCGCATCATTCTCGCCTACGGCGCGCGCAGTCCGGGCGACATGATTTATCGCGGCGAGCTGGCGCAATGGAAGAAGGAACCGAGGACGCAGGTGCTTTCGACGGTGGACTACGGCGGGTT